>OLXE01001098.1_pt1 | contig 13147 bp, 12 predicted proteins | sample 1644571 | NCBI WGS metagenome assembly OLXE01 (sample SAMEA103958161, study PRJEB25191) | human gut metagenome | biome: human-associated habitat [ENVO:00009003]; feature: intestine environment [ENVO:2100002]; material: feces | place: Germany | collected 2013/2015
CCTGCGTGGCGGTACAATGCACCACGATCAAATTGATAGTCCTCATGTGATTTGATAATTCTCTGTTTAGTTGATTGTCTTATTAAAAGCCTAGTCTTTAACCTGTTATCTTTTATCAGTCTTTAGCTGGTGATCCTTAGTTAGCTCTAGTTTCTTTCTTGTTTCTTCGTTTTTCTGTTTTTACAGTTCAGTTCAGTCGTTAGTCTTATATTTCTTCCCGCGAAGGAAGGAACAAGCTATACTGTCGGGTCCGGTGCTTCTCCATCATCTCCGCCATCGCTGCCACCACCAGGCTTGTCATTCGGATCATCAACCGATCCGCCGTCACCAGGCGCGGAGACCAGCTTGTCATAGCGAGCACACTTGGCACCCGTCACCATAGAACGGGTAGCGGTGGTACGGTCCAGATTCTTCGTCGTGGTAGGCTGGAAGCGGACGGTAAGCGTAGCCTGTGCAGCACTCACCTCATCGGCGGTCTCAACACCCCGGCCACGGGCACTCATCACCATGCGGAACGTTCCCAAGCCATCCACACTGACGCTTTCGGACGACTGAAGATGCTGCGCCATCACCGTCACCAGGTTGTCAAGCGTATTTTTCACATCACCCGGAGAAAGGGAAGAATATGCGGCAATCTCTTTGGAAAGCTGTGCGGAATTGATATTTCCTGTACGAACTACATGGGGATAAAACAGTTTCTTCCCACTTTTCTTATCTTCCAGATTAGACTGGAAAGGTTTATATAATACTGGCATAATTGTAATAATTTTTAGTTATTAATCTTTTTGTTAGTTTCTGTCGTTAAGCTTATTGACACTGCAAATATAAGGGCTTATTCTCAGCTATACAAGCGATTTCGGAAATGTGCGTTAATAAGTTAGTTAATATAAGAAATAAGCATATAACATATTGATATACATATATTTATCAAATTCATATTATTTATTCAGCACACTCAGCAAATAATGTCCCGGCAGTTTAATCTTCCCACCGCTTCCACGAATGACGCTAAAGCCTTTCCATATATCACCACCGATTTCACCGTAATTACTTTTCAGTACTATAGCATACTGTTCAGCAGGAGGAACACGAAAGAGACGGAGATTCTCCAGCAGACCGGAAAAATTGCGGGGACATCCGTCCGGGGGAACCTGCATCCGGTCGATATCTTCCTGCGTCAGATTCCGTTTCCTCGTGGCAGATCGCTGATCGCATTCTTCTCTCATCCCGCCTCCGGCTCCTTCAGCTACTTTCTCTCCTTCACTCCCTTCTTCTTCTTCATCCCCTCCTTTTGCGAAAGGAGGGTTAGGGAGGATGTTTTCTTTCTTTTCTTTTTCTTTTCTTTTTATGAGAGCTGTTTTTGTTGCAGTATCCCGGGATGCCGTTGCAATATCCGGGGATACTGCAACATTTTTCCCTGTTGCGGCAACAGTATCCGGCTGCTCATCCGTTGTTTTCTCTTCCGGCAGCAGACAATAATCCGGACAGATATGGTGACGACTGCGACGTTTGGTGATGAAGAGATACTGCCGCTGGACATCCTCAGAAGTCAGAATGCTGTAACGCTCATAAAGCGCAGAGTCAAAAAGCCCGTATTCAAGAAACAGACGGATGACACGGCGGACGGTATCGTTGTCCGTACTGAAAAGCTGATCGGAAAGTTCGTCACAGAAATCGGTGTCGGCACGGACATAGTAGCCCTCGCCCGAATAGAGATAAGACATAATATAGATTAAAACGGTGAAAGCGGAATCGCCCTCACGCTTCATGACACGACGAACGATACGGTCGTGCATGAAGTCGGTGCTCAGGGGAAAGTAGTCCAGTCCCTGTTTGATTCTTCCCATAGTTGTATTGTTTTTATAAATAGTTTATCAGTCAGTTTTTTCATTTTGTTAATCATTCAGTTCCGCTTCCACTTCACAAAGTTTCTGCTTTTTCCGCTTGATACTTGCCCTTACAGTCTGCAGGGCGGACAGAATCAGTTTCTGACGAAGATCGGGGTCTTTCGTAGAGGTGATAACGGGATAAGGTTCACGGTCGTCACGTGCCAGCGTGCGCTTCTCGGTCTTCCTGTATTTCCGGCTGGCGGATTTGCGGCATTCCTTGCAGTAGTTGTTTGGAAGGCCGGTTTTCTTATCTACGTAAAAGGCTTCTGAAGGAAGCGTGTGTTTGCAACAGCCGCAAACGTAAAGTGTTTGTTTTTGTAATGTATCCATTCCGGTTATTCTTTTTGATATACTTGATATGTTTTCAGATAAAAGGTAAGGCAGCCTGCGCACAGGAGGTTCACATCCTACACAATGATCATTGGCAACTTGCCCGTCAGATGTTAACAGCCATCACGTCAGCTGTTAATACCCAATATGACAACTGTTAACTCCTGACAAATCAACTATTAACAGCTGACAGCTCTCTTTTCGGAGGGGGGGAGAATGCGGTTTTTGAAAGTATTTCGCATCTTTTTCTTGTTTTCTCATGGTTTATCTAATTTTTATTTCTAATTTTGAAATCAAATATTCATTTCGAATACCACAAAGGTATAGAAAGTCGCATACATAAAACAAATGATTTTAAATATTAACGCTGAATTATTTTACAAAAGACTGTATATGAGGCGATAAGGCAAGAATAAATATTAACATATAAAAAAGTAAGCAAAAACATGAATGAGAAACAAGCGGATACACTGCTGAATGTACCGGAAATCGTAAAGCGGGCGAAAATAGCGTTGAATCTGAAACGGGACAGTGAACTTGCATCATATTTAGGAGTAGCCAGAGCGACACTTTCCAATTGGTGCGCGCGAAACAGCATAGACTTTCCCTTACTGCTGAACAAGCTGCATCATGTAGACTATAACTGGTTGCTGACCGGAAAAGGAAGTCCGCTGCACGACCCAAAGTCTTTTGACAACGGAAAGATACGGGGAGAAGTAGAGACTATTCACAATTCAAAAACCACAGAAGCCATAGACGACCGGAGTGTGACACTCTATGACATCACAGCCGCCGCCAATTTAAGAACCCTGCTTTCCGACAAGCGCCAATATGCGCTGGGCAAAATACTGATTCCAAGCATACCCGCGTGCGACGGAGCCATCTTTGTCAACGGAGACAGTATGTATCCCATTCTCAAATCGGGAGATATCGTAGGGTTCAAGGGGATCAACAATTTCAGCAACGTCATTTACGGAGAAATGTACATCGTGGCGTTCCACCTCGACGGAGACCAGTATCTGACGGTGAAATACGTCAACCGCTCAGAGAAGGAAGGGTACGTCAAACTCGTCAGCTACAATCCGCACCACGAGCCGATGGACTTGCCTGTAGACACCATTCAGGATATGGCAATAGTGAAGTTCTCCATCAGAAAGAATATGATGATGTAAAACGGCACAGGCTAAACAAGCCTTTTCCACAGATTTCCTGTCACATTTCTTCCTGAAATCTGTGGAAAGCATTATCTTTGCACGTTGCAAACCGTATCTTTACACATTGCAAGCAGTAAAATCATAAAATCACTCTATATCAATGGAAAAGAAATTCAAGAGAACCACCGTCACATCGGCACTGCCGTATGCGAACGGACCTGTACACATCGGTCACCTGGCCGGCGTATATGTACCGGCAGATATCTATGTGCGCTATCTGCGACTGAAGAAAGAAGATGTATTGTTTATCGGAGGTTCGGACGAACACGGAGTACCTATCACCATTCGTGCAAAGAAAGAAGGAGTCACTCCGCAGGATGTAGTAGACCGTTACCACTATCTGATCAAGAAATCGTTCGAAGAATTCGGCGTTTCGTTCGATGTATACAGCCGCACCACTTCGAAGACGCATCATGAGCTGGCTTCGGATTTCTTTAAGACGCTATACAACAAAGGAGAGTTTATCGAAAAAACATCCGAACAATATTACGACGAAGAAGCGAAAACATTCCTCGCCGACCGCTACATCACCGGTGAGTGTCCTCACTGCCATTCGGAAGGTGCTTATGGCGACCAATGCGAGAAATGCGGAACCTCCCTGTCGCCCACCGATCTGATCAACCCGAAGAGCGCCATCAGCGGCAGCAAACCTGTGATGAAGGAGACCAAGCACTGGTATCTTCCCCTCGACAAACACGAAGGATGGTTGCGCCAATGGATTCTGGAAGACCACAAGGAATGGCGCCCCAACGTATACGGACAGTGCAAGAGCTGGCTCGACATGGGATTGCAGCCGCGTGCCGTCAGCCGTGACCTCGACTGGGGTATCCCTGTGCCCGTAGAAGGTGCGGAAGGAAAGGTGCTGTACGTGTGGTTCGATGCTCCTATCGGATACATCTCCAATACCAAGGAATTGCTTCCCGACAGTTGGGAGACATGGTGGAAAGACCCCGAAACGCGTCTGCTCCACTTCATCGGAAAGGACAATATCGTATTCCACTGCATCGTATTCCCCGCCATGCTGAAAGCGGAAGGAAGCTATATCCTGCCGGACAACGTGCCGAGCAACGAATTCCTGAATCTGGAAGGAGACAAGATTTCGACTTCCCGCAACTGGGCGGTATGGCTGCACGAATATCTGGAAGACTTCCCCGGTAAGCAGGACGTACTCCGCTACGTACTAACCGCCAATGCTCCGGAAACGAAGGACAACGACTTTACCTGGAAAGACTTCCAGGCACGCAACAACAATGAGCTGGTAGCCGTATACGGCAACTTCGTGAACCGTGCAATGGTGCTGACTCAGAAATACTTCGACAGCAAAGTACCCGCCTGCGCAGAACTGACGGATTACGACAAAGAAACCCTGAAAGAATTTGCCGACGTAAAGGCAGAAGTAGAAAAGCTGCTCGACGTATTCAAATTCCGCGACGCGCAGAAAGAGGCGATGAACCTGGCACGCATCGGCAACAAATACCTTGCCGACACCGAACCCTGGAAACTGGCAAAGACCGACATGGAACGTGTAGGCACCATCCTGAACATCTCTCTGCAACTGGTTGCCAACCTTGCCATCGCTTTCGAACCGTTCCTGCCTTTCAGCTCGGAGAAACTTCGCAAGATGCTGAACATGGAAAGCTTCGAATGGTCGGAACTGGGAAGGAACGATCTGCTCCCGGTAGGACATCAGCTGAACAAGCCGGAACTGCTGTTCGAAAAAATAGAAGACAGCGTAATCGAGGCACAGGTACAGAAGTTGCTCGACACGAAGAAGGCCAACGAAGAAGCCAACTATAAGGCAAACCCGATTCGTCCGAACATCGAATTTGATGATTTCACGAAACTCGATATCCGTGTTGGTACCATCCTTGAATGTCAGAAAGTGCCGAAAGCCGACAAGCTGCTGCAATTCAAGATTGACGACGGACTGGAAACACGTACCATCGTATCGGGCATCGCAAAGCACTACCAGCCGGAAGAACTGGTAGGCAAGCAGGTTTGCTTTATCGCCAATCTCGCACCGCGCAAGCTGAAAGGTATCGTCAGCGAAGGCATGATTCTGAGTGCCGAAAACAACGACGGTAGTCTGGCAGTTATCATGCCTCAGAAAGAGGTGAAGCCGGGCAGCGAAGTAAAATAAGTGATAAGCTAATGGATATTACACTCACATTAATACAGAGTAAGATATATGAAGTCCGAGGGCAGAAAGTAATGCTGGATTTTGATTTGGCCGAAATGTACCAAGTTGAGACACGTATCTTAAATCAATCGGTAAAGCGGAATCAGAGCCGCTTTCCCGAAGACTTTATGTTTCAACTAACAAATGAGGAATGGGAAGATATGTCATCACAATTTGTGATGACATCCCGTGCCAAACGTCCGAAATCTGCTCTTCCACTAGCATTTACCGAACACGGTGTTGTAATGCTCTCCAGTATACTCCGAAGTGATATTGCCATACAGACCAGTGTTCTGATTGTACGTGCATTTGTTGCCATACGGCAACTAATTGCCAAATTTCCTGTAGATAGAGTCGGCCAGTTAGAAAATCAGATGGAAGAACTGAAAAATTATATCGAAGAGGCCTTCACCGATTATAATGATATTAATGAGGATACCCGCACACAATTGGAGCTGATCAATCAAACACTGGCCGAACTGCAAGCGCAAAAAGCAATAGCGGATAAGCCACGTAATCCAATAGGATTCAGAAAGTGAAATATGGTATAATAATATGAGTGAAGAACAGTCACTGAAACAAAAAACAGCAAAAGGGCTATTTTGGGGAGGGCTCAGCAGCAGTGTGCAACAGCTGTTAGGACTTCTTTTCGGAGTAGTGTTGGGAAGATTACTGGACCCTGCCGATTACGGTATGATCGGTATGCTGGCTATCTTTCCGGCCATTGCTTCCGCCCTGCAGGAAAGCGGATTTGTCGCAGCACTCGCCAATCGCGAGAAAGTCAGCGATAAAGACTATAACGCTGTATTCTGGTTCAGTATCTCTTTTAGTGCTGTTCTTTATATTTTGCTCTATTCTTCAGCTCCGCTGATTGCTAAATTTTATGATACTCCGGAGTTAACGTCGCTTGCCCGTTTCTCTTTCCTCAGTTTCTTTATAGCCAGTTTCGGGATAGCTCCACGAGCTCTTCTTTTCCGTAATCTCAAAGTGAAGGAGAATACCATCATTTCTCTTTCAAGCCTGTTTCTATCCGGTATTGTGGGGATTATTCTTGCCGCAAACGGATTTGCCTATTGGGGTCTGGCTATACAGACAATGACCTTTGTCGTCATAGGCACGGCACTCAACTGGTACTTTGCCCACTGGAAGCCCAGCTTCCGCATTGATTTTTCTCCCATCAGGGAGATGTTCGGATTCAGCAGTAAAATGCTGATTACGCAAGTCTTTATTATCATCAACCAAAACCTGTTCTCCGTCCTGCTGGGTAAATTCTACACTAAACAGGAAGTCGGAGACTTCAGCCAGGCCAACAACTGGAACAATAAGGGACACGCCCTCATCACCGGAATGATCAACGGAGTCACCCAGCCCGTACTGGCAAGTGTGGCTAATGACCCGCAGCGTCAGGCGGCCGTGTTTCATAAAATGCTGCGTTTCACGGCTTTTATTTCTTTCCCTGCCATGTTCGGGCTCAGTCTCATTTCCAGAGAGTTCATTCTGATTGCCATCACGGACAAATGGCTCGCTTCCGCACGGATCATGCAATTACTTTGTATATGGGGAGCCTTTATCCCGATCAATAATCTGTTCTCCTTATTGCTGGTCAGCCGCGGACGGTCTTCCATCTTTATGTTCAACAGTATCGCACTGAGCGTGTTGCAGCTGATCACTGCCTGTATCAGTTATCCATACGGCATCACCACCATGATTTATCTGTTTGTCGCTATCAATATCGGGTGGCTGTTTGTCTGGTACTGCTTTGCCCGGAGGGAGATTCCGCTGACGCTGTTCAGCATACTGAAAGATATCGCTCCTTATTTTCTGCTGGCAGCTTCGCTGACAATCGCAGCCCATTACATAACGTCGGGCATCACTAATCTGTATTTGTCACTTACCATCAAAGTGTTTTTCGTGGCTTCTCTATATGCACTTGTTTTGTGGAAAATGCAATCAGTCATTTTCAAGGAATGTATTCAGTTCATTAAAAAGAAAAAGATATCATGACGACACCTACCAATTACATAGCGACCTGGTTCTACAAGGAATCCAAAGAAGATGCCAGTTTCTATCCGCAGGCAGGCAAACGGGGAGATTCCGCCCTCGTCCATTCCATTTATATGCAGATACAAGTGCCGTTCTTTACCACTTTCAGGCATTATCATCCGGATGACAAGTTGCTTTTCTTCAGCAATCTGGATCAGTTTCCCGATTATCTGGAACGATTATTCAAGGAGTTACGGATTGAGACTGTTACCCTGCCTTATCTCTGCATCCCTCCCAAAGGATGGTACGGGGCATGGAGAAATCAATTCTACCTGTATGATATCCTGCGCTATATGGAGAAAAGGATGCAGGCGGACGATACGTTGCTCATCTGCGATGCGGACTGTCTCTGTATGCGTCCGTTGGAGCAACTGTTCAGCGACACACGGAAATACGGCTCCGCCCTGTACGATGCATCCGACCGACCGGACCTCAGCGTGAACGGAATCACACTAAAGGAGATGACAGATATCTATAATGACTGTTACGTAGAAAAAGAGAAGAGAGAAAAAGAGAAGGAGGCAACGAAGAAAACAGGAGCGGAAAAGGAAGAAGCAGAGCAGCAAGATACGAAAAACGGAGTCACAAGAACAGAGCTTGTCCATTATTACGGGGGAGAATTTATCTCGCTGCGTGGTGATGTAGTGGCACGAATCAACGAAGCGTATCCTACTTTATGGAATTATAATCTGGAACGTTTTGCCGCCAATCAGCCCAAACTGAACGAAGAAGCCCACTTCCTGAGCGTAGTGGCTACGAGGCTCAACATCCACAACAATATCGCCAATCAATACGTCAAACGCCTCTGGACCTACCCCAAATACAATACGGTAGAAAAAGGAGACGAGCAACTAGCGGTATGGCATCTTCCTTACGAGAAAAAAAGAGGATTGTATCTGCTGTACAAACACTTTGTGAACCACCCCACTTTCGATGACGAAGAGGCCTTCCGCAAGAAAGCCTCCGCCTACACCGGTGTGCCGACCGTTACTTTCGGGAAACGTATCCGCGATTTCATCACCATTCTTCTTCTAAAAATAAAAGACAAATGCATATACTGATACTTCCAATGTACTATCCTGAGAAGGACTCCTCCCCGCACCGGGGATATATGTTCTTCGAGCAGGCTATGCAACTGGCTAAATCAGGCTGCCGGACAGGACTTGCCTTCACGGAGCAAAGGCCTCTGAAGAACCTCACATGGAAACGGTTCCGCAAAGAGAGTCATTTTCAGATATCGGCAGAAGATAACGGCAGTTTCGTCACCATGCGCATGCACGCATGGAACCCGAAACTAAGCACCCGCGCGGGAGGAATCATCTGGTCTCTGCTGACCGTCTTGTTAGTACGGAAGTATATCCGCACTTACGGTCGCCCCGACCTGATTCATGCGCACTTCGGCACATGGGCAGGGTATGCCGCACGACTGGTTTATAAATGGTATAAGATTCCCTATGTCATCACAGAGCACGCCTCTTCCATCAACGGCAATCAGACGACACCGTCACAGGCAGTGATACTAAAGAAGGCATACAGCGAGGCACGCAAGATCATCTGTGTCGGCACGAAACTGAAACGGAGCCTGTGCGCATACGTCAGTGACCCGGATAAAGTGACCGTCATACCGAACTTTGTAGATACGAACACCTTTGCATTCAGCCCTCACCGGACGGAGAAAGAGAAACATTTCACTTTCATCAGCATCGGAAACCTGAATAAGCGCAAAGGATTCTGGGATTTGCTGACTGCTTTTCACTGGGCATTCAAGGATATGCCGCATGTCTCTTTGATCATTGCCGGAGACGGAGAAGAAATGCAGTCACTCAAAGAGCAGATTCAGTCTCTCCACCTGCAAGAGCAGGTAAAACTGACCGGCCGCCTGTCACGGGAAGAATTGTCCGGGTTGCTGGGTACTTGCGATGCTTTTGTACTGGCCTCTTTTGCGGAGACATTTGGCATCGTATTCATCGAAGCAATGGCAACAGGCTTGCCCGCCATCGGCACCGTATGCGGAGGACCGGAGGACATCATCACTCCCGAAAGCGGCTTCCTCATCCGACCGGGAAATGTGGATGCGCTCGCCGCTAAGATGAAAACATTGTACGACACCTACGAGTCGTTCGACAAAGAGAAAATCCGCCAGTCTATCGTCAGTCGCTTCGACTTTCAGTTGGCAGGGCAGAAGTTACGGCAAGTTTATTCAGAAGCATTAGAAATGTCCAAGCCCCCAAAAGCATCGGAATCATGAAAGTTACAGTCATAGATTGTTCAGTATCAGGCCATCGGGAAACGTATTATAAACAGTTTGCTCAGACATGGGCGGGCATGGGGCACGAAACGTCGCTCATCGCTCCCGATGGGAAAGGTGTACAGGAGACCGTTGCCTTTCAGCCTGTCTCAGCGCTTCCGCTGCTGCCGCTCCCTGCCGGAAAACCGTTACAGAAAAAGCTGGTTGTACTGCGCAATGCAGTGATTCGGCTGCGAAATCTGTACAGGCTGCGCCGGAGTCTTCAACGGCTGAAACCCGATCTGATCTTCTTCGCCTGCCTCGACGATATGCTGCCTACATTGGCTCCCTTATGGCTGTTCAATCTTTTGCTGCCCTATCAGTGGAGCGGCCTGCTGGTTCAGTCCGCCCTGCCGCCTTACCACCGAGGGATGCCCGATACACGCCCTTTCCTGCGAAGCAAGAACTGCGTAGGAGTAGGCATACTGAACGAATATTCAGCGAAAGACCTGGAAACATTTCAGCGCCACATTCTGCTGTTTCCCGACTTTGCCGATCTTTCGGCTCCCGCCACAAACTACCCGTTGCTGCGCAAACTGAAGGAGAAAACCAGAGGAAGGAAGGTGATATCCCTGCTCGGTTCCATCAATTTCCGCAAGGGGATAAAGTTACTGTTAGAGAGTATCCCTTTATTGCCAAAGGATGAATATTTCTTCCTCATTGCGGGGAAATCATCTCTCACCGCACAACAGGAAAACGACCTGCGGGCGTTCGGGGAGTCAAGGAATAACTGTCTGTTCTCATTGGAGAAGATTCCCGATGAAAGCTGTTTCAATGCCCTGATAGCGGAGAGCGACCTTATTTTTGCCGCATACAAGCAGTTCACCGGCAGCAGCAACCTCCTGACCAAAGCTGCCGCCTTCCGCAAACCGGTCATAGTCAGCCGCGGCCTCTGCATGGGCCGGAGGGTAGAACAGTACGGAACAGGCCAAACCACCGGAGAAGACAACGCCGGAGAATGCAGCGCAGCTATCCGCTCGCTGTGTACCGAAACAAGGATGGACACTCAGGCTTTCGCCCGGTACGCCCACGAACACGAAGTGGAGAAACTAATCATATGTTTTAATCAAATCAGCAAGCATATACAATGAAAGTACTTTTTACATTCGGAGGAATCCCCCACTACCTGAATGCCATGCTCAACAGGCTACAGGCAAAAGGAGTAGAAATAACCGTTGTCAGTCCAAAGAAAGGGAATACGACCATCGGCAAAGGGGTGAAAATGGTAGAAGGAGGAATCTACAAGCATCTGACTACACCAGAGAAGAAGATGTTCTACGGAAAAAGCGCTTTCCCCGCCCTTCCCGAAATCATTGCGGAAGAAAAACCGGATATAGTGGTAGTAGGATGGCCCTACTTCCTGCAAGTATTCTTCCAGCCCGCACTGAGAAAGGCTATGAAGTCCTGCAACGCCAAGCTGGTGATTCGCGAAATCCCCTTCCAGACTCCTCCCTACGGAAAGATCAAGGAATATTTCAAAGCCAATCCGATGCACGACGAAGGTATGCGCCTGCTCAGCAAGGGGACCGGATTCTATCTGCGCCAATGGATAACGGCAAGGATACGGAAGTACTGCTACGCCCAAGCCGCCGGAACGCTGAACTACTCGACAGCCGCCTACGACATCCTCCCCTCTTACGGAGTAAAGAAGGAGCAGATACACGTCACCTACAACTCGACCGATACGGAAGCACTTCTCAAAGAAAAAGAATCCGTACTGGCTTCCCCCTCCATCCTTCCCCCGTGCGACCGTCGACTGCTGCACATCGGACGGCTCGTAAAATGGAAACGGGTAGATTTATTAATAGAGGCTTTCCGGAAGGTAGCCGCCGACTATCCGGAAGCGGAACTGGTGATCGTAGGAGACGGACCGGAACTGGACAACCTCAGACAACAGGCAAACGACCTGCAACTGACAGACAGCATCCGCTTTATCGGAGCCGTCTATGACCCGAAAACGCTGGGCGCCTATATGAACGAATCGAGTATCTATGTGCTTGCCGGCATGGGAGGGCTTTCGATCAACGATGCCATGACGTATGGTATGCCCGTCCTTTGTGCCGTATGCGACAGTACGGAACGCGACCTGGTCATGGAAGGCAAGAACGGCTATTTCTTCAAAGACGGAGACGCCGATAGTCTGGCAGATAGAATCAGAGAGATGTTCGAATCTCCCGAACGTTGCAAGGAGATGGGAAAAGAGTCGGAACGGATGATCCGGGAAAATATCAATATGGAGACAGTCAGCGAACGCTACCTGAAGGCTTTCCAAGAGATTCTTCGTCTCACTCATTCTTGCGATTCCGATAATTAGCCGGTGAAGTCCCCAAATGCATCTTTACGTACTTCCCGAAAAAGGACTGGTTAGGGAAATTAAATTCCTCCGCTATTTCCTTAACGGACTTGTCCGAACGTTTCAGCCGGTACTTGATATGTTCTATCGTCGTTTCATTGATCAAGTCCAACGGAGTCCTGCCACACGCTTGCTTGATGACTTTCGAAAAATGCTTCGGAGTGTAGCAAAGCGCATCCGCATAATAACTCACAGAACGGTGCATACCCTTGTCCTTCGATAATAGCTCCACGAATTTCCACAGGGTATAATCCGCCTGTTTGATACCTTCTTTCGGGCTGTCCCCCTTATCGGGAGCATCAATTTCCTTGTGAAGCTGCCCCAGCATCTCACAAAAGAGGGCGGAGAAGAGATGTTGCATCACTTCCTTGTGATAATAATGAGGTTCATCGTTGATCTTCGCCACAATCAAATCCCGATAGAACCTGAAAACAGGTTCGTCCCCACCTTCGCTAATAGACTTCACCGGATTGTTGTGAATATGAGCGGCGGTATTCCACGTTTTCTTCTCCATTTTAATAATGCGTTGCAGAAAACGGGTAGAAAATCCCGCCAGCCTTATCTTATATTTAGGACTCAGCATCGTACGACTGATCAGTGTATTGGGAAGACCGAGCAGCAAGTCGCCCGCCTGCAACTGATACGTCCGGTAGTTGATATCCAGCTGAATACACCCTTCCACACAGACGGCAATGAGGAAACAGTTCAGCCGGACCGTATCATTACTATACGGAATCCCGTCCAGACTGTTGACTATCGCAAAGTCATCGTCTATATAATCAAGGATATGCTGACTCTTCTTAAAGTCTTCTATATCTACTGTCATAATGTTCTCTTTTTCCATAGCCTCTC
>OLXE01001112.1_pt1 | contig 13020 bp, 8 predicted proteins | sample 1644571 | NCBI WGS metagenome assembly OLXE01 (sample SAMEA103958161, study PRJEB25191) | human gut metagenome | biome: human-associated habitat [ENVO:00009003]; feature: intestine environment [ENVO:2100002]; material: feces | place: Germany | collected 2013/2015
TGGATGGATACAAAGTACAAACCGGGTGAAGTGAAAGTAGTAGCCTACGACAAAAACGGAAAAGCGGTAGTTGAAAAAGTAGTCCGTACTGCCGGAAAGCCTCATCACATCGAACTGGTAAGCAACCGTAACGAACTGACTGCAGATGGAAAAGACCTGGCTTATGTGACTGTTAAAGTAGTAGACAAAGACGGTAACCTCTGTCCTGCCGACAATCGTCAGATAAATTTCTCGGTAAAGGGAACTGGTAAATATCGTGCCGCTGCCAATGGCGACCCGACAAATCTGGAACAATTTCATCTTCCGAAGATGCATGCTTTCAACGGTATGTTGACAGCTATCCTGCAAGCCGGTGAAACTGCCGGAGAGATTGTATTTACAGCAAAAGCAAACGGAGTGAAAGCCGGAAATATACGTATTCAGACGAAATAAGGCATACGCTTTATAATATCTGATAAGCCACCGGACTTCTCTTTAGTTAAGAAGTCCGGTGGTTTTCATATATAACATACTGGATTTTTCACTTTTACGAGAAAAGAAGCAGGTAAATACAGGTTAATATCTATCTTTGCCAAAGAAAACGTTACAGATATGTCGCACAGGATTCACTTCCTTATTTTTACAGGTCTTTTACTGATGTTCTGTTCATGCCGGAAAGAAAACAGGTTTGAATGGCAAGTTAATCAAAGACACATGGAAGTATCTCTGAACAAAGAATCTGATTCGCTCTATGTCATTCATTTGAATACAGACCAACCCTCCCACTCTGTTTGGAAATTGCCTTATCCAGTCTATCAGTTTGATTATGGAGATGTTACAGGAGACGGGATGCCGGAAATCATTGTGGGGGTTATCAAGCCTACCCGATTCGATCCCAAACCTGACAAGCGGTTATTCATTTACCGGATTGCAGATGAAGCGTATATCCGCCCACTTTGGTTAGGTTCGAGGGTAGCACAACCTTTGGAAGATTTCAGAGTGATTCGTGAACATACTTCTGTGTTGATACGCACCATGGAACGGGAACGAAGTGGAAAATATCTGATAGCGGAATATGCATGGAGAGGTTTTGGTCTGGATTTTAAGGGATATCTGAAACGCGAGACAGAAGAAAAGGAGGCCAAACGCATTCTTGAACGTTAACGTTAGATACTATCATTTATATATGGCAATTTATAGAATAATGAAAAACATGAGACGACTATTATTACTGTCCTGTACACTAGTTCTTATTCTTTGCGGATGCAAGAACAAGAATAAAAACACCTCAACGGCATTGGCACAAGATACTGTTACGACTGCCACTTCATTATTGACCGATACTGTTCTACCTCAATCTATTGATTTGAAGCAGGATATCGGTCGTTACTCTTTTCAGGAGTTACGTTTATTACGTAGTTATCCATACGCTATACACGGTTATCATTTTATGGAAGCGGACATCAACGCTTTCTTCTCGGCCAATACGAAATGGTATAACGATCTTGTATGGAAGTTATGGGATGAATCGGAGGCAAACGGAGAGAATAAATTCCCGGAAAACTATGACGAAGTCAAACTGACGGCTGAAGAGAAGGCTTTCGTAGAACGCATCGATGCTCGCATGGCAGAAATGCGTCAGCAACAGTTTACTCAACGAGACTCTTATTATTTAGGAAATGCAAATAATATAGTCAACCTGTTCCAATTCAAAGATATAGACGAGGCATTACTAGCCAAGTTGCAACAGAACAACTTTGCCATTACAGAGGGAAGTAACTTACAGTTGTTTCATGCTTACGAAGAGAATGATTATCGCCAAGTGCCCAATTTCATCACCACTGACTTATATTTACAGGCATTTCACATGTATTTCTCTTATGTACTGAAAAGTCTGGAGAAACAACACATCATTCCTACTTTGGAAAGACTATGTCTATCACTCAACGCAACTTGCATAAGCATCTCCCGCCAGACAGAAGACGAATCTCTGAAAGATATGGCAGAATATGCCGCTACTTTCTATGCTATCCCTTATTATTTGCTGACAAAGGAAACGCCCAATCTCCCTGCTAAGTATCAAAAAGCATATCAACAGGAAATAGAACATATTAATGCACAAGAAGATGATTTCTCGGAATTTCTTTCATACAAAGAGGCATACTTCCCATACAGTCTTTTCAAACCACGCGGACATTATACCCGTGAACCCCAATTACAGGCATACTTTCAGGCTATGATGTGGCTTCAAACTGCCTGCTTTTGCAGAGAACAACAAGAACAGCTCAAACAAGCAATCTTTCAAGCTACCGTACTATCCACTTATAAGGATATGGCCGAGACACCACTAATGGAACTATACCAACGCGTCTATACACCACTTACCTTCCTGATGGGTGAGACTGATAATCTTTCTCTTCTCGATATTGCACAGATTCTGAAGAAAAATAAAGCAGAATATACTGAAGATGCATTGACTCCGGTTCAAATAGAAAAGGTGAATCAAGCGCTCATTGAACTGGCAAAAAGCAAGAACAGGATCAAACCTAAAATAGAAATCTCCTGCCGGGACAAAATCAACTTTATGCCACAAAGATATCTGGCAGATAATGAAGTTCTTCAGGAATTGGTAGACGTCACCCCAAACAGCAAACGTGCTTATCCGAAAGGATTGGATGTCTTTGCCGCTTTCGGAGTAAACTCCGCCGAGACTTTACTGACTGATTTTTACAAAGAACCGGGCAACTGGAACCAGTATACCGGAGAATTACAAAAACTGAAAGATAAATTCAAAGCTTCCCAGCCTGCGCAAGTATCTGTCTACGAATTATGGATGAAAAGTCTGTTCACCATGCAGAAAACGGATAAGAGCCAGCCGGGATTTATGCAAACACCCGAATGGGGATACAAGAACCTGAATACAGCTTTGGCATCTTGGGCTGAATTGAAGCATGACGCGATCCTTTACGGAGAACAGCCCATGGCTGCAGAATGTGGAGGTGCCGGCCCTCCTGATCCGATCGTAGTGGGATATGTAGAACCGAATCTTCCTTTCTGGAAGAAAATGTCAGGAATTCTGCAAGCCACCCAACTGGTTCTGCAACAAAGCAATTGCCTGACGGATGACTTGAAAGGAAAAACAGAGCAGTTGCAAGACTATGTCAGCTTTCTGATTCAAGTAACTGAAAAGGAACTGCGGGGAGAAAAACTGACCGAACAGGAATATCGCACTCTTGAGTATATGGGAAGTAGTATAGAATATCTCACTCTGTCTGTGCTCGATCCGGATTTACATCTGGATAACTGGTCATTAGTGCAAGGTCCGGACAAGTCGATAGCTGTAGTGGCTGATATTTATACCCGCAACGTGAGTGGATGTGATAAGAATGGAGTACTGCATGTGGCAACAGGAAATGCCAACAATATCTATGTGGTAGTAGAAATAGAGGGTAATCTCTATCTTACCCGTGGTGCCACATTTAGTTACTACGAGTTTGTCCAGCCACTGGATACCCGGCTCACGGACGAAGAGTGGCAGAAAATGCTGGAAGAAAAGAAAGCACCTGCCGTCCCGGAATGGATGAAAAAGATCCTGCTGGAGAAAGAACCGAAAGTAGATGACAGAGTTTTTTATAGTTCAGGATGCTAATATCCTTTTCCCGAATTAACCGGATTATAGGTAGTATAGGTCTGTTACTGCTTACTGCCTGCCAGCACCCGTCAGAAGAATGTCTCTCTATCGCTTTCACCGGAGATGTTCTTCTGGACAGAGGGGTACGCCAACAGATTCAACGGGGAGGTGTCGAAGATTTATTTGCGTCAGTAGCTCCTCTCTTTCATCAAATGGACGCTACGGTAATCAATCTGGAATGTCCCGTCACTTCCGTTCGTTCGCCGCTACACAAGAAATATATTTTTCACGCGGAACCGAGATGGATGGAAGAATTGGTTAAAGCCGGCATCAGTCATGCGGCTTTAGCGAATAATCATACTATGGATCAGGGACGAAGCGGATTGACAGATACTTATCAGCATCTCTTATCGGCAGGAATCACTCCGATAGGATATGGTAATACTTCTTCCGAGAGTTGCCAACCCGTAGTGATAAAGAAAGGAAAAATTAAAGTAGCACTCTTCAATTCAGTTACACTTCCTTTGGAGAATTGGGTATATTTAGAAAATGATCCCGGTATTTGCCAGCAAACCACGGAAGAAATAGAAGAGGAAATTAAGAACTTCAAGCAAGAGAATCCCGAAAGTTATGTGGTCGTTATTCTCCATTGGGGAATCGAGTACCAATCCTCTCCTACTATGAACCAAAGAAAGGGAGCACACCGACTCGTTCGTGCAGGTGCGGATGCTATCATCGGACATCATCCGCACGTCATTCAGAAAGAGGAATATTTCAATGGTAAGCCCATCTTTTATAGTCTGGGCAACTTTGTATTCGACCAACGAAAACCGGAAACATCACAAAGCCAGATTGTGCAACTCAATTTTACATCTACGGCATGCAAAGTTAAAGCACATCCCGTAACGATCCATCAATGCAAACCGGAAATCCAATAAATTAAATAGCTTTCCAGAAAGTTTGGAAATCTCGGTATCTGCCGTAACAAACCAGTTCATCTCCTTCTTCCACTTTCTCATTCTCCGGTAATTCATTCTTCACATGAAGCTCGGTCAGAGAAATACCCAGGCAGTTGGTGATCTTATTCGCCCGTTTCAAGCCTATCATTTTTAAATGAAACTCTTCATCCAAGTTTAACTCATTTACAAAATATCCTACAAATTTCTCCGGAACCGTGAACTTCACAACATAATAATCCTGATCGATGCGGAATCCTTCCATGTTAGTACCGAAATCGAGCAGTTGTACCAGGCTGCGGGCAGCATCTTCTTCCGGAGTCAGGATTCGTTCCAGATCAAAAGCTTCAAGCACCGCTTTATGTACGGCATCAATAGCACGGGCAAAAATACGGGGAACCTTTTTCTGCTTCAACAGGGCAACGACTCGTATCGACGCACCAAAATTCTCTCCAATCGCTACAATAACTATATCCACACTATTCAATGGCAACACTGATAATGATTGTTCGTCAGTGGCATCAATGACAAAAGCTGTAGCAACCTTATCTTTGATGGAGTCTACACGACTTTCGCTTATATCCGCACCTATAATTTCGTGTCCCAAGGCGGACAGTTCTTCCGCCAACACATGGCCGTAATTTCCTAAACCAATAATAATATACTTCATAGCTTTAGTTTATTATGATGTTATCACTCGGATAACGGTATTTTGTATTCTTTTTCTGTTTGACGATTCCTAGCATCAATGTTATTAACCCCACACGACCAATAAACATCAACAAAGACACCAATAGTTTGCTCGCGTCGCACAAATGAGGGGTCAGATTCAGACTGGAACCCACGGTACTAAGCGCAGAGACACATTCGAAAGTCAATGCCATAATGGAAACACCCGGTTCGAGTATGCTCAATGTAAAAATAAAAATGAATAAGACTCCCAATGACATGACTACTGTTGCATTGGAACGCCGGATTGAATCGTAAGACAATTCTCTGCCGAACACTTCCACTCGTTCAGTGCCACGCAATACGGCTACAAGATTCAGAACTACGACCGCAAAAGCATTCACTTTCACACCACCTGCCGTGGACTGTGATCCACCGCCCACCCACATCAGGAAGAGATAAACCAATAATGTCTGCACACTCAATGATGCCAGGTCGACACTGCTGAAACCGGCTGTTCGCGGACAAGTGGCATTAAAGAAAGCTTGAGTCCATTTGTCTGCCACAGGCATACCGGCAAAGGAAGCATTCCACTCAAAAGCAGCAATAGCTAATGTACCGATTAATAAAAGCAAAAAAGTCATGATTAACACGATTTTCGTATTCAGGTTATAGAGGTGCTGCATTTTATGCCGATCCAGTTTGCGGGTACGAATCAATTTCCAGAAACGACGGAGGTGATACAATACAATATCCTTGAAATTGACAAGGATGGGGAAACCGATACCACCAAATATAATCAATAGAGAAACAGTAATAAACAGCCAATTGTGGTTAGTCATCACCATCGGATTTCCTAAATTGCCGGAAAGCGTAGAAAAACCCGCATTACAAAAAGCTGAAATAGAATGGAAAGCAGCAAAACCCAACTCTCCTTCCAGGGTCATTCCCAACGTTCCGTGAATACTAAACCAAATCGAAACCATGCCGATCCCTTCAATCACTAAGGTGAAGCCTAATATATATAACAAAGTAGACAGCAAAGAACCTAATGAATTGGAACTAACCATATCACGCACAACAAGCTGGTTATAAATGGAAGTATTCCCCATAAAGAACATGGCGAAGAAACTGGTTAATGTCATCACTCCCAATCCGCCAATCTGAATCAGCAGGATAATGACAACTAATCCCGAAGTGGTGAATGTAGTGGACACGTCTACCGGTACCAAGCCTGTAACACATACAGCACTGGTAGCCGTAAATAAAGAGTCTACCCAGGTAATACCATTCACCGTGCAACGCGGAAGCATCAGTAGGCCTGCTCCAATCAGGATAATAGCCATAAAACTGACTGCCAATATCAGAGACGGATTGGTACGCCGTCCCAACAGGCGCACCAGACCATTGGACAAGTTGAGGAAAGAAAGAACTAACAATAACAAAAGATGATAAAACTTCCCATGTAAGAATTCCCAAATATGCAAAATAGCTCCTTCTTCTTCCGGACGATGGAATATAACAGGTACTAAAGTGAGATATAACAACCCACTCAAGATCCAGGCTAATCGCCGGTATTGCTTTTTGGTATTCCGGTATTCCAGCGAGATATGTAAAGTTACATCAATCAGAAAGATGATCCAGACAGTTTTATACAATGTCTGTAAATTCGCCACTTCATCAATAGACAAGGGAAAGCCATGTTCATATACTACTCCGACAATCAATAATAATGACGCCAGATAGGTGAGTGCTTCTACCAGCCCTAACAAGATACGTACATAGGGTTTTAGCAGTTTATTCTGATACAATAAAAACTTATGATAAATCTTCATATCATCTTTTTTAACGGGGTCGTGCAAACTTAACTAAAATAACAATCAAATGCGATTCTTTGTTGACAAAATTTTCCGAATATTAAAAATTTGAGTACTTTTGGCAACAGAAAACTAAAAAACTACAATATTATGAGTGAAAAAAGAAAACGGTATATTCTACCGGAAGAAGAAATTCCACATTACTGGTACAACATTCAGGCTGATATGGTGAACAAGCCTATGCCTCCGTTGCACCCGGGAACCAAACAACCGCTGAAAGCAGAAGATTTATATCCGATTTTCGCAAAAGAGCTGTGTCATCAGGAGCTGAATCAGACGGATGCATGGATCGAAATACCGGAAGAAGTGCGTGAAATGTACAAGTACTATCGCAGCACTCCGCTGGTTCGTGCTTATGGTTTGGAAAAAGCACTCGGCACTCCGGCTCATATCTATTTTAAGAACGAGAGCGTAAGCCCTATCGGTTCACACAAGTTGAATTCCGCACTGGCACAAGCTTATTATTGCAAAGAAGAAGGGGTGACCAACATCACCACTGAAACCGGTGCCGGACAATGGGGAGCCGCTCTTTCTTACGCAGCCAAGGTTTTCGGTCTGGAAGCTGCCGTTTATCAGGTAAAAATCAGTTATGAACAAAAACCATACCGCCGCAGCATCATGCAGACTTTCGGAGCACAGGTCACTCCTTCTCCATCTATGTCTACCCGTGCCGGTAAGGATATTCTGACTAAACACCCCACTTATCAAGGTTCATTGGGAACTGCTATTTCGGAAGCTATCGAACTGGCACAAATGACTCCTAACTGTAAATATACGCTCGGTTCCGTACTTAGCCACGTGACTCTCCACCAGACTATTATCGGACTGGAAGCTGAAAAACAGATGGAAATGGCAGGCGAGTATCCGGATATCGTGATCGGTTGTTTCGGAGGTGGTTCCAACTTCGGAGGTATCTCTTTCCCATTCATGCGCCACACCATACAGGAAGGAAAAAAGACTCGTTTCGTTGCTGCCGAACCAGCTTCTTGTCCGAAACTGACACGTGGTAAGTTCCAGTATGACTTCGGTGATGAAGCCGGGTATACTCCGTTGCTGCCGATGTTTACTTTGGGGCACAATTTTGCTCCTGCTCATATCCATGCCGGTGGACTTCGTTATCACGGCGCAGGTGTAATCGTTTCACAGTTGCTCAAAGATAATCTGATGGAAGCGGTAGATATACAGCAATTGGAGTCTTTCGAAGCCGGTTGTCTGTTTGCGCAGTCTGAAGGTATTATTCCGGCTCCCGAATCCAGCCACGCTATTGCAGCGGCTATCCGCGAAGCTAACAAATGTAAGGAGACAGGAGAAGAAAAAGTGATTCTTTTCAATCTTTCGGGACATGGTCTGATTGATATGACTTCTTATGATAAGTATTTGGCCGGTGATCTGGTGAATTATACATTGAATGACGAAGATATTCAGAAGAATTTAGATGAGATAGGAGATTTAGCTAAATAATAAATTACCTACCAGTTTCAAGTTTCACCACCGATTACACAGATTAACACAGATTTAATTGTAATTCGAAGATTGTCGATATAAAAATCCGTGCTAATCTGTATAATTGGTGGTATTTTTTCATTCCCTATATTTACTTTCTCTCTATTGAATACCTCCATATAAAAGATTTTGCTATCTTTGATGCCATTATTAATCTTATGAACTAATAATGAACAGCCTTAAAAAAACAACAATCTGTCTACTCTTTCTATGTATAGGGGTTAATTGCGTTTTTTCTGAAGTTCCGGAGCAAATTAACTTCTCTTATATTTCTATTAACGAAGGATTGTCACAAAGCACCGTATTTTCTATCGATCAGGACCAAAGAGGTAATATGTGGTTCGCTACCTATGATGGAGTAAACAAGTATGACGGGTATTCATTTACAGTTTATCAACATAATGAAGAGGATCCGAACAGTATTGCTAATGACATTTCACGAATCGTAAAAACTGACAGTCAGGGACGTGTCTGGATCGGTACGCGGGATGGTTTGTCATATTATGACGAGGAAAAAGACAAATTCAGAAATTTCTTCTACGAGAAAAAGGGCAAACGGCAACAAATCAATGGTATTGCAGAAATCTCACCGGAACAGTTGCTTATAAGCACACAGGAAGGACTGACCATGTTCGATATTAAAGAATCCAAGTTTGTAGACGATTCTTTTAGTACCGCTATGCACAAGCTTATAGCTTCAGCTCTTTACAGACAGGGGGATATTATCTATATCGGTACCCCGGTTGACGGGCTTTACAGCTATTCCATTCCTCAAAAGAAACTGGAAAAGATTACTCCGATAACGGAAACGAAACAGATTCAGGCCATTTTGCAGCAATCTCCTACCCGTATATGGGTAGCTACCGAAGGAGCCGGTCTGCTTCTGCTCAACCCGAAAACGAAAGAGGTCAAGGCTTATCATCATTCTTCTTCCAATCCTAAAAGTATCAGTTCCAATTATATCCGCTCTCTGGCACTGGATTCGCAAAACCGCTTATGGATAGGAACGTTCAATGATCTAAACATTTATCATGAAGGAAGCGATTCTTTCGTTTCCTACAGTAGCAGTCCGGTAGAAAACGGCAGTTTGTCACAACGTTCGGTTCGCAGTATCTTTATGGATTCGCAAGGAGGTATGTGGCTTGGAACCTATTTCGGGGGATTGAACTATTACCATCCTATCCGCAACAGATTCAAGAATATCCAGCGTATTCCCTATAAGAATTCTCTAAGCGATAACGTAGTCAGCTGCATTACGGAAGATAAGGATAAGAATTTATGGATAGGAACGAATGATGGTGGTTTGAATCTGTATAATACAAAGACACAACAGTTTACGCACTATATCTTACAGGAAGACGAACGGGAAATCGGTATTGGTTCCAACAATATCAAAGCCGTATATGTAGATGAACAAAAATCACTTGTATATATAGGGACACATGCCGGCGGACTGACTGTCCTCCATCGAAACAGTGGAAAAATGGAAAGTTTCAATCAGCTGAACAGCCAGTTGGTGAATGAGAATGTATATGCAATTCTTCCTGACAAAGGGGGGAATCTCTTATTGGGGACATTAAGTGCTCTGGTTAGTTTTAACCCGGAAAAAAAGAGTTTTACCACCATTGATAAGGAAAAGGACGGTACTCCATTTACTTCACAACGAATCACAATCCTGTTCAGAGATTCCCATAAACGGCTTTGGGTCGGGGGTGAGGAAGGTATATCTGTCTTTCAGCAGGAAGGAATCGAGATAGAAAAGGTGCCTATTCTGCCGGAATCATCTGTAACAAAGACGTTTACCAATTGCATTTACGAGGCTGCCAACGGTATCATTTGGGTAGGTACGCGTGAAGGCTTCTACTGTTTTAATGAGAAAGAAAAGAAAATCAAACGATATACTACGGCTAACGGTTTACCTAACAATGTGGTATATGGTATTCTGGAAGATACTTTCGGACGTCTTTGGGTAAGTACCAACCGTGGTATTTCCTGTTTCAATCCGGAAACAGAGAGGTTCCGTAATTTTACGGAATCCGACGGATTACAGAGTAATCAGTTTAATACTTCTTCGTTCTGCCGTACTTCAAGCGGTCAAATGTATTTCGGGGGTATCAACGGGATCACTACTTTCCGCCCGGAACTGTTGCTGGATAACCCTTATACGCCTCCGGTAGTTATCACCAAACTTCAACTGTTTAACAAGACAGTTCGCCCGGATGATGAAACCGGTATCCTGACTAAGAATATCAATGAGACAGAAAGTATTACCCTGAAATCATGGCAAACTGCTTTCACGATTGAATTTGTAGTATCCAATTATATTTCCGGACAACATAATACTTTCGCTTATAAACTGGAAGGATATGACAAAGAGTGGTATTATCTGACAGATAAACGTACTGTCTCCTACTCCAACCTGCCACAAGGCACTTATCACTTTTTGGTAAAAGCTGCCAATAGTGACGGAAAATGGAATACTGTACCTACAATGTTGGAAATCATAGTTCTCCCTATCTGGTACAAGACCTGGTGGGCAATCATGATTTTCCTCGCCACTTTTATCGGGTTTATCACTTTCGTCTTCCGCTTCTTCTGGATGCGTAAGAGTATGGAAGCGGAACTGGAACTTGAACGCAGGGACAAGGAGCATCAAGAAGAAATCAACCAGATGAAGATGCGTTTCTTCATCAATATTTCGCACGAGCTTCGCACGCCATTAACTCTCATCTTAGCTCCTTTACAAGAAATAATCAATAAGATTAGTGATCGTTGGACTCGTAACCAACTGGAATATATCCAACGCAACGCCAATCGTCTGTTGCATCTTGTCAACCAGTTGATGGATTATCGCCGTGCCGAATTGGGAGTTTTCGAGCTGAAAGTGAAGAAAGAGAATGCGCATCAACTGATACAGGATAATTTCTTGTTCTACGATAAACTGGCACGCCACAAGAAGATTACTTATACTCTCCACTCCGAACTGGAAGAAAAAGAGGAACTTTTCGATCCGAATTATCTGGAACTGATCGTTAATAACCTGCTTTCAAATGCTTTCAAATATACAGAAAGCGGGCAAAGCATTACTGTTACGTTGAAAGAGGAAAACAATTGGCTGGTACTGCAAGTTAGTGACACCGGTATTGGTATTCCTATCAACAAGCAGGGGAAAATATTCGAACGTTTCTATCAGATAGAGAGTGAGCACGTAGGAAGTGGTATCGGGCTGTCACTGGTACAACGTTTGGTGGAACTGCATCACGGACGTATTGAGTTAGACAGTGAAGAAGGCAAAGGCAGTACTTTCTCTGTTTATCTGCCACAGGATATAAATATCTATAAATCTTCCGAATTAGCTTCTAATGACGCTAAAAATGAGGAGGACCAAGTTTATTCTACCAACTCGAAAGAGATGTATTTCATTGATACGGAAAAAGTAGAAAACGAAACGATCGAAACTGGTGACAAGAAACGTGGTACGATTCTTATCGTAGAAGACAATAATGAAATCCGCCATTATCTAAGTAGCGGACTTGCCGAACTTTTTAATACACTGGAAGCCGGAAATGGTGAAGAAGCCCTGGAAAAGCTGAAAGAGAATGAAGTGGACATTATTGTGACTGATGTCATGATGCCTGTGATGGATGGTATCAAGCTATGCAAGAATGTGAAGCAGAATATCCGTACCTGTCACATTCCTGTGATTATCCTGTCTGCCAAAAGCGAAACCAAAGATCAGATGGAAGGCCTGCAAATGGGCGCAGATGATTATATCCCGAAACCATTCTCGCTGGCTATCCTGACTACGAAGATACAGAATATGATGCGTACCCGCAGGCGTATGCTTGAACGGTATTCCAAATCTCTGGAAGTGGAACCGGAAAAGATTACGTTCAACGCCATGGATGAAGCTTTGTTGAAACGTGCCGTTGCCATCGTAGAAAAGAATATGGATAATATTGAATTCTCTACCGACGAGTTCGCCAGAGAAATGAATATGAGCCGTTCTAATCTGCACCTCAAATTGAAAGCTATCACAGGTGAATCGACTATCGACTTTATACGCAAGATTCGTTTCAATGAAGCGGCAAAACTACTGAAGGATGGCCGTTATACAATAGCAGAAGTCAGCACAATGGTAGGATTTAATACGCCGTCTTACTTTGCTACGAGTTTCAAAAAGTATTTCGGATGTTTGCCTACGGAGTATATTAAGAAAATAAAAGGATAAATCAGTAAATATCCAATATGAATCTGTTGGTTTGAGATTTATGTTCATTTCGGTTCGAAAAAGAACATAAAATGCTATCACTAACAATAATACATTACTATGCAGCTTTCAATTTATTCTCTTATTAGCATTATTTATCTCATTACCAAGCGAGCTTTCGTTTGACATCTGTTA
>OLXE01001113.1_pt1 | contig 13016 bp, 11 predicted proteins | sample 1644571 | NCBI WGS metagenome assembly OLXE01 (sample SAMEA103958161, study PRJEB25191) | human gut metagenome | biome: human-associated habitat [ENVO:00009003]; feature: intestine environment [ENVO:2100002]; material: feces | place: Germany | collected 2013/2015
TTTTAGAGGCTCTAATTTTTTATTTTAGGAGGAACAAACATGGCATTTATGAAAGACATTTTAACCCGCAACATCCCCATTTGGGAAGAATGTGCAGCTACCCCATTTGTGCAGGAAGTGCAAACTGGAAAGCTACCTCTTGAAAAGTTCAAGAGATATATGATTCAGGATAGTATCTATCTGAAAAACTATGCCCGTATATACGGCAAGGCAATTTTTCATGCTGATACATTAAGAGAAATTCAGCTTTACTATTCCATGCTGAATTTTGTAAATGATACGGAATCAGAAGTGCGTCTGGATTATCTAAAGCAGTTTTGCATGACGGATAATGATATTGAACTGATCGCTCCTCTGCCTGAAAATCAAAATTACATTGATTTCATGTTTGAGATTGCGTCACATGGAAAGAATGAAGAAATTTTAATGGCGATTCTTCCCTGTATGCTAAGTTACAGCTATATATTCCGCAAATTGGCGGCTGTTCCTACAAGCAGACAGTCAAGATATTGGGACTTTATCAAAGATTATGCGGATGAACAATATGCAGAAAGCTGCAAAGAATGGTCTGCTTTTGCAGAGCATAAATGTGCCGGGTTATCAGTAGCAAATAAAAAGTATCTGGCTGATATTTTTGAAAAAGCAAGTTTGTTAGAGCTTGCTTTTTGGAAGATGGCCTATCGGAACGAGAGAATGGAGGAAAATGCAAAATGAAAAAAGTATTGTCCATTGCCGGATCAGATTGCAGCGGAGGTGCAGGTATTCAGGCTGATTTGAAAACTTTTTCTGCTCACGGTGTATTTGGAATGAGTGTTATTGTTTCTGTTGTTGCAGAGAACACCAGCCGTGTTATCGACATCCAAGATATTACCCCGGATATGATTGAAAAACAGATTGACGCCGTATTTGAAGATATTGAAGTGGACGCAGTAAAAATCGGTATGCTTTCTACACCAGAATGTATGAAAGCGGTGGCAAAGAAACTATTACAATATAAGCCCCAAAATGTCGTAATCGACCCGGTTATGTATGCCAAAAATGGCTGCCCATTGATGAATCCTACGGCGGTTTCCACCTTGATAGACACAGTAATTCCACTGGCCGATGTACTTACTCCGAATATTCCAGAGGCAGAGAAAATAGCAGATATGCAGATTTCCACAGTTTCAGATATGGAGGCTGCCGCAAGAAAAATATATGCCATGGGTTGTAAGGCGATTGTTGTCAAGGGTGGACATCATATAGGAAATGCTGTTGATGTCCTATTTAATGGAGAAAATTTCTACCATTTTGAAACATCCCGCATTGATACGAAAAATACTCATGGGACAGGCTGTACCTTTTCTTCTGCAATCGCTTCCCAGCTTGCAAAGGGAAAAAGTGTTCCGCTTGCAGTCGAATCTGCAAAGGCTTATGTCACAATGGCAATCGAACACTCTCTTGCGATTGGAAAAGGCTGTGGCCCGACGCACCATTTCTACGAATTGTATCAGCATGGTTTATCTAAAGAATAGGCAGGTGCAAAATGAACTTTGATTATACACTTTATCTTGTTACTGATCGTCAACTAATGAGCTGCGATAGCCTGACAGAAGCGGTAGAACAGGCAATTTTAGGAGGCTGCACAATGATACAACTCCGAGAAAAAGAATTGTCCTCATTAGAATTTTACAATCAGCACTCCAGCAAACGCAGGAGCACCATACCGTAAAACGCTTATGTGTAAATCAACTCCGTTCCTACAACTTCCCTCACACAAGCCTGAATATTATTCATTCTTCCAATCCATTCGTAGGGATTATCTTTCTTTAATTGTTCCGTCACATCTTGTCTGTCGGCATATTCCTTTACCAGTCGAAGAAACATATCCTCTGCTTGCTTATCGACTTCTGCAAGATAACTATGCAGCTTTCCGCTTGTCAGCAGGTTCATATATAACACTTTATAGTGTTCCTTTAAATGCCTTGCATGTCGTTTCCCCCATAAACCAATCGGCTCTATTTCTTCTTCGGCTGGTACTGTGATGTTCGGCAATAAATAATCACCCACCTGTCTATAAGTTCCGCCCATTTCTTCAAAAATTGTCTTTGTCATTTTCCTTTTCCTCCTGTGATTTTTGTCTATCGTGATCGTGTATTATCACGCTTGCGACCTTTAACTGTTCTTGCCTGCTCCAACAAATCATCTATCTGTTTGCGACCAAAAACCTTACGGAGCAGGCTGTAATCTTTATTTTCTGCTTTTAGGATTTTGTTTTCTTCGGTCAATCTTTCATTGACTTTCTCCAAACGCTGATTGGTGCGGTATAACTGTGCATTCGCTGTATTCAGCCTATGATAGTTGTCCCACCCCTCAAAGCAGCGGGCAAGCACCGTTTTGACAAGTTGCTTCAATTTCCTTACAACCGGCTCTGCCATTTTGGTTTTATATGCCTTTGCAGTCATAAATTTCTCTGGTTCTGGCAACTGATATTTCGGTGCAGTATCAAGCTCTATTTCAAGATTTGACAGCTCGTCTTTTGCCTTATCATAGTTCAATACTCGTTCCGACAACACATCAAATTCAATCTGTTTCTGCTCGATTTTCGCACCTAATGCCGCCACTTCTTTTTCTCTTTCCTGCTTTTTATAATCCAAAACAGAAAGATGTTTTTCGTGTGTGCCTAAATGTTCCCACTCAATCCCATAACGTTCCATCACCGCCGCAAGCTGTTCTTTTTCGGACTGTATCCATTGCGACCACTCCGTATCGCCACGACTGCCGCCCTTAAAACCTTGCGTTGCAAGAGCCTGCTTTAGTGACACTCTTGTATCAAGTCCACGCTTGCTGCCTGTGGTAAAAGGTACAAAATCTATGTGCAGATGTGGTGTAGCTTCATCCATATGCAGATGAGCCGAGAACACCCGAAGCTGTGGATTTCGCTCCTGAAAACCCTGATAGTATTCATCTAAAATCTGCTTTGCCAGTTCTCCGTTTTCCGTATCGGCGTTCATATTTCCCTTACCGCCCACCTGTAAAATGATTTCGTGGAACGGTTTTTCCTGCTTGGAACTTCGGATTTTTTCATAATAATCTTTTATCTTTCGGTCTGACCTTATCTGCTTGGCATTGTATCTTTCCAATGCTTCATCAAACAATTCGTGATAAACTGTCTTTATATTTTCATTGCAGTAGTCGATATTGAGATGAGTACGAGTTCCGTCTACATTTTCTGCTCGGAACTTTCGGCTATTGTGATTGACCGAGCCTTTACCGACCATTGCACTTATCGTTCTCTGCATTTTTTCATCTCCCATCTGTAAATTTCAACATTCTCAGGTTTTGTTACTTTTGTCAAAAGTAACGCAAAAGCACTTTTGACGGGTACACCCATCAAAAATGCGACCTGTAAACAGGTTTTGCGTTCTCCGAAGGCTCTCCGAGGGGTGAGCGTGTGCCGGTGGCACACACGCCTGCGAACCGACCGAGCCAGCAGGCGAGACCAAAGAGCCGCCTTTGAAAAGGCACTCTCTGCACACTCCCCTAAACTTTATCCGGTGTCAAAGTGTGACGATGGTGACAATGTTTTTCACAGCGTGCTGCTCTCAAAAACATTGACACCTTTGACACCGTTTGTCACGCCGTCTGCTCGGTTTCTTTCCAAAGTGAAACCTTTCTTCCGTCGTGTGTGCGGCTGTTCTGATAACGGATACCGTAATCACGAAACAGCCTGCTTGCGTTGATACTGAGCCTTAAAGAAAGTACATTCGGCTTTATATCCACCGCAAGCCTTTCGCAAAGTTCCGAAGCAGTTCCTTCCCATCTGTCACTTTCCGAAAAGAGCGTATCCGCTATCTTCTCAAGCAGAGGTTCGGGCGGTTCTTTCCACATCTCCGTTTCCGATTTTGCAAAGTTCCACACCAATCGCTCGCTGTCCCTTACAAGATGGATTTTCATATCCTGCTGGTCTCTGCCAGCAACATCAAGTGTGGCATTGTTGGAAGTACGCTTGTCCTTACTGAGAACAAATGCACCGTCTGCCGCACCCATCAGACCATTCGTGCCTGAAATCATATCGAATATATCTTCCGATTTTTGTTTGCGTGTATGATGAACAATAAGCATTGAAACCTTGTAACTGTCTGCCAACGCTTTCAGCCTTGCCACAACATCATAATCACTTGCGTAGCTGTAATCTGCTCCGCCTGCTTCACGCACACGCTTTAAGGTGTCTATGATAATCAAGCCTGTGTCTGGGTGTTCCCTCATAAACCCTCTTATCTGTTCTTCCAGTCCGCCATTGACCGTTTTACATTCCGTTGCGAAATACAGATTGCCTGTCTCCTTTGCACCGAACATCTGAAACAATCGCTTCTGCAAACGTGGGTAATCATCTTCAAGGGCAAAATAAAGCACCGTTGCCTTACGCACCTTATACTCCCAAAGCGGTGTGCCTGTGCTGATATGATAGGCAAGCTGTGCCATCATAAAGCTCTTTCCCACTTTCGGGGAACCTACGAAAAGGTAAGTTCCCCTTTGGAGCAGACCGTCGATAAGTGGTGTCTGAACCTCAAACACCGTATCATACAGCGTTGTCATTGATACTGTTTTCAGATAGGAAGGGTCTAACTGTCTGAGTATTTCCCTTTGCATTTCTTCAAAAGATTGCTCGTACCCCTTGAAATCCGTATCCTGATTGACTATACTATTGTCAGTACATTTGGAAAGTGACTGTTCCGCATCTGTTGCCGCAGATACATTTGGAATAGTCATTTCTTTTTTATTCTCCATTCGCATCCTCTCCTTTCAAACCGCCGAGAATAATGGAAATCAGTTCTATTACACTCAGCAGTTCATCATCCACACCTTTTCCTGCTTCAATCCTTTTCAGTTCCGCAAGGACTGTGGCAAATTCCGTTTTCAACGCCTTATACACTCTCGGATTGCCCTGTACCACCACATCCTGATTTAAGCAACGGCGGTAACAATACTCCTGTTTTGGCAATCCTGATAGAGCTACAGCTCTGTTAATGAGTTCGTTTTCTTCGGGCGATACTCGAAACCCTACTGTGATATTCCTCCAACGATTTTTGTTATCTCTGTTCTTAGCTGACATTTTCAAAATCTCCTTTCCCTAAATCATCTAATTTTTCTGCCATCTCAATCTGCTTTGACGGAAAGAGGTGTGCGTACTGATAAGTAATATCAATACTTTCGTGACCAACTCGGTCAGCAATCGCCACCGCAGAAAAGCCCATATCAATCAAGAGTGAAATGTGGCTGTGACGGAGATCGTGAATGCGGATACGCTTCACGCCTGCCGCCTTTGCCCCTCTGTCCATCTCGTGATGAAGATAGCTTTTCGTCACCGTAAAGATACGGTCTTTCTTCTTCAATCCGTAAAGCATACCGAGATATTCTTTCATTTCCTCACACAGAAACTTCGGCATTTTAATCGTGCGGTTGCTCTTTTTCGTTTTCGGAGAAGTAATCACATCCTGCCCTTTCAAACGCTGATAGGATTTATTGATTGTGACTGTTTCCTTATCAAAGTTGAAATCTGCCGGAGTCAAAGCTAACAGCTCGCCCTCTCGGATACCGCACCAGTAAAGCATTTCAAACGCATAAAAGGAAACAGGCTTGTCCATCATCTCAAAAGAGAATTTCTTGTATTCTTCCTTTGTCCAGAACAGCATTTCCTTGTGTTCCTCACGTCCCATATTTCCCACCTTTGCCGCAGGATTGGAACGCAGTTCATAGTAGCGGACAGCGTGATTGAAAATGGCGGACAACTGATTGTGCAGCGTTTTCAGATACGTCTGTGAATAAGGCTTTTTCTTCTCATCACGATAGGCAAGCATTTCATTCTGCCAAGTAATAATCTCCTTTGTGGAAATCTCGCTGATTTTCAGTTTCCCGAAATACGGAAGTATCTTTGTGCGTATGATATGCTCTTTGGTAAGCCACGTGTTTTCCTTCAAACGGTTCTTCACATCATTGATATAAAGCTCCGTAAAGGCTTCAAAACTCATATCAAGGTCTGAAGAAGTCTGCAATTTGAACATTCTTTCCCATTCCTGTGCTTCTCGTTTGGTAGCAAAGCCACGCTTGCATTTCTGCTTGCGTTCCCCTTTCCAGTTCACATACCTTGCCATCACATACCAAGTACCGTTATCTTCATTCTTAAATACCGGCATTTACATTTCCCCCTTTCCTGCTCCGTAGAGCCTTTCGTAAAAATACTGGCGATTTACACGCCCTGCAATCGTAATAAAGCCCTTTGCTTTCAATTCCTCATTTAATTGTCTGATGAGTTTATATGCATAAGGTTTTGATACGTTTAGTTCCTGAGCCACATCTTCGGCTCGGATAAATCTGTTTTCCATATCCTTTTTCTTCCTTTCTTAAAATAATTTTTTGCTTGCCGCTTTCTCCGTGTTAAAGTTCCAACAGGCACTCCTGCTTGTCGGCAGGCGCTGTGCTGTCCCAATGCACCGCAGTACATCAGGCGCTCGCTCGTATAGGGGTTCCCGAAAAGTCGGAGACTTTTGGGGAAGAGGAGGAGCAGTGCAGCGAATGAGCTTTTGTGCTTGCACACAAGCGAACGATACGGAACTTGCTCCGACGAGGTCTTGGCGGTTTGGCTTTTCGGACGGTCATTCAGTTGTCGCATTAAGCATATTTGTTTAATTCGTAATTTATTTTACTAAACATATTTGCTATTGTCAAGTGGTTGCAAAGAAAATATTAAACATTTTTGTTTCGGTTTTTCTTGACTTCCACTAAACATTTCTGCTATACTTATTTCACTAAATATAAAAGGAGCGTATCATTATGGCTATCAGCGAAAGAATACATTTTTTCAGACTAATGCGTGGTATGACACAAAAGTATCTCGGTACAGCAATCGGTTTTCCAGAAAAGAGTGCTGATGTGCGTTTGGCACAGTACGAAACTGGTACACGCAAACCGAAAGCAGACCTTACAAATGCATTGGCACAGGTGCTTGATGTTTCTCCACAGGCTCTTGATGTTCCTGACATAGACAGCTATATCGGTCTTATGCACACTCTGTTTACCCTTGAAGATATTTACGGTCTTACTGTCAGTGAAGCAGACGGAGAGGTATGCTTAAAGGTCAACAAGGACAAAGGCAGAGAAGCATATGAACTCCTCAAAATGCTGTATGCTTGGAAAGAACAGGCAGACAAGCTATCTTCCGAAGAAATCAACAGAGAAGAATACGATAACTGGCGTTACCATTATCCAGAGTTCGACACCACACAGCGTTGGGCAAAAGTTCCATCACAGGAATTAAGTGACGCTCTCGTGGAAGCATTCAAAGACCACTTGAAAGATAAATAAGCACCTACAGGACCTGCCACTGGCAGCTCCCTACAGATGCTTTGGCAACGACAAAAAAGCCCTTAACTATGGTTATTAACCACAGCTAAGGGCTTAGTTTATAATATGGAATTTGTTCAGAGCCAAGCTCCGAACTTTAGTCTGCAAGCCACCTGTTAATTGTTCCGTTACCCATAAACCACTGGATAACAAGAATAATGGCACTTGCTATGACTGTTATCAATTTGTTATCAAAAGACTAATCGAAATCGCTGAAACCCGCATAAACACTGGCTTTTTTAAGCAACTCGATTTATTCAAACTCAATCGTAGCCGGTGGCTTTCCAGTGCAATCATAAAGCACTCTGTTCACATGCTTCACTTCATTAACAATTCTGCTTGCCACTTTTCCAAGTACTTCCCACGGGATCTCGGCTGCTTCGGCAGTCATGAAGTCGATGGTGTTTACGGCTCTTAATGCGATGGCGTAGTCGTAGGTTCTTTCATCGCCCATAACGCCTACGGAGCGCATGTTGGTCAGTGCTGCGAAGTACTGGCCGATGCTGCGGTCGAGACCTGCGTTTGCGATCTCTTCGCGGTAGATGGCGTCTGCTTCCTGTACCATCTTTACTTTTTCAGCGGTTACTTCGCCGATGATACGAATTCCAAGGCCTGGACCCGGGAATGGCTGACGGTATACCAGTTTCTCCGGGATACCAAGCTCTAAGCCAGCTTTACGTACTTCATCTTTGAACAGATCACGGAGAGGTTCGATGATCTCCTTGAAATCTACGTAGTCAGGAAGTCCTCCTACGTTGTGATGGGACTTGATCACTGCAGACTCGCCGCCCAGACCGCTTTCTACAACGTCTGGATAGATGGTTCCCTGTACCAGGAAGTCTACAGCGCCGATCTTCTTTGCTTCTTCTTCAAATACACGGATGAATTCTTCACCGATGATCTTACGTTTTCTTTCAGGCTCTTCTACACCTGCTAATTTGCTGTAGAAACGATCCTGAGCATTTACACGGATGAAATTTAAGTTGTATGGGCCGTTTGGTCCGAATACTTCTTCTACTTCGTCGCCTTCGTTTTTACGCAGCAGACCGTGATCTACGAATACACAGGTCAGCTGGTCGCCAACTGCCTTTGCAAGCATAACTGCTGCTACAGAGGAGTCTACACCGCCGGACAGTGCACACAGCACCTTACCGTTTCCAACTTTTGCACGGATGGCTTTGATGGTATTCTCAACGAATGCATCCATCTTCCAGTCACCTGCACAACCGCAGACATTGTATACGAAGTTGGACAGCATCTTGGTTCCTTCTACAGTATGAAGTACCTCTGGATGATACTGGATCGCATACAGGTTCTTCTCTGCACACTCTACAGCTGCTACCGGGCAGTTGTCTGTGTGAGCGATGATCTTAAATCCAGGAGCTTCTTTTTCGATGTAATCGTTGTGGCTCATCCAGCAGATGGTCTTTTCAGATACGTTACTGAACAGCTTGCTGGACTGATCTACGGTTACTTCGATCTTTCCGTATTCACGAACAGGTGCCTTGCATACATGACCGCCTAATAAATGCATCATCAGCTGTGCACCATAGCACAGTCCAAGTACCGGAATTCCCAGTTCAAACAGTTCTTTGCTGCAGGTTGCAGCGCCTTCTTCATATACACTGTTTGGTCCGCCGGTTAAAATGATACCCTTTGGATTCATTTCTTTGATCTTTTCAATATCAGTTCTGTAAGAATAGATCTCACAATAAACATTGCACTCACGTACACGGCGGGCAACCAGCTGATTGTACTGACCGCCAAAGTCGATTACAATAATCTTCTCTCTGTTCACGAGTATTCCTCCTATTTTTTGTCTGATAAAACGGCAGTCTGCCCGTTTCATCTTAGTATATCTCATTTCATTATACCTAAAATAATTTCACTATACAAGTGTATTCCCCAAAATCCTTGCGCTTTTCCCATTCCTCTTTCACTTTTCACAATTTATGTTGATTTTCAACATAAAAAAACAGCATTTTTCTCATGGTATTTCCTGTCATTTTTACTGCTGTTTCAAGGTCGTTAATTCTCTAACAAACCATAGTTTAAAAACCGGCAAAGCCTTTCCGTTTTTTTCCTCCCCTCTCATCTTTTCCGGAAAATCCTTTCCGGAAAATCATGTAAAAGTCATCCCTGTTTTATTGTGCATTGTTAATAAAATTACATACAAAATCCCCTTTTTATCTTTGTATATTTTACACATTGCACAATTTTGGCCCTTTTTTATATAATGAAACTGCCAGATGAACAGGGCTCTGTTTTAAAAAAGATACGCCCTGATATACAGCACAGGAGGTTATAAACTATGGATCAATATAATACTCTCACACCTGAGATCATTTCCAAGCTGAAAGCGGTATCGGATCACATCCTTACCGGCGATGATATCAACCCTGATTTTTCCAGAGATGAAATGCCTATTTACGGCACTCATATGCCCGACCTGGTAGTCCAGCCACGTTCCACAGAGGAAGTAGCTGCTATTATGAAGATCTGCTATGAAAATACCATTCCTGTTACACCAAGAGGTGCCGGAACCGGACTTGCAGGCGGCGCTGTTCCCCTTCTTGGCGGTGTTCTTCTTGATATGTCAAAAATGAACCGGATCTTAAATTATGATCTGGAAAATTTCGTTGTAAATATTGAATGTGGCGTTCTTTTAAATGACCTTGCTGCAGACTGCCTGACAAAAGGCATGATGTACCCGCCGGATCCAGGTGAAAAATTTGCCTGCGTAGGTGGAAATGTGGCTACCAATGCAGGCGGCATGCGCGCTGTTAAATATGGTTCCACCAGAGATTATGTACGCGCCATGACCGTTGTGCTTCCAACGGGCGAGATCACCCACCTTGGTGCTACGGTTTCCAAGACCTCTTCCGGTTATTCTCTGTTGAACCTTATGATCGGCTCTGAAGGTACATTAGGCATCATTACGGAACTGACCTTAAAGATCATTCCTGCTCCAAAGGCAAGCGCTTCCCTGATCGTACCATTTGAAGATCTGAAAACTGCTCTTGAAACAGTACCGAAGTTAAAAATGTCTTCTTTAAATCCTCAGGCCATCGAATTTATGGAACGTGAGATCGTACTGGCTTCCGAACGCCATACCGGACGTTCTACTTTCCCGAGAGAAATGGAAGGACAGCCTGTAGGCGCTTATCTTCTGATCACACTGGATTCTGACAGCGAAGACCAGTTATATACACTTCTTGAACAGGCAGCTGAACTGGTCCTTGACGCCGGTGCCATGGACGTTTTGGTTGCTGACAGTCCTGCCAAAATGCGTGACGCCTGGGCAGCCCGCTCTGCTTTCCTGGAAGTGATCATGGAAGAGACTAAGCTCCTTGATGAGTGTGATGTAGTCGTTCCTGTTACAAAGATCGCTTCTTATCTTGAATTTGTAAATAAGACCGGTGAAGAATGTGGTCTTGTGATCCGTTCCTTTGGACATGCAGGTGATGGAAATCTTCATATTTATGAGTGCTCCAATGACCTTACAGAAGAAGAATTTAAAAAGCGAGTAGATAAATTCTTTGACCTTATCTATAAAGAGGCGTCCGCACAGGGCGGACTTGTTTCCGGTGAACATGGTATCGGCTCCGGTAAGATCCAGTATCTGGTAGAGTCTATTGGTGAGACCAACATGGCGTTAATGGAAGGTATCAAACGTGTATTTGATCCGAAAATGATCTTAAATCCAGGCAAAGTATGCTACCGACTGTAACCTATTTATATTTATAAGCCCCTTTCTGCCAGATATCAGGCGTTAAGAATATCTCACTATAAAAGATGGTGCGAAACACTTTTTCTATTTTTCGTGCCATCTTTTTTTCATATCCTTTTTGAGAAATTTTATATTGAAAATTTTGAGCTCAGGCTTTATAATATGTAAAGAAGTTGTTAATAAACGCTTCAGGCCATCAGGTCATTAATCTTACGAAAAAGGCAGGTGAACAGAATGGACGGTTGCGATAGTCATGGGCGAAGTAGACGCACGGGATATAAAGGAAACAGCGGTCTGTTCTGTTTCGTATAATTTCATATAACTTGAAATACAGGACTTCTTTTTCATTTCTTATCCCGTTCTTACAACTCCTGTAATATCCATCGCAAAACTGTAAATGGAGGACGGATACCGTCTTTCAATTTAGTTGTCACGCGTATCCTCAGACGCACAGATACATGCTGCGTTTATTATTTCTGCACATTTTACAGGTGCAGGTTTTGTTGTGCCCATAAAATCATGTTTTATACAGGATGGCGTGTTGAAAACTGAATAAAATAAAGATGAAAAGGAGACTGAAATGGAAAACAAAGTTCAAGTTCAGGATCACAGCCAGGAGATCCTGTCTGTAATCCGAAGCAATGCCTCACCGGGTATTCTGAGAAATAAACTGGAAGATTACCATGAAAACGACCTTGCTGACATTTTCCCGGAACTGACCTTAGCTGAACGGCGCAAGATCTGCCGTATCCTTGATACAGATATGCTTTCTGATATTTTCGAGCATATCGACCAGAAACAGGCAGCGGAATATCTGGATGAAATGGACGTAAAGAAAGCTGCTGCTATCCTTTCTGCTATGGAAACAGACGCTGTTGTGGATGTTTTGAAAATGACTTCCAAAGAAAAACGCTCTCTTCTTACAGAACTTCTGGATGATGACGCAAAAAAAGATATTGCCGTGATCGCAGCCTTCGATGAAGACGAGATCGGTAGCTGGATGACCACAAACTGTATTGTGATCCGCGAAAATCTGACCGTAAAGCAGGCTATGAGCAGTCTGGTAGAACAGGCAGCTAAGAATGACAATATTTCTACCATTTTTATGGTAACAGAGGATCAGACCTTTTATGGTGCAATGGATCTGAAGGATCTGATCATTGCAAGACAGGACTCCGCTTTGGAGGATCTGATCGTTACCTCTTATCCTTATGTATATGGTCATGAACTGATCGATGACTGTATTGAAAAACTGAAAGACTATTCCGAGGACTCTATCCCAGTCCTTAATAATAACAACAAACTGTTAGGCGTTATCACTTCCCAGAGTATCGTAGACCTGGTCGATGATGAGATGGGTGAAGATTACGCTAAGTTCGCAGGTCTGACTGCTGAGGAAGATTTAAAGGAACCTTTAAAAGAAAGTTTAAAGAAACGTCTTCCATGGCTGTTAGTTCTGTTGGCTCTGGGTATGGTAGTTTCCTCTGTTGTAGGCCTCTTTGAACAGGTAGTAAGCCAGCTGACACTGATCATGTGCTTCCAGTCCCTGATCCTGGACATGGCCGGAAACGTTGGTACCCAGTCTCTGGCTGTTACCATCCGTGTGCTTATGGACGAGTCCCTTACCGGAAAGCAGAAGCTGGAACTGGTATGGAAGGAAATGCGCATTGCCTTCTCAAATGGTCTAATCCTTGGCGTACTTTCTTTCACAGCCATTGGCTTATACATTGTGGTCGCAAAAGGAAAGCCTTTTGCATTCGCCTATGCTGTATCCGGCTGTATCGGAGCTGCGTTACTTTTAGCAATGGTGATCTCCGGTGCCGTAGGTACCTGTATCCCACTGTTCTTTAAAAAGATCAATGTTGACCCGGCCGTTGCTTCTGGTCCACTGATCACAACTGTA
>OLXE01001127.1_pt1 | contig 12866 bp, 10 predicted proteins | sample 1644571 | NCBI WGS metagenome assembly OLXE01 (sample SAMEA103958161, study PRJEB25191) | human gut metagenome | biome: human-associated habitat [ENVO:00009003]; feature: intestine environment [ENVO:2100002]; material: feces | place: Germany | collected 2013/2015
ATTGGCTTAGAGCAACAATCCTTTTTGTACGTCATTGACGTACCATTGAAACCACTAGCTTACTGATAGTGCTCCAGCAAAACCACGTCTCTGCCGGGTTTGTCTTTACATTTGCGAGGCGCTTTCCAGATTTTTCACGCCCGTGAATTTCCCTGTATCCATCCAGCAAAAACGGGTGTATAAAACTGTACATTCATACAGCAAAATGAGTTCTACTATGGCACTGGAAAAAGGAATTGCAGAGTTAGTCGAAGAGTTTATCGCTGCGGGTCGCCCCTCATCGCGCCAACAAAGTATTACGCAGCGCAGAGAGGGCTATATCGCCAGCGCTGTCCTTGCGGGTGAGACAGAAACGCGGGTAGATATTCAGACTATCGAACTTGAAGGGATGACCTTACGAATAGTGTCACCGCTGAATGCCCCGACATTACTCCCGACGATAATTTATTACTACGGTGGCTGTTTTGTTAGCGGCGGGTTCGCAACTCACGACAACCAGCTGCGCCAGTTAGCCTATTACGGGCAATGTCGGGTTATTGCCGTCCAGTATCGGCTGGCACCGGAACATACTTTCCCCGCCGCCCATGATGATGCACAACGAGGTGCAGAATTAGTCCGGCAACACGCCGAACGACTCGGCGTTGATAAACAACGAATAACTCTTGCCGGTGACAGTGCGGGAGGGCATCTGGCGCTGGTAACTGCTTTGCGATTGAAGCGTGCTGGCGAGTGGCAACCAGCACAACTCATCTTAATTTATCCTATGCTTGATGCGACTGCGCATTTCGAAAGCTACATACGCAATGGTCACGATTACATCATCACACGCGACACTTTACTGAGCGGCTTTGAGATGTACCTGCCAGGCATTGAACGCAGGCATCCTGAAGCCAGCCCTATTTGGCGCAATGATTTCAATGGCTTGCCACCTGTACATATCATTACCGCTGAATACGACCCACTTTGCGATGAAGGTGAAGCGTTGTATCACCGCATGACAGGGCAAGGAGTGCAATGCACCTGCCAACGCTACCTTGGCGTTATCCACGGATTTTTTCAGTTAGGTGGTATCAGTGAGGCTGCGCGATCGGCGTTACGGGATGTTGCCTGGAGAGCGGGAAGGTAACTCCGGACCAGGGCCCAGAAAAGGTTTTCAGATTGAAAACCTTTTCAGTCAAGTAAAACGCCCCTACTCTTCTTCGTTCCCGCCCTCTTCATACGGGCCAAATGGCTTCGCGGGCAGAACGATATACGTGCCTTCAAACACTGCACCCGGCGTCTCGTCGCCAAAGATTTCTACTTGCATCTGCACCCGTGCTTTTCGTCCGCGCGCCAGACGGTCGAGATCGCCACTTAAGGCACCAAGGTCGGCTACCGCATGGGGTTTTCCGCTAATCGGCTTGCTGTAGCGGATATGCGCATCCGCCAGAATAATCGTTCCGCCGAGGTGGCGTTCGCGCAGCATCAGCCAGATAAGCCCCCAACCGGTGAGCGTAGCCAGCGAGAATAAACTCCCGGCAAACAGCGTGTGATGCGGATTCTGATTGCCGGTTTCCGGCATGGTGGTGATAAATTTTTGCCCGGTATATTGCTGAATGCGCACACCCATTTTTTCGCTTAACGGGATATGTTCATACCACGCTTGCTGGAGCTGGGCGCACCAGTCGCCGCGATGAAGAATATCATCCAGAGTGGCGACGGGTTTAATCATCAGAAAATGGCGAATCGGCGTGGTGGTTGGCGTGGTGATTTCACCCTGATTAACAAACCCCAGCTTGGCGAAAAACTCCACCGCGTCTTCACGGGCGCTACAGGTCACGCGCTTAACGCCTTCCTGACGTGCCACCGACTCCAGGGTCATCGCCATCAGCGTGCCTAACCCTTTGTCCTGCACGTCGGGATGAACGGCCATAAAGCGAATGGACGCTTCATTGTCGGCATTAATATACAGTCGGCCTACCGCTACCAGATTACCCTGCTCGTCGACGACCATCTGGTGATGCGCCATCGCATCCCACGCGTCGCGTTCCGAACCTTTTGGTTGATGCAGGGGCTTACGCAACATTTCCCAGCGAAACTGATAGTAACGCTCTAATTCTTCTTCTGTTTGTGGAACCCGAAGGTGATACATAGCGATACTCTCTCTTGTTTCCCGTGACAACCCTGGAAGCTGGCTCATACCTGCAACCAGAATGTCACGGGGCCATCATTGACCAGCGATACCTGCATATCCGCAGCGAAGCGTCCTGTTTGCGTGTTCATATCTTGCTGACGGCAGCGTTCGACGAAATAGTCATATAACGCCTCTGCGCGATCCGGTGATGCGCCTTTGGAGAAACTTGGGCGCATCCCCCGTTCGGTATCTGCGGCAAGGGTAAACTGGGAAACCACCAGTACACTGCCGCCCGCCTGTTGCACGTTGAGATTCATCTTGCCTTCGGCATCGCTAAAGATGCGGTAGCCGAGTACACGCTCGCACAGACGGTTTGCTTTCTGTTCGTCGTCATCCTTTTCGACACCCAATAACACCAAAAGTCCCGCGCCAATTTCACCCGTCACTTCTCCCTCCACGGTGACGCTGGCACGGGTTACGCGTTGAATTAATGCAATCATGGTTCGTCGTCTTCTTCTTGTTCAGCAGCTTGTTTTAATTTGCGGTATTCCCCGAGAGTGACAGTAATTTCCGCGCCAAGCAAGACGATACACCATGTCCAGTAGACCCAAACAAAGAGAATGGGGATCACCGCCAGCACGCCGTAAATGAGCTGATATGACGGGAACATGGTGATATAAAGCGCGAAACCTTTCTTTCCTGCTTCGAACAGGAGCGCGGCGACAAACGCGCCGACAATCGCGTCGCGGTTAGGTACGCGAATGGTAGGAACGATGCTGTACAGCAACCAAAAGGAGATCCACGATAACAGCAGCGGAAAAATACGCAGCACGTTGTCGATGACAGTATTGAGATCGCTCGCCCAGCGCAGGGAAAGCAGATAGGAGCTGATCGCCAGACTGGCCCCTGCCAGCAGCGGCCCCAGCGTTAAAATCATCCAGTACACGGCAAACGAGTAAATTTTGGGTCGCGCTCGTTTACTGCGCCAGATGGTATTCAACGCGCTATCGATGGAGTACATCAACAATAACGCCGTGACGATCAGCCCGCACGCCCCGACGGCGGTCATTTTGTTGGAATTGGCGACAAACTGTTCGATATATCGCTGGATAACATCGCCAGTAGCAGGCAGAAAGTTGGCAAAAATAAAGTGACGCAACTGAATGCTGACGTCGGAAAACATGGGAAAAGCGGCGAAAAGCGCAAAAACAACGGCAACCAGCGGCACTAATGAGAGCAACGACACATAGGCAAGGTTACCTGCCAGGGTTGTCATGTTGTCCTCATCAATGCGTTGCCAGAGTAGTTTTAGCCAGGCCCATAGTGGACGGGTACGATGCCTGGCTTTGTCCTGAATGGTTTTTAGCATAACACCTTCGCGAAATAGTCCGGGATGGTGGTTTTATCTTTCACCAGAATACTAGTAATGCCTAGCCGATTAGCTCCTTCTATATTATCGGCGTTATCGTCGAAAAAGACCGTATCGTCTGGTGAAAAACCTTCTGCCCGCAAAACATGCTGATAAATTCGTGCTTCAGGTTTGCGCATACCCAAGTCTTGCGACAGATAGATATGGTCAGCAGCATCACGGATTTCCGGGTATTCCTCCGGCCAGAAGGTAGTATGCAGGCGGTTAGTATTGGAAAGCACCACCACGCGATGCCCCTGCTCACGCAGTTTATGCATGATGGCGATCACTTCCGGTCGTAGCGCAACAAATACCGCCTGCCAACCGTGGGAGAACTGCTCATAGCTTAGCGGCAGGGCCATCTCATGACACAGTGCCTCTGCGAACGCTTCGTCGCTAATTTCCCCACGCTCATGCTGATGAAACGCCTCGCCCATGTGGAAACTCTTCTTAAGCGTAGCCAGTGGAACACGCGTTAAATCGCTCCAGGCCCCCAGCACACGGTTAAAGTCGATATCGACAATCACATTACCTAAATCAAAGATATAGAGCATTTTTGCCTCCTTTCGCGCCACAAGAAATTAACTGTAGCGGGAAAGGATGGGTTTGGCTATGTGGCAATAAGGGTAATCTTGTGATGCTGATTGCGAAAAAGCAGAGTAATTTCACTGGCTTTTTCGCAATAGATGAATGGTTAAGATTCAGGTGTAAATTGCCAACGAGTTTCGATGACCAGCGGCTTATCTGGTGTCACAAATTCCGGCGTTAGATTTATTGCGTTAGGTGCCTGAGTCAGCGGGTTAATACAGGTGGCATCGGGCTGTTTATCAAATACCACCAGACTGTTTGCAGAAGAGGTCATGGTCATCGCGAGTTTACCAGGCCACAGTAACTTAACCTTCACCCCGTCATAAAAACCAAAACAGTCATCCCAGGGACCAACTTGAGGAGAGATACGATTTCCAGTTGGCAGTTCATCACTACCCGCTTCTTCTTGCCAGTCCGCATCAAAAAGCACCTGCAACGATTCTGTATTTTGCGGAGTCAGCTTTTTCGCAAACCACGGATGCCAGCCTGCGGAGGCCGGGAATGTATCGGCATATGAATGGACTTCCAGTTGCAAAACCAGCGCATCGTTCTCCAGCAAAAAAGTCTGAATCACTTCCCCTTGCCAGGGCCACGGTGAAGTCAGGGGCATACGTAAAGTCAGGGAATCTGCTGTTTTGTCGATGATTTCCCACGTTGAGTAACAAGCCATACCATGCAACGCATGTGGTGGTTTATTGGCGGGTAAAGAATAACATTGCCCACCAGCATTCAGCGTCGCATTCCCCAGTCGCCCTGCCCACGGCACCATTGGGAAACAGCCATACTGAAAAGCTCTGCGCTGCGGCTGCCATTGGCGTAATACTTCAGAACCAAATGCCTTTAACGAGGTTATCCTGGCACCATCATGCGGATAAATCTGCAGGTGAATATTGCCTTTTTCCAGCGTCACTAACTCTCCTACAGGCCCAGGCCATGGCGCGTCAAACGCCTGTTGTAGCGCCAGGTAATGCTCGTTTTTTCGTTCAGTTTTCATGAGATTGTTCCCTGATGTAGCGGTAAGAAGCGGTTTCTTGTTCATCGGTTGGCTCAATCAGCCAGACGCAAACAAAGGAAAGAACTGAGACAGCAAATAAAAACAGAGCGACATACCACGGTTTTCCTCCCCCTAGCGCCAGCAAACTTGAGGCGATAAGGGGGCTTAGTCCGCCAAGAATCGCGGAAAATTGATAAGCAAAAGAAAGGCCGGTATATCGTACTTTGGTACCGAACATGCGGGTGAAAAGTGTTGGCTGCACGGCAAACATCATCGTCGGACCTAAGTTGTAGCCAAGGATCATACTGCACCAGATGATGAGCGTACTTTTGCTATCCAGTAATAAGAAGAAAGGAAACGCGAACAGGACACAAAACCCTGCTCCCGACAAATACAGACTTTTTTGACCTATACGATCTGATAACCATCCAACCAATGGACAACTGAAAATACCGATCGCCGAGGCAATCAACATACCCGTCAGGGGAATATCTCGCGACAATGCTAATTGGCTGGAAATATAGACAATACCAAAGGCGTTAATAATATTAGAGGAGACACTTTCCGCCAGCCTCGCACCCAGTGCCAATAAAATATTTCGTGGATGTTTTTTGAATAATTCAATCAACGGAGGAACGGACTTTTCTTTATTATTCGTCGTTTTTTGCTTTTGAAAATCCAGCGTTTCTTCGGTATGCAGGCGGATAAACAGCCCAACGATCAACATCACCGCAGAAAGCCAAAACGGAATGCGCCATCCCCAGGAGAGAAACTGCTCCGAAGTAAGAAAATGGTTACAGAGAGCAAAAATACCGGTTGCCAGCATAATACCCACAGACGCAGCCGTTTGCGGGAGTGAACCTAAAAATCCGCGTCGGGATTCGGGCGCTGATTCTATGGTCATCAATGCCGCTCCGCCGTACTCGCCACCAAGACCAAAGCCCTGAATTAAACGTAGCACCATTAATATGAGCGGTGCCCAGATCCCAATTTCCTGATACGTCGGAATAAAACCAATCAAAAATGTGGAGCAACCGACAATAGCCAACGTCCAGATAAGCGTTATTTTTCGCCCTATTTTATCGCCAAAATGACCAAAGACGATGCCACCTAAAGGACGAGTCAGAAAACCGACACCAAAGGTCGCAAAGGAAGCTATAAGACCTATAAAAGGATCGCTGTCTGGATAAAACAGCGGTGCAAATACCAGTCCTGCTGCCGTGCCAAAAATAAAGAAGTCATACCATTCCATTAACGCCTGCGAAACTGCCCATAACGACACGTCTCATGGCTTTACCGGAAAGCCCTTCACGCGGTGCGGGTAACTTTTCAGACATAATTTTCCTCTCCTGGTAGGCGAGAAATCTGGGATACGAACCACTAAACGTGGGCAGTTTGAATTAATGCGCATCGGCTTAAACCGATGCGCATTAAATTATTTCTTCAATTCAGCCAGAACCTCTGCGTCCTCAGCATCAACATTTGCACCCAGTGGTTCCCAATTAATCAATACACAGGTCAGGAATCCCAGGAATGGCACGATTGCCAACCAGTAAAACGCTTCGGTTTTCAACGCACCCCACAGCATCGGCCAGAAAATGAGTCCTGCAATTGCCCCTGTGCGCATAATAGCGCGGGCAAATCCGACCCCAGTAGGGCGAATAGCGGGAGGATAAGAGAGTGTGGCAATGGTCATGCCCAGCCCACCAGGACCCGCTGAATGGAAGAAAATAATTGATCCCAATAACCCTAAAGACAGCCAGGGATTAGTCGTTGCCAGTGCGCCTAACGACAGCAATGCTAAGGTCACAACAGCAAATCCATACATCGACTGTCGGCGAGTACCCAGTCGTTGGAGAATAAACGAGCCGATCATCCCGCCTGTCACCCCACAAAGGGCATTCACGACGGCAGAACCGGTCAACGCGCCAGTAAGCCCGCCACTTATTATTCCCGCCAACGTAAGAGGAAGATAAACACCTACGGCGTTATATTGCCACGCCTGCATGGTTGCCACGACACAGCCAAGAATGGTGCGTTTGCGGTAACGATCATTAAATAAGATGCCATATCCACCACTGTATTTATTCTCTGCTTTTTCCGAGAATTTCGCTTCTGTTGTACCCGATGCCGCAACGCGAGCCTGAACACCATAACGTTTTCCCAGAATGTCGCACGCTTCCTGGTAACGCCCGACGCGTGCGGCCCACATTGCGGATTCACCAATAAAGAAGTAACGCAAAATCATGAAGATGACTGCAAAAATAGCTCCGATGAATATTCCGTAACGCCACAATTGTTCTTCAGCGATACCCGACAGAAGCAGCGGCAAAAGCACCAAATAAACAACGGTTGTCGAAACATACCAGGCCATTTGCCAGAGGTTGACCGACGTTCCGGTTTTCTTCGACGTTGAACCACGAAGCTCTGCCACGGCATTGGTTGCCAAAGGGAAGTCGATGCCTAAACCAAAGCCCATGATGACGCGGCACACCAGCACCCACCAGATACTGGGAGCAATAGCTACCGCTGCAGCACCGATGGTGCACAGCCCCATGCCAATAATAAATGCCCGCTTTTGCCCAAAGCGGTTTATTACTCGGTTCGCTAATAAACCGCCAATTAACGCGGCGATTAATACTGATGCATTGACGGTTGCAGCAAGACCCGGCGAAATGCCGAATTGAGCGGCAATGTATTTATTACCAAACCCCACCATCGCCGCCTGGTAGGCATCAATCAATATGCCGCCCAAAGCAATAAAAATAACGCCGATACTGGTGTTGATTGCAGAGTTCTTATTAACAATATCAATTACGTCCTGTGGCCGACTAATTGAATAAGTTGCAGGACTGGTGATTTGACTCATCGCAGTGTCCTTTTTAATTGTTGTAGGGTGGCGCTGACGTGACGCAGCGCCAGACAGAGATTTAGAAAATCATTCCGGCGCAAATTGCAGCATGACCTTTATGGAGTCATTTTGCTGCGCGCGTTCGAATGCCGCCGCTGCATCCTCAATGGCAAATAAATCGGTAACCAGTTCACTGGTATCAAACCGCCCATCCGCCAGCCATTCGATAACAGCATCGAAATCTTCAGGGATGTACATGCCAGAGTTGAGCAAGTCACGCTCGAAACGTTGCATCATCGGTAATGGTATTTCACGCGGCCCACTTGGTACGCCCATGCACACGACGGTGCCTCCGGCATATACACGGGTACATGCATCGTTAAGCGTGGCCTGCGCTGCAACGACATCAATCGCCCCCGTAAATCGCACATCTGCGGCCAGCTCACCTGGTGCCCAAACTTCTGCTGCGCCCAGTTTTAACGCCAGCGCGCGTTTGGCAGCGTCAGGTTCAATCACGGTAATCTTACCTGCCCCCATAATGCGCAGTGCCTGCACGATGGATAAGCCTATCGTTCCGGCACCAATCACCAGTACGCTTTCCAGAGAAGCTTTCGGCATTCGGTTAACGCAGTGACGAGCACAAGCCGCCGGTTCGGCAAAGGCCAACACTTTTAGCGGTAAAGAGGCTGGTGCGACATGGCAATTACGCGCAGGAACAATGTGTTGTGAGCGAGCAAAGCCCGGTGCGCGAAAACCAGCAACCTGCGGTGGTTCACAAAGATTAAAACGTCCTGCTTTGCAGGCTCGGCATTCCATGCAAGCCATGATGGGATCGACCACAACATGATCGCCCGGCTGTACATTTTTAACGTCGCTGCCCACTTCCGTAACGCGCGCTGCAATTTCATGACCGGGGACGACAGGCGGTTTGGCAAACGGATGACCGCCTTTCAGAACATGCAGATCCGAACCGCATATCCCGTAGAACACGGGCGCAATCCGTACTTCGTGCGGTTTAAGTTGCTGGTGTGGTACTTCAACATATTGAGTGGTGACTTTCCCAATATCTGAAAATAAAACCTGGGTAATTTTATCCATTGTTATTCTCCAGAATCGATATCCATAGGGGATTAGCGTTGCGCGATACCTTCATCGACAATTTCAGCCAGCCGTTGCAAGCGTGGAACGGAGACATCGCGCAGCATGGTTTGTGGATCTTGTGCACCAACAACCGACGCCCAAACCGCTCGTCCAGCCAGGAAGCCCGACGCACCACCTTTCATGGCAATACTTACTGCACGGCCAAAAATATCGGCATCAACGCCAGAAGAAAGAATTACCCACGGCATCTTCATCTGATCGTTAAGTTGCTGACAGGCAGCAAGTAAGGTTTTTTCATCGCCTTTGCCCCCTAATGGCATCTCGGCTTTGTAAAGATCAGCCTCTGTTCCACCAAGCTCTGCGGCGGCGGCAACAATGGCGCTTTCACGATCAAAGTCCCAACCGCGACGAGGTGGACGCACCACAGGTTCAATAATGCTAACCAGCCCGGCACTACGGCAGCGACGAACAAATTTATCAACCATTGCCAGACGTTCCTCTGCGGGTTCATCTTCACGCCAGAGTACAAGTAATTTCATTGCCTTAGCCCCCATTTCACGGGCTTTATGCGGGTCGACGGACATATCTATTTCAACGCTATCAACCGGGATGCCATTACCTGGGATAAAAAGATCGGCAGCGACAATCAGGCCGCAAGAATTAGCCACAGCGCCCTGCTCGACTATTTGTTCAAGACAAAATTGTTTATCCGCCAGAACGGCAGAAGCATAAGGAGAAAGGATTCGGGTCGCGGCAACTTTAAAATCGGTGAGTACACTGTCGGCGATGGGTTTTGGCTGCCCTGCTGCCGCAAACATCAGGCGCATGGCCTCACGCTGATCGACAGCTAACATGGCGAATCCACCACCTGGGCGGGAGATATCTTTCAGCGTAAATGGGGTGAAGTGGGATGACATAGAAACTCCTGTTAATAGATAAAATTAAAGACCAGCCTGCTGGCGAACCTGATTTAGCAGGGCGCTCCAGTCCTGCCGCCCTTTGCCGTCTTGACTTGCTGCGGCGTAATAACTTTCTGCTGCAATCCCCATATTGAGCGGCGCCCCCGTTTTCCGAGCGACGTCAACTGCAATACGCAGATCTTTCAATGCCAGGTCCACCATGAAGGCGGGAGAAAGATCGCCTTTCAGCACTTTGCCAGGCCAGGTGGTCGTAAAATGTCCTTTCCCTGCTGCCGTACCACTCATCACCTTAATTGCGACATCAAGATTTAATCCCAGTGACTCACATAACACAGCGGCTTCGGAGGACAGCGCATTAAGCGCAATGCTCATATAGTTGTTAATTAGCTTCACGCGGATCCCCATTCCTGGGCCACCAGCCTCGACCAGCTCATTACCCATGCACATGAGAATCGGGCGTGCACGCGCAATCTGCTCATCAGTGCCGCCCGCTAAAATCAGCAATGTGCCATCAATCGCATTCACTGACGTTCTGCCCACGGGGGCGTCCATCATATTGATGCCTTTTTCTTGTAATTCCCGTATTAATGCATCGGTCTGTAAGGGATGAATAGTCGACATATCAATCACTAACGCGTCAGATGAAACAGTTTCACAGACGCCTTTTTCCCCCAACAGCACCTGTCGAACAATGTCCCCATTGGGAAGCATAGTGATGATAAATTCAGCGCTTGCTGCCGCTTCCGCTGGGGTTTGTGCCGCAGTGGCCCCCTGCGTAACTAGCGCATCGACGGCCTGTGTATTGACATCAAATACCTGTAATGAATGCCCTTTTTGCAATAGATTGTTAGCCATTGGGCTACCCATCTGCCCCAGCCCGAGAAATGCAATGGTTGCCATGAATACTCTCCTGTCTGACATTGACAAAATAATGACAATTGAAAATTCGTTTTCGTCTGTTTTTGAGCATATTTGTAATTTATGTTCAAAAACACGACACGCATCACTAATTTGATCATTTGTGTCATTTAAATTGACCAAAGACGACAAAATTAAACAGGACAAGACAAATATGACCAGAATTGCATGCGTGGGTATCACAGTTCAGGACAGAATTTATTCTTTGCCCACTCTGCCGGAGGGTGGCGGGAAATATCAGGCAAATCATTATCTTGAGATTGGTGGCGGCCCGGCAGCAACAGCCGCTGTTGCAATCGCAAAGCTTGGCGTGGAGGTTGATTTCATCGGTCGCGTCGGCGATGACAGTTGTGGAAATACCTTACTTGCAGAACTTGAGGGTTGGGGCGTCAATACCGCATTTTGCCGCCGATATCCTAACGCCCGTTCGTCGCAATCAGCGATCCTCGTTGATCAGCATGGCGAACGGATTATCGTTAATTATCCAAGTCCTGATCTCGGTACTGATGCCGAATGGTTAGAAGCGATCGATTTCTCTCGTTATGATCTGATTCTGGCCGATGTTCGCTGGCATAGCGGTACTGAAAAAGCATTCTCGCTAGCGCGCCTTGCGGGTGTGACAACGCTTTTAGACGCCGATATGACACCGCAGGATATTTCTCCACTTGTCGCGCTTGCCGATCACGCCGTGTTCTCAACACCAGGGCTGAAACGCATGACTGGCCTGCAGTCACCTGAAGAAGGTTTGTTCCAGGCAACGACACAAACAGCAGGTAAAGTGTATGTTACGCTGGGTTCTGAAGGATCGTTGTGGATTGAAGATGGTCATTTGTGTCAACAGGAGGCATTTTCTGTCAATGTGGTTGATACCACTGGAGCAGGCGATGTTTTTCACGGCGCACTCGCGGTAGCGTTGGCAGAAAAAATGCCAACAAAAGAGGCTATTCGTTTTGCCAGTGCGGTTGCCGCGATGAAATGTACCCAGCCTGGCGGTCGGGCCGGCATTCCTAATCGTGAGCAAACCGAATCATTTTTGTCACTTTATGCGTAAAATGGTAAACATCTACCGAGGAGGGGCAAGGGAGTATTCATGAGTATCATCGAAGTGACAGGTAATCCACGCCATGACCAACTCGTTCATCTAATCGCAGAACGCGGTTATATGAATATTGAAGAACTGGCACAACTGCTGGATGTTTCAACGCAAACCGTGCGCCGGGATATCCGAAAACTCAGTGAGCAGGGCTTGATCACCCGTCATCATGGAGGGGCCGGGCGCGTCTCCAGCGTCATGAATACCGCTTTTGAGCAACGGGAACTTTCGCTCACCGCCGAGAAACGGGCGATCGCTGAGGCAGTCGCCGATTACCTTCCCGAACGCTGTACCGTCTTTATCACCATCGGTACAACCGTAGAAGCCGTTGCCAGGGCATTACTCAACCGGCGTGATTTACGCATTATCACTAATAGCCTGCGTGTGGCACAGATTCTTTATAAGAATCAGGATATTGAAGTGATGGTGCCGGGAGGCACTTTACGCGCTCATAACGGTGGGATTATCGGCCCAGGAGCCGTGGATTTTATTGAAGGCTTCCGCGCAGATTATTTAATCACCAGTATAGGTGCCATTGAACATGACGGCACCCTACTGGAATTTGATGTCAATGAAGCGTTAGTCGCGAGAACGATGATTAAACATGCGCGGAATACATTGTTAGTGGCCGATCATACGAAGTTTACCGCGTCTGCTGCCGTTTCAATTGGCAATGCACGGAATGTCAGGGCTTTTTTTACTGATGCCCCGCCTCCCAATTCTTTCTGCCAGTTGTTAAGTGAAGAGAATGTTGAACTGGTGGTTGCCGAGCAAGAAGTATCCTGAAATTGAAACTTCGGAAAATCCGCTGGGAATTTCAGCGGATTTTGTTTTCCATAAGCCAAAAAAAAACCTGCCATCGCTGGCAGGTTTTTTATGA
>OLXE01001131.1_pt1 | contig 12831 bp, 8 predicted proteins | sample 1644571 | NCBI WGS metagenome assembly OLXE01 (sample SAMEA103958161, study PRJEB25191) | human gut metagenome | biome: human-associated habitat [ENVO:00009003]; feature: intestine environment [ENVO:2100002]; material: feces | place: Germany | collected 2013/2015
CGCGAGGTGGTCAAGTACGCCCACGCCCGCGGCGTGTCCGTGGAGGGCGAGCTGGGCGTGCTGGCCGGCGTGGAGGACCACGTCTTTGCCGCCAACTCCACCTACACCAACCCCCTCTCCGCCATTGAGTTCTTCAAAAAGACCGGGGTGGACGCCTTGGCCATCAGCTACGGCACCATGCACGGCGCCAGCAAGGGCAAGGACGTGAAGCTGCGGAAGGAGATCCCCATCGCCATCAAGGAGTGCATGAACCACGAGGGCATCCAGGGCACCCTGGTGTCCCACGGCTCCTCCACCGTTCCCCAGTATATCGTCAATGAGATCAACGCCCTGGGCGGGAACATCCAGAACGCCTACGGCATCTCCAAGGAGGAGCTGAAGGCGGCCATCCCCTGCGGCATCGGCAAGATCAACGTGGACACCGACATCCGCCTGGCCGTCACCCGCAACTTCCGCGAGCTGTTCCGCGACCACCCGGAGCTGAAGGAGGACGCCAGGGTGGGCGGCGTCTGGAAGCTGCTGGACGAGAAGCGGGATGCCTTTGATCCCCGCGCCTTCCTGGCCCCCATCATGGACACCGTCATGTACGGCACCGGCGACGAGGGGGCCGTGGCTCTCATTACCGACGCCATGCGCCGTGGCGTGAAGGAGGCCGTGGGCACCCTGATCGTGGAGTTCGGCAGTTACGGCAAGGCCCCCCTGGTGGAGCCGGCTACCCTGGAGGACATGGCGGCCCGCTACGCCAAGGAGGGCTGAGCATGGACGGCATCACCCTGTCCTTTACCGACGCGCGGCCGGTGCTGGCCCCCGGCGCGCTGGAGGAGCAGGTGCGCGCCGCCGCGCCCCTGCTGGCCGAGGCGGCGGCGGGAGAGGAGCGGTACCGGGACAACCTGGGCTGGCACAGTGTGGACGAGGCGGCCGGGCCCGAGCGGGTGGACTTCCTGCTGGAGCAGGCGGCGCGGGTGCGGGCCGACGCCGACGCCTTCGTGGTCATCGGAATCGGCGGCTCCAACCAGGCGTCCCGGGCCGCCGTCAAGGCCCTGCGGCCGGAGGGGGGCCCCGCCATTCTGTGGGCGGGCAACACCATCTCCGCCTGCGAGATGGCCCGCACTCTGCGGGAGTTGGACGGATATCAATCCATCTGCATCGACTGCATCGCCAAGAACTTTGAGACCCTGGAGCCGGGGATTGCCTTCCGGGTGCTGCGCCAGTACCTGGAGCGGCGCTACGGCGCGGAGGGCGCGGCAAAGCGCATCTTCGCCACCGGCACGCCGGGCTCCACCCTCCACCAGCTCTGCCTCGACCAGGGCTATACGTTCCTCACCTTCCCCGAGACCATCGGCGGGCGGTACTCGGTGGGCAGCGACGTGGGGCTCTTCCCCATGGCGGTGGCCGGGGTGGACATCCGCGCGCTGGTGCAGGGGATGCGGGACATGCGGGATACCCTCCTCGCCGCCCCGGCGGAGGAGAACCCGGCCCTGCGCTACGCCTGCCTGCGCCGGCTGCTGTTGGAGCACGGCTACCGCCTGGAGATGCTCTCCTTTTTCGAACCCCGGCTGGATTACTTCGCCAAGTGGTGGATTCAGCTCTTCGCCGAGAGTGAGGGCAAGGAGGGCACCGCCCTCTACCCCGTGGCGGCCTCCAACTCGGAGGATCTCCACTCCATCGGCCAGTTCATCCAGGAGGGCAGTCCCATCCTCTTCGAGACCTTCGTGGAGGTACGCGCCCGCGACGCGTCGGTGCTCCTGCCCCCCGAGGCCAAGAAGGACTACTTCGACTACCTGACGGGCAAGGACTTCTGGGACATCAACAACACCGCCCGCCAGGCCACCATGCGGGCCCACAGCGACCGGGGCATCCCCTGCCTGAACCTCTCCATCCCCGCAATCGACGCCCACACCCTGGGCGGGCTGTTCTATTTCTTCCTCTTTGCCTGCTATCTCTCCTGCAAGCTGCTGGGCGTCAACCCCTTCAACCAGCCGGGCGTGGAGGGCTACAAGGGCTATATGTTTCAAAATTTGGGAAAGCCGGGTGTCAACTGAATGAAACACATTTTTTTGAATCTCAAGCGTTTTGACGTGCCGGTGGAGCTGGGCGGGGTCAACCGCCTGGCCCCCGTGGCCGAGTGGGGCGGGGCCATTGTGGCCGGGACCCAGCAGGGCCTGACGGGCTACGACCCGGCGGAGGCGGAGTTTGTGGACTTCTTCCCGGAGGCCCACCTGATTCCCGCGGCTGCGGCCCGCACCGCCGACAGCCGGGTGGAGCTGGGCTGCCAGGGGGTCTTCCGGGCCGACACCGCGGTGGGCGGCAACTTCGGTGCCTTCACCACCAACCGGCCCGCCCACGCCGCCGCCGCCCTGGGCTGCGGCTGGACGCTGATCGGCCACTGCGAGGAGCGCAACGACAAGGCGGGCATCCTGGCGGAGGCCGGCGTCACCGACACCGCCGCCGTCAACCGCCTGCTCAACCAGGAGGTGAAGGCCGCCCAGGCCGCGGGGCTCAAGGTGCTCTACTGCATCGGCGAGAAGAGCGAGGAGCAGGAGCAGTGGCAGCAGGTGCTGGGCGACCAGCTCTCCATCGGCCTGGACGGGGTGGACAAGAGCAGGGTGGTCATCGCCTATGAGCCCATCTGGTCCATCGGGCCGGGCAAGACCCCCGCCGACAAGCCCTACATCGAGAAGATCGCCCGCTTCGTCAAGGAGCAGACCGGCGGCCTGGACGTGGTGTACGGCGGCGGGCTCAAGGCGGACAACGCCGCCATGCTGGCCTCCATCGCGGACATCGACGGCGGTCTCATCGCCCTGACCCGGTTCAGCGGCGAGATCGGCTTCTACCCCGAAGAGTATCTGGAAATCATCCGCCTGTATCTGGGCCATTGAGGACGGAGGTAAATTATGAAACTGGAATTTGAGTACGGGCAGGGCCTGCTGGGCGCGGAGCTGCCCGACAGCACGGACATCTTCATCCCCGGGGAGACGGTAGCGGATCCGCCCTGTCTGCCCCAGGACTGGGACAGCCTGTACGCCGCTACCCTGGCGTCCATCCGCAACCCCATCGGCATGCCCCCGCTGAAGGAGCTGGCCGGGCCGGGCAAGTCGGTGGTCATCGTCATTCCGGACATCGTCAAGGGGGGCAACCAGCCCACCAGCCACCGGAAGGTGGCCATCCGTGCCTGCCTGGACGAGCTGTACGCCGCCGGGGTGGAGCAGAAGGACGTGCTGCTGCTGTTCTCCAACGGCCTGCACCCCCGGGCCACCGTGGCCGAGATGCAGACCATCCTGGGCCCCGAGCTGTTCGGCGAGTTCTACCCCACCGGCCAGATCACCAGCCACGACAGCGAGGACTACGACCACCTGGTGGACCTGGGCTACACCGCCCAGGGGGACCACGTGATCATGAACAAGTACGTCTACGACGCGGACGTGGCGGTGCTCATCGGGCACACCCAGGGCAACCCCTACGGCGGCTACTCCGGCGGCTACAAGCACTGCGCCACCGGCATCTCCCACTGGCGGAGCATCTCTGCCCACCACGTGCCCCAGGTGATGCACCGGCAGGACTTCGTGCCCGTGTCCACGAACAGCGAGATGCGGCACAAGTTCGACCAGCAGGGCATGCGGATGGAGGAGAAGATGGGCAAGAAATTCTTCTGCTGCGACGCCGTGCTGGACACCAAGAGCCGCCAGATCGAGATTCACTCCGGCTGGGCCAGGGAGATGCAGCCCGTGTCCTGGAAGATGGCGGACAAGCGCACCTACGTCCACTGGGCGGAGAAGAAGTACGACATCATCGTCTTCGGCATGCCCACCAACTTCCACTACGGCAACGGCATGGGCACCAACCCCATCCAGATGATGCAGGCCCTGTCCGCCCAGGTCATCCGCCACAGGCGCATCATGAGCGACCGGTGCGTGTTCATCGTGTCCTCCATCTGCGACGGCTACTTCCACGACGAGCGCTGGCCCTACCTGCGGGAGCTGTACGACCTGTTCCAGCACGACTACATGAACATCCTCCCCGACATGAACCGGTACGGCGAGTACTTCGCCACCAAGGAGGAGTACATCCGCAAGTACCGCTTCGCCAACGCCTTCCACCCCTTCCATGGCTTCTCCATGATGAGCTGCGGCCACCTGGCCGAGGAGCACACCAGCGCCATCTACATCGTGGGCGCCCGGGAGCCGGGCATCGCCCGCGGCATGGGCCTCAAGACCCGCGCCACCTTCGAGGAGGCCCTGGCCGACGCCATGCGCAAGTACACCGGCCCCAACCCCAACATCCTGGCCCTGCCCCGCACCTTCACCACCGCCGCCGTCCACCTCTGCATGAAGGACGGCGACCTGAGGGGCGTTTGAGCGGAGAGAAGACGAACAGAAGCCCCTCTGGAGACCGGACAGCGGCCGGGCTCCAGAGGGGCCTTTATCGCTGGCAAATTCCTGTTGAGAGTTCCTGGCGGAACGGCTCCGGCCAACTGGGCGTGTGCCGCAGCTTAGCTGCGGCACACGCCCTTTTTGCATTTTGGAGAACTGATATGCGTCCAATGGTTTCCATGCAAAAGGTACGCAAATAAAGGATAACCTTCTGGAATGGGGCGGTGAAAACTGTGAATTTGTTTCTGAGAGCCATGTCGTTTATGATAAGTACAGAAATAGGGCTGCTCAGCGCTGTAAAACTGGAGAATTTAGACAGTATGGCAGCCACATAGGAGGGACGTTCTATGAGTGCAAACGCACACACCGCCGTAATGACCGACTTGGAGCAGCGGATTCAGGATGGCCGGCAGCTCTCCGCTCCGCGGCCGCGCATCAACAGGATCATGGAGGACCGCTTTTACGGCCAGAAGCCCCGGGTGGATATCCAGCGAGCGGTGCTCTTTACGCAGTCCATGATGCAGACGGAGGCCTATCCCCAGGTGCTCCGCACCGCGCTGGCCATCCAGTACATGATGGAGCACATAGAAGTGGTGATCCAGCCCCATGAGCTCATTGTCGGCACGGCCGGCGGTCCGGGCCGCTACTGTGTGCTATATCCTGAGACCCGGGGCGGCCAGTTCCCGCGTGATCTGCCCAAGATCCTCAAGGCGGAGGGCAAGGCGGGCTACGCCATGACCCAGGCGGAGGTGGATACCGTTCTCAACGAGGTGGTTCCGTACTGGAAGGGCAAGACCTCCCATGAGCTCTATCTGAACATGCTCCCCAGGGAGACCCGCAGGGTGATCTACGGCGACGAGGAGTATGCCACCCAAGGCCTCATCTTTGACGAGGCCAACAACGCCCACACACTGAGCTGGACCGGCTCCTATGAAAAGGTAATCAGGGAGGGCCTGGAGAGCATCATCCGCGAGCTGGAGGAGAGGAAGGCGGGCATCGAGGGCAACCTGCTGCACAACCAGATGGACAAGATCTACTATCTGGACGCCGCGATTCTCTCCTGCAAGGCCATGATTACATATGCCCACCGCTATGCGGACAGGGCCGAGGCGATGGCCGCGGAGGAGAGCGACCCGGTACGCCGGGCCGAGCTGGAGACCATCGCGGAGATCTGCCGCCATGTGCCCGAGCACCCCGCCCGGAACTTCTATGAGGCGGTGCAGGCCCAGTGGTTCCTTCAGGTGGGCTACCGGCTGGAGAACATGAACGGCGGCGGCGTGGGTCTGGGCCGACTGGACCAGTATCTCTACCCCCTCTACAAGGCGGGCCTGGAGGACGGCACCCTCACGGAGGAGCGGGCCATGGAGATTCTGGAATGCATGTTCATCAAGGTGGGCGAGGTGGTTCCCTACCAGGGCAAGAGCACGGCGGGCGGCCACGAGGGCTACACCCACTTTGAGGCCCTTTCCCTGGGCGGCCTGACCCCCGACGGCCGGGACGTCACCAATCCACTGACCTACCTCATCCTCCGCTCCAAGAAGGAGTTCCCCTTCCAGTATCCCGATGTCAGCCTGCGGGTTCACGCCAATACCCCGGATAAGCTGCTCCGGGCCGCCGCCGAGGTGGTGAAGGTGGGATACGGCTGCCCCAAGTTCTTCAACGACGAGGAGTTTATCACCCACTACATCGCCGCCGGCGTGCCGCTGCACATTGCCCGCGACTATGCCGCCTGTGGCTGCTGCGGGGGCCGCCTGCCCGACTATGAGACTTACCTGGCCGCGGTGTGCAACCTGAACATCACCGCCGTCCTGGAGATGGCCATGAGCGACGGCTGGGTTCACTTCGGGGACGGGAAGTACGAGAAATTCCTGGATACGCCCATCCCCGCCGGACAGATTCAGAACATGGACGATCTGATGGTCAACCTGGAGGCGGCGTTTACCTTCTTTGTGCGCCACATCATGAAGCGCACCGGCACCCTGGAGCAGAGCAACGCCCTGAAGCTGGCCTGCCCGTTTACCTCCGCCCTCAGCGAGGCGGGGCGGATCAACATGAAGGATCTGCACCAGCCCTGTGACAGGGACTACGGCCTGTATATCGACAACGGTGCGGTGAATGTCATTGGCATCGGCACCCTGATCGAATCGCTCTCCGCCCTGGATGAGTTCGTATTCCGGGGCAGGGAATTCACCCTGGAGCAGGTCCGCCAGGCGGTAAACGCCAACTTTGAGGGCTATGAGCCCATGCGCCAGAAGCTGCTCAGCGCACCCAAGTTTGCCAACGGCGACCAGCACGCCCTGGAGCTGGCCCGCCGGTTTGACGCCATGATGCAGAACGTCATTGTCCGCCACCGCACCATGCACGGCGGACAGAAGCACCTGAAGTTTGTGCCGGTGGCCTCCCACGTGGCCCTGGGCGGCAAGACCATTGCCACACCCAACGGACGCAGGGCGGGCGTCGCCCTGTCCGAGGGAATCTCCCCCACCCAGGGCACCGATGAGAACGGCCCCATCACCACGCTTAACGCTGTGGCGGCCATCAACAGCCATGCCCACGACCTGACGATGCAGCGCCTGCTGAACATCAAGCTGTCTCCCGCATTCCTGGAGGGGGAGAGCGGTATTCAGAACTTTATCCAGATCATCCGCACCTTTGTGGATCTGAAACTGTGGCACATTCAGTTTAATGTCGTCAACCGGGAGACCCTGCTGGCCGCGCAGAAGGACCCGGACAAATACCGCAACCTGGTGGTGCGTGTGGCAGGCTACTGCGCCTACTTCACCGACCTGAGTGAGAAGCTACAGACGGAGATTATCAACCGTACCGAGCACACCAGCATGTGCACCGAATAAACCATCCGCAGGAGGGAGGTGGGGCGGCATGAGCCAATCCGCAGTGGGAACCATCTTCAATGTGCAGCGCTTCAGCCTTCACGACGGCCCCGGCATGCGGGACCTGATTTTTCTAAAGGGCTGCCCGCTCCGGTGTGAGTGGTGCGCCGACCCGGAGTCACAGCATGCGGAGCCTGAGTTGAGCTGCCGCCCGGCTAAATGCATCGGCTGCCGGGCCTGCACGGCTGCGTGCCCCACCGGGGCCGCCGCCGTGGCGGCCGGCGGCCGGATTCAGGTGGACCGCGCCGCCTGCCGGAGCTGCTTTGCCTGTGTCCGGGCCTGCTGCTCCGGCGCGCTGAGCCGGATCGGTGAAGCGCTTGACGCCAGGACCCTGGTGGAGCGGGTGATGGCCCAGCACATGAGCTGGCGCGCCGAAGGCGGTGTGACGCTCAGCGGAGGTGAGCCTCTGGCTCAGCCCGATTTTGCTGCCGAGCTGCTGCAACGGTTCCGGGAGGAGGGGGTGGGAACGGCCCTGGAGACCTGTGGATACGTGCCCTTTGAGGCGTTCCAGAAGGCCGCGCCCTTTTGCCAGCTTATCTTTTTTGATCTCAAATGTATGGCTCCGGAGGTACACAGGCGGTACACCGGGGTGGACAACCGGCGGATTCTGGACAACCTGATGGCGCTCTCCCGGGAATTCCCTGATTTGCCCCTCCGGGTGCGCACCCCTCTGATCCCCGGCGTCAACGACGGCCGGGAACAGTTGTCCGAAATCGTGCAGTTCCTGCGGAGGCTCCCATCGCTGGCCGACTACGAGCTGCTCCCCTATCACAACTGGGGGGAGGGAAAGTACCGCCAGCTGGGCCGGAGCTATCCCCTGGCCGGACTGGAGCCGCCGGACAGGGGGGCGGTAAGGCGCCTCAACGACGAGCTGCGGGCTGAGTTGGGCCTGCGGCCGGGACAGGAGTGATTTTCATGGATATCATTGATTTTCGTTACCGTCCGCCCTATGGCAGCTACCGGGAGACCATTATGTACCGGGATCTGGAGCGGGCAAAGCGCTGTTCCGAGGCGTTCGGTATGAACCAGTCCCCGGCTGTGGCTGCCAGGGATATGGAGGCATCTTTAACGGAAATGGACCGGGCGGGCATCGGCATGGCGGTGCTGGCCGGGCGCAAGGTGCTCCCTCACATCGGCGTTGTGGACAATCAGGATATCGTGGACCTGATCCACGCCTACCCCGGGCGGTTTACCGGCATGGCGGGGGTGGACCCCAGCGACGGGCCGGAGGCCATGGAGGAACTGGAGCGGTACGTCGTGGGCGAGGGCCTGCGGGGCATCGTCATGGAACCGGGACTGACCAAGACCCCCATGTTCGTGGAGGATGAACGGATTTTCCCGCTCTATGAGCGCTGCCAGGCGCTGGGTGTCCCCGTCATGCTCATGGTGGGCTCCAACTGCGGCCCGGACATCGAGTACTCCAAGCCGGAGCACGCCGAGCGGGTGGCCAAGGCGTTTCCCAAATTGAACATCATCCTCTCCCACGGAGGCTGGCCCTGGGTGACGGAGGCCATTCACGTGGCGTATCGCTATAAAAATGTCTATCTGCTGCCGGATTTGTACCAGTTCAACGGCCCGGGAAGCGGAGAGTACCTGGCTGCGGCGAACTATATCCTGCGGGATCAGATGCTCTTTGGTTCCGCCTACCCCTATGTCTCCCTGCGGGAGGCGGTGGACTACTTCCTGGAGGGGCGCCTGAGACCCGTGGCCCAGCCCGCTTTCCTGGCCGGCAACGCCCGCAGAATCTTGGAGCTGGAGCGTGTGTGAGTCCAGCCTGAGATAAATACAACTTTCAAGGGAGGTCTCAAATGTGAGTACGCAACTGAAAGCACAGCAAGGATTGACCAATCTCACTCCGATCAAGGTGATCCACATCCTGATATCCCTGGCAATCATGGTCTGTTTCAAGTTTGTCCCCGCCGCGGAGCCGCTGACCCCTCTCGGGGTGGAGGTGATCGGTATCTTCCTGGGGATGCTCTATGGCTGGCTGATCGCCAACGACTCCTTCTGGCCCAGCATTTTCGGCTTGCTTTTCCTGGGCCTGAGCAGCTACTCCACCGTACCCGCCGTCCTGAGGGATGGCTTCGGCAATTCCACCGTCCTGCTGCTGTTCTTCTTCTTCGCCTTTACCAACATCATCAGCGCCGCCGGTATCACCGAGTATATCGCGCGCTGGATCGTCAGCCGCAAGGTTGTGCAGGGCAGGCCATATCTGCTGACCCTGATGATCTTCCTGGCCATGTGCGCGCTGGTCATCATGGTTTCCTGCGCTGCGGCCACCATGGTAATCTTCCCTCTGATCAAGGAGATCTGCCGCCTCTACGGCGTTAAGCCCGGCAGCAAGTGGGCCTCTATCACCCTGGTGGGCACAATCTGTGTGGGCTGCTCCTTCTACATGCTGCTGCCGTTCAAGTCTCTGCCCGCCGTGGTGTTCTCCAGCTATACCCAGATGTCCGGCGGCGACTCCATCGCGCTTGTCCCCTATCTGGCGATCGTGGTCGTCATCACCGCTATTACCATGGCCCTGCTGCTGGTGCTGATGAAATTTGTCCTCCGGTGCGACGTCAGCGTAATTGCCTCCAGCAACAAATCCATGGAAGAGCTGCCCAAGCTGAGCCGGTATCAGAAATTTATCATGGTCTTCTTTGTGACCGTGATCGTCCTGCTGCTGTTCCCCTCCTTCGTGCCCAAGACCTTTATTGTCAGTACGGTGCTGAACAATGTGGGCGCCACCGGCATCCTGCTGGGCGCTGTCGGCGTCTATATTATGGTCAGTCTGAAGGAGGGCATGCCTGCCGTCCAACTGTTCTCTAAGAATATTGGCTGGTCCATCATCTTCATCCTGGCCGCCGCTCTGAGTATCGCCGATGCCATGGCCGCCGAGTCCACCGGAATCTCGGCCTGGCTGGTGGAGCTGATCACGCTGGTGGTCCAGGGCAAGAGCCCTCTCGTCCTCACCGCAGTAATGTGTGTTGTCGGTATGGCCCTCACCAACGTGGCTAATAACATCGCCACCGCAGCCATGCTGACGCCCATCGCCTACAGTGTGGGCATCGCCTGCGGCGCCAATCCGGCGGCACTGGCGGTCTGTGTGCTGCAGGCCACCAATATGGGTATGGCAACCCCGCCCGCCAGTGCTCCTGCGGCCATTGTCCACGGCGAAAAGGAGTGGATTCCCGGAAGTGACGCCGTGAAATACGGCCTTGTCTGCTGCGGCATCACCCTGGTTCTTATTCTGGCCGTGATCTTCCCCATGGCAAACGTCATGTTCTGATGCAGCAGGGTCTGGAGCATACGTGAAAAGCCCCGCCGGTATCCCAACAGGATACCGGCGGGGCCTTTCAACCTTTTTATTTGCAGGTGCAATCCTTGAAGTATCGCTTCAGCGCACACACCACTGACTGTTCCTCCCGAAGCAGGGACTTTCCTGATTGGTGGACCAGCAGGAAGGTGGCATGTCCGAAATCCAGTCCATGAACCATGACGGGCTGCACCGCTCCCTGGCTGACAAAATACTCGTACTGGGAGGTAAACCTGGGAAAGATAGCGGCGCACCTGTTCTGCGCCACATACTGCAAGATGGCGTCCTTGCTGTGGCAGCGGAATCCGGCCTCTCCACTGAAATAGTGTCCGAACAGAAGCCAGTTGTCGTCGTTTACATGGGAATAGGTGCCAAGGGGCACCTGCGCAAGCATCTGAGGCGTGATTTCCCCTGTCAGAGCCAGGGGATGGCCGGAGCCGAGAAACAGGTATTCCGGGTCTTCAATCACCTCGTAGCAGTCCCAGCCGTTTTTGCGGATCCGCTCCAGGGTGGCGGTCGAGTCCGCCTGATTTTCCTTGCGGATCGGGAGCAGGCCGATGTGAACCCCGTTCTCCTCCATTTTGTGAATGATCTCGCTGCGCCGACATTCGTGGAGCAGCAGATTGATGTCGGGGTGCCGGTCCTTCAGGCAGGGGATAAACCCTGCGGAGAGAAAATTGCACATGGTGGTGGTGCTCTGTATGTGTACCTCCCGGGGAACCTCCTCCAGAGGGGTGGATTCCTGCCAGCCGTTCACCATTTGAAGAATGATCTTTACGTCCCCGTAAACCCACTTGCCATAGGCGGTGAGCTCGATGCCGCGGCTCGTCCGCCGCAGCAGCTGGTGCCCCAGCTCGTCCTCCAGGGCGTCGATCATCTTACTGACAGAGGGCTGGGTGGTGTAGAGCTCGTTAGCCGCTTTTGTGAAGGAGCTGTGCTGCACTACTTTATCGAATGCGATAAGCTGTTCGATGCGCATAGCGGAACCTCCCTTTTTCAGGCCGCACCGGGGCCCACAGTCAGATCGCCTCGGATATGCCATCCCCCATGTCGCTGCAGGAGAGCCGCTTGCCTCCCGGAGTCATAATGTCGCCGGTGCGGTATCCGTCGTCCAAAACCTTGACAATGGCCGCCTCAATCGCGTCGGCCTCAACGGTCATATGGAAGGAGAGGCGGAGCATCAGTGCCGCAGAGAGGATCTCGGCAATGGGATTGGCAATGTTCTGGCCGGCAATGTCCGGCGCTGAGCCGCCGGCGCACTCGTATAATCCCTTGCCCTCGCTCCCAATGTCGCCGGAGCCGGCAATACCCATGGAGCCGGCGGCACTGTTGGCCAGGTCGGACAGGATATCGCCGAACATATTTTCTGCCGCGATTACGTCAAAATACCCCGGCCTGCTCACCAGGCGGGCGGCGCAGCCGTCAATCAGCATGGTCTCATAGTGAACCTCAGGGTATTCCTCGGCCACCTTTTCATATACCGTCTGCCACAGCACGCCGGTCTCCATGGCGTTGGGCTTGTTTACCATCGTGACGTGCTTTTTGCGGCCCATGGCCAGGTCAAACGCGCAGTGGGCGTGCCGCTCGATCTGTGACCAGGTGTAGACGCACTCATCGCAGGCGGTCAGTTCGCCGCCGGTCTCCTTCCTATACTTGCCCGCATAGAAGATACCCGCGGTATTCTCCCGCAGAACAATGAGATCCAGTTCCCGGGCCACCGTATCCTTGAGCGGAGAGGCCTGGATCAGTTGGGGATAGACCTTGGCCGGACGGATATTGGCAAAGAGCTCCATGCCGCGCCGGAACGAAGCCAGGGCCTTCACTGCGGCCTCCTTACGGCTTGGGTATTTTTTGGTGCCGTTGGCGCCGGTGAAGGTGTATTTGCGGGGATCACCCACCGAGCCGAACAGGATGCTGTCGCAGGAACGCCCCAGCTCGTAATCCTGCGGACGCAGGGCATCGCCGTAGGCCTCCAGACCGGCGACACCGCCGATTATATCATAATAATGGAACGTGTGCCCAAATTTCTGTGCGACCCGCTCCAATACCTTGATACTTTCGTTGACGACTTCCGGACCAATTCCATCCCCGCGCAAAACGGCAATTCTCTTTTCCATGGCAGGCACACTCCCAATCTTTATAAGAATATATACGATTTGTTTTGTGCAATTTCATTATACCAAAGCTTATCATGTGAGAGAAATTCCAAAACAAAAGGGTTACCTTCAGAAAAGTTATGGAGGGCTTTCGCTCGGGCATATGCCCGAGC
>OLXE01001136.1_pt1 | contig 12780 bp, 7 predicted proteins | sample 1644571 | NCBI WGS metagenome assembly OLXE01 (sample SAMEA103958161, study PRJEB25191) | human gut metagenome | biome: human-associated habitat [ENVO:00009003]; feature: intestine environment [ENVO:2100002]; material: feces | place: Germany | collected 2013/2015
TCTAAGTTACCAATTCTCGTCTGATGGCTACATACGGCGGTCAGTTTACGCTTACCTTGAGCCCGCTATAGCGCGAAGCCGAAAATTATTGTTCGTATGCTCCCGCTGGTCCAGAATGGGAATTTCCTCTGGCTGATGTTGAACTGTCATGGAGAATTGAAACTTGTTTAAGACTTTGGCAGCCTACTGTTTTTAATACACCCAATAAGGTATGAAGATGAAACTAGGGAAGTTAATACCGCCATGAAAAGATAAATAATACCCGTGGAATATATTTCCTCATGTTACTCTCCATATCAAATAAATGGCACCTGTATTTCAGACATCCTGAATATTACAGCACACATTGAACAACACCTTATTTTGTGAAATTAATCACAAAATATAAAATCTCGACTTAATACGGAAAAAAATCTGTGCTACTCAGAACTGTCCGGTCATACTTCCCGACCGGATATTAAAAAAAGCAAATCTCATAAACTTCTTTCAGCCTTCTGACTCCTGGAGTAATGAAGGCTGCTTTTTTCGTTACCCCCTTCCCCGGCAACGCCGGTGGCAGTGTGCAGCCCTTTTTCGGGCAAACTGCTGCCAGTCTGTCCGGGGCGCAACACCGGCAGCCCGTCGCCATGCTTCTGCCGCTTCCATCCTGCGTCCACTGACCTCCAGAATAACGGCCCGGCTTCCGGCACGCTGCCAGCACCAGACCTGACCGTTCCGTGAACTGTTTCTGAATCCATTCATATTTCTGTCCCCCTTTAGTTGTCAGTATTATTGTGATAAATAGCTCAGTGGAATGGCTTTCTTTCGGGTACGGAAGTTATTTCCTTTTAAGCCTTATTTCCCTGCCTCCCCTCCCTGAGGGAGGCTTTTTTTATTTCTCATCAAGCACGGCCTGAAGTTCTGCCTTTATCCGGTTCTGGCGGCGGATTTTATCCAGACGCGCTGCCGCATACGCTTCCTCCTCCTGAGAAATATGCTCCGTCACATACCCTTCCGTATCATACCGGCAGGCACCGGCTTTCATGGCACACAGATAGCTTTCTGAACGGGTGATGGCCTTCAGCGCCCTGCGCAGTTTTTTATGCGAGAGCGGGATATTCCGCTGCGCCACGTCTTCCAGTAACACGTCCCGGATACCGCAGGCCAGAAGCCGGGGCGTGTCACCGTCAAATAATCCCGGCCACCAGGGCTTCAGGGTGTTCACAGCCTCATCCAGTGTGGGCAGGTTCAGATAAATGGACAGCGCCTGTCTGGCCTGCGCTTTTTTTGCCGCCAGCTCTGCTTCCCGGGCTGCTTTCTCGGCCAGCTTCTGCTTTTTCACCTTCCACTTTGGTGGCGTGGTGACATTGATGATGGTTTTCCGGCTGCGGACAGGCGTCTCCCCTTCCGTTTTCCGCTTCAGTGTCAGTACCGGTCGCTTCTGCTCTGTCATGCTGTGTTCTGCCTCTGACGAATCATCCTCTTGCGGCCAAAGATACCACACCCGTCACAGCGCCAGAACGCCCAGCACAGCCAGATGACAGGCGTAGAATACCGGGAAAAAATCCCCGGGCCAGAAACGGGGTAATGATTTTCCTGCACACGACACCAGACCAACGGTCAGCACCGTCATCACAAGACCGGCCACCGCCGCTGCATCACTGGTGGCAAGGTTAAGCGCCGGAATAACAGCCAGCAGGCAGGCGACCAGCGCCAGACGTTCCGCTCTGTCTTCCGCCCGGTACAGCCGGTGGCTGACTGCCAGCATCAGCAGCCCGGCAATGCCGTAACTGGTGCCGGACAAAGGCCCCCACAGGGCCATCAGAAGAATGGCCGCTGCTGTACGCCACCCACTGCGCGTTTCACACCACGTCAGCACCTGTGCCGCCACTGCAAAGGCAAACAGGATATTCCCCTCATACCAGGGAAAGCCGGCCAGATAATATGCGAACTGGGCAATAATTCCCCATCCCCACAGCCGGTTAATGGCCGGTTGCCGGATATGCGCATGACGGGACAGATTCAGCCCCCACACCAGGGCAAACAGCGGAAAGGCTCCTCGCCCGGCCAGAAACATCCATTCCTGCTTCAGCTGGAATATCAGATTGATGTGGTCCAGTACCATCAGCACCAGTGCCACCGTTTTGATGATATCCCGCTGTCCGGGTGACCAGACCAGAAATGACTGCAACCAGGTATCGGTCCGTGCAGCCAGTGAATCGTTACGTGTCGTGTTCGTGTTATCCGTTGTCATCAGTGTTTGTCTTCCTGTATCAGTCTCCGCCCAGGGTTTTCTCTTTCTGCAGGTCACGAACCATATCCCGCTCCATCTGCTGCAGACGCTCCTGCAGCAGATTTTCCCGGGCAACCTCCCGGACCGCTTCCCGTTCCCGTTGTGATTCACGCAGCACACTCTCCGGCAGTGCGGTTTCCCGTTCAGAACTGGCAGTCCGGTCACGTTCCTGCCCGGCAATATCCCTGACAGCCAGCTCTGTTTTGCCGTCCGGCAGGTCAGGTTTGTTCTCTGCCATTTTACGGACAATTTCATCTGCGCGACGTTCCGTTTCACGGCGGATGGCCTCTTCAGCCTGCCGCTGTGCCAGCACCTCTGCCGTGACCGGTTCGCCATTTCCGGCCCCCGGCTGGACGCTGCTGTCCGGGATATCCCCCCACACGCGACCACCGGTGATGGCACCGGGATTCCACGGACGACCTTCACCGGCAATTCTTACCACCACACCGCTGTCGGGATTATCACGGGCAATCCGGACACCATCCTGCATATTATCAGCCAGCAGGCTCTCTCCGTTACGGCTGCCCTGCAGGGCCACGAACTGCGCATCCCCGCGGCCTTTCACCCGTCCTTCACCGCTGAATCCCCGCAGCCCGTTTCCGTCATCCGTGGTCAGTGGGTTCAGCCAGATACCGGCGGACCTGCCGTTACGGTCAAACGCCGGCAGTGCCACATACGGCTGCGGATATTTACGTCCCGGTGCAATAAACCGTGCAGGGCTGTCTCCCCCGGCCAGCCCCGCCTGACGGAGAACGGCACGGCCTGCCGCCACGTCCCGCAGTTCCCGTGCCGTACTGAACAGCCGCTGCGCATTCATGACCTCCCGGTCCGGTTTCGGCTCAAACACATCGTGGGCTGTTCCTTTCTGTACGGCATTGTTAATGGCATCCGTCCAGCCCTGACGGTTATCGGTGTACACCTGCACATGCTGCTTCATACGCGACAGGGCCACGTAGGCTGACTCAAAGCCTGCCATCAGTTTCCGGTTACCTTCCGTGCCTTCAAGCGCAATGGCAAAGGTTTCACTTGTCCCCTGCGCACCGTGGGCGGTGATGGCATAGGCCAGGTCAATATGTTGCTCTGCCCGCTCCTGACCGGGGCGAATCACCCGGGTCTGCTGTCCGTCCGACAGCGTGACACTGTCACCGGAAACCGCTGTCACCGTCCAGACGCTGTTGGCCACATAACCGCGCTCCCGGTCACTCTTCGTGAAGCGCATCCGGTCACCGGTTCCCACCCGGATTTTGTCTGGTGTGTACAGTGTGACACCTTCAGCCACCGCCTCCCGGGGCGAAATCAGCCGCGTGTTACCTTCCGCATCCTCCAGGGTTATCAGCCCGTCATCCTTGCTGATACCGGCAATCCGGTGATACACACTATCCACCAGGGCAAGGGCATCCGGGTTATTCTCCCAGGTGGAGAGACGACGCAGTTCTCCGTCACGTATATTCGCTGTGTTCAGGACAGGCACCATGACCTGCTCTTTGCCCAGCTCACCGGCCTTTTCCCGTGCATCATGAATCATGCTGTTCAGTACGCGCCGGTCCTCATTCAGGTGCGTGACAATCAGCGTCTGCTCCCGTGCTTCCGGTGTCCTGCCGGTATAGTCGCGGACAATGGCCTCATACAGTGTCATGGGGATATCCGGGAAAGCCTCGCCTTTCAGCATCGCCTTCTGCTGCGCTTCTGCCAGTTTCGCTTCCTGGCTGTGACTGAACTCCGTCACGGAGTGCTCCGGTGCCCATGCGCCCTCCTGACGGGGAACCTGAGACGGTTTCACACTCTCAAGCCCGGACAGTGCCCTTTCCACATCCCGGTTAATCAGGCTGTATACCGCCTCCCGCAGTTCCGGCGTCTGACGCACAATCTCCTTCATGATGACCACATCGGCAGCACTGCGCGTCTGCTGCAGACGGAAAGGCTGACCGGGCGCGATGGCCTGCAGCTGGTCCGTGTCACCACTGGCCACGGCACGACCGCCACCGGCCGCAATCAGGGCGTATGCCCGTGCCATATCGGTATTGCCCACCATTGAGCTCTCATCGAGCAGGAACAGCGTGTTGCTGAAATCCGGCGTTTCTCCGCTGCGCTGCTGCAGCTGCGTGTCATGCAGAAAGGACGCCAGCGTCTGTGCATCCACGCCGGCGCTGCGCATCTCACCGACCGCACGGTGCGTGGGCCCCAGCCCCACAACTCGGGGACGCTCACTCGCCGGCAGCATGTTCACGGCTGACATCACCGCCCGGAACTGTGTGGTCTTACCCACACCGGCATAACCCTGTACCACCGTGAAACGGTCGGACGTTTCCAGTATCATACGGGTGGCGGCACGCTGTCCCGACGTTAACGTCTCCATGAGTTCGCCGGGTACTCTCTCCATCAACGGCGTGACCGCCTCCTTACCTTCGAGAATATGGCGAAGAATACTTTTTTCTGCCTCATACGACGCACGGGAAACCAGCAGACCTGTGCCATAGCCTTTTGCCACATCCACATACAGTAAGTCACCGCGTTTTATCTGCGCATTGATTTCCCCTCCCAGTTCAGTAAAACCGGTTCCTTCTGCAGCAAACGACTTCGCCTCTGTCAGCAGGTCCACCATGCTGAAGGCCAGGTTTTTACTTTCCAGCACAGGAAGGGCCAGATGAATGGCCTGCTGTGCCGGCGTGTGAAGCCCGGCTTTCTGCAGACTGATAGCGGTTTCCAGCAATGTCTCACCGGCACGCGCCTTTATCTGATCAGAAACCACCGTAAAGGAGGGATGGCGGGCAAGTTTTTCCGCAGTACGGGGTTCATCCAGCGAGGAATACAGCCGGACATCACGACCACTGCGGGCCAGACCGTTCAGGGTCGCGTTGTCCATCGCCATCTGTGTGACGGAGGCAAAAACCGTCGCACTGTCGCTGACGGAATGCCCGGGCGTTTCCACCCAGCCGTTCTCCAGCTTCAGTGCCGTGAATGGTGAATCAGCCACAGGCAGGGTGGCCGGTTCAGCCCGCCCCGGCACAACAACCGTCATCGCATCTTCACTGACGGATGCCACCGGCATTTTTTCCGGCCGGAACAGCGACCAGCTGCTGTCCAGGGAGGAAATACGCACCACCTGCGTTTCGCCCTGCGCATCCCGCAGGGTCAGGCTGTGACTCTGCGCTGTCACCCGGTCTATCACATAGCGGTCATGACTGCGTGTCTCCGGGTTCCACTGCTCCATCACCATCCCCGGTCGGTACATATCCCGCAGATAACGGCTCCGGCTGTCCAGCCAGACCGGTGACAGTGCAGTCATGGTCACCTCAGGGTGTCCGAGCACGCCCTGCGTTTTCAGCTCACTGCGAATGGCCTCTGTCAGTATGGCCTGTTCCCGTACCCCGCTGACCTGTGCCACGCTCTCTTCTCCGGCTTTCACGCTGGCCGCAAAATCTCCGGCCAGCCGGGCATAGCGGACATTACGGTCCGGTTCACTGATGATGGTGGCCGGTCGCTGTTCTCCCCCCTGCCAGCGATATGTGTTCACCCCGGCATCCTTCATGGCCATCAGTGCACTGCCTGTACCGGTTCGCTGCCCGCTGTCGGTTATCAGGACCTGTACGTTATGACGTGCGGCACCATCCAGCAGGGTTAACGTCTCTTTCAGGGAGAGTTTTTCGCCCTGGTCGACGATAACGGTACTGCCCGGCGGGAAGGCCATGCCTTCCAGCAACTGACGACGTCCGGTTATCAGTTCACCGGACAGCCGTTCATCCTGCTTCAGGTTCATCTGCGAGCGACGGTCAGCAGCGATAATCTGCACCTCCCGCCCCTGCTCCCGGGCCATCATGACCAGTTCAGCCACCCGCTCACGCTGCCCGGCTGCACCGCCCTGCCCGGACACAATGGCCAGCGACGGGCGATCCTGTGCCAGAACACTGACGGCATCGCTGTAACCGGCCGTCCGGGGGACACTTTTCTCCGGATGTACGGTCACCCGGTTCTGTTTCATGATGTCACGACTGAGTGCCCGGACTGACAGCTCATCGAGCACATGAATCCCGGACGTGAACAGCCCCTTCTCACGATCGAGGGGGATAAGCTGCTCACGGCTGATGGCCTCATCGATACCGGCGCGTGCCCGTTCAATCACACCATTTTCCGGCGGCAGTATGCCGACCGTCCTGGCCAGCACGTCCGTATACGTGAACTGCACTTTTCGTTCACTTAATCCGGCAATGGCCTGTGTCACCGCCTGCTGCACATCCGGCCCGTCCTGTGAAGCAGGCCCGGGCGCCTGCGTGCGGATCTCCGCACGCTGATCCGCCGCGTCACGATATGCCCGGATGTCGAACCCGGTTTCCTTCAGCGTCTGCATCCATTCAGCCATTCTGACTTCAGGATCGACGTGCTGTTTGGATTTACGCGTATCCAGTGCCGCCACATCCCGGGATTTCAGCGAGGCGTCTTCACCGACGGCCTCCCGGATAGCCTGTGAGCGTCCGGAGAAGGCTTCCACCGGTACGCCCGGCATCTCCCACATACCGTGCTTACCGACCACTTCGGTTTCATAACCCAGCGCCTCAACGCGCTGACGTAACTCACTCTGATATATTTTCCCGAACGCAATCCGGTTCGCGAGCACGTTCTCGGAAAATCCGGTTTTCCCCACTTTGTCACTGCTCAGTGTCTTCCATTCGCCGTTATGCTGCGTGACATTAGCCACCACCACATGCGTGTGTAACTGTGGGTCCTGATCGCGACTGGTGTCATGGTTAAACAGTGCCATCACCAGATTACCGGTCAGCACCGTTTCTGACTGTCCGTCCGTCATCACCCGTGTGGAAGCCAGCGCCTCCACCTGACGGACAGCAAAATCCACAGCCTGGTTATGTGCATCAATAAGACGTTTATCCCCCCCGAGCATGGCCATCATGGAGACACTTTTGGGGGCGGAGAAGGTCAGGTCGTAGCCGGGACGATGCTTATTACTGCCATCCTGCATGCGGCTTAAATCCGCCCCGTCCGGCAGCCTGCCCTCCAGAAGACGGGTAAAAACATCCTTATCGACGCTGCCCTGCAGCCCAAGCTGTTCAGCCCCCTGACCGGCCCAGCGTTCTCCCATGCTGCCCAGCACATAGTAATTATCCTTGTCGGTGTAATAGTTTCCGGCACTGCCTGCCGATTTAACAACGCTGAAACTCAACATCAGAAATCATCTCCCGGCTCAACATCCTCCCCGCGCTCCCGGTGCACATTAATGTTCACCTCTTCACGACGCTGCATCTGCTGCTGGATGTCCGGATGATTTTCCTGTTGCCATGCCTCATAAGCGGCCATATCCACCACTTCACCGGATTCACTGATCCCGGGTGGCAGTTGCTGTTCCATCTCTTCTTCCGGTTTCATTTTCAGCTCCTGCTCGATCCCCCCTGCCGGAACACTCACACCTGCATCTGACTTCTTATCATTGATGACAGAAGACACTGGCTGTTGTGGCTGTTGTGGCTGTTGTGGCTGTTGTGGCTGTTGTGGCTGTTGTGGCTGTTCAGCCTGAGTCACGCCTTCTCCGGAGGCAACCTCCGGTTCGAAGAGGCTGGCCATCTGGCGACCTTCTGCTTCCCTTGCAGCAAGTACGGCACTCAGACGGTTCTCCATTTCCGGGTTGATGTCACGCGGAATAAACTCCGGAGCGACCTTCGGTCGTGCCTGATATTTCAGGGAGAGTTTTACTGCCGGATACGGTCCGGGCAGAGTGACATAGCAGGTCAGATCCGGCAGAGACTGAATGTCGGAATAACTGACCAGTGTCTGACGCTCCATATCCTTACCGGTCGATACCCCGTCACGTACCGGGTCAGCACCGTAGGAATACTGCTCGCTGGCTTTCAGGTGCTCTTTCTCACCAATCTCACCGGCAGCGAACTCTGCAATCTTATGGCTCGGGGAACGGAAAAAAGCACGGGTGTTCATGACGTCAAACAGCGTGGCCGCCGCTTTCTCACCGTAGATATCTTCCAGCTGGGCATAGGACTGGATACCAAACACATAACAGCCACCGAACTTACGGGCTTCCGGCAGGATCTCCACCAGGTCCGGCAGTTTGTGTAACGTGGGTAACTCATCACAGAAAAACCACACACGACGGTTACGGTTTTCTCCCATTGCCAGCAGACCACGAATGGCAATGGACAGCCACATGGAGATCACAGGCTTCAGGGAGGCATGGGTGTCGGCGTTCGACGAAATAAACAGCCAGCCGTTTTTCTGATCTTCCCGGACACCACGCATCCAGTCACGGATGGTGAAGGGCTCACCGTTATGCTCAATCCCCTGCAGGTAACGGATGGCTTTCACGTAGTTGGTCAGCACAGCACGGATGGAAATCGCCGTTTTCTCAATTTTCTCTTCCACCAGGTTGGCCGCCGGTGAATTACGCAGGAAGGTACGCAGTTTTTCAATTTTGATGGAAAGCAGTGTGTCCACCAGTTTGCTGTAGCTGCGGTTGGGGTCATTACGCATCAGGTACGCCGCTTCCGCAAAAATGGTACGTCCTGAACCCTGCCAGAACGGGTCCTCTTTTGTACCCATAGGGATCAGAGTATTTGCGGTATTATCAAAATCCGGCTGTGTCAGGCACTCCTTCCACAAATCCCATGCGGCACAGCGGGCATCCAGCGGATTCAGGATTTTATCGATGGAGGGATCATAGTAACTTTTAACAAATTCCCCTGAACGGTCATAAATCACCACCATATCACCGCGCTGACGGGCATAGTTGGCCAGACGACGGATAACCTCCGACTTACCGGCCCCGACCGTGCCGTGCAGACAGAAGTTCTGGATTTCGGAATCCCGGATAATCGGCAGGTCGCCAATCCGGATATCGGAGTCCTTGCCGTCTTTTTTCAGCATCCGGGCAACGTCTTTCGGATTGTCTGTCAGCTGACGACCACCTGTGACTTCATTTTCGCTCTGTTGTTTACCCTGACGCCCCAGAATCCAGGAGACAACAAAGAAGGTGATCAGGCAAATAACCAGGGCCACGACAGACGCCAGAACGAATGCGGACCATAGCTGCTCACCGCACCAGATCATATATTTATCATGCAGTACCTGGGCAGCGTTCATCCGGAAGGTTTTGCCGTAATACTGAATCTCATATACTGGCTGGGACTTGATTAAATCCCGCATGCCTTCCAGCGTGGTACACCACCAGTAAATACAGCCGTTCACAAACGTCTGCCAGCTTATTTTTACCCATAAAATCAGACCAACGAGTATCCAGAAAAAAATAAACAGGCAGTAAAGCATGATATTGGCGATCTGGCTGAACATGCGGATACGCATGGACGCAATCTGACCGCCCTGGGTCATATCCTTTGCGTTAAAACTCATGATGAAACTCCGGGAAAATCTGGAACAGGGCAGAAAAGGATGATGTGGGAAACAGACCAGGTGTACCCTGTATGCCGGTGGTGATACCCGCCTGCAGCCCTGCCGGAAGAGACCTTCTCTGTAACAATGTCAGTCAGGCGCAATACTTCAGACCAGTCACTCCCGTGCGGAAACTGGATCTGAATAAAAAGGCGTACCCGTTCACGGTGATCCAGAACTGTGTCCGGTTCATAAAAACGGCCACTGTCAGGAGAAACACGGGACGTTTTATTGATGAGATCATACTTATCGGCAGGAGACTGCGATGACAGAGACCAGGTAATATTTTCGCCCTGATGACCATCAATACGACTGCTCCCCGGCGTCCATGCAATTTCCTGCGCACTCGCCACGATGATCTCCCTGGAGACTTCTGCCAGCTTTCTGGGTGTACAGAGTACCGGTGCCAGCACACACAGGGACAACAAATTACAGCTGACCGCCTCCGGTTTAAGCAAATTGCTCCCGGATTTTTCAGGAAAAGATATTTTTCCCAGTATTTCAGTTAATTTCTTATGCCTGAGAGAATTAATAAAGTACATGATAAGCATCATGAGAAACAATATAACAATAAGCCCTCCGATAACCACTAAAAGGTCAGTATCAATATTATTGCTGTACAGATAGTCTTTAGTGGTCACTGTATTATCCTGTATCACCGGGGGGTATTCAGTTACAGGCTTCTCAGTAAATTGATTATTCTCACCAACATATTCAGCGATATTGTCTGATGTCATAATGACTTTCTCCGGAAGATCCCGGCTTCGCCGGCAACACTTCACGGTCGCACAAAGAATTTGCACAACCGCTCAGTGTTTTCATATTTATTTCGGAAACGCCGGGGAGAAATAAAATTTATTTTATTTCTTTCCGGGGTTGGACAACGAGCAAAGCGAGGCGTCAGTCAGGAGGCCGGTCAGACCAGCCTCCGGAAGATAATCAGAGAATATTTGCGATTGATTTGGCCAGCTGGTCTTCGAGAACAGGCTTCGCCTCTTCAAATTTCAGGTTAACCTTGTTCGCATTTGAGACCACACGGGTCTGGTATTTATGCTGGTTACCCGTTTCAGTACTGGTCTGAATTTTCGCACCGGATGTGCCCTGACGCAGGGCGGCAACATTATCCGTTGTCACCGTTGCCTTAGTACGCTCTGCAATCTGCACATCCGTGATCATGGTATAGTTCACATCTTCCACCATCGCATCTGCAGCCATACCCACCAGACCAGCAGCAAGGCCCACACCGAGTGTGGCACCGGCAGAATTTGAGTTATAGCCGGTAATACCGGCACCTAACGCTGCACCAACAGCTGCGCCTTCATAACCACGGTTCAGCCATCCCTGAGACTCCCGCAGATCCATCTTATCAGCCTTCAGCACATTCGCCTGAATCCAGTAGTAGGCTTTATCCGGAGAAGTCACCACCTGATATCCTTTTGCTTTCACAGCATCAGCAATTTTGCCCTGCAGCCCACTCATGTCTTTATCAGACGTGTTTTTGATCTGCAGAAATACCGTGCGTTCGCTGTCGGGTTTAAGCCAGATGGTCTCACTCATCTGAGTCTTCACCTCAAGGTTACGCTTCTTGATTGCTGTGCTCATCGCACCACACCCTGAAAGGGCCAGAGTGGAACTGACCAGTGCAACCATCATTAATTTTTTTGTTTTCATCAAATTACCTTTTTTACAAACTACAGTTTTCTTATTGCCTGTCATAATAATCCTGCCAACGAGTCCCAAAAGTATTTCCCGCTGAGTCAAAGCCTCCATGCATAGGATATCCGGTTGAAGGGTTATAGTAGGTCGTTGGGGGCTGTTCAATGCCCCCGAAGTCTAACTTTTCACTCCCATCATATTGGTTTTTGAGTTGATTTTGACCCCATTTTTTTATGCTTATGCAACCACTAACTCGCCTTAATTCGTATAGTGTACCAATGATAAAAACCATCAGGCTTAATAACGGAGAGAGTAAGGAAGATACTGGCATCGTTATATACCAAACGCCTTTACTGAATTTAAACTCATCCGACACATTCCGTTTTTTTCGTATTTGAGAGAACAACCATATAAACAGTCCCTGCCATAGCACTATGAAGAACAGCATAAAAACTGTTTCGGCCTTCCCCCAACCAACCAGATAGCAGGCGATAAACTGTATCACCGTTACCAGAGCAATATGGGCTAGACATCTCATTATCATCTCCCAAACACAGCATTATTACTTATACTTATCCTGATACTCCTTTGCCCTTTTCATCAGTTCCTGTGGACTGTCAGCCCCGGGCATTCTTTCCTGAACCGACTTTTCTTCATTATATTTATTATTCTGAGATAATGCCTCTGTTTTATGGTGATTCTGTAGTTCAGAATACTGTCCTCTTACAATATTTTCCTCGCCACGTATGCTGTTCTGAGTATCACCTATATTCCCTTTATATTCTGTGACCATATTATCAACCTGATGTTTTACATCATTACGGATATTACTGTCCTGCGTTCTTTGCTCAATAATGGCCTGATGTCCCTGATGGTCAGCAATAATATCCTGACTGCCACCACCCGAAGGTACGCTCTCCATTCCTTTACCAATATCGCCACGGGATTCCCGCCAGGCATTATCAACACCAGGCTGTATCTGTTCCTGCACAAAAGACCAGGCCATCGCCCGACGGCGTTCTGCAATCTCCGGTGAACTGGTATTTGTCAGAATAGCTTCTGCATCCTGTGGCGCGTGTTTCATTACATACTGTGCAAACTGTTGCGACAAGTCTTCACTCATCTGCCCACTCATGCTTTCAGTACGGGATGCCATTTCAGCATATTCATGGCTGCGAGTCATATTCGTCGTGTACTGGTCGTAACTCTGCTTCGCTGAATTCAGGGCTGCAGACAACTGATCCACACGGGAATCAGCATTATTGTCAGTATGGCTGCCGGACTCACTGACCTTGCGACTGGTAAAGTAATCGCTGGCCTCTTTAAAGTCTTGTGTAGCTCTGGCATCGATATCATGACGAGCATCATTGCTGGCCCGTGAACCACTGCTGGCCTGATGCGCATCATCATCACTCCAGTCAATGCCAGCCCGACCACCGCCTCTAACG
>OLXE01001144.1_pt1 | contig 12728 bp, 9 predicted proteins | sample 1644571 | NCBI WGS metagenome assembly OLXE01 (sample SAMEA103958161, study PRJEB25191) | human gut metagenome | biome: human-associated habitat [ENVO:00009003]; feature: intestine environment [ENVO:2100002]; material: feces | place: Germany | collected 2013/2015
CTTGTTATATTGAAATTATCTTTATATAATTCATAGATAAAATCCGTATTTTTAATAATCAGTAATATTTTGGCGGGCGTCCGCTTTAAACATTCACACAGACGTTTTTGCTCCTCATGTCTAAACTCATTCTGTGCATAAGTAGAAAAGTCTGTATCATAAGGCGGATCTAAGAAACAAATATTTTTAAAGCAGCTATTTTTGAGTATCTTTAGTTTACACGACTTCAACATCATCGTCAATCATTTCACTTTCGTCACTTAGAATCAATTTGACTAAATTAAATTGTTATTCAAAAGCCAAAAAGGATGTCACTCCTTGCGAAGCAACATCCAGTCCCATTTATTTCATCCCTATTTACTTAAATAATCTCTCGAACCTGACCTACAATGTACGCCCAACTTTATGAGGCTTACCATTTTCATCTACAGCTACAAAGGTAAAGAATGCTTCTGCTGTCTGGACCTGTTCTTCTTCCGGGTCCTGATCCATCATAACTGTGATCTTGATCTTCATGGAAGTGTTTCCTACATGGACAACTTCTGCATTGATATCAATAAAGCTTCCCTGAGGCATAGGGCGCATAAAACGAATGCTTTCAATCCCTACTGTCATAACTTCCGAATGTGCAAAGCGCTTTGCTGCAATTCCGGATACTTCGTCCATCCAGTCAAGCAGTCTTCCTCCATAAAGATTTCCTGCATCATTGGTTGAAGCCGGCATTACGATCCGTGACATTCTTGTAACTGGTAATTCCATCATATTTTCTCCTTTATTATGAAATATACTTCTTTAGGAAACTGCCTCGATCTCATCTGCGATCCGTTTTCCCATCTCTTTTGTTCCTACCAGGATCTTTCCTTTATGCCAGATATCTGCAGTTGCAATATTGGCCGCTAAAACCTGGCGGATGGCTTCTTCTATGGCTCCGGCCTCTGCCTCTAAGCCAAAGGAAAGGCGCAGCATCTGGGCTGCAGCCGCAATCATGCCAATGGGATTGACCATATCTTTTCCGATCACAGACTCATCTGGATAATGAAGCTGGTTCGGTGTGTAAATCCCCTGCTCTGTATTACTTAATTCCGCAGAGGGATAAAGATAGGGCGTTCCGGTCAGTTCTGTTCCTTCATCAGATATTATATCACCAAACAGATTGGAGGTAACAAAAACGTCAAACCGACCTGGATTTCGGATCAGTTCCATGGCTGCATTATCAATATATAAATGTTCCAGTTCCACATCTGGAAAATCCTCGGAAACCTGCTGTACAGTCTGACGCCAGAGACGGGAACTGCCAAGAACATTTGACTTGTCCAGATTGGTAACTTTGTTCTTTCGGCTTTTTGCCAGTTTAAAGGCAGTATAGGCAGTCTTCCTTACAATTGTTTCATTATAATACTCATATTCATAAGCTTCCCGACCGCCGTCCCCATTTCCCTGGACTTTGGCAGAGCAGAAAACTCCCCCTGCAATATCACGGACAAAAGCAACATCCATTCCCTGCTCCAGACGTTCTGCTTTTAAGGGAGAAAAACATTTTAAAGAAGGATACATACGCACAGGACGGATATTGGTACTTACCTGCAGTACCTTTCTCAGTATCATAAGAGCGCCTTCCGGACGCTTATCCAACGGCCAGTCCTGGTATTTTTTCAGACCTGAATTTCCAAATAAGACAGCCGGAACCTGGGTACAGATTTTTAAACTTTCCTGTGGAAGAGGTTCTTTTCCTGCTTCAATGGCCTGAGAGCAGGCTAAAACAGGATACAGCTTTAAATGATGGCCGAACCGGCGGCAGACTGCCTGAAGCACCCGTACTGCCTCTTCCATCATCTCCGGTCCTACACCATCTCCCTGTATTACTGCTGCTTCCAGTTTCATATTGCATCACACCTTCTCTCTTCATTCTTTTCCATATCAACGACTTCCTTTTATCCCACAGATCTTCTCTACTGCCGGTTTTAACACCTTCTGCATCGGCTTCATCAGCTTTCCTACCAGCAATGCGCATATCACGGTTCCTTCCCGGATGCCATCCAGTTTTCCAAGAAATACAAAAGAAAGGACAATACCGATCACAACGGTCAGACAATCCATGATGACCTTAATATCATGAAAAGGCTTGTCCGGGAAGAATACACGGTTTACTGCATGGGTCATTCCTTCCATAGGCATATTTACCAGCTGCACATCCATATACAGGCATACGCCTATTGCTACAAAAACGATACTGATCGCCAGCATAACCAGCTGCCCCGGATAGGTGGGAATGGCAAAATCTCCCACCACTTTCTTTGCAACATCTACAAAACGGCCAAAAATCGTGGAAAATATCAGCTGCGTCAAATCTATGGGACGGAATTTTTTTCTTAACAATAATATCTGCACCAGAATATAAAAAGCAAAAATGCCGATCACGCAGTTTCCAAGATCCAGTCCTGTAATGCGGCTGATCACATAGGGAAGGGAGTTTACCGGTGAAACTCCCAGAGAAGAATTAACAGAAAATGCCACTCCAAAGGCCATGAATAAAAGTCCGGTCACATAGATCAGGGCCTTTTTTACCATCAGCATGTAAATCCACTCCATACTGGAATACCTGTATAAGTCTTCGCCTCTTCTTCCCCGCTTAATACACGGATCGCACCTGCTGCCAGTGCTTCCATTTCAAACTCGCCTGCCATAACAGTGATCGGCGCAATAAAGGAAAGCATTTCTGTCAGTTTTTCTACTACATACTTGTCATGGGAGATGCCGCCTGTTAATACGATCCCGTCCACCTTTCCATGAAGGACTGCTGCCATAGAACCTGCTGTCTTTCCGATCTCATAGATCATGGAATCGTAAATTAATTTCGCATACTTATTCCCATTTTCGATCATGGCAGTTACTTCTCTTGCATCAGAAGTTTCCAGATGATCTACCAGGCCACCGGTCTTTGTGATCTTCTCACGCATCTCTTTTTCTGTATATTTGCCGGAATAGCACATGGTCACAACATCCTTTACAGGAAGCTGGCCGCAGCGGGTGGGGGCCATTGGGCCGTCACCATTTGCAATATCATTGGAATCAACCATTTTTCCCATTCTGTGGGCAGTTACAGAAATACCGCCGCCAATATGACAGATGATCAGGTTCATATCTTCATATTTCTTTCCCTGCTTTGCTGCAAAACGGATACCGATCTCCTTCTGGTTTAATGCATGGATACGGCTCTCTCTGTATACACCCTTTAAGCCGGTTACACGGGCTACATCCTGGAACTCATCTACATCTGGTGGATTTACTACAAAAGCAGCTCCCCCGAATTCTTTAGAAAATGCATCTGCCAGCTGTGCGCCTAAGGTTGCTGGATGCTTTACTGTATAGCAGGTTCTTGCATGTTCAAGAAGCTTGTCACCAATAGCGAAAACGCCGCCTTCTACATTTACCAGGCCGCCGCCTCTTGCGGAAAATGCGTCTACGCCTTCTAAGGTTTGTCCTTCTTCTTTCAGGACGTCTAATATCATTTCCTTTCTATATGGCAGCTGGTCGCTGATCTCCTTAAATTCTTTTAATTTTTCTGCATCATGGCTTATATTTCTGGAAAAAATTTCCTTTTCTCCCTCAAACATAGCAATCTTTGTGGAAGTAGAGCCGGGGTTGATAGCAAATACTTTATAGTTTTTCATAATATATTTCTCCTGTTATCTAATATCTTTAAAGGGGTTTTCTAAAAAAGCACGCTGACATAGCGCCAACGTGCCTTGTTTTTTGTTGCAATGTGCCTGCCTTAATGGAACAGTGGATATAACAGTCCGATCCAGATAACCATCAGTGCGCCGCCGATACGGGTAGAAATAGAAGCGAATGCCAGCAGGTTCATACGGTTTGCTGCAGATAAAACTGCCAGGTCACCGGAACCACCGATGTTGCAGCAGCAAAGACCTGCTGTAACGCCTGCCTCGTATGCCCACAGACCGGAGAGCTTTCCGAAGATCATTGCGCCTAACATTGCACCAAATACTGCTAAGAAGATAACAACGAATGCGCCTGGGCTGAAGTATTCTGCCAGAGTGGAGAACTTCAGGGAGTTGATACCGATACCTGCGATCAGCATTGGAAGCAGTGCTTTTAATGCAAAGTTCATGGAGTATACACAATTGTCAGCAAACTGGTCTGGAAGAATACCGGTAAATTTGATGATAATGCCAAGGATAATGGTCCATGCCAGTCCAGGGATCACGCTGAAGCCTGGAATGTGGCCAAGGATATTACCCAGTAAGTACAGACAGAAGCTCATAAAAATACCAGAACCTAATGCTACATAATCAGCAGAAGTACCAGGTCTCTTCTGTTCCTGTGCTTCCTCTTTCTGTACCTGGGCACTCTTTGCAGCAAGGATCTCGCCGTTACCATTTAAGCCCTTCATTTTTGCAGTTACAGAACCTGCGATTGCTGCTAATACAACAGCCAGTACGTTTGCGATAGATGCGTAGCAAAGGAATTTTCCTGCCATTGGAGTCATATCTGTACCGGAAAGACTGGAATACAGAGCTGGCAGAGTGGTCATAGCACCGCCGGAACCACCGGACATACAAGGAGCACCGATATCAAACAGTGCCTCCGGAATACCATAGCCTGTAACCAGACCTGCTAACATACAGAAGCCTAATGCAAATACCTGGCTTCCAAGGATAGTCGGCATGTATCTTGCAGTTGCGCCAAGTAAAACCTTACGGTCCATAACAAGGATGGAGCCAACTAACAGCATGGCAATATATGCATCCTGGAAACCGCCGCCCATAAGGACCTTAACTCCGTTTACCAGTTCCTGAGGAACCAGACCAACGTAATTTAAGAAAGAAGCACCGATCAGAGGCAGAAGACATGCACCGCCTAAGTAGTTATTTACGATCGGGATGGTATTTCCAAGCCAGAAGAACAGACCGCCAACTGCCATCAGATAAGCGATGGTCATGATAAAGCTGGTTGCCATGTACTTGCCTGCATCATTGGAATAGATCTTAACAACCGGCATAAAGCCAAGGTAAACAGTTGCCATTACAATGATAAAGAATGGAATGAAATACTTTGCAGGAAGCCCACACACCTTAAAATTTAATTTTTTCTCCATTGTTTTTCCCCCTATTATCTGCTGCCCACTAACGCCGCAATGACGATGGACATATATTTATCATCTGCATTTGCTGCACGGGATACCAACAGGACCGGAACCTTTGCTCCCAGTACCACGCCGCCGGTTCTTCCGCCACCAATTACAGTGATGGTCTTTGCTGCAATATTTCCGCTTACAATATCCGGAACAACTAAAAGATCTGCATCTCCTGCAACAGGACTTACATAGCCTTTAATTGGTGCGGAAGCAGGATCCATAGCCAGGTCATAGCTGATCGGGCCTTCGATGATGCAGCCTTCTACGCCTTCTTCCTTGATCTCAGCAGCTTCTACGGTTTCCTTCATCTTAGGATTTACTTTTTCTACTGCTGCAAGGATAGCTACCTTTGGCTGTTCTACGCCTAATGCATGGAATGCTTCTACTGCATTCTGGATAGCTGCTTTCTTCTGATCTTTGGAAGGATAAGTAAGAAGGCCTACATCAGTAATAGCGAATACCTTGTGGTAATTCGGGCTTTCCATGAAAGCAAGTAAACTCATGGTATCGTTCTTTCTGATCCCTCTTTCACGGTTTACCAGTACCTTCATCAGGGCTCCTGTCTCTGTTTTTCCCTTCATAATGCAGTCTACTTCACCGTCTCTTGCCATATCAGCAGCCTTCTGGATGGCTTCCGTAGGATCTTCCACATGGATAATAGTCATCTTATCTGCATCTGTGCCGATCTGAGCCAGGATCTCACGGATCTTTGGCTCATCACCGATCAGAACCGGCTCAACCATGCCGTCCCTATAAGCATGACTGATCGCTTCCAGTGTATGTTCGTCCTGAGCCGGTACAACTGCAACTTTGCGCTTTACCGGCATAGCTTTTAACATTTCTTTCAGCTGTTCAAAATTCTTTATCATTGATTTTCCTCCTGTTTATAGATGTTCTCCCAGGATCAGATACAGAAAGATCCTAAGAGAACATCTGACCGCTTATCTTTAAGCCAGTGCTGGCAGATCAGCCGGATCTGTTACAACACCCATAACTGCGGTTGCTGCTGCTACCGTAGGACTTGACAGATAACCTAAGGTTTTCTTGGTTCCCTGACGTCCGATGAAGTTACGGTTTGCAGTCAGCAGAATCCTTTCATCATCTGTCATCAGACCATATGGCATACCACAGCAAAGTCCGCAGCATGGATGACAGATCACTGCACCTGCCTCAATAAAAGTCTTAATATATCCTCTTTCAATGGCCTGTTTGAAAATGGTATTAGTTGCAGGAACAACGATAAAACGCAGTCCTTTTGCCACTTTACGGCCTTTTAAGATCTTTGCAGCTGCTTCCATATCTTCAATACTTCCGTTGGTGCAGCTTCCCAGATATACCTCATCCATTTTGGTGCCTTTTACTTCACTGATGGGGTGAACATTGTCAACGCCCTGTGGACAGGAAAGCTGAGGTTCCAGTTCGCTTACATCATAGGTAAGTACCTTTTCATACTTTGCTTCGTCATCTACGCATACCCAGTCGATATCTTCTAATGGCATTCCGTAGTACTCTGCTGTCTTTTCGTCAGCCTCAAACAGACCGCACTTTGCGCCTGCTTCCAGAGCCATGTTTGCAACTGTAAAACGCTGTTCCATGCTCATTTCATGGGCTGCAGGACCGGTAAATTCCAGAGATTTGTACTGTCCGCCGTCGGCCTTGATATCACCTAAGATACGAAGGATAACGTCCTTACTCATAACACCGTCTCTTAAATGGCCGTTTAATACGATCTTGATAGCCTCTGGAACCTTGAACCAAAGTTCTCCGGTAATAAGAGCTGCTGCCATTTCTGCTGTACCAATACCAGAGCAGAAGTTTCCGGCACCGCCATAAGTAGTTGTATGGCTGTCGGTTGCAGTTGCGATTTCGCCTGGCTTTGCATACTTTGCTTCATGCATAATGGTGTGGCAGATGCCTTCTCCAATGTGAAGCTTCTTAATTCCATAGGTTTTTGCCAGTTCCAGACCAGCTTCATAATGGTCATAGTCATTTTTAGCAACGGCAGTTGGCATACAGTGATCCCAGACGATGGTTACCTTATCTGGATCGTCGATCTTGTCTGCACCAATGTCTTTCATGGTTTCTAACAGATAAGTAGTATAAATATCATGGATCATGAACATATCTGGCTTTGTGATCACGATATCTCCAGGAGCCACATGTTCTTTTCCTGCATTTTTCTTTAATATCTTTTCTACCATGGTGTAGCCTTTTTTACGGCACTGTTCCATGGAAAGAGGCTTGATATCCATTTTCACATTTCCAGCTGCAAGACGCTTCTTTGTATCTTCGATCAGTCCGCCGTTTGCTACAATGTTATACAGATTTTCAGGAACTGCACCAACCTTGAAGGTCTTTCCATTTACACTGACCGTCTGTGCGTCTACATCTACCGTAACAATATCTCCGCCTTCACACACGTCCTGGATCTGATCACAGGTAAGAAGAAGGATGCCGCTGTTAAATGCATTTCTGAAGAAGATTCTTGCAAAACTCTTTGCGATGATGCAACGGACACCATTGTAAGAAAGAACGGTAGCTGCCTGCTCACGGCTGGAACCACAGCCAAAGTTGGTTCCTGCTACCAGGATGTCTCCTGGCTGAACGGTTGAACCAAATTCCGGCTTTAACAGCTCAAATGCATATTTTTTCATCTCGTTACGATCCGGGATAGTACCTCTTTTTCCAGGGATAATGGTATCTGTATCAATATCATTTCCGAATTTCCAGATTTTTCCACTGAACTTCTTTTCCATAGCTGTCTCCTTACATCTGCTTCGCAAAGGAAGCGTTCATTACTGTTTCAACAGAGCCTGTATAAACTTCTGCGTCATCGCAGCCCATAGAACCTGTAAAGGTGTACAGTCCGGTGGTTACCAGACGTTCCTTATGTCCCATAGCTCCAGGTCCCTGGATCACAACGCTGTGGTCCCCTGCTGCGTTGATCTGTGCTCCGAAATCAATGAACTTTGTAAGAATGCCTTCCTCTGCAGCCTGAAGATAATCACGGCTGGTTGCCGGGCAGATGCTTAAACGGAAGCCTAATGCCAGCTTGTGTCCATCTAACATAGAAGCAGCTTTTCGTAACTCCTCAATAGTTCCGCCTGTATAGCCGCCGATCTGGCCTGCATTTAATTCCATGCCAGCTTTAGAAGCTCTAGAAGCAATTCCAGCCTTCTTCTGGTCATTTCTATCACCACATGGAAGCATGACCATTGGCTCTACAGTTGCCAGATTTAAGGTTAAACCAGCAGACTGTTTTTCTTCTGTAATGGAAGCAGTAAATGCCCCTGTAATGCATGCCATGCTGCAGAATACTGCTTTCTCATGTGCATCAAAGGATGGTGCATAAACTTCCACTGCCTTGCGGTTTAACTCATGATCTTCTGCCAGGAATGCAAGTGCTGCGTCCATAACAGTTACGCCTTCTTTTAAGCTGCCTTCCAGGTTTACATAAACTGTTTCCGGAACAATGATGCTGTAACGGTCTGTTTCAGCTGCTCTTGCCAGCTCAGGAATGCTTACGTTGATGCCCAGAGCACCGATGCTTCCGAAAATACTTCCGTGGGAACCGCCGCCTACAATGATCTGGCCCGGTTTTACCACTTCATTTAACATATACTGATATCCAACACCTTCTGCCTGGATATAAGGACATCCGTACTTTTCAGCAAATGCCAGGTTCTTTCTTAAAATAGCTGCTGCTTCCGGGCGTCCGGTTGGTACATCATGGTCATAGATGACCATTACCTTTTCAGGTTTTGCTACGGCAGAGATTTCCTCTACCGCAGCATGAGATACACCATCATTGATAACGATCCAGTCAGGTTCTACTGTTACAACTGTACCGGCTTTTCCCCCAAGTAACCGTTCTACAAATGTACTCATAATCTTCTTCTCCTGTTTTAGTTCTTTTCAGCAAGTTCTTTGTATCTTGCGTAACGTGCCTTTGCTTCGCTTTCTGTACGCTCAAACAGTGCATCGGCTGCCTCTGGGAAGGTACGCTCCAGAGATGAGAAACGAACCTCGCCTCTTAAGAACTCTCTAAAATCGCCCTGAGGTTCCTTGGAATCCAGGATAAATGGATTCTTGCCTTCCTTGATCAGTTCTGGGTTGTTTCTGTATAACTGCCAGTAACCAACTTCAACTGCACGCTTGATCTCGCCCTGAACATCACTCATTCCGCAGCGCAGTCCGTGGCTGATACATGGAGCATAGGCAATGATCAGAGATGGTCCCTTGTGAGCTTCTGCTTCTGTTACTGCCTTTAAGAACTGTGCAGGATTTGCACCCATAGCTACCTGTGCTACATATACATCGCCGTAGCTCATTGCCATCATGCCTAAGTCTTTCTTCTTTCTGCGCTTACCAGCTGCCGCAAACTGCGCAACTGCACCGGTAGGAGTTGCCTTAGATGCCTGACCGCCTGTATTGGAGTAGATCTCGGTATCGAATACCATTACATTTACGTCTGCGCCGGAAGCTAATACATGGTCTAAGCCGCCGTAACCGATATCGTATGCCCAGCCGTCACCGCCAAAGAACCATACGGATTTCTTGGTCAGATGGTCAAAGTTTTCACGAACTGCCTCAGCCAGTGCCTTTACATTATCTCCAGGAACATTTGCTGCAACCAGATCTGCATTTTCACTTAATAAACCGCTTTCCAGGATGGCATTCTTTAATGCTTCGCCTGTTTCACGGGAGCTCTTGTCATTGTAAGATGCCAGCCAAGCTGCTGCTGTCTCTTTGATCTTGGCATCATCTGTCTTTTCAGCAAGTTCCTCTACATGCTTAGCCAGCTTTTCTCTCTGCTGTTCAACAGAAAGCCAGATACCCATACCATACTCAGCGTTGTTCTCAAATAAGGAGCCGCCTACTGCAGGTCCCTGTCCCTTGTGGTTGGTGGTATATGGGAAGGAAGGGAAGCTGGTGGACCATACCTGGGAGCAGCCTGTTGCAGTTGCTACATACATACGGTCACCAAACAGCTGTGTGATCAGCTTTGCATAAGGAGTTTCGCCGCATCCTGGGCAGGAGCCTGGGAACTCTAACAGTGGCTGCTCAAACTGGCTGCCCTTAACAGTTGTTGTTCCAAACGGATTTGCCTTTGGAGCTAACTTCATTGCATATTCCCAGTTATCTGCTTCATTTAAGTTGTTGTCTAATGGCTTCATGGTAATAGCCTTTTCCTTAGACGGGCATACATTTGCACAGCTTCCGCAGCCTGTACAGTCAAGAGCGGATACCTGTAAACGGAAACGTAAGCCTTCTGCGCCTTTGCCCTTAACAGCAGTTGTTGTAAAGGTTTCAGGAGCCTTTGCTGCCTCATCCTCATTTACAAGGAATGGACGGATACAGGAATGAGGGCAGACGTAGGAACACATATTACACTGGATACATTTCTCGCTGTCCCAAACAGGAATATTAACTGCAATACCTCTCTTTTCGTACTTGGAAGTACCCTGAGGCATGGTTCCGTCTGGCAGATCGGTGAAATCGCTGACAGGAATATTATCGCCCTTCATAGCATTTACAGGCATCTGGATCTTGCGGATCCACTTTGGCAGGTTCTCATCGATCTTCTCTTCTGGAATTTCGATATCAGCCCATCTTGCAGGTACTTCTGCCTCTTCTACCATTTCTACGCCCTTATCAACAGCTGCGTAGTTCATGTTGACGATCTTTTCGCCCTTTCTTCCGTAGGACTTTAAGATAGCTTTCTTCATATATCCAACTGCTTCTTCGATCGGGATAATACCTGTGATCTTGAAGAATGCAGCCTGTAAAATGGTATTGGTCCTGCTTCCCAGTCCCAGTTCTGCAGCAATTGCAGTGGAATCAATGGTATACAGATGGATCTTCTTTAATGCTGCTGCTTTCTTAAATGCAGGAGTTAAATGCTTTTCTAACTCTTCGCCCTTCCAGTCGCAGGTGATCAGCACATTTGCGCCTTCCTTTGCATCTGCCAGGATATCATAGCGGTCCAGATAGGACTTATTGTGGCAGGCAATGAAATCTGCGTGGTTTACAAGGTAGGTAGAGTTAATCGGCTTCTTGCCAAAACGTAAGTGGGAACGGGTAACACCACCGGACTTCTTGCCGTCATACTCAAAGTAAGCCTGAACATTTAAGTCTGTGTGGTCACCGATGATCTTAATGGTGTTCTTATTTGCACCAACGGTACCGTCAGAACCAAGGCCCCAGAACTTGCAGCTGATGGTTCCTTCCGGAACAGTATTTACTTCTGGTCCTACAGGCAGTGACAGATGGGTCACATCGTCATTAATACCTACGGTATAATGGTTCTTTGGCTCTGCTGCCTTCATATTGTCAAACTGTGCGATAACCTGGTCTGGAGTATAATCCTTGCTTGCCAGACCATAACGACATGCTAAAACCTTGATATTTCTGCCTGACTCCAGGATCACAGAACATACATCCTCGTACAGCGGCTCGCCTGCTGCACCCGGCTCCTTGGTACGGTCGCCAACAGTGATCATCTTTACAGTCTCAGGAAGCTGGCTTAAGAAATACTTTGCTGAGAATGGGCGGTACAGATGAGCATCAATGAAACCAACCTTTTCGCCCTTTGCATTTAAGTAATCTACAGTTTCGCAAAGAACGCCGCTTGCAGATCCCATTACTACGATCACACGCTCTGCATCCGGAGCACCATAGTAGTTAAATGGCTTATAATCTCTTCCTGTGATCTTGCTGATCTCGTTCATGTAATCTGCAACGATATCCGGCAGTGCATCATAATAGGTATTGCATGCTTCACGGCTCTGGAAATATGTATCAGAATACTGACCTGTGGTTCTTAAAACAGGATGCTCTGGATTTAATGCATTCTCACGGAATTTTTCCAGTTCCTTCCAGTCAACCAGTTTCTTTAAATCTTCGTAATCCAGACATTCTACTTTCTGGATCTCATGGGAAGTACGGAAACCATCAAAGAAATGAAGGAAAGGTACGTGGCCTTTAATAGCTGCCAGATGAGCAACTGCACCTAAATCCATTGCTTCCTGTGGTGAAGAGGATGCTAACATTGCATATCCGGTCTGACGACAGGCCATAACATCGGAATGCTCTGCGTTAATAGAAATCGCATGGGTTGCCACGTTTCTGGATGCTACATGGATAACACCTGGCTTTAACTGACCTGCAATACGGTACATGGTCGGGATCATTAACATAAGTCCCTGGGATGCTGTATAGGAAGTTGCCAGTACACCGCCGTCTAATGCACCGTGTACTGCGGAAACAGCTCCGCATTCAGACTGCATCTCAACCAGCTTTACCTGCTGGCCGAACATGTTCTTCATTCCATTTGCTGACCACTTGTCAACCAGTTCAGCCATTGGAGAAGATGGTGTGATCGGATAGATCGCTGCTACTTCGGTAAAAGCGTAGGAAGCGTAAGCTGCTGCTTCGTTTCCGTCCATTGCTCTGCTTACTTTACTCATAATCTGTACTTTCCTTTCTTTGTGGGGTTGATCGTTTTTAATTAGTTATCATTTTTCATCTCTGTCAGATCTCTCTTCCCCAGAAATCGGACAGCCGGCGAAAT
>OLXE01001162.1_pt1 | contig 12578 bp, 9 predicted proteins | sample 1644571 | NCBI WGS metagenome assembly OLXE01 (sample SAMEA103958161, study PRJEB25191) | human gut metagenome | biome: human-associated habitat [ENVO:00009003]; feature: intestine environment [ENVO:2100002]; material: feces | place: Germany | collected 2013/2015
AAACGGACGCAGTATTACTGTCCGTTCTTAACGCCATCGGCCCTTCCTCCACTTTTGAGTCGGGAGTTCCCCCGAACCCCCGCAGGGGGGAGGTGGAGGCCCCCTTGTCAAAGGGGGCTGGCCGCGTTAGCGGACTGGGGGATTCCGACGGGCCTTGCGTGGCCGCCCATCAACGGGCAGCCACCCACTAACTCCCGCGGCGGCCTGGGGGCAGGCCGCCCTACGTACCCCTTTTAAATTGGTTTGCAGGGAGGGGGCTTGCCCCCCGCGGGGCGTCGGGGACGCCGCCCCTACAGCCTTTACCACTACCCTTTTGCCTGTTGTAGGGGGGGGATTTATCCCTCCCGGCAAGGCGTTCCTCACACCTCGATCTTCTCATCCTCGGCAAAATCGCGTTTCGCGGTCTGGCCTAAAATCTCATGCCAGCGCATGGGCGAAATCCCATCCCCCGGGCGCTTGGTGGTGAGATTTTCCTCGGTGAAAACCTCGCCCGCTTTGATTTCCCGGGCGGCCACAATGCTCTTGCGGGCAATGGCCTTGTTCGGGGCTTCGCTGGCGGTCAGGTGCTTGTGGCCGTCGCCGAGGGCGGCTTCTGCGTGGCGCACGGCCAGCACCATCGCCGCAAACTCGGCGGGGTCCAGGCTGGCCTTCTGGTCGGGGCCGGGCAGGGATTTGTCCAGCGTAAAGTGCTTTTCAATGACCTGTGCGCCCAAAACCGTCGCGGCTACGTCGCATTCCCAGCCGGGCGTGTGGTCGGACAGCCCCACCGGCAGACCAAACTGGTCGTACAGCTCGATCATGGCGGTCAGGTTCGCGTCCTCGTAGGGCGTCGGGTACTGCGTGTTGCAGTGCAAAATCGTCACCTCGGGGCAGCCGCCGTCATCCAGCACGCCCAGCGCGTCGGTGATCTCGTCCAGCGTGCTCATGCCCGTGGAGAGCAGCACCGGCGTTTTCTGCGCGGCCATGGCCTCGAGATACGGCAGGTTCGTGATCTCGCCGGAGGGGATTTTTAAAAGCGGCAGACCCAGCGTGCCCAGAAACTTCACGCTCGGCACGTCAAACGGCGCGCTTAAATACTGGATGCCGATGGAATCGCAGTATTCCTTTAATTCTTTATGCGCCTCAAACGAGAAATGCAGCTTGCGGATCATCTCCAGCTGGCTCTCGGCGGCATCGGTGGTCTGCTTCTGGTACTCGGCCTTCTCGGCAAATTTGCTGACCACCAGCTCGGGCACGGCGGTCTGATATTTTACAATGTCCGCGCCGCATTCTTTAGCAACGCGGGCCATCTCCTTGGCCATTTCCAGACTGCCGTTGTGGTTGACCCCGGCCTCGGCTATGATCGTTACAGGCATAGGTAAAAACCTCCGGTTTTTATAGTGAGGAGATAGGAGATGACGCACCGGGAAGGCTTCGGCCTTACGGTGATGCTCTCTCCGCTCTCCTAACTCCTCTCTTTTTTACTGCTGATTCTCCAGCTTTCTTCTCATCTTCTCCAGCTCCTCCAGCTGGCCCATGTCCATCCAACTGCTCTCGCTGATGGGATAGACGCCTACCTTCTCCCCGGCCCGGCGGTAGCGCTCGATCACATCGGGGAAACCGATCTTCTCGCCGTCGCGCATTTCCTCCACGACGCGCGGCTCCACCACGTAGACGCCGGTGTTCGTCAAAAAGTCCAGCTCGGGCTTTTCGCGCATGGCGGCAATGCTGCCGTTCTCGCCCAGCTCCACCACGCCGTAGGGCACGGTGTAGTGCTTGAACGCGCAGATCATCGTGACCAGGTTGCCGTGGGATTTATGGTACTCATAAATGTCGCCGAAGTCTACATCCAAAAGCGTGTCACAGTTCGTAAAAAAGAACGGTGCTTTGACTTTTCCTTTCAGCAGGCAGAGCCCGCCGCCGGTGCCCATGAACACTTCCTCGTCGGCAAAGTCCACGTTATAGTCCTTTTCCAGCTCATTGAAATAGGACTTGATCATGCCCTTTTTGTAGTTCACGATCATCGTGAAATTGTGGCAGCCGAAGTCCCGGAACCGGTCCATGATCAGCTCGGCAATGGGCTGCTCGCCCACGGGGATCAGCGGCTTGGGCAGAATTTTTGTGTACGGGTACAGCCGCGTGCCCAGCCCGCCCGCCATCATCACAACGGGAATATCGACCTGCTTGCGGTTGTCCAAATCCAGGCCGTGGGCAAAGATGATGTCGGTGATGATGCCGCGCTTGTTCAGGACCGGCAGCGCGTCGATGCAATGCTCCTGCAAAATGCTGCGGGCCTTGCCGCGCTCGGACACCGAGACGCTCAGCGGATGATAGTTGGCCGCGTGGTCCACGGTCTGGTCCGGTGTGCCGCCGCGCAGGAAAAACTTGCGGATGTCACCGTCGGTGATGACGGCCTTCAGATGTCCCTCCGGTGCAATGAACAGGATGCGCTGGCCGGTCTCGTCCAGCTTGCGCAACGTTTCCAGCACCGTGGCGGTGGGCGCAATAAAAAGCTCTTCTACTTTTATCAAGGGTGGTCCCCCTTTGACGTTTATTAAAGCCTTCTCCTGAGGGGGAAGGTGGCGCGCAAGCGCCGGATGAGGGGCGAGTGTGTCTCCGCCGCCCGGAAATGGGTTGCGGCGTGGACTTTGCCCTCATCAGTCCGCTTCGCGGACAGCTTCAGTCTCCGTGCCAAGTGCCGCCTACGGCGGTTGCACTCCGACACGCGCCTGCGGGCGCAGCCCCGCGGGGGAAGCCTTTTACAGCCCCAGCACCGCTTCGATCACGCGGTCACAGTCCTCAAAAGACAGGTTCGTGGAGCAGGGCAGGTTGACAATGTACTTGCGGTAGTCCAGCGCCTTGTCCAGACCGTAAGCCTCGTTGCGGGGGTAGTCGGCCTGCTCATGGATGAGCGCCCACACCGGGCGGGTCTGGATGTGCTGCGCCTGCAGTTTCTCGATCACAGTGTCGCGGTCCAGCCCGGAATCCTTCAGATACAGGCTGAAGAACCAGTGGTTGGAGCGGCACTCCCCCTCGCGGAAGGGCAGGATGCGCAGCCCCTTCACGCCGTCCAGCGCGGCCACGTAGCGGTCATACAGCGCCTTTTTGTGGGCGATGAAGCCCTCGAGCCGCTCGAGCTGGGCAAGCCCTAAGGATGCCTGCACGTTCGTCATGCGGTAGTTGTAGCCGACCTCATCGTGCAAAAATTGCAGCAGATCGGTCTTGGCCTGGGTGGACAGATGCTTGGCGTGCTCGGCCCAGTCAGCGTGGTTGGACACGACCATGCCGCCCGCGCCGGTGGTGATGATCTTGTTGCCGTTAAAGCTGTAGCAGCCGATGTCGCCGATGGTGCCCGCAAACTTACCGGCAAACGGGCCGTCGGTGCAGCGGGTGCCGAGTGCCTCGGTGGCATCCTCAATGACGATGAGGCCGTAGCGCTTGGCTATCGCCATCAGGCGGGGCATGTCGGCCATGTTGCCGAACACATGCACGACCTCCAGCGCCTTGATGTGTGCGCCGGTGGCTTTGTTGTACAGCCTGCCGTCCCGCAGCTCGCAGCGGTTCGCACAGAAATCCTCGACGGCGTCGGGGTCAATGCACAGGGAGTCGTCGCAGCCGATGAAGATCGGCTCCGCGCCGACATAGCGGGTCAGCGGGTTGACGGCGGCGATGAAGGTCAGCGTCGGGACGATGACCTCATCCCCGCGGGTGATGCCGGCGGCCATAGCGGCCAGATGCAGCGCGCTGGTACCGGCGTTGCAGGCCACGGCGCGGGGCATGCCCACGTAAGCGGCCAGCGCTTCCTCGAACTCCGTGACCTTGCCGCCGCTGGTGGACACCCACCCCGACGTGATGGCCTGCCCGGCCAGCTCGGCCTCGCGCGCGCCGAAATTCGGAACCGAAAGAGGAATAAATTCAGACATGGTACTGCCTCCAAACTCTATCCTGGTGCCCGCCGTGCAGCGGCGGACGAAATTTTACAAATATTCTATTTTATTATACCGCGTTTGCAGGATAAGGGCAAGAAAAAGATGCGATGGACTTTCTGTATCTTTCCCCCGGGGAAAGCCCGTTTTTCCCGTTGACAAACCTTCTCCCTTGCACTACTATAAATACTGAATATAAAGAATAAAATAGGGGGTTTACCATGAAATACGGTTTTATCGGCTGCGGCAACATGGGCGGGGCTGTGGCGCGCGCGGTCTGCAAGGGCGCCGGGTCCGGCGATGTGCTGCTGGCCAACCGCACGCCTGCCAAGGCACAGGCGCTGGCGGACGAGCTCGGCTGCGCCTGCGGCACGAATGAGGAGGTCGCCGGCATCTGCGACTTCATCTTTCTGGGCGTAAAGCCCCAGATGATGGCCGATATGCTCGACGAGCTGACCCCAACGCTGGAGGCCCGCGCCGAGAGCCGCCCCTTTGTGCTGGTCACGATGGCGGCGGGCCTGTCGATGCAGCAGATCCGCCAGATGGCGGGCAGCGGCTATCCCATCATCCGCATGATGCCCAACACCCCCGTGGCGCTGGGCGACGGCATGATCCAGTACTGCTCTGACGATGTGGAGCCGGAAAAAATGGCCGAGTGGCTCACCGCCATGGCCCCTGCAGGCCGTCTGGACGCCGTGCCGGAGAGCCTGATCGACGCCGCAAGCGCGGTGTCCGGCTGCGGACCGGCCTGGGCGTACCAGTTCATCGAGGCACTGGCCGACGGCGGTGTCGCCGCAGGTCTGCCCCGCGCCAAGGCGCAGGAGTACGCCGCCCAGATGCTTTTGGGCAGCGCACGGATGGTGCTGGAGACCGGCAAGCACCCGGGCGAATTGAAGGACGCCGTCTGCAGCCCCGGCGGCTCGACCATTCAGGGCGTGCGCCTGCTGGAGGAGCGCGCTTTCCGCGGTGCTGTGACCGACGCCGTGCTGGCCGCGTTTGAAAAGACAAAGGATTTGGGGAAGAAGTGACCCCTTCCGAGAATGTAGGGGCGAGCATTGCTCGCCCGCAGACCTGACGGAAAAAAGTGCTTTTCCAGGAAAATACCCCGCGCGGCAGACGCCTGACGGGCGAGCAATGCTCGCCCCTACAAAGCGGTTGCCAAACAGGAATAGAAAGAGAAATTTTATGCGTATCGTCGTTAAAGTAGGCACCAGCACGCTGGCACATCCCGGCGGGCTGCTCAACATCCGCCACACCGAGGATCTGGTCAGGGTGTGGAGCGATATTCAGAACGCCGGACATCAGCTCATCGTCGTATCGTCGGCGGCCACGGGCCTCGGCGCAGGCAAGCTGCAAATTGAAAAGCCCGGCGACCTTGTCACCAAGCAGGCTGCCGCCGCGGTGGGCCAGTGCGAGCTGATGTATACCTATGACCGGCTGTTCGGCCAATACAACCATACCGTGGCCCAGATGCTGCTGACGTGGGAGGATTTTGACCACGAAAACCGTCTGCACAACCTGCAAAACACGCTGGAACGTCTTTTGCAGCTGCACGCCATCCCCATCATCAACGAGAATGACCCCGTCGCCTGCGAGGAATACTCTTTGGGCGACAACGACACGCTGGCCGCGCTGGTGGCCAAGTGCATCCACGCCGATTTGGTCGTGCTGATGTCCGACATCGACGGCCTGTACACCGCCGACCCGCACACCCACCCGGACGCAAAGCTCATCCCGGTGGTCGAGGAAATCACGCCGGAAATTGAGCTGCTGGCGGGCGGCGCGGGCTCGGCCCTGGGCACCGGCGGCATGCTGACGAAGGTCACCGCCGCCAAGCGTGCCACCGAGGCCGGTGTGGACATGATCATTACCAACGGTGCCCACGCCGAGGTGCTGTACGACATTGTCGAGGGCAAGCCCGTCGGCACCCGGTTCGTGGGCCGCAAGGCATAAGGGAGGTCTGACCCCATGACTACGCAGGAAATTTTGCAGGCCGCGCAGGGCGCAAAGCTGCCGCTGGCGCTGGCCGACGCCGACACGAAGAACGCCGCGCTGGAGGCAATGGCCGTTGCGCTCATCGCCGCGCAGGATAAAATTCTGGACGCCAATAAGCAGGATGTCGAGAACGCCCGCGGGCGTGTCAGCGACGTGATGCTGGACCGTCTGGCACTGACGCCGGGCCGCCTGACCGACATGGCCAAGGGTATGCGCGAGGTCGCGGCCCTGCCCGACCCGGTGGGCGCAGTGCTGCGCAAAATTGTGCGCCCGAACGGCCTTTTGATCGAAAAAACCGCCGTGCCGATGGGTGTCATCGCCATCATCTACGAGAGCCGCCCCAACGTCACGAGCGACGCCGCCGCGCTGGCCATCAAGGCGGGCAGTGCGTGCATCCTGCGCTGCGGGCGCGACGCCTGGGCCAGCTGCCACGCCATCGTGGAGGCCCTGCGCGCCGGTCTGCGCAGGGTGCGCCTGCCGGAGTGCGCGGTGAGCCTCATCGAGGACACCTCCCACGCCAGCGCCAACGAGCTGATGACCGCGGACGGGCTGGTCGATCTGCTGATCCCCCGCGGCGGGGCCGGGCTGATCCGCGCCTGCGTCGAGAACGCAACCGTGCCCTGCATCCAGACCGGCACCGGCATCTGCCATGTCTACGTGGACAAGGCCGCCGATCTGGAGATGGCTGTGGATATTGTGGAAAACGCCAAGACGAGCCGCCCCAGCGTCTGCAACGCCGAGGAGGCGCTGCTGGTCCACAGGGACGTGGCAGCGCAGTTTTTGCCGATGCTGAAGGCCCGCCTTGTCGATGCCCGCACCGCTGCCGGCATCACCCCGGTGGAGCTGCATCTGGACGCGCGCGCCGCGGCCATCATCGACGGTGTGCCTGCCGCGCCGCAGGACTTTGACACCGAGTATCTGGATTATAAGCTGAGCGTGGCCGTTGTGGATGACGTCGATGCGGCCATCGCCCACATTGCGAAGCATTCGACCCACCACAGCGAGGCCATCGTCACGGCGGACGCCGCGGCGGCACAGCGGTTCACGACCTGCGTGGACAGTGCGGCGGTCTACGTGAACGCCAGCACCCGCTTTACCGACGGCGGCGAGTTCGGCCTTGGCTGTGAGATGGGCATCAGCACCCAGAAGCTCCACGCCCGCGGCCCCATGGGGCTGGCCGAGCTGTGTACGTATAAATATATTGTGCACGGCAATGGGCAGGTCAGGGGCGGAAGCAGCGCGAAGATGAGCTGCTACACAAACAAATAAGGCTTCCCCCTTGGGGGAAGCTGTCAGCGGCCCCGTCCGCTGACTGATGAGGGTAGACCTTGCCGCTGCAGCCCGTTCACTGGCTGCTATGGCGGGCTTTGCCCTCATCCGGCCTCGGTCGGAGCCTCGGCCACCTTCTCCCGAGGGAGAAGGCTTCCATAACGCAAAAACACCTGCGTCCGAAAACGCAGGTGCTTTTATTTTATCCAATATTCATATCCACCGGCTTCGCGATCCCCTTGACGCTGCCGGAGCCTGTGTACTGCCATATATTGTGCTTGTAGCTGAAGCTCAGTGTATCGCGGTACTGGGCGATCCAGATGTTGTACTTGCTGATGTTCGCAAAGTTCAGCGCGTTATAGAACCAGCTGGCGTAGGAGTAAACGCCCGCGCTGTACCCCGCGCTGCGGATCGTCTCGCAGAAGGCGACGGCGCAGGCCGTGCGCTCGGCGGCGCTCAGGGCGTTGGCGCGCCCGCCGCCGACACTCTCGGTGTCGTAGTAGACGCCCAGCGGCAGGCTGTAGCCGCTGACCAGGCTCAGCACCATGCTGGCCTCCTCGACGGCCTCGGCCTCGTTGATGGCCTGGCTGTAGAAGTAAACGCCGACGCGCAGACCCGCGTTGATCGCGCCCTGAATGTTCCGGCGATAGGTAGAATCCTCGACCAGCGCACCGCTGCCGTAGCCGCGGTAGCCGCAGCGGATGATGGCAAACGTGATGCCGTCCGCCTTGACGGCGTTCCAGTCAATGCTGCCCTGGAACTTCGAGACATCAATGCCGCGGGCCGTGCGGTTCAGTGCGCCGTCCGCCGCAAAGGTGTAGACATTGCCCTGAATGACCTGCTGGCCCGTGACGGGCTGGTGGGTGGACGGGTCGTAATAATACGTTACGCCGTCAATATCCTGCCAGCCGGTGTACTCGTATATCGTGGTGGTCGCGCTGGTCACGGCAAAGCCGTAGTTGGCCAGCTCCTGCACCGCAATGTTATCCGGCCAGCCCGCCGTCGGGTCGGGCACCGGGGTGGGTGCTTGCGTCGGAGCCGCTGTCGGGGCTTCCGTAGGGGCTGCTGTCGGGTCAGGCGTTTGCGTTTCGGCGGGTGTCTCCGTCGGGGCCTCGGTGGGGGCGGGCGTCGCCTCCGGGGTCGGCTCGGGCGTGCTCTCGGGGGTCGGTTCCGGCGTGGGGTCCGCCGGGACAGGGGTCTCCTCGGCAGCCGGAGCGGCCCCGCCGGTGTCCTCCTGTACGGTCACCGGCTCGTCCGCGCGGTGTACCCACGCCATGCGGGTGTTGGCCGCACCCAGCAGCGTGACGGAATCCGCCGCGCCGGGCAGCCAGACCGCTGTGGCCGTGTTGGCGGCGTAGCTCGTATCGCGCATTGCGCCGATCAGGTCCTTCGTGCCGTCCTGATAAACGGGCAGGTAGGGCGTCTCGGTGCCGTCGGCCAGCAGCAGATGACCGCTGCTGCTCAGCTTGGCTGTGTAGCTCGTCCTGCTGCCGGTCTCGGTCCTGGCGCTGTCGGCGTAGGTCACGGTGTCGGTGACCTCGTTGACGATGGGGGCCGAGCCCGCGTTGCTGACGCCGGAGTCCTCGGCACTCTCGTTGACCTGGCTTGCCTGGACGATCTTCTCTTTAACGGCCTTGACGTCCGCCTTGTAGACGACCTTTTCTTTGACCGTCACGGTCTGGGCCTCGGGCTGCGTGTAGCCCTCGATGGGCTGGACCGCCAGCGTGTAGTCGCCGGGGGTCACGTCCTCGGCCAGCGCGGTGCCGGTCTCGGTATCCAGCTTGTAATCCGTGGCATTGCCCTTGGCGTCGGTCAGCGTGATGGTTGCCGCCACGCCCAGCAGCGGGGTCTTTTCGTTCTCGGCGTCATCCTCCTTCGCGCTTTTGGACGGCGTCGGGGACGGCGAGGCGGACGCATCGGGCGTGGGGCTGGGCTCGGGGGCGTTCTCGACGTAGAGCGTCACACCGACGTCCTGCTGGATGACGCTGGCCTCCATCGTCAGCGGCTTGTCCGGCTCCGGCGTGGGGCTCGGCGTCGGGGAAGGGGTCGGCGTGGCCGCCGTCTCGGGGGTGGCCGTCACGATGGGCGTGGGGCTGGGCTCGGGCGCGGAGAGCGGACCGACGCTGGCCGCAAACGCGCCCAGGCCGATGCTGGCGGTCAGCACCACCGCCGTGCCGCCCGCGGCCAGCTTATACAGCGGCAGCCGCGCAAAGGTGCTGCCGGAGAAATACCGCATGGGGTTCTTCTTATTAAACATTCCTGTTCCTCACAGTTAAAAAGCGATAAACTATTACAAAATGAATCATACCACGAAAAAAGCCCCCGCCGCAAGTAGGCAGAGGTGGAAAAGTGCACAGAAAAACGCCGAAATTTTCAACATCCATAGGGTCTGTTTGTGGATAATTGTGACACCGCGGACACAACTTTCCGGGCATCTAGTGGTCGCGGCTGCCGTCAGGTGCCAGCAGTTGTGTTGGGCAAAAATTCCTCCACCAATAAATCGACACACGCACCGTAGCTGCGCTCCGGCCCCGCAAGAAACGGCCAGCGCCCGGTCAGCGGGTCGTAGAGGTGGCTGTACCCCGCAAAAATTTCGCTTTTGTACTGTTTATTATAGAAGAATAGCACCATGCTTGCAAGCCGATTGCCTTCCCACGCGGAGGGCTTAGGGGGACTGGATTTTTACGTTGGATTTGCTATAATAAGCGTAAAGGATGCAGGCATCGACCCCTGCAGAAAACGGAGAGCAATATAAGAGGTAAACACCATGCAATACGTCAATTTCGGCACCACAGGCTTACAAATCTCCCGCCTTGGGTTTGGCGGCATTCCCATTCAGCGCATCGACCAGCCCGGCACGCGGGAGCTGCTGATCGCCGCGCATAAGGCGGGCATCAATTACATCGACACTGCCCGCGCCTACACGGTCAGCGAGGCATGGATCGGCCAGTCGCTGGAGGAGGCCGGGCTGCGGGATGACTTCATTCTGGCGACCAAATGCCGCGCGCTGACCAAAGCCGACATGGAGGCCGAGATCGCCACGAGCCTGAAAAACCTGCGCACCGACCACATCGAGCTGTTCCAGTTCCACAACCCGAGCCTCGACGGCCTGAAAACCATTCTGGCGCCCGGCGGCGCAATGGAGGCGCTGCTCGAGGCAAAGGCCAAGGGCATCGTCGGGCATATCGGCATCACGGCGCATCTGGCCGCTGTGTTTGAGGCAGCGCTGGACATCCCCGAGATCGAGACGATCATGTTCCCGTACAACATCGTGGAGCAGCAGGGCAGGGAGCTGATCGACCGCTGCGCCGCGGCGGGCAAGGGCTTTATCGACATGAAGCCGCTGGCGGGCGGTGCCATTGAGGATGGCCGCTTGGCACTGCGGTACGTGCTGTCCAACCCGGCAGTCACGGTGTCCATCCCCGGCATGGCGACGGTGGAGGAGCTGAACGCCAACGTGGCGGGCGCGGCCAACACCGCCCCGCTCACGCCCGAGGAGGAGACCGCCTGCCAAAAGGTGCGCGACGCGCTGGGCACCCAGTTCTGCCGCCGCTGCAACTACTGTGCGCCCTGCACGGTGGGGATTTCCATCCCCAGTGTGTTCCTGTTCCAGGGGTACCTGAACCGCTACGGCCTGCAGCAGTGGGGCCGCGAGCGCTATGCGACGCTGCAGACCAAGGCCGGTGCCTGCATCCGGTGCGGCGCCTGTGAGCCGCGCTGCCCGTACAACCTGCCGATCCGCCAGATGATGCAGAAGGCCGCGGAGGATTTTGGGGAGTGATTTCTCCAAGCCTTCCCCTGAGGGGGAAGGTGGCCCCGCAGGGCCGGATGAGGGGCAAACCTGCCGGTATTGCGTATCAACGGGATACCACCCGGTAGGGGCCGCACATGTGCGGCCTGCGGCCTTCCCATTACAGCACATTTGCCGGTAAGCCGCGGGCCGGGCATGCCCGGCCCCTACCGAGTTACAGCCCCGTAAATGGGCAATCAGGATGAACTCTGCCCTCATCAGTCCGCTTCGCGGCCAGCTTCCCCCACGGGGGAAGCCTTTTTTTGTTTCTGAATATTGTTTTTTGCTGGGCGAACGTGTATAATTTAATCTGTATAATTTTGTGCAATAATGTGAGGAATGAGTGCTATGCTTTCCGACCCCCAGCTGCATTATCTTGATAACGCCGCCACGTCCCGGGTGGACCCGGCGGTGGCGCAGGCCGTCAGCGAGGCGCTGACTGAGCTTTGGGCCAACCCCAGCAGCCTGTATGACCCCGCCGTTGCCGCGCAGGATGCCATTGCCGCGGCCCGCGCCCGCGTGGCCAAAACGCTGCACTGCCGCAGCGATGAAATCTACTTCACGGCCTGCGGCAGTGAGGGCAACAACATGGCCGTGACCGGCGCGGCCCGCCCGCGTAAGCACTGGGGCAATAAAATCGTCGTCACGGGCTTTGAACACCCCAGCGTGCAGCGCCCCATCCGCGCGTTGAAGGACGAAGGCTTCACCGTCGTCGAGGTCATGCCCGGGGCGGACGGACGCATTGACACGCAGAAATTCCTGGCCGAGATCGACAAAAACACGGTGCTGGCCGCCTGCATGGCCGTCAACAACGAGACCGGCGCTGTGCAGGACATCGCGGCGCTGGGCAAGGGCATCAAGGCGCGCAACAGCCGCACCCACTTCCATGTGGACGCCGTGCAGGCGTGGCTGCGCATGCCCATCGACCTGCAGAAATGGCGCGAGGTCGATACGCTCTCCGTCTCCGGCCACAAGGTCCACGCGCCCAAGGGCGTCGGCGCACTGTTCATCCGGGACAGCCAGCGCCAGACGCTCAAACCGCCCTATCTCGGCGGCCATCAGGAGCGCGGCCTGCGCCCCGGCACCGAGAACACGCCCTACATTGTGGGTCTCGGCGTGGCCGCCGCGCAGGGCCAGCAGAAGCTGCGCCCCCGCATTGCACACATTGCCGCGCTGAATCGGCAGCTGCGCGCGGGGCTTGAAGAATTGGACGGCATCACGCTCAATTCGCCCGACGACGCGGTGGGGGAGATCGTGAATTTCTCCACCGGCTGCATCAACAGCCAGACCTTCATCAACTACCTGAACACCCGCGCGGTTTATGTCTCGGGCGGCTCTGCCTGCGACAAGGGCGAGCCGAGCCACACCCTGCTGGCCATGGGCTGCGCCGACCTGATCGTCCGCACCGCCCTGCGCGTGAGCTTCTGCGCCGATAACACCGCCGAGGACGTGGACGCGCTGCTGGCGGGGCTGCGGGACGGATTACAGGAATTGCAGCATATTTGAACGGCTGCCGACGGCGGCCTGAGGGCAGGCCGCCCTACGTACCCCTTTTCGAGCAAATCGTAGGGCGGGGTGCCCTCACCCCGCCGCAGGCTTCCGCAATAGACCGTAAGCGG
>OLXE01001167.1_pt1 | contig 12544 bp, 8 predicted proteins | sample 1644571 | NCBI WGS metagenome assembly OLXE01 (sample SAMEA103958161, study PRJEB25191) | human gut metagenome | biome: human-associated habitat [ENVO:00009003]; feature: intestine environment [ENVO:2100002]; material: feces | place: Germany | collected 2013/2015
TACCGTTAATCACCGAAAGGGTTTTGCTCGACATACCGGTAATGTTGGCGAAACCTAAACCCGACGCATAGAGCGCGTTATCGTTGGTGGTCCAGATATTCAGCCCCAGCACCACAATCGCAGGCAGCAGCAGGCCCTGAGCAATCATCACATCAGAGATATCCGCCATCCCCAGTGCCGCCGCGCCCGCTGCACCGAAAATAAACATCAACGAGTTGCCGAGGAAAAAGGCCACCATCGCCACCAGCACCGCCAGTTTGGCATTACGACCAAACCGGACAAAGTCAGCGGTGAGCGTGCCCGCACTGATAAATGACCCCACAACCAGCGCCAGCGCGACATTGAAATCTAACGGTTGTGCGGGAACGACCGCTTTTAATGCGTCCAGGCCGCCCATGCCGTTAACGGCCAGCCACACGGAATAACCGCCAAGACAGGCGATAGCCGGAACCGCAATCACCGAAAGAACTGTCAGCGCCGAAATGCCAAAGAAGACGGTGACGGTCATCAGTAAACCGGAGACGGCAATCAGCAAATTAATATCCAGCCCGGTTGCCTTGCCCACCGGAATAGCAAACATCGCCACGCCAACGCCAAACCAGCCAACCTGGGTGCCGCCCAGCAGCAGTGAAGGCAACCATGAGCCTTTAACACCAAACGAGAAGCGAGCAAGAAGATGGGTGGTCAGGCCGGTTTTTGCGCCAATGTAACCAAGAAATGAAGTGTAAATACCGAGGAGAAGATTACCGATGAGAACTGCGAGGAAGAAATCATGATAGCTAAGACCGGTTCCGAGAGTGCCGCCGGTCCACATACTGGCGGAAAAGAAGGTTAATCCCAGCATGACGAACGTCAATGCCAATACCCCTTTCCGCGCCGACTGCGGGACTGGCCCCTGGCTAAAGTTGTTATCTTGCGACACGAAATTCCCCCTTTTTGCTGTTTGAAACCCAAAAAATCCGCCGCATTCTATTCATCTGAAGATAAAAAGCAATCGTTTTCGTATGGGGATATATTTCTTATATGAATGAGTACAAAAAGGCGGGGGAAACTTATCTGTGTAAAAACAGTGGGTAGGCATGATAAGACGCGTCAGCGTCGCATCAGGCATCTGCGCATGGTGTCGGATGCGGCGCGAGCGCCTTATCCGACCTACTCTTCCATCGCCTGGCGGATCTGATCCAACGACGCCGGATCATCAATGGTCGTCAGATCCCCAGGATCGCGTCCTTCGCAAATCGCCTGGATCGTGCGGCGCAGCATTTTTCCGGATCGCGTTTTTGGCAATTGCGAGACAAACCAGACGTGCGCCGGGCGGCCAAAGTTGCCAATCTGGCTGTCCACCAGCGCCATAATCGCCTTCTCTTGCGAGTGCGCCACCTCACGGTCTTCCAGACTGTCGCTCTCTTTCGGAATGACAAACGCCACCGCCACCTGCCCTTTCAGCGCATCTTTCACCCCAACCACCGCCACTTCGGCAACGCCCGGATGACTGGAGATACTCTCTTCAATCTCACGCGTACCCAGCCGATGTCCGGCAACGTTAATCACATCGTCAGTGCGCCCGAGAATAAAGTGATAACCGTCAGCATCGCGGATGCCCCAGTCAAAAGTGGCGTACACCGGACGGGAAAACAGCGACCAGTACGTCTTCACAAAGCGGTCGTCGTCGCCCCAGATGGTCTGAATACAGCCTGGCGGCAATGGCCCCTCCACTACCAGCATCCCTTTCTCATTGACGCCACACGGTTCGCCGGTGACTTCATTGAGCAACTGCACGTTATAGCCATACATCGGCACGCCGGGGCTTCCCAGACGCGTCGGTCTGTCATCCAGACCGCGAGCAATCGCCATAATCGGCCAGCCGGATTCGGTCTGCCAGTAGTTGTCGATGACCGGCACATCCAGCGTATTGCTCACCCAACTGGCGGTCGGCTCGTCCAGCGGTTCTCCAGCCAGATAGAGCACTTCCAGCGACGAAAGATCGTGTTTGCGAATTTCAGCGGTAGGGAATTTTTTCAGCACGCGAATGGCGGTCGGCGCTGAGAACATGCGGCTAACCTGATATTTCTCGACAATTTTCCACCACACGCCGCAGTCCGGCCAGGTCGGCAATCCTTCGTAAACGATAGTCGCCATCCCCGCCAGCAGCGGCGCGTAAACGATATACGAATGCCCTACCACCCAGCCGATATCCGAAGCACAAAAGAACACGCCGCCCGCTTTGCCGCCAAAAATGGTGTCCATCGAGGTCGCCAGCGCCACCGCATATCCGCCGACATCACGCTGCACACCTTTAGGTTTGCCGGTCGTGCCGGAGGTGTAGAGAATGCAGGAGGTTTCGTTGGATTCCAGCCATGCCACCGGCACCCGCGCGCCGATGTGCTGATGGCGCAACGACGCGAAATCGACATCCCGCCCGCTAACGCGCGCCATTTTCGCCAGCCCGCGATCCACCAGTAAAACGTGACGCGGCTGATGCTGTGCCTGACTTATCGCATCGTCGAGCAATTTTTTATACGGAATGATTTTACCGCCGCGCGCCCCGGCATCAGCCGAGACAATCAGCACCGGTTTAGCGTCATCAATTCGCGCCGCCACGCTGTGCGAGGCAAAACCCCCAAACACCACCGAGTGAATAGCACCAATGCGCGCGCAGGCCAGCAGGGTAATATGCGCTTCGGCAATCATCGGCATATACACCAGCACCCGATCGCCACGCTGCACGCCCAGCGAGCGCAGCATTGACGCCACCGCATTCACTTCGTCATGCAGTTGGCGGAAGGTAAAGGTACGCTCTTCCTCTGTTTCCGAAGAGACGGCAATCAATGCCAGCGCCTCTGGCTGTTTCTCCAGCCAGCGGTCGATAGCGTTGTGACACAAGTTGGTTCGGCCTTCACAAAACCAACGGGCAAACGGCGGGTTGCTGTGGTCGAGCGTTTGCGTAAAGGGCGTCTGCCAGTCAATACGCCGGGCCTGCTCGGCCCAGAACTGCTCCGGTTCGTTAATCGAACGCTGATAAAATTCGCTAAAAGACATAATGCTCTCCTGTTGAACTTACGCCTTACCGCCGTTTACTTAAATGACGTACAGGTCGAGATACTCATTGACCGGCATCTGTTCCAGGCGAGAGAAACCTCCAGAATGCGCTGCTGCTGGCGAGTCGGGAACTGGCGCGCGAGATTGATTTTGAATTTATCGACCAGCTTCGGAATGCCATCCTGACGGCGGCGAGCATGACCAATTGGGTACTCCACCACCACTTCTTCAAATCGCGTGCCGTCGGTGAACTCAAGGGTTATGGCATTGGCGATGGCGCGTTTTTCCGGGTCGTGGTAGTCAGCGGTAAACACCGGATCTTCAAAGCAATTGATCTTCTCGCGCAGAGCGTCGATGCGTTTATCTTGCGCAACGTTGTCCTCGTAATCTGCCGCCGTTAAGCGCCCGAACAGCAGCGGGATCGCCACCATGTACTGAATGCAGTGGTCGCGGTCAGCCGGGTTATTGAGCGGCCCTTTTTTGTCGATGATGCGAATACAGGCTTCGTGGGTGCGAATGGTCACTTTTTCGATATCCGCCGCCGTTTTGCCTGCTGCCTGCATCTGTTCATAGAGCGTCATCGCTGCTTCAACTGCCGTCTGGGAGTGGAACTCCGCCGGGAAGGAGATTTTGAACAGCACATTTTCCATCACGTAAGAACCATACGGGCGCTGGAAGCGGAACGATTCGCCTTTAAAGGAGACGTCGTAGAAGCCCCACACCGGCGCAGTCAGGGCTGACGGATAACCCATTTCGCCGGTTTTCGCCATCAGTGCCAGACGTACCGCGCGGGAAGTGGCATCGCCCGCCGCCCAGGATTTACGCGTACCGGTGTTCGGCGCATGGCGATAGGTGCGCAGCGACTGTCCGTCTACCCATGCCAGCGAAACGGCGTTGAGAATTTCCTCGCGGGTCAGGCCGAGCATTTCGGCGACCACGGCGGTGGAAGCCACTTTCACTAACAGAACGTGGTCGAGGCCGACGCGGTTAAAGGAGTTTTCCAGCGCGATGCAGCCCTGAATTTCATGGGCTTTGATCATTGCGGTCAGCACCTGTTTCATGGTCAACGGCGCTTTGCCGCTGGCGACCGCGTTGCGCGAAAGCCAGTCCGCCGTTGCCAGAATGCCGCCGAGGTTGTCGGAAGGATGCCCCCACTCCGCCGCCAGCCAGGTATCGTTGAAATCGAGCCAACGGATCATCGCGCCAATGTTAAATGCCGCCTGGACGGGGTCGAGCTGAAACTGAGTTCCGGGGACGCGCACGCCATTGGGTACGACGGTGCCGGGGACAATTGGCCCCAGCAGTTTTTTACAGGCCGGATATTCGAGAGCTTCCAGACCACAGCCGAGCGTGTCGAGCAGGCAGTAATGTGCGGTGTCGTAGGCTACTCTGGAGCTGATTTCGTAGTTCATCACGTAATCGACGATATCAACGATTTCACGATCAAATTCCGGGCGAATGTTGTTGATTTGAGCTGACATTGGGTACGTTTCCTTATTGTTATTCGTAGAGGTTTACTGGCGCTTATCCAGCGCGACAAACTGGCGGTCTTCCGGTCCAACATAATTGGCGGAAGGACGGATAATTTTGTTGTCCTGACGTTGTTCGATAATGTGCGCCGCCCAGCCAGTGACGCGGGCGATAACAAACAGTGGTGTGAATATCTCGGTGGGAACACCCATCATGTTGTAGGAAACAGCGGAGAACCAGTCGAGATTGGGGAACATCTTTTTGCTCTCCCACATCACTGTTTCCAGGCGATCGGCGATGTTGTACATCTTCAGCGAGCCGCCTTCCTGCGAGAGCTGCTTTGCCACGCGTTTGATCACCTGGTGGCGCGGGTCGGCGATGGTATAAACCGGATGCCCAAAACCAATGACCACTTCTTTGTTTTCCACCCGCTTACGGATATCAGCTTCGGCTTCGTCCGGCGTTTCGTAGCGTTGCTGGATCTCCAGCGACACTTCATTCGCTCCGCCGTGTTTCGGCCCGCGCAGTGCGCCAATCGCGCCAATAATGGCGGAATACATATCAGAGCCAGTGCCCGCAATCACCCGGCTGGTAAAGGTGGAAGCGTTAAACTCGTGTTCGGCGTACAGCACCAGCGAAATATGCATCGCCTTTTCCCAGCTTTGCGACGGCTTTTCGCCGTGCAGCAGATGCAGGAAGTGACCGCCGATAGAGTCGTCATCGGTTTCCGGCTGAATGCGTTCGCCGTTGTGGCTGTAGTGATACCAGTAGAGAAGAATCGAGCTAAGTGACGCCAGCAGTTTGTCGGCAATATCCCGTGCGCCAGAGACGGTATGCCCCTCTTTTTCTGGCAGCGTGCAGCCGAGCGCGGAAACGCCGGTGCGCATAACATCCATCGGGTGTGACGCCGCCGGTAAGGCTTCCAGCACGGTACGCACGTTAGCCGGTAAACCACGCAGGGCTTTCAGTTTCGTTTTGTAGGCGGCGAGTTCGTCACGGGTTGGCAGTTTGCCGTGGATCAGCAGATGCGCCACTTCTTCAAATTCACAATGTTCCGCCAGATCAAGAATATCGTAGCCACGGTAATGCAGGTCGTTGCCGCTTTTACCCACGGTGCAGAGCGCCGTATTGCCCGCCGGAACGCCGGAAAGTGCCACCGATTTTTTCGGTTTAATGACATGGGTACTGTTTTGCAGGATCGTTGTGTCGCTCATATTGTCCTCGTCATTGTTATCATTTGTAGGGTCGAGATTGTTGTCGGATGCGACGCTATGCGTCTTATCCGACCTACAGTTCAGTTCACCTCGTAGGCCTGATAAGTCGCGTCAGCGGCGCATCAGGCATCGGTTGTCGAATACAACCAACGGGCGTTTTTATTTCACCTGACCACGGGCAAACAGGTCGTCGAGCTTCTCTTCGTACTGGTAGTAGTTGATGCTTTCGTACAGCTCGTTGCGGGTCTGCATGGTGTCGATGACGCTTTTCTGTGTGCCTTCCTGACGCAGGATGTTGTAGACATGTTCAGCGGCGCGGTTCATGGCGCGAAACGCTGAAAGCGGGTAGAGCGCCATTGCGACATGGGCGCTGCGTAATTCGTCGGTGGTAAACAGCGGTGTTGCGCCAAATTCGGTAATGTTGGCGAGGATCGGTACCTGCACCGCATCGGCAAACTGGCGATACATGGCGAGTTCGGTAATCGCCTCCGGGAACAGCATTTCGGCACCCGCTTCAACATAGGCCTGCGCACGCTCGATCGCCGCATCCAGCCCCTCTACCGCCAGCGCATCGGTGCGCGCCATGATCACAAAATCAGGATCGGTTTTCGCATCCACCGCCGCACGGATCCGATCCACCATTTCCTCTTTCGAGACGATCGCTTTGTTCGGGCGATGACCGCAGCGTTTCGCACCAACCTGATCTTCAATATGCAATCCTGCCGCACCGGCTTTAATCATCGATTTCACGGTGCGCGCCACGTTAAAAGCAGAAGAACCAAAACCGATATCCGCATCCACCAGCAGCGGTAGCGAACAAACGTCGGTGATACGGCGAATGTCAGTCAGCACATCATCAAGAGTAGAAATACCGAGATCGGGCAGCCCCAGCGACCCTGCCGCCACGCCACCGCCGGAGAGATAAATCGCCTGATATCCGGCACGCTGCGCCAGCAGCGCATGGTTAGCGTTGATAGTGCCAACAATCTGCAATGGATTTTCTTTAGTCAGTGCAGCGCGAAACGCTTTACCTGGAGAGTGTAGAGACATAGCCCATCCTTTGTTATCAACTTGTTATTTGCGTTGATAAAGACAAAGCAATGGGTGTGCCACAATTGCCTTAATAAAATTAAACATTTAATTTCAATGAGTTAAAGATAAATTCATGAAGTAATCCGCAAATATGCGTTTCAGTTAACGTTTCAGGCAATGTTTCACCGCGTTTCATTGCAACAATTATGAAACAAGACTAAACCCAATATTCGGTTTCTTAACTTTGCGGTGCGCTATGGCACATCCACCACGGCTGAATGACGACAAACCGGTTATCTGGACGGTATCTGTAACGCGCCTGTTCGAGCTGTTTCGCGATATCAGCCTCGAGTTTGATCACCTGGCGAATATCACCCCTATCCAGCTTGGCTTTGAAAAAGCGGTGACCTACATCCGCAAGAAACTGGCCAACGAACGGTGCGACGCCATCATCGCTGCTGGCTCTAACGGCGCATATCTTAAAAGTCGCCTGTCAGTGCCAGTTATTTTGATTAAACCGAGCGGCTACGATGTGTTACAGGCACTGGCAAAAGCCGGAAAACTCACCTCTTCTATCGGTGTTGTCACCTATCAGGAAACCATTCCAGCGCTGGTGGCGTTTCAAAAGACCTTTAATTTGCGCCTCGACCAACGTAGCTACATCACCGAAGAAGACGCCCGCGGGCAAATCAATGAGTTGAAAGCCAACGGCACCGAAGCGGTGGTCGGCGCAGGGCTGATTACCGATCTGGCAGAAGAAGCCGGAATGACCGGAATTTTTATCTATTCCGCCGCCACCGTGCGCCAGGCATTCAGCGATGCGCTGGATATGACGCGCATGTCGTTACGCCATAACACTCACGATGCCACCCGCAACGCCCTGCGTACTCGTTACGTGCTGGGCGATATGCTCGGTCAATCACCACAGATGGAACAGGTGCGGCAGACTATTTTGCTGTATGCCCGCTCCAGTGCGGCGGTGTTGATTGAGGGGGAAACGGGGACGGGCAAAGAGCTGGCGGCCCAGGCGATTCATCGGGAATATTTTTCCCGCCACGATGCGCGACAGGGCAAAAAGTCACATCCGTTTGTTGCCGTTAACTGCGGGGCGATTGCCGAATCGCTGCTGGAAGCGGAGCTGTTTGGCTATGAGGAAGGGGCGTTTACCGGCTCGCGACGCGGAGGACGCGCCGGGCTGTTTGAAATCGCCCACGGTGGTACGCTGTTTCTTGACGAGATAGGCGAAATGCCGCTGCCGTTGCAGACTCGGCTGCTGCGGGTGCTGGAAGAAAAAGAGGTCACCCGCGTCGGCGGGCATCAGCCTGTTCCGGTGGATGTGCGGGTCATTAGCGCCACTCACTGCAATCTGGAAGAAGATATGCAGCAAGGGCAGTTTCGCCGTGACCTGTTTTATCGGCTGAGTATTTTGCGTCTACAACTGCCGCCGCTACGCGAGCGGGTGGCGGATATTCTGCCGCTGGCGGAAAGCTTTTTGAAAATGTCTCTGGCGGCACTCTCTGTCCCTTTTTCTGCCGCATTACGTCAGGGATTAGAGACCTGTCAGATTCTATTATTGCACTACGACTGGCCGGGCAATATTCGTGAACTGCGCAATATGATGGAACGACTGGCGCTGTTTTTAAGTGTGGAATCGACGCCGGATTTAACGCCGCAATTTTTGCAGCTGCTACTGCCGGAACTGGCGCGCGAGTCGGCGAAGACTCCCATTCCAGGCTTGCTGACAGCACAACAGGCACTGGAGAAATTTAATGGCGATAAAACAGCAGCGGCGAATTATTTAGGTATCAGCCGGACGACGTTCTGGCGGCGGCTGAAAAGCTGAACTGCCGAATGCAGCGCGAACGCTTTATCCGGCATAAATTTCGATAGATGATGATCACCGATAAACTAACGCATCGGGGATGTTTACATAGGATTCAGAATTACTTCTTCTTATAAATATTTGCCGTGCCGTGGATCTTATTGTCAGTTTGACCAGAGGTCAGTACCAACACATCAGCCCCTTTTTCATCGGCTTTTTTGATCAAATCTTCTTTCGCATCTGCGGTCGACATTTCATTACTGGTTGAAATATCACCTATTTTTTCATATTGCGATGCAACCTTTTCAAATTCCGCTTTGGTCATTAATTCTGCGGCATAGACATTGGTAACGGCAAACGCTAACGCACCGACTAACATTTTAGAGATTATTTTCATATTACGGCTCCAGAGTTGTTATCACACTATCACCCACCCACATTATTGGGTTGATTAATAATTAGTTCAGTCAGGGCATAAACGCCAGTAACCGGAAATAAGACACTTTGTGATCTCTCTCGCACCCGATTATTTTTGGTAGAAATATGATGAAGTTACTTCACTTATTTATGGATGAAATCACTATGGATCCTTTGCACGCCGTTTACCTGACCGTAGGATTGTTCGTGATTACTTTTTTTAATCCGGGAGCCAATCTCTTTGTGGTAGTACAAACCAGCCTGGCTTCCGGTCGACGCGCGGGGGTGTTGACCGGGCTGGGCGTGGCGCTGGGCGATGCATTTTATTCCGGGTTGGGTTTGTTTGGTCTTGCAACGCTAATTACGCAGTGTGAGGAGATTTTTTCGCTTATCAGAATCGTCGGCGGCGCTTATCTCTTATGGTTTGCGTGGTGCAGCATGCGCCGCCAGTCAACACCGCAAATGAGCACACTACAACAACCGATTAGTGCCCCCTGGTATATCTTTTTCCGCCGTGGATTAATTACCGATCTCTCTAACCCGCAAACCGTTTTATTTTTTATCAGTATTTTCTCAGTAACATTAAATGCCGAAACACCAACATGGGCACGATTAATGGCCTGGGCGGGGATTGTGCTCACATCAATTATCTGGCGAGTCTTTCTAAGCCAGGCGTTTTCTTTGCCCGCTGTGCGTCGTGCTTATGGGCGTATGCAACGCGTTGCCAGTCGGGTTATTGGTGCAATTATTGGTGTATTCGCGCTACGCCTGATTTACGAAGGGGTGACGCAGCGGTGAGCAGATAATTTACTCTCTACGTAATCAACCTGATTTGCCGAATCCCAACCATCGGCGATGATAGCCCCCGTAATGCGTGGTCCTTATTTCCGATAAGTTTACTTGAGTCTTTAGCTTCCCATTTCAGCCTACTCTCCCCTGTGTGGGCTTTTTCATTGGTCTGACCCGTCCTGAATAGCCAAACAATGGCAATGTTCCACTTTGCAGGGATGATAATAAGGGGATCTGATTCAGAAGAGTTTTGAAAAGTTGGACCGCCATCGAGGCCTCGAACCCCGTACCATACAACAATCCTGGTTGTCGTCTGCTCTTCCTGATGAGCTAATGGCGGTTTTTGATATGAGCCTTACAGCATATTTTCTGTCAGGCTTGAGTGCGATGCGTAAGATACAGAAAAGCCCCCACACAAACATGATGGAATTATGATTTTTTTCATATGAATGTCAACCCACACATTCACAAAACATCTGTATGAGAACATTTTTTATACACCATATAGCTGCGAAACCACTGCTGGTGCTTTTTTAAGCGAAACTTCGTCGATCACAACAAAATATCGGCGAAAAAGGAGGGGGAATGCCATTTGGCATACAGATATACAGATGAAATGATGACCTGCTTTGCGATTCACTCTCTGGTGGAATAACAACTTGCAGGTGGCTCTCTTAAATAAAAATAAACGTCGCAGATAATAAAGCTCTGATTAAACCAGACACTATCAGAAATCGCTCATAACTAACGTGTAAAGTAGTAGAGTTAATTTAACAATCTGAATTTACGCTATAGGTTTACCACTACTTTGATATTATTTCGCTCTCCTTAACTAAAAAGTTAAGGAGAGCGAAATTAATATGTTAAACCACAGGATATTTATTAATTTTTTTCAGTCTGTTAGTGTGCGATTATCGATAACAAAACGATATTTCACATCACCACGCAGCATTCGCTCATAGGCTTCATTAATTTGATCGGCCCGAATCATCTCTATATCAGCCACGATGCCATGTTCGGCGCAAAAATCGAGCATCTCCTGAGTTTCTGGAATGCCGCCAATCATAGAACCAGCTATCGCGCGGCGTTTCATGATCAGGTTGAAAACTTCCGGCGATTTATGCGGTGTCGCAGGCGCACCAACCAGCGTTATGGTGCCATCGCGCTTCAGCAAGGTGGTAAAATCGTCGAGATTATGTGGCGCAGCTACTGTATTCAAAATGAAATCGAAACTCTTCACATGAGCCACCATCTCATCGGCATTGCGTGAGTTAACAACTTCATCGGCCCCCAGGGCTTTTGCCGCTTCGCGTTTTGACTCAGAAGTGGTAAATGCCACCACATGCGCCCCCATCGCGTGGGCCAGTTTAATCCCCATATGTCCCAGACCGCCGATGCCGACCACGCCCACTTTTTTACCCGGCCCGGCCTGCCAGTGGCGTAGCGGCGAGTACGTGGTGATTCCTGCACACAATAAAGGAGCCACCGCCGCCAGCTGCTCTTGCGGGTGACGAATACGCAGAACATATCGCTCATGAACGACGATCTGTTGTGAGTAGCCTCCCAGAGTATGGCCCGGTTCATCCGGTGTCGGCGAGTTATAGGTTCCGGTCATGTGATCACAGTAGTTTTCCAGCCCGTCTTCACACTCTTCGCAATGTTTACAACTGTCGACAATGCAGCCGACACCGACCAGATCGCCCGGCGCATGTTTTTCTACCTGATCACCAACGGCTACCACGCGCCCCACAATTTCATGACCCGGCACGCAGGGGTAAACCGTCCCCGCCCACTCCGAACGGACCTGGTGGAGATCGGAATGGCAGACGCCACAGTAAGCGATTTCGATTTTGACATCATGCGGTCCCGGTTCACGCCGGGTGATATCCATCGGTTCAAGCGGTTGTTTAGCGGAATATGCACCAACAGCTTTGATCTTCATTGTGTTTACTCCTGATTAGCTATGTGTATTTGACGATGCCTGATATGTCATCGCGGCAAAACGCGTCCATTGAATATAGCCAATATTTAAACCACCCGATCCAGCCCTAACATGCCGCGAGCCTGAATGAAACAGAGCAGCAACGTTCCCCATAAGGCGAGCGCCTATAAGTGTGATATTTGCTATCCGTAAAAGACAAAAATCGGCAAAACTGATGATATTTTCACGTAGACAAATAGTTATCTACACAACGTCAATAAGGGCATATTCTTCAAAGATAATGTCCATTTCTGCCGACACACTCATACTCAGGCCGCCCCACTCCCTGGGGCTTAAATCTCTTACTGTTCACCGTTGCAAACATATCAAGTTCGTATCAACCTGCCACACTCCCCCACACCAGTTGCCCTTTATGGAACGTCGCCGTTCTCGGCGAAATACGCGCCACCGCCTCGGCGGAACAGGAGGCGTCCACCAGCACAAAACTGGCATCATCCTGCGCTTTGGGCCACACGCGCTCGCCTTTTTCGTTGAGCGGCAATACATCGCCAGTGGCTAAAAACAGAGAGCGGGAGAGGTTCTGTTCGTTAGGACGAATATAGAGCTGCGCGTACAGATTGGCTTTTTCCAGCATGTCGCCCAGGCCGTAAGGCGACCAGTGGTCGATAACGCTGTCGGTGCCGGTCATCACTTTTACGCCTTTGTCGTGCAGCTGTTTGAGCGGCATATGCAGCGTGCCAATCGGCACCGTCGAAGCGATCGAAATTCGCTGCGCCGCCATCCGGTGCGCCAGTTCATCTACCTGTTGTTCGTTGAGCG
>OLXE01001174.1_pt1 | contig 12505 bp, 8 predicted proteins | sample 1644571 | NCBI WGS metagenome assembly OLXE01 (sample SAMEA103958161, study PRJEB25191) | human gut metagenome | biome: human-associated habitat [ENVO:00009003]; feature: intestine environment [ENVO:2100002]; material: feces | place: Germany | collected 2013/2015
TTGTCAAGGCAAGTCTTTACGTCTACCATATTTTTTGATAATTAAAGTTGCTATTTGGTTGATTGATTAGCAAAAGTATACTATTTTTTGCTTATCTGCAACAGCACACTCATCTTTTTTATAAGCGACCTGCCGATGATAATCAATGTAACGGCAGTGATAATCATTAAAATACCGACCATCAATCGGGGAGTCAGTTTTTCGTGAAACAGGAGAACCCCGAAAAATAACGCTGTCACAGGCTCCAGTGCACCGAGTATTGCAGTAGGAGTGGAGCCTATATAATGAATGGCTAATGCGGTGCATATCAATGACACGGCAGTGGGGAGAATGGCCAGAGCCAAGACGTCTGCCCACAATAAGGGAGATGGTATGATTTGCAATTCCGTGCAGAAATTCAAACGGACTATGTAAACCGATAATCCGAATAATATAGCATAAAATGTCAGTTTGGTGGTCGGTAATGTCTTTAATGAAGATCGGTTGACTCCTACGATGTAAATGGCATAGGAGAGAGACGACAATAAAACAAAAATAATTCCTGCGGTGGAGAGCGGTTTATTTCCATCTCCCTGATAGAGCAGGGCAATGCCTGAAAGCGCCAGCAAGATAGAAAAAATAGTGATTGCAGAAATCTTCTCTTTGAAAAAGACGCCCATAATCACAGCTACCATCACCGGGTAAACGAACAGAATAGTAGAAGCGATACCGGCATCCATATAGTTGTAACTCATGAATAGAAGCAGGGATGAAAACGAAAACAGCAGTCCCATGATAACCAAGGGGAGAATGTCGGCTTTACGAAGGGCAAAAGACTGCCCTTGCAACTTCATCAAGACACCCAATACGATTACGGCAAATGCGTAACGGTAGAATAAAACAGTATCTACACTCATGCCGGCAGCATAGAGCGGGAGTGCGAAGAGAGGATTCATACCGTAGCTTGCAGCGGCAATGGCTCCATAGATAAAACCTTTGGTCTTGTTATTCATTATTTTGGCCTCTTAAAAATGGCGTGCAAAAGTACGTAGTTTGCAGATGATAAACAATAGTTTAGGGAGTTGATAGTATAATTTAATTTTTCGTATGCGACGGATTATTGGGAGAATAGCATGAAATTACTCTTTTTCTAGCCGTAAACTAACATTGTTTATACTTGAATTTATTCGTCCGACAGCTGTTTTCTTTTCGTCTGACAGTTGTTAGACGAAAGATTAACAGTTGTCAGACGAAAGTTCAACAACTGTCAGACGAATAGTTTTATGCAATGCGAGACTTAGATTTTAGTACTATAGCCATTAAGAAATAGTATTGAAAGCTGTAAATCTTAGTCTTTTTATTATCTTTGCATCAATGACATGCCTTGCATCTTAATACATTAGATAAATACAGAATATAAAATATGAAAGAAAATAAACTGGATTACATCCCCGAACCGATGGACCTTTCATCGGTTGACCTTCCCGAATCTTTAATCCAATTATCAGAGCGCATCGCTGAAAATGTACATGAAGTGTGGGCAAAAGCCCGTATGGATGAAGGCTGGACATATGGCGAAAAACGCGATGATATCCATAAAAAGCATCCTTGTCTGGTACCTTATGATGAGTTGCCGGAAGAAGAAAAAGAGTACGACCGGAATACGGCTATGAATACGATCAAGATGGTGAAGAAATTAGGTTTCAGAATAGAAAAGGAGGATTAAGTTATGAATGCTCGTTGGTTTGACCGGATTATTTATGGCGGGGCTTGGAAACAGATACGTTTCCTGATTATTATAGTCGTTTCGCTGATTGTTTTATCTTGTTTGGGAGTGCACTGGGGAAGCAAGTATCAGATGACTCCTTCGGAAGAGATGACTGTGCTGGCTACTGACTCTGCGGCGAACCATTCTTTTCAGAAGACCCTGTGGAATGTATACAATAACTTTGTTGATTCGGGCAACCTGATCAGCATAAGTCCGGAAGACCGCCCGTGGGCATTGATTATTAGTTTGCTGGGTTCCGTCGTTTTGGGCGGATTGTTGATCTCCACGCTTTCCAATATCATTGAAAGGCGGGTGGAAAATTGCAGAAACGGGTTGATTCATTATAAACTATCTGATCATTTTGTGATCATCGGTGCAGATGCAATGTTACCCTGTCTGATACGACAGTTATGCCAACGGGAGAAGGATTGCACGTTAGTCATTCAGACTTCCAAAGACGTTAATGAAGTACGGATGGAATTATTTTCCAATCTCACAAAGGATGAGGAGAAGAGAATCGTTTTGGTTCATGCCATGAGAGACTCTAAAGAAGAACTGAAAAAGTTGTATGTGGCGGATGCGAAAGAAGTCTTTATATTGGGAGATAGCGGAGAGCTGGATGATGTGGAATATTATCATGACTCGATGAATGTCGACTGTCTGAATCTGATAGGCGAACTTTGCAAGGAAGAGAATCGGAAACCTCCTTTGAAGTGCAACGTACTCTTTGAATATCAATCTACTTTTGCTGTCTTCCAATTCTCGGATATTGATGATGATATAAAGGAATATATTGATTTTTGTCCGTTTAACTTTTACGAAACATGGGCGCAAAAAGTATTTGTGCGAAATGCGTGTAGTATCCGTGAGATTAATTATCTGCCTTTGGATTATCAGCCTGTCACTTACGAATCAGAGAAATATGTGCATCTGGTAATTGTGGGAATGTCGAGGATGGGAATTGCTTTGGCTGTCGAGGCTGCCCATATAGCCCACTATCCCAACTTTATCCGGGATAAAAAGAAGAAAACGCGCATCACTTTTATCGATAATGAAGCAATGCGTGAGATGAACAGCTTCAAACAAGCGTATGAAAACCTGTTTGATGTATCTTATTCTACCTTTATAGACACAGAAAACGGTTTGGTCCGCAGGGATGAACCTGCTGAGGTCTATGCTCATTTGGGAACAGATTTTATAGACATAGAATGGCAGTTTGTACAGGGAACTATCGAGTCGCCGGAAGTCCGTGATTTGATTACAGGCTGGTGTGAAGATGAGGATGCGCTGATGACGGTTGCAGTCTGCCTGAACCTGACTCATCAGTCTATTTCTTCTGCTGTCTATCTCCCGCGTTGTGTCTATGAGAAAGGTGTTCCGGTGCTGGTTCAGCAACGGATAACATCGGCTATCATTGAAAAATTATCCGGTAATCCGTTGAAGGGAAAAGGAGGAACCAATCAGCGTTTCAAGAATCTTCGTCCGTTCGGGATGTTGGATGATTGTTTCGACTTGTGCATGGCAGACGAGATGTATGCCAAGCGTGTAAATGCGGTGTATGAAAAGTGTGAAGGAGATAAAGTCTTGACAGAACTGCCATCTGCGAAAGAAATGGATGAACTATGGCACAATCCGAAGTTCAAAACGGTAAAGAAATGGTCTAATATTTATAATGCGAATGCCATTCCTACCAAATTGCGTTCAATCGGCTACACCAAGGAACATTGGGACAACGGAAAGCAACTTAGCGAAAAGCAGGTGGCGATTTTGGCAGAAGTGGAACACAACCGGTGGAATGTGGAAGAACTGTTACTGGGATATAGACCTGTGACAAAGAAGGAACAGGAAGAGATAGAACAAAAGGCAGCCTTGAAGAATAAAAAGCGGGATGAAGAATATGCTCATTATGACATTCGCCCTTACAACGATTTGCGGAATGGCAGTGAGAAATATGATATTGCTTTGACACGGCATCTGCTTTTGATTGTGAAGCAGGACGGAAAACTATAAAATGGATTAGGATTTGTGATATGGGGAATCATCAAAAGGAAATATTCTTAGTGCTTTCTATCTTTCTGACTGGCTTTCAATGTGTTTGGGCACAAACCACTCAGAAGGGGATCGTCGTGGAAATGAGTAGTAATAACAAGCCCGTAGCCGGTGCTGAAATAAAAGTAGCGGGTGCTTCGCCTACGGACAGCGATCAGGAAGGGCGGTTTATACTGAATTTCACCGCTTCCTTGCCGGGCGATCCGTTGATGATTAATGATATCTATAAGAAAGGTTTCAAAATAGTCAATTACGAGAAAGTAGCCAATTGGAATATATCGTCTGCCTCCGAACTGAAAATTGTATTAGGGCGTACCGAAGTCATCAATGCGTTGCGCAAGAAATATTATGATATAGGTGAATCCAATAGTGAGAAAGAATATCGAAAAACATTGGCTGAACTGGAAGAACTGAAGAAACAGAACGCATTGTCCGCAGTGGAATATGATCAGAAAGTTGACTCCATGTCTAAAAGTATGATGGAATGGCAGAAACGTCTGGAAATATATGCGCTTAAATTTGCCTGCATCAATCGTGACGAGCTTGATGCTATGGAGAAGCAGGCAATGGAACTGCTCGATCATGGTGATGTGCATGGAGCTATTCGTCTTTATGAAGAGATGAAACTTGATTCTGCCATGACATTGAAGATTGCAGTCAGGCAGGAAGCAAAAGAAGATATGAAACTGCTTCTTCCATCCTTAGTCAATAATTTCCAGTTGCTGAAGCAAGCCGATGATAAAGTGGCGTGTGACTCTGTTGCTCACCTGATTTATGAGATGGCGACGGATATCAAGCTGAAATTAATGTCGGTAGAGTGGTTCTTTCAGCGGAATGACCCGAGTGAAGTTCTGGATCAGTATAGCTTGATAGTAAAGGAGACGCAAAGTATGCAAGAAATTGAGCTGGTGGAGAATAGCCTTCAGCAGTCATTGAAAGAAGTCAAGTTGAAAGGAGAACTGAAGAAAAAGGCACAGTTGGTTTTCGAACGAATCGAAGACCGCAAGAAATGGATCAGTATAAAGGAAAAAATATAGAAACAGATGAAGAAGATCAAGATTTTTATTGCATCATCAGCGGAGTTGAATGAAGACAAACAGATGTTTGACTTGTACTTTTCGGATAAGAATAAGCTTTATCGTGATCGGAATATCGACTTCGACCAGCGTACGTGGATGGACTTCAGCAGTTCGCTGAATGAAGGCCGTCTGCAGGATCGCTATAATGACTATATCCGTGAATGTGATATTGTGATTTTTCTGTTCCACACACGGATGGGGCGCTATACCAAAGAAGAACTGGAAGTGGCCCATGAAATATATCTGAAGACTAAGGCTGCAAAACCTAAAATATTTGTCTATTTCAAGGAGGAAGGGATCGTTGATGAGTCTCTCAAAGATTTTAAATCTTATTGCGAGAAGAATCTCGGACACTTCTGCGACTTGTATACCAATTATGATGATTTGCGTCTCAAGTTCGACAAACAATTGCAGATTTTGGAGAATGAAGGCTTTATCAAGCCCGATCCGGTAGATGTGAAACGGACATTGAGGTTCGTATTATTGTATGTCCTTGTGCCTGTACTGGTGGTGGCACTGGCTTTCTTTGCTTTCTATTATTATTCGCCGGTCACTTCCACGGTGCGTCTTACGGATACTTCCAAATCTTCTTTGCCTTTTTATGGCGCTGATATAACATTGGAGTATGCCGATAAGAGCGAAACCCGTCATGTGGACAGACTTTCTGACGAGGTTGTCTTCAAAGAAATTCATACTAAATATCTGGGTGAGAATGCCCGTCTGAAGATAGAATCGAAAGGATATGTGACGGTAGATACGGTACTGAGCCTGGAAAAGAATGTGACTCTTGGCATCAGTCGGGATTCTTCATTAGCGATGATTTTCGGTACTGTGAAAGATGAGGATAACCGTCCGCTGGCGGATGCTACTGTTCAAGTGCTGGACATGAAGACGGTATCTGACGGAATGGGAAACTTCCAACTGCCCATACCTGCCGAGAAACAAAAAGAGGAGCAACGGGTGACGGTATACAAGGATGGATATCAATTATGGGACTTCACCGGACCGGTATCCGATAAAGTCCCATGGAAGATTATTCTGAGAAAGTAATGCCTTTACTTTCTGTAAATGCTATTATTGTTGGTCCGGTAATCATTGATAAGGTAGAGCAGAACGGCATCGTTAGGCAGCGTGCCGCTCTTATACTCCAGACCTGCTTTTAATAATTCCTCGGAGCCGGGCTGGGATAATTTGGCCAGAAGGTCTCCTTTGGCAAACCGGACAACAAGAGGGTAGGAGCTGAAAAGCTGATTGAGTTCTTTCAGTTCGTTTGCGATGTTTTCCGCCTCTTGCAGAAATTTCAGAGCCTCCGCATTATTGCTGTTCTGATAGTAGGCGATACTTGTATTGAGAGTCATCAATAGATAGTTCGTGCCAAGTTGGGCTTTATTATGCGGATATAGTGTCTTGATGATTTCGTATGCTTTCTTTTGCACTTCCAGTGCTTTGGCATATTTTTTAAGTTTGCCGTATCCCAACGACAGGTTATTGTAGGTAGTGGTGATACTGCCCATCATATCCACGTCGTTCGGCTTTTGTTTCAGGTGCTTTTCCCTGTCTTTCTTTACTTTTTCCAGATGTTCCACTCCTAATTCATACAGTCCTCCGCAAACCATTGCGGTGCCTATACTGTTCTCTGTTCTCAAGTCCTGAAATCCCCATACTCCTTGCATGGTGTATAATGCTTCCAGGTCGATGGCGGCTTTCAGAGCTTTGTCATGTTCGGAAAGTTCCAGGAGCATATCGATATACGATGCCTGCGCACTGATAATCTCAAGAACAAATCTTGCCGGATTCAACTGATTCAGTTTTTCGGCATATTGGTATGCTTGTTCCACATGCTTCCTTTCTTCGGGTTTATTTCCGTTTTTGGAGTAATATAGAATGTATTGTTTCTCGATATTGTACAATAATGAGGTCTTTTGTTCTTCACTGTTGATTTTTAATTCGTTGGCTACCTTGTCTTCAAATGCTTTTATGGTTGTGAGGAAGTTTTCCGGTTCTGTTTCTGTGCTTACGCTGATGTAGGCGAAGTTCCATAAAGCATACCAGTAGGCACGGGACAAGGGACGCATCTTATACAGTTTCTCGGCTTTTGCCAGAATCTCTTTTATACTGCCGGCTGCCAGTTTGTAATCCGCCTTCTCTACTGCCTGATGGAACAGGTATTCTTGTCTTCCTATTTCAACTTCGAGTATGGCTTCTTCATTATCTCCTGCATTCTTTTTATTTAGTTCGAATAATTTCTCTGACAGTTCGTTGACTTTAGACACATTGCCTTCCTTCTTGTAAATGTCTGTCAGCGAACTGTATATGTTGGCAAGTTGAGAACTTTGAATATTTATGAACAGCTGATTGTCGCTGTCTGCTATCTCTTCACTGATTTCTTTGATCTGGTCTTCATAGATTTCCTTTGCTTCTTTGAATTCGTTCATGGCTTCGTATGTCTTTCCCATTGAATAGAACGTCTGATGGTAGATAGCATAGTAATCGCCCGAAGGCATGGAAATATTTTTGTTGGACAGTATTTCCAGTGCGTTGATGTCATACTCCAAGGCTTTGATATAGTCTTTCTGATGATGACGCGCAAGGGTACTTTTTATGTTCAGTACTTGTACGAGAGATTTCTCGTCAAATGAAAGTTTCTGGCATTTGTCCAGCCATTCCATGGTATCACTGTCTTCCAGTCCTATTTTCTGCAATGCGTATTTAAATACGTATGTAAACCTGTCGGGAAGTGCTTCGGCTACGAACTTGTAGGCATCATTTGCTTTCTTCTCGTTTTCCATTCCTCCGGTCAGGGCGCAGAGGTCGGCATATCGGTACATTATTTCGGCCAGTTTGTCGATGTCTTCCTCTGCTTTTGTTTTCTGTGACAGCTTCTCTCTGGCCTGAGTGATAATTCCGGATTTATTGTATAGCTCGATGGCTTCAGACAGTTTTCCGGCATTGACCAGTTCCAATACTTGCTTCTCAATGGCGTTGATGTCATCTGGATTTATTCTTGCAAACTTCTCAGCGTACTGATCGATCTGATTCATAAATGATCTGGATTCCTCCGCCATCGCTTTCAGACGGTCGCTGCGCTCTTGCAGACTGATTTTCTGTGCTATATATAGCTGGTTGACTTCTTCAATGGCTTTTTCTTGTTTTTTCGAAAAGTGGGCAACGGAGATGGAATAATACTTGTTCTTGCTTTCTTCTATAGTACCTTCGGGAGCCATCACAATGCTCAACGGACGTTTTTCGGATAGAATCCACCCATTGATCATGTCTTTATTTACCAGTTCATATCCTTTCTTATATACATTCGGAGAAGCGATAGCCATTCCCGGTTTTTGTTTGCTGAAGTTGAACTGGAAATTCCCGTTGGCATCCGTATCGGTGGCAGGGGCATCGGTAGCTGTCAGTTGTACTCCCGGTAGTGGGGACTTATTTGAATTAAAAATCTGTACTGTACCTTTTTGAGACATTTGTGCGTAAGCACTTCCGGATAGTAATAAGAATATCCAGAAACAGGCGTTTTTGGTTTTCATAGCTTTTATTTCTTAATGATGTATATGCGAGTCAACAAAAGGAATGTGGAGAGAGAAAGTAATCGGGGCTGACTAAAAAGTCTGAAAGCTGATTATATCCTTTTTAGTCGGCCCCGGGTATATTGGCAGGGAGTCAGGATCAGTTGTGTACTACTGTTCCTCTTTCTTCTCCGCTGATTACTTTTTTGAGGTTTCCTACCGTGTCCATGTCAAAAACAACAATCGGCAGGTTGTTTTCCTTGCACATACAGGTAGCTGTGAGGTCCATCACTTTCAGACCGCGTTTCAGTACTTCATCGTATGTGATGTCACTGAATTTTGTAGCTGTAGGGTCTTTCTCCGGGTCGGCTGTGTAGATGCCGTCTACGCGGGTGCCTTTCAGCATTACGTCTGCTTCGATTTCGATGCCGCGCAGTGAAGAGCCGGTGTCTGTGGTAAAGAAAGGATTTCCCGTACCGCCGGACATGATAACGATTTCACCGTTTTCCATGCATTCAATCGCTTTCCATTTGCTGTAGAATTCACCGATCGGCTCCATGCGGACTGCTGTAAGTACACGCGCCTTCACTCCGGCTGCTACTAATGCGGAACTTAATGCAAGGCTGTTGATGACAGTTGCCAGCATACCCATCTGGTCACCTTTCACACGGTCGAAGCCCTTGTTGGCTCCGCTTAGTCCACGGAAGATATTTCCGCCGCCGATAACGATGCCGATTTGTACTCCCTGTTCATGGATTTCTTTGATTTGTGCGGCATATTCCGCCAGTCTTTTTTCGTCGATGCCGTATTGTTTTTCCCCCATCAGGCTTTCTCCGCTGAGCTTCAACAGAATTCTTTTATACTTTGCCATATCTTTTTACATTTAGTTTACTGCAAATATAGAGATAATTTGTTGGATAGACCTCATAGTTGCGCGATAACTTTTATATCGCTTTCTTTACTATTTCTCTTCCGATGAAGGTCTGCACGATTCCCCTCAATGAAAGGTAAGTGATGAAAGCCAGCCATAAAGCGTGATTTCCCAAGAGACTGTGGAAAACATAGTAGATAATAAAAAAGCTGACGGAAGCAATCAACATCGAATAAAGCATCTGGCGGGTGGCGGTGGCGCCGATAAACACACCATCCCATAAGAAAGCGGAGAAACCTGTCAATGGGATGGCGAGTGCCCAATAAAAGTAAGTGCCTGAGGCGCTTATTACCGAAACATCATTTGTCAGTAACCCGAGAAATCCTTTTCCGCCTATTGCATATAAAAGAGTGAATGCTGCCGAAAGGCTGATGCCCCAATAGAAAAGGTGATTGACCGTGTTGCGGAGAGCCGTTTGATTTCTTGCGCCGATATAGCGTCCGGCTAACGCTTCCCCAGCATAGGCGAATCCATCCATAATATAAGAGAAGAGCGTGAACAATTGTATCAGCAGTGTATTTACTGCCAGAACGACTTCTCCCTGTGCAGCTCCTGCTGAGGTGAAGAACATCGTTACGATTACCATGCAGAGGGTACGGAAAAAGATGTCACGGTTTACCCGGAAGAAACGGTACATTGCCTGCTTCTGTATGATATCTTTCCATACAATACGTTTTCGGAGCGTGCTGTAATAACGCATATACAATAGTATGGCCATAAAGAAACCTGCATACTGTGCGATAAGGGTTCCGGCGGCGACTCCTGCCACTTTCATATCCAAGAGATAGACGAAAGACAAACTGGCGATAATATTGACAATATTCTGCGTGATGGCAATATACATCGGGAAGCGTGAGTTCTGCATTCCGATAAACCAGCCTGCAAATCCATAAAGACCTAGCATTGCCGGAGCTCCCCAAATACAGATATAGAAATAGGTAGTTGCCAGTTGCTTTACTTCTTCTGTAGTCTGTATGAGTGTGAATGCCGCATTAAGGATAGGATATTGAAGGATCAGCAGGCATAGGGCAATAAAGAGTCCGACACCGACAGAACGTATCAGTAACCGGTTGATTTCGTTTAAGTCATGCTGCCCGTAGGCTTGTGAGGTCATGCCGCTTGTTCCCATACGTAGGAATCCGAAGATCCAGTAGATGATATTGAACAACATTCCTCCTACGGCAATCGCTCCGATATATGCCGGAGAGCCGAGATGTCCAACGATAGTGACATCGATAAGTCCCAGCAATGGCACGGTAATATTCGAAATAATCGATGGTACGGCAATCTGTAATATTCGTCTGTTTTCGGAGGTCGTCTTTTTATTTATCATCTTGTAGAAACACTTTTATCAAATAGATTGTTCTTTTTGCGAACAAAGGTACATATTTTATTATTTTATTGTATCTTTGCGTGTCACGAACTAGAAACAATGTAACTGATTATGAAAACCTTAACTCTCCTTCTTTTTTCTTTGTTTTCGTTGCCGCTGATGCTGAATGCACAGACGGCCGATGAAATGTTGCATAAAGTCACGGCTGCTATTGAGGCTGGACAGCATGGACAGGCGGTTAGCTATTTCCGTCAGGCTATCAGTCTGAATATAGACCGCTCGGAAATGTTCTATTGGACGAGTATAGACAAGAGTAGTGAGATCAGCTCGAAACTTTCTAATGAGTTGGCTCTTGCCTATAAGAAGAATCGGAATTATGACAAAGCCTTTTTGTTTTATAAAGAACTGTCGCAGAAGGACCCTGATAATGTAGATTATCTGGAGGCTGTTGCCGAAATGCAGGTATGTCGTGGACAGGAGAAGGATGCGTTGCGTATGTACGAGAATATATTGAAGTTGGATGCGGATAATTTGGCAGCCAATATTTTTCTCGGTAATTATTATTATCTGATGGCGGAGCAGGAGAAGAAAAAACTGGAAAGTGACTACAAAAAGCTTTCTTCACCGACAAAAATGCAATATGCACGTTATCGGGATGGGCTGTCGAAATTGTTTGCTACCGGATATGAGAAAGCACGAAGCTCTTTACAGAAAGTGGTGCTACGGTTTCCTTCTACAGAGGCTCAGAAAACGTTAGATAAGATTTTAAGGATAGAGAAAGAGGTGAATCGCTGAGCGGTTCACCTCTTTCCATTTAATAACGGGATATAATAATCTTATTTTATCATTCCTATACGGTTCAATCTTGGTGTAGCTATCACTAACATTTGTTCTTTAGCTTGGTTAACTGCCCTTGTGGGAGTGGTAACTTTACTTCCTGAAATCAGACTGATTGCTTTGGCATATAAAGGATCGCTTTCAGTTCCAAAGTCTCCATATCCTTCAAAATATTCTCCGTTAGGCTGGTTCTCATTTATCTCGTAATCGGGTGTAAAACCATTCTCGAAGTCTCCAAAACCTTTGGCATTGTATGCTTGGAAAGTGATAGGGAAAAGCAAATATTTGTCTGTTCCTGCAGTAAGTTCTACTCCTTCCATTCCTACATTTTTCCCATGTGTGGTGGTGCCAATAAGGATAACTTCGATATCAATACCTCTCAGTGCATTGATTACTAATTCACTTGCAGATGCAGAGTCGTCAGTAACAAGACAGTAGATTTTTTGTAGCTTTAGACCACCGGCAGAGAGGGAAGTACTCAAATTATCATATTGAGAATATGCGAATTTCTGAATAGGCCGTTGGTTGCCAAGGGCTTTCATACGTTCATCATTATATCTATATGAAGCGAAAGTTTTATCAACACAGAAATCTCCGGCAATGCAACTAGACATAAGATTAGCTGATGTTACATCTCCTCCGCCATTGTAGCGAAGATCTAAAATTAGCTCTGTAATATTCTGACTTTTAAACTCTTTGAATACATCGAATAGTTCTTGGTCGAAGCCGGATTCAAAAGCTGAATACACTAGATAGCCGATCTTTTCTTTTACTTGGTGGTGAATTATCGGGTTCGCATAAATAGGTCCGGAATTTATTGTATATACTTTTCCATCTTTGTCTTTTACTTTTATAGAGGTTGGAGAGGATGGTTTAATTAATTTAGAGTAACAAGCTTGCACGTTAGCCGTTGTTATTCTCTGATTGTCTATTTCGGTTATTTCCATTCCTCGTTTTAGTCCTTCTTTATCGGCAGATGATCCTTTATGCACTCCTTGTATAACAAGACCATAA
>OLXE01001176.1_pt1 | contig 12474 bp, 10 predicted proteins | sample 1644571 | NCBI WGS metagenome assembly OLXE01 (sample SAMEA103958161, study PRJEB25191) | human gut metagenome | biome: human-associated habitat [ENVO:00009003]; feature: intestine environment [ENVO:2100002]; material: feces | place: Germany | collected 2013/2015
GACTTTTCTTTGCTACTTTCTTTTGGTCACAAAAGAAAGTAGGAGTTCCCGGGAGGCTGCCGTTCATCTTAAGGCAGATCACTCAGCAGTCCCTTCATATCCTCGCTTAAATAGTAGGTGCTCCCGGCCTGATAGGGGTTGTCCTTGCTGTAGGGCACATGGGTGCAGAGATAGCTGACCCACCTGCTGTAGCCGGAGACCGTCAGATGCACGCCGTCTGGCTGGGAGAACTCCGTCGAGAGATACCCGCCGTCGTCGGCAAACTCGGCGCTGAGGTCAAGATAATAGCACCCACGCTCGGCACAAAGCTGCTGAATGGCCGCGTTGATGACCGCCAGACGGTCCGGGGCCAGACCCGGCAGACTGTCGGCGACTTTCTCCTGCGTGGCGGGCAGGACCGACTGCACATAGAACACCGTGTTCGGCAGGGCGGTGCGCAGATCGTCCAGCATTTTGCCGTAGTACGCCAAAAAGCTGTCGTCGTTGCCGGGCTGGACCAGGGCGTTCGTGCCAATCAGGATGTACAGCTTCGCGGGCTGGGCCGCGGCCAGAACGTCCAGCGGCACCTCCTCGCCGCGGTCCGGGCTGGTGACGGTGGCGCGGTTGACGACGGTGTTCGGGCTGATGCCCTCATAGCCGCAGACCAGCGCACCACCCACATCAATGTTGTATTCGTTCACGCAGAAGCCCGCGGTCAGCGAATCGCCGAGGAAGGCGGCATCCGCAAACCAGCTTGTGTCCACGCGGCCAAACGCCGGCAGCGCGGCGGGGGCGGCGGGCAGCGCTGTGTAGGTGTAGCCCGTGTCGGCGCTCTGGCGCTGCGGGCCGACGGTGCCCCAGTTCAGGGCCTGTGCCGTGCCTGTGCTGCCGTTGCTGCCCGCGTAGGGCACGGGAGCCACAAGGCGCGTGTTGGCGGGGGCATCGGAGGTGAGCGGCGCGTCCGCACCCTTAGCGGGCAGCAGCGCCGTGATGACGCCCGACACAACCAGAATGCCGCACGCCGTACCGATCAGCGCCAGCTGACGGAGTCTGCGGCGCTTTGCCCGCGCGCGGCGGGCGGCGGCGCGGCGCTGCTCCTGCGTGGAGGTGCGGCGCGGCGGCGTCTGCGGCTGGTCGGGCACCACCCAGCCATTTTCCACATGGTACTGTAAATTTGTACGCGGGCGGTGGGGCCCGCGGTCATTCGGAGTCGGCATGGCACAGCCCCCTTTCGTTAGGATTTGTAAGAACGGCAAATCTTAGGCATTGTAAATCAGTATTGATTATAGCACAAACCTTTTATAAATAACAGTAGGTGCAGGCAAGTTTTTACCTCTTGCTAAATGATATAAACCTATGTATAATAGTAAGATAATCAAAGCTAGCGTACCTATAGCCTTGCAGCGGGTCGATGCAGGCATCGGCCCCTACAACAACGTGACGCTTACTAATTTTGGGGTGTAATCATGGCAGACGAAAAATTTTCCAACTTCCTGACGGATATTATCGATGCCGACTTCGCCGAGGGCAAGGTCGATGTCGTGCATACCCGTTTCCCGCCGGAGCCGAACGGCTACCTGCATATCGGCTCCGCCAAGGCGATCTTCATCAACTACACGATCGCCAAACACTACGGCGGCCTGTTCAACCTGCGCTTTGACGACACGAACCCCGCCCGCGAGGGTGACGAGTACGTGCAGAGCATCCTGCAGGACCTGAAATGGCTGGGTGCCGAGCCGAACGGCGGCATTTTCTACGGCAGCGACTATTTTGAGCGCTGCTATGAGTACGCCGAGCAGCTCATCAAGGAGGGCAAGGCCTACGTGGATGACCTGACCCGCGAGGAAATGCAGGAGTACCGCGGCAACGACGCCGGCAAGCCCAGCCGCCCGAGCCCCTACCGTGACCGCACGCCGGAGGAGAACCTCGACCTGTTCCGCCGTATGCGCGCGGGTGAGTTTGCCGACGGCGAAAAAACGCTGCGCGCCAAGATCGACCTGGCCAGCCCGAACATGAACATGCGCGATCCGACCATCTACCGCATCAAGCATGTCGAGCATCACCGCCAGGGCGACAAGTGGTGCATCTACCCGATGTACGACTTTGCGCACCCCATTCAGGACGCCATTGAGGGCATCACCTTCAGCCTGTGCAGCCTTGAGTTTGAGAACCACCGCCCGCTGTATGAGTGGGTCATCACGAACCTGTTCGGCAAAGAATTCCCGAAGCAGCGTGAGTTTGCCCGCCTGAACGTGACGAACACCGTCATGAGCAAGCGTTACCTGCGCGAGCTGGTCGAGAAGAACATCGTGGACGGCTGGGACGACCCCCGTATGCCGACCCTGTCCGGCCTGCGCCGCCGCGGCTACACGCCGACGAGCATCTTCACCTTCGTGAAAGAGGCCGGCATCTCCAAGGCTGACAACCTCGTGGATATGCGCCAGCTGGAGGCCGTGCTGCGCGCCGAGCTGGAGCTGAACGCCCAGCGCCGCGTGGCCGTGCTGGAGCCTGTCAAGCTGATCATCGACAACTATCCCGCCGACCAGTGCGAGTATTTTGACCTGCCCAACAACCCGAACCGCGACGCCAACGACACGACGACCCGCAAGGTCGCCTTCACGAAGGAGCTGTGGATCGAGAACAGCGACTTCTTTGAGGTGCCGCCGCCGAAATTCAAGCGCCTGACGCTTGGCAGCGAGGTCCGCCTGATGGGCGCATATCTGGTGCGCTGCACCGGTGTGGACAAGGACGAGAACGGCAAGGTCGTGGCCATCCACGCCGAGGCCGACCTCGAGACCCGCAACGGCAACCCCGCCGATGGCCGCAAGGTGCGCGGCACGATCCACTGGGTCAGCTGCGCCCACTGCCTGGACGCCGAGGTCGAGCTGTATGATAAGCTGTTCACCGAGGCCAACATGAACAGCATCCCCGACGACGCGGATTTCAAGGATTACCTGAACCCCGACAGCGTCAAGGTGCTGCAGGGCGCGAAGCTCGAGGAGAGCCTGAAGGACGCCAAGCCCGGTGACCGCTTCCAGTTCGTGCGCAACGGGTATTTTACCCCGGACAGCAAGCATGAGGGCGTGTACAATCGAATCGTCACGCTGAAGGACAGCTTTAAGCTGTAATTTGCAAAAAAATGACCCCCATCGGATGTTGCTCCGATGGGGGTTTTGCTGTAGGGGGCGGCGTCCCCGACGCCCCGCGGCAGGGTGAGGTCACCCCGCCCTACGTATTGTTTGTAAGGGGGATGTAGGGCGGCCTGCCCTCAGGCCGCCGCGGAGAAGTCAAGACCCCTCCCTGCAAAGCCATCCTTAAAGGGGGCGGCAACGCAAGCCTGCGGGCCGGGCATGCCCGGCCCCTACAGGTGCGGCGGCAATTTACGCGGCATCACCCTGCCTGCTTCTTCTCCCACTTTTCCGCGCACCGCTGCATCCAGCCGCCCTTGACGTAGTACAGAATAAACAGCGCGGACGCGAGGGACCAGGTGATGGGATAGCTCATCTCCACCGTGGCGACCTCGTGGCGGATTGGCACGGCGATGAACAGCCAGAGCATCCGCAGACCGCAGACAAAGAACACGGTAATCAGCGTCGGCACACGGACATCGCCGCAGCCGCGCAGCGCACCGGCCAGCACCTCAATACATACGTAGGTGATGTAGACCGGCGTCAGAACGTGCATCATGCCGACACCGACGGCGACCACCGCGTCGTCCTGGCTGAACAGGCGGAACAGCACCTCCGCCAGATTGTAAAATGTAAAGCTGATGACCAGCGTCGTACACGCGGCCATTGCCAGACAGACCCGCACGCCGCGGCGCACGCGGTCATACTGCCGTGCGCCGAAGTTCTGCCCCGCAAACGTCGTGATGGCGATGCCCAGCGAGTTGATCGTCATCCAGAACAAAAAGTCGATCTTGCCGTAGACGCCCCACGCCGCAATCGTGCTGGTGCCGAAGCTGTTCATGCTGCTCTGGATGAACATATTGCTGATGTTGTACATGGCGCTTTGGGCGGCGGCGGGCACGCCGATGGTGCAGATGGCCGTGAAAACGTCGCCGTGCAGCCGCAGCTTTTCGGCGCGGATGTGCCACGGCATCCCCTGAGAGCCGACGATGCAGCGCAGCGTCAGCACCGCGCTGGCCACCTGACTGAGCACCGTCGCCAGCGCCGCGCCCATGACGCCCCAGCCGAACACCGCGATGAACACGACGTCCAGCACAATGTTGACGAGCGACGCCGCGATCAGAAAGTACAGCGGACGCTTGGAATCGCCGATGGCACGCAGGATATTGGTGCCCATGTTGTAGAGCATCTGCGGGATCATGCCCAGAAAGTAGATGCGCAGATACAGCGCTGCATCGGGCAAAATCTCGTCCGGCGTGCCCAGCAGACGCATTATCGGCGCGGCGGTCACAAGGCCCAGCACGGTCAGCAGTGCGCCAACGGCAGCGCTCAGCACCAGCGCCGTGTGCACCTGCCTGTCCACGGCATCGGGGTCATGTGCGCCCCAGCTCTGGGCAATGACGACGCCCGCGCCGCTGCAAAGCCCGACGAACAGGCCCACCAGCAGGTTGACGAAGGGCCCTGTTGCGCCCACCGCGGCCAACGCGTTTGTGCCCACAAAGTTACCGACGATCAGGGTGTCCGCCGTGTTGTACAGCTGCTGGAACAGCGTGCCGAACCAGATGGGCAGAAAGAACAGGAGCAGCTGTTTGGGGATGCTGCCCGTCAGAATATCCGTTTGTTTGACGCTTTTCATAGAATTTCTCTCACTTTTCTGTTTCTCGCAACCACATTTTATGCTATAATGGCCCTAATGTAAAGAGGTGATTTTTGTGGGTCTTTATTGGGAACCCTGTCCCGGCGGTGCGCGGCTGCTGCGGCTGCTGGGCGATACCCCCTGCCCCGCCGTGCCGGGAACAATTGAGGGGCTGCCCGTTGCGGAGCTGGGGCCGTACTGCTTTGCGGACAGGCCGGTCAGGCCCGGGGCCCGGCGCACCGGGGACGACACGCATGAGATCACCGGCAATTTTGTGGAGGAGGTCACCCTGCCCGACACCGTGCGGGTGCTGGACAGCGCGGCGTTTTACAACTGCCGCAGGCTGCGCCGGGTCACGCTGGGCCCCGGGGTCGAGGGGTTCGGCAGCGATTTATTTACGAACTGCCGCAAATTGCAGACCTTCCGCCTGCGGGCTGCCGCCGATGCCCCGACGGGCTTAAAAAAGCTGCTGGGGGCCGTCAGCGCGGACATTACGGTGGAATTGGACGGTGCGCAGCTGTTTTACCCCGAGTATTCGGAGTTTCTGGACGAGAACACGCCCGCGCATATCTTCAACCACAGCATTGAGGGCGAGGGCTACCGGATGCGGCAGTGCTTCACGCCCGGCGGCGCGGTGGATTACGCCGCGTTTGATGCGTCGTTTGCGCAGGCCTGCGTCGGCGAGAGTGAGGACAAGCTCTGCCGGTTAGCACTCGGGCGGCTTGTGCAGCCGTTTGGAATGGGTGACGACGCCCGCGCGGACTACGAGCTTTACCTGACCGCCCACCCGGAGGCAGCGTTCCGGCGTGCCATTGATGACCGGGACGAGGCCGCTCTGCGGCTGCTGGTGGGACTGAGCCTGCCGACAGCAGATGCCGCGGTCTATTGCGCCCGCGTCGGGTGGAGCGCCGGGGCGGCGGTGCTGTTAGGCAGGGCCAAGCGAGCGAAAAAAACGTATGATTTTGACGATTTGTAGACCATAAGCGGGTGGTAACGCAAGGCCCGTCAAAGCCCGCGAGGAAAGCCGCCCCATCAGGGGAGGTGGCCGCGAAGCAGGCCGGAGGGGTTCAGCCCGTTGCCGGGCAGCCACGTAAGCCCGCGGGCCGGGCATGCCCGGCCCCTACATACAATCATGGAAGAAGGTGTCCACTATAGCCAAACACATCCAAACCCAATCGGAATGGGAACAGACGATGGCCCGCCGGGTCATGGAGCAGCTGCGGGGGGAGCTGTACCTTGACCAGCGCTACTTAACGGCAGCGCTCGGTGCACTGCCCGCGGCCCCGCGGGAAAGCGGCGGCAGCTTTGCCACCGACGGCGGGGCACTCTACTACCCCACCGCATGGCTGCTGGACACCTACCGCAGGAACCGGCGGTACCTGCCCCGGGCCTACCTGCACAGCCTGTTCCACTGCATCTTCCGGCATCTCTGGCTGCGGGACAGGCGCGACCCCGACCTGTGGGGGCTGGCCTGTGACATCGCCGTGGAGGCCACGCTGGACACCCTGAACACCCCCGCCACGAAGCGCCCCGTCGGCTGGGTGCGGCAGCAATGCTACACACAGCTGCGCGAAAAGTGCAAATTTTTAGCGGCAGGCCCCATTTACCGCGTCTTAGCACAGACCGACGCGGAGACCTTAAACAAGTGGCAGCGGGAATTTTACACCGACAGCCACCGCCTCTGGCCCGCTAACCCGGACAGCCCCGCCGCCCAGATGCGCGGCAAACAGTGGGAGAACCTGGGCCGCCAGACGGAGCTGAGCATGGAGGAAAGCGGCCGGCGCGCCGGGCAGGACACTGCCGCGCAAGCCCTGCAGGCGCAGGTGCAGGCCGGGCGCAGCCGCCGCACCTACCGGGATTTCCTGCGCCGGTTCGCCGTCTGGCATGAGGAGCCGCACCTCGACCCCGAGGAATTCGACCTCGGCTTCTACAGCTACGGCCTGCGCACCTACGGCAACCTGCCGCTGATAGAGCCGCTGGAAAGCCGCGAGGTGAAGAAAATACGCGACTTCGTCATTGTGGTGGACACCAGCGAATCCACAGCGGGCGAGCTGGTCAAGGCGTTCTTAAAAGAGACGTTCACCTTATTAAAAAGTCAGGACAGCTTTTTCCGGCAGTGCCGCATTTTGGTCATGCAGGCGGACAACGCTGTGCGTGACGAGGTCTGGCTGAACGATCTGGACGCACTGGACCGCTATACGGCGCAGTTCACGCTGGTGGGCGGCGGCGGAACGGACTTCCGCCCCGCGTTCGCCCGCATTGCGCAGCTGCGGCAGGACGGTGCGCTGCGAGACCTGCAGGGCGTGCTGTATTTTACCGACGGCAAGGGCATCTACCCCGCCAAACGCCCGCCGTTTGAGACGGCGTTCCTGTTTTTGGAGGACGGCACCCCGCCGCCCGACGTGCCGCCCTGGGCCATGCGCCTGGTCTTGCAGCCCGAAGAATTTGACCCGAAAGGACGATGAACCATGGATATTCAACGTGCCAAAGAGGAAATCAAGCGCGCCGTGCAGGCGTACCTTGCCACGGACGACATTGGCCGCCCGCTGATCCCCGCCGTGCGGCAGCGCCCCATTCTGCTGATGGGCCCGCCGGGCGTCGGCAAGACCCAGATCATGGAGCAGATCGCGCAGGAGTGCGACATTGCGCTGGTGGCCTACACCATCACCCACCACACCCGCCAGAGCGCCGTCGGCCTGCCGTTCATCCGGGAGCGGAACTACGGCGGGCGCACCCGCAGCGTGACCGAGTACACGATGAGCGAGATCATCGCCAGCGTTTACGCCGCCATGGAGCGCACCGGCAAGAAAAACGGCATCCTGTTCATCGACGAGATCAACTGCGTCAGCGAGACGCTGGCCCCCACGATGCTGCAATTTTTGCAGTGCAAGACCTTCGGCAACCAGGCTGTGCCTGGCGGCTGGGTCATTGTGGCCGCGGGCAATCCGCCGGAGTACAACAAGAGCGTGCGGGAGTTTGACCTTGTCACGCTGGACCGCGTGCGGCGCATCGACATTGAGCCGAAGCTGAGCGTCTGGCAGGACTACGCCCGCGCCCACCGGCTGCACCCCGCCGTGACGGCCTACTTGGAGCTGCGCCCGCAGCATTTTTACAAAATCGAAAACGATGTGGACGGCGTGCAGTTCGTGACCGCCCGCGGGTGGGAGGACCTGTCTGCCTATTTACAGGCTGCGGACAGGCTGGCGCTGCCCGTGGACGAGGGGGTCATCGGGCAGTACCTGCGCCACCCCGAGGTCGCGCGGGATTTTGCGGCCTACTGGGTGCTCTACCGCAAGTACCACGAGGATTACGGCGTCGAGGATATTTTGCAGGGCAAGCCCTATGACGCCGTCATTGCACGGGCGATGGACGCGAGCTTTGACGAGCGCATCAGTCTGGTCAGCCTGCTGCTGGCGGGCCTGAACACCCGCTTTGCCGACGCCCGCGCCACGGGTGCGGTGACGGATGCCTGCTACCAGCAGCTGCGCAGCTTCAAGCGGACGCTGTCCCAGCAGCCCGACGCCGACCCTGCCGACCTGTTTGCCGAGCGGTGCGACGCCTACCGCGCCAAACTGGAGGCCGACAAGACCGCCGGGGCGCTGCTGCCCGACGAGGCCGCGGCCCGCACCCGCACGCTGGCGCTGCTGACCGCGTGGAGCCGCGGCCTTGACAACGGTCTGGACGCCGACGAGGCGTTTGACACGGTGCGCGGCGCGTTCAACACCCAGGTGCAGCGCCGCGAGGAAGCGGTCTCCGCTGCCAGCAACGCGCTGGAATTTGCCTTTGACTTTATGGAGCAGGCGTTCGAGGACGGGCAGGAGATGGTCGTCTTCGTCAACGAGCTGGCACTCGGCCCCGACTCCGCGCCGTTTCTGGCCGAAAACGACTGTGAGCGGTTTGAGCAGTACAGCGAGAAGCTGCTTCTCCACGGCGGCGAGGATGAGCTGCTGGCGGAATTGCAGCGGGATGATGTGCGGGCGGAGGAGCATTCGGCGGAGTTTTGATGTTCACGATGCCCTGTAGGGGCCGGGCATGCCCGGCCCGCGCGTGAAAGGCAAGCGTTCGTCCGCCGTACAGTTGCGGGCCGCACATGTGCGGCCCCTACAAAGCGGCAGCTTGTTGGCTGTTCGCCTAAAAGCCGCGGACGTGACCGCCGCCGTCAGGTTTCGCGGGCGGATATGGAATCCGCCCCTACGGAGCTGTTGTAGGGGGCGGCGTCCCCGACGCCCCGCAGGCAGTTGCCCGCTCAAAAAGTATTACTTCTCATTATATTCTTTACTCTTTTGCGGAATTTTGTTATAATGGCAGTATTACGTTTATCATCGGACATTTTGAGGGGGTCATTTTATGAAAGCAGTCATCACGGTCATCGGGCAGGACACGGTGGGTGTCGTTGCCAAGGTCAGCGCGGTGTGCGCCGAGCTGAACATCAACATTGAGGACGTTTCCCAGTCCATCATGCAGGATATGTTCTGCATGATCATGCTGGTCGATCTGAGCAAGGCGAACGCCGGGGCCGCCGAGGTCCGGGACCGCTTTGCGGCATTGGGCAAAGAGATGAAGATGCAGGTCACCGTGACCCGGCAGGAAGTCTTTGATGCCATGCACACCATTTAAGGGGGCTGCCACATGAGAATCATCAACAGCCGCGACATTATGGAGACCATTGAGATGCTGACCGCCGAGAATCTCGACGTGCGCACCGTCACAATGGGCATCAGCCTGCTGGACTGCATCGACCCGGATGCGGACAAAGCGTGCGAGAAAATCTACAACAAGATCACCCGTCTGGCGGGCAATTTGGTCTCCGTCGTGGACGGCATCAGCGCCGAATACGGCATTCCCATCGTCAACAAGCGCATCAGCGTCACGCCCATTGCGATGCTGCTGGGCGCCGCGCCCGACGCCGACCCCGTGCAGTACGCCAAAACGCTGGACCGCGCGGCCAAGGCCGTGGGGGTCAACTTCATCGGCGGCTTCGGTGCGCTGGTACACAAGGGCTTTTCCGCGGGCGATAAGCGGCTGATCGCCGCCATCCCCCGCGCACTGGCCGAGACCGATATTGTCTGCTCCAGCGTCAATATCGGCTCGACGAAATCGGGCATCAACATGGACGCCGTCAAGCTGATGGGCGAGGTCGTGCGCGAGACCGCCGAGCTGACGAAGGACAATATGTGCATGGGCGACGCAAAGCTCGTCGTGTTCTGCAACGCGCCCGAGGACAACCCGTTCATGGCGGGCGCGTTCCACGGCGCGGGCGAGCCGGACTGTGAGATCCACGTCGGCGTCTCCGGCCCCGGTGCGGTGCGCGCCGCGCTGGCCAAGCTGCCGAAGGACGCCCCGATGGACGAGGTGGCCGAGCTGGTCAAGCGCACGGCATTCAAGATCACCCGCCTGGGCCAGCTGGTAGCGAATCTCGCCAGTGAGCGCCTCGGCGTGCCCGCGGGCATCATTGACCTGTCGCTGGCCCCGACGCCCGCGATTGGCGACAGTGTTGCGAACATTCTGGAGGAGATGGGCCTTGAGAGCTGCGGCTGCTGCGGCACGACGGCCTGCCTGGCCCTGCTGAACGACGCGGTCAAGAAGGGTGGCGTCATGGCGTCCAACCACGTCGGCGGCCTGTCCGGCGCGTTCATCCCCGTGTCGGAGGACGACGGCATGATCAACGCCGCCAACTGCGGCAGCCTGACACTGGAAAAGCTCGAGGCCATGACCGCGGTCTGCTCCGTCGGCATCGACATGGTCGTCATCCCGGGCGACACGAGCGCCGAGGTCATCAGCGGCCTGATCGCGGACGAGGCCGCCATCGGCATGGTGAACAGCAAGACCACCGCCGTGCGCGTCATCCCCGCCATCGGCCACAAGGCCGGCGACGTGCTGGACTTCGGCGGCCTGCTGGGCCACGCGCCCATCATGCCCATCAGCCAGTACAGCCCCGCGGTCATGATCCACCGCGGCGGCCGCATCCCCGCCCCGATGCAGGCATTGAAAAACTGATTGCAATACACACCGCCCCTGCCGGATTTGGCATGGGCGGTTTTTTTGTGGTATAATCAGGATGATAAAAAGGTAAGTGAATGGGAACCACGATACAAGATACCATGGAGGAATAGGATAATGTCGAAAGATGAGTATTTGATAACCGATACGCCCCTCAAAGCGTTGACGGTTTTTGCAATGCCAATGATTCTTGGCAGTTTTTTTCAGCAAATATACAATATGGCCGACTCTATTATTGTCGGCCAGTTTGTTGGTTCTTCCGCACTTGCAGCTGTCGGTGCATGTGCAGCATTGACCAATGTGTTCATTTGTGTGGCACTGGGAGCCGGTGTCGGAGCCGGTGTGCTTGTAAGCCGCTATTTCGGAGCCAGGGAGTATGGCAAAATGAAAACAATCGTGTCAACCTCCTTGATCAGCTTTTTGCTTCTAAGTATAGTCCTTGGTGTTTTTGGCTTTTTCTTCGCCAATTCGATGATGAGTGGACTGCAAACCCCTGCCGACGTACTGGATGATGCAGTACTGTATCTGCGGGTCTATTTTGTGGGCTTCCCGTTTCTGTTTATGTATAACATTCTTTCTACCATGTTCACCTCCATCGGCGAATCCAAAATTCCGCTGGGACTGCTGATTTTTTCGTCCATCCTAAATATTTTACTGGATCTTTGGATGGTAGCCGGGCTAGGTCTCGGTGTGTTCGGTGCGGCTATTGCAACCCTGATTGCACAGGGAATTTCCGCAGTGTTTTCGTTTTTGATTTTCTTTGCACGGATGCAGCAATATAAAAGCCCCTTTAACAGGTTTGAACGGCAGGAGCTGTATTCCATGCTTCGCATTGCGGTGCCGTCGGTTTTGCAGCAGTCCACAGTGTCCATCGGTATGATGATTGTGCAGGCAGTGGTAAATCCTTTCGGTACACAGGCACTCGCCGGGTATACAGCAACGATGAGGGTGGAAAATGTTTTTTCCTTGATCTTTGTATCCATCGGCAATGCGGTTTCACCGTATGTTTCCCAGAATCTTGGCGCAGGCAAACCCCAACGCATCAAAAAAGGCTACCATGCTGCGCTGGTGCTGGACGTGTGCTTTGCCGTTCTTGCCTTTCTCGTCATTGAAACGCTGCATACGCAGATCTCCTCACTGTTCTTAGGAAAAGACGGAACGGCGTTTGCCTATCAGGTGTCCGGTGATTATATGAGGTGGCTTGGTTACTTTTTCATCTTCATGGGTATCAAGATGGCAACCGATGGCGTTCTTCGCGGTCTCGGAATTATGCGTCCGTTCCTCGTTGCAAACATAGTGAATCTTGCGATTCGTCTGTCCGTTGCCCTAATCTGTGCACCACGTTTCGGCATTGCCTTTGTCTGGCTTGCGGTACCAGTTGGCTGGCTTGCAAACTTTTTAATCTCCTATGCGGCTCTTAGGAGATCATGGTCGACTGATAAAATGGCATCCATTCGTTGACTTCCGGTTTACCGTACTCGGTTCCAGCAGGGTTTGGGGCAGACGCTCTCCAACAAGAGCACTATCGAAGTCCAACAAATGTCCGAACGCTGACCCCGAACAGTAACGACCAAAGGCAGGGTATCATCATGGCGATGGTATCCTGCCTTTTGTGCTATATCTGCCTGTACTTTCATGGGAGAGTGTGGTATACTAGGCTTAGTTCAACAAATCGGAATTTGATAAAGGAGTGATTGTATGAAAAAGATAGTATGTATAGTAATTTTGATT
>OLXE01001180.1_pt1 | contig 12444 bp, 14 predicted proteins | sample 1644571 | NCBI WGS metagenome assembly OLXE01 (sample SAMEA103958161, study PRJEB25191) | human gut metagenome | biome: human-associated habitat [ENVO:00009003]; feature: intestine environment [ENVO:2100002]; material: feces | place: Germany | collected 2013/2015
GCCCCTCATCAGTCAGCGGGCGGGGCCGCTGACAGCTTCCCCCGAGGGGGAAGCCTTTTTACTCTGCAAAAAACGCATTCTGCACGGCGTTCAGCACGGCGGCACGGCCTGCGGTAAAGTTCACGCCGCCCTGCAGATAGCAGGTGTAGGGCGCACGCAACGGGCCGTCGCAGGAAATTTCAATCGTGCTGCCCTCGGTAAAGCTGCCGGAGGCCATGACGACCTTGTCGGTGTAACCCGGCTCGTCGGCAGGCTCGGGGCTGGCAAAGCTGTCCACAGGGCTGTTGTGCTGGATGCCCGCGCAGAAGCCCGTCAGCGCGGCGGCACTGCCCGAGTCAAAGCAGGTCACAATGTCGTTGTGGTCGGCGGTGTAGCGCGGCACGGGGTTGACGCCCGCCAGCTCCAGCAGACACTGGGTATAGATGGCGGTTTTCAGCGCCTCGCAGACGACGCCCGGCGCGTAGTAGAAGCCGAGGAAGGTATCCCGCAGGCTGTCCTGCGTGCAGCCCAGGTCCCCGCCGATGCCGGGCGCAGTGAAGCGGTGGCTGCACTTTTCGACAAGGTCCTTACGGCCCGCAATGTAGCCGCCCGTAGGGGTGATGCCGCCGCCGGGGTTCTTGATGAAGCTGCCCGCCATGATGTCCGCGCCGAAGGCGACGGGCTCGGCGGTCTGGGTGAACTCGCCGTAGCAGTTGTCCACGAAAATCACCGCGTTCGGGTTGGCTTTGCGGGCGGTGTCCGCGACCTTTTGAATCGTGGCAAGGTCAAACGCATTGCGCTGGGTGTAGCCGCGGCTGCGCTGGATGTGTACCACCGTGGCGGTCCTGGCCTTCTCGGCGATCAGGTCATAGTCGGGGGTGAAGTCCGGCAGCAGCGGGCACTCGTCGTAGTTCACGCCAAACTCCCGCAGCGTGCCGCAGCCCTTGCCCGCGTCTCCGATGCCGATGACGCCTTCCAGCGTGTCATAAGGGCGGCCCGTGGCGGCCAGCAGGGTGTCGCCGGTGCGCAGCAGACCGAACAGCGCGACGGTCAGCGTGTGGGTGCCGCTCATGAATTGCGGGCGCACCAGTGCGGCCTCGGCCCCCATGCAGCGGGCAAAGACCTCCTCCAGCTTGTTGCGGCTGTCGTCCCAGACGCCGTAGCCGCTGGATCCCCAGAAATGCCGTGCCTCGACGCCGCAGTCGGTGAAGGCACGCAGCATTTTGAGCTGGTTGTAGTCGCGGATCTCCTCCACGTGGGCAAACTGCGCACGGCAGAGGTCGAGGGCCTTGCGGTCCAGCGCCAGCACTTCGGGGCGCAGGTCGTAAAATTGTTCGATCATGTAGTATTCCAATCTGTAGTATAATGTTGAATTTTGCCAATTTGTAAAAATCCAAGCTGTGCATAAAAGCCGCACAGCGCCGGGAAACAGGCGAACCGCACCGCGCGTTCGGCGGTCAGTTCATTCGCCAGCCCGACAATCAAATACCGCGCCAGTCCCCTGCCCTGCCACGCGGGGTCGGTCACGCCCGCGGCCATGTAGCTCTCGGTATCGCTCTGCTCGTAGCAGCCCACCGTGCAGACGGGTCTGCCGTTGTGCAGCAGCGCGCGGCAGGTGCCCACCCCGTGGGCCAGCGCCGTGCAGGCCGCGGAGTAGAACTCGTCGGCCTCGGCGTCGCTCTCGGCAAAGACAAGGCGGCTGACCGGCAGCATCGACGGCGCTTTGTCCGGAACAAACTCCGCCGGGGGCGCGGGCGGCAGCGGCAGGGCACGGCCCTTTGGCAGCTCCCACAGCGTCAGCGGCGCGGCGGGCTGCCAGCCGGGCAGGGTCAGCGGGTGCTCGGTTCGCAGGGTGTCGGCGTGCAGAAAGCGGAGAAAGCCCGTCAATTCCTCCCGGGCGTCCTCCCCCGCTTCCCCGCCGGGCAGCGCACCGCAGAGCACCGCCGACCCGCCGCGCAGCTCCAGCACCGCGGAGCCGGGCAGCAGGTAGAACGCCCACCCGCTGGCAGGGTGGTTGCCGAACAGGTGCAGGTGCGTGCCGAGGGTGGATTCAAAGTAGGGCTTGTGGGCAATGCGGCGGAGGAATTCGGTTTGAAGCTCGGGGGTGGAAGCGGATTGAATCATAGGGGTCCTTTTTCGGGTCAAGTTACGGGTGGCGGGCAGGCGGCAGAGCCCTTCAGCCGCTTACTTCAAATTCTTCACGATATTCTTATAATCCCGTCCTCTGACCTCAAAATTCGGGTACAAGTCAAACGACGCGGAGGCGGGCGAGAGACTGACGACATCGCCCGGTTTGGCGGCACCGCGCGCCAGCTCAACGGCGTGCTGCATACTGTCGGCATGCAGGATGGTCAGGCCGCTCTCGGCAAAGCCGTCGCACTCGCGGACGGCCTTCTCGATGCGGGGGCCGGTAGCGCCCATCAGCACCAGCGTCTTGACGTGGGCGAGAACCTCCGGGGCCAGCGGCTCATAGGGGATCTTTTTGTCGTAGCCGCCCGCGATCAGGATGATCTTCTGGTCAAAGCTGCGCAGACCCGCAATCGTGCGCGTGGGGCTGGACGCAATGGAGTCATTGTAGTAGGTCACGCCGTCCAGCGTGCGGACCGGCTCAATGCGGTGCTCGACGCCGGTGAAGGTCGAGCCGACCTGACGCATGGCCTCGATGGGCACGCGGCCCCAGACGGCGGCGCAGGCGGCCAGCAGGTTTTCCACATTGTGGAGGCCGCGCAGTTTAATCTCCTTGCGGGGCAGGATCGGCGTCACAACGCCGTTTTCGGCATAGCAGAGCGTGTCGTCGCTCTCGCGCAGGAACGCGCCCCTGTCGGTCTCGTGCAGGCGGGTGAACCAGACCTGCTCGCCCTTGCAGTCCTTTTCCATGCCGCGGGTGATGTCGTTCTCAAAGCCCAGCACGGCGCGGCAGGGCGGGGTCTGCCACAGCAGAATGTTGCGCTTGGCGTCGATGTACTCCTGCATATCCTTGTGGTGGTCAAGGTGGTTGGGGGTCACGTTCGTGACGACGGCCACCTTCGGGCTGCGGCGCATGCTGATGAGCTGGAAGCTGGACAGCTCGACGACGGCCACGGCGTCGGAGGTCACGTCGGCCAGCTGGGGCAGCAGCGCCGCACCGATGTTGCCGCCCAAAAAGACCTTGCGGCCCGCAGCCTCGAACATCTTGGAGATCAGCGTCGTCGTCGTGGTCTTGCCATCGGAGCCGGTCACGGCCACGATCTCGCAGGGGCAAAACTCAAAGAAAAGCTCCACCTCGCTCGTGACCATTGCACCGGCTTTCAGCGCAGCCTGCAATTCGGGCTTGTAGTACTCATAGCCCGGCGTGCGCATGATGATGTCCTGCCCGGCGAAGACGTCGGTATAATGCTCGCCCAGACTCAAATTCACTTTCAGGCGGCGCAGCGTGTCGGCGTAGTCACCGAAGTCGTCCAGGCTCTTTTTCTGGTCGCAGAGCGTGACCTGCGCGCCCAGCTCGACAAACTGCTCAATGCAGCGCTTGTGGCTGACGCCCGCACCGATAAAGGCAACCTTTTTGCCCTGAATAAGCTCTTGCAGCTGTTGGATCGGCAGCATAAATATCTCTCCTCTGGCGTAGTTTCTACTTGTATTATATACAAAATGCCGTATTTCTGCAACAAAATTCGGCCCGCCAAGGCGGACCGAAGGAAAATCATGATTACTGATCGCCGCCCATGGGGATGCCGTGCTTGTCCAGCAGGGTGCGGATCTTGGTCATCGGGTCAATGATGGAGGAAACGCTCTTGTCGTGGTTGATGGCCGCGATGAAGTAGGCGGTATACTTCGAGACGTCGACGTCGTAGTACCACTCGCGCTCCAGCAGTTCCGGCTTGCGGTAGGTCAGGTTCGTGCCCAGAACGGCCTTGATGATGCCGTCGTTGTAGGCCTTGTCGAACTTCTCCAGACCGGCGGTGAACAGCGGGAAGGTGCAGCAGGTGAAGATGTTGCGGGCACCGCGCATCTTCAGCTCGTAGGCGATGTCCAGCATGGACTCGCCGGAGGCGATGATGTCGTCGGCGATAAAGACGTCCTTGCCCTCAACGCTCTCGCCCAGATACTCATGGGCGACGATGGGGTTGCGGCCGTTGACGATGCGGCTGTAGTCGCGGCGCTTGTAGAACATGCCCAGGTTGCAGCCCAGCACGCTGGAATAGTACATGTTGCGGTTCATGGCGCCCTCGTCGGGAGAGACGATCATGAAGTTATCCTTGTGGAAGGAAACGTCCGGCACATGATGCAGCAGGCACTTGAGCACCTGATAGGTGGGCATGACGTTGTCGAAGCTCATGGTGGGCACGGCGTTCATAACGCGGGGGTCATGGGCGTCAAACGTGATGATGTTCTTGACACCGACGTCGCGCAGCTGCTGCAGCGCAAAGGCGCAGTCCAGGCTCTCACGGCTGACGCGGCGATGCTGGCGGCCGCCGTACAGGCTGGGCATGATGACGCTGATGCGGTGGGCGCGGCCGGCAACGGCCTGGATCAGACGCATCAGGTTCTGGAAGTGGTCGTCCGGGGAGAGGTGGTTCTCATACCCGAACAACTGATAGGTAACGCTGTAGTTGCCCGGATCGACGAAGATATACAGGTCGTCGCCGCGGGTGGACGCCTTGACGAGGCCCTTTGCGTCGCCGGACTGGAAACGCGGGCAGTCAGACGGGATGATGAAGGTGTCGACATCCATGTTGCCGACCTCGCGCGCCCAGCGGACGAGGTGACTGTCAACGAGTTTGCAAAGCTCCTCTGCGCCGGGGCAGGCAATCAGACCGAGATCGGCGATTGCGTCCTCTTTGGCAAAGAAATCACGCGGGCCAAGATTCTGTTCAGCCATTACAGGTACTCCTTACTTCCATCTTGTGTTGTCAATACCACAGGGGCGCGGCGTGCCGCAATGCCCCATTTATTAGTATTGTAGCACAGCGGCGGCATAAAATCAGCCCTGCAAGGCAAGAATTTCTGCATTTTCGACATTTTCCGCGGTTTAAACATTGTAAGCCACACAAGTAGCAAAAAATTCTGGCGGATTTTACAAAAAATTTGCAAACGGACATTTGGCAGGAGGGTTGCCGGGTCTTTTATGGGGCAGAGGTGCAAAAAACGCGCCCGCCGGGTTTCCCTCGGCGGGCGCAGTGCGGTTTATGGGTATTTACTTTTCGCTCTCGTCCTGGACCTTGCGGGGGGTCAAGCGGACCTCCTGGACGCGGCGGTTCGTGGCGCGGGTGACGGTGCCGTCAAAGTCGCCCCAGATGAACTTGTCGCCCACCTTGGGCAGACGGCTCAGTTTCTCCTGGACCAAGCCGCCGATGGCGACGGCGTCAATGTCGTCGTCCTCCTTGATGCCCAGCTCGTCGGCGGTGTCGTCAACACTGGCGCTGCCGGAAATCAGCCAGCTGCCGTCGGACTGCTGGCGGACGTCCTCGACCACGTCGTCGTGTTCGTCCCAAATCTCACCGACCAGCTCCTCGAGAATATCCTCAAGCGTGATGATGCCCGCCGTGCCGCCGTACTCGTCGACGACGACGGCCATGTGGTGCTTGCTCTCGCGCAGGGTGCGCAGCAGCGCAGAAATCTGGGTCACGCTCGTCGTGTAGAGTGTCGGGCCGATCAGGTCCTCCAGCTTGACATTTTTGTCATGCTTCTGCAGGGCCGCAAAACAGTCCTTCTCATGTACGACGCCGATGATATTGTCAATCGTATCGTGGTAAACCGGCAGACGGGAATAGCCGCTCTCGGCAAAGCGCTCGGTGACCTCGTCCATCGGGGTGTCGTCGGCCACGGCCACAACATCCACGCGGGGGGTCAGCACATCCTGGGCCTCGACGTCGTCAAACTCGATGGCGCTGCGGATCAGCTCACTCTCGCGGTTCGTCAGCTCGCCGTCCTTCTCGGCCTCGCTGACCATGGTCACCAGTTCACCCTCGGTGATGGTGTCCTTTTCTCCGGTATCAAACCGTTTGGCAAGGAACTTCTTCCACGCACCGAACAGGGCGTTCAGCGGTGTAAAAATCGTGACCAGCGCACTGAGCACGGGGGCAAAGGCCATGGCCATTGTTTCGGGCATTTCCTTGGCCATGCTCTTGGGGGTGATTTCGCCAAAGGCCAAGACCAGCAGGGTCATGACAACCGTCGAGACGGTAGGGCCGTAAACGCCGCCGACAAGGCGGGTAAACAGCACGGTGGCAAGAGAGGACGCACCGATATTGACAATGTTATTGCCGATCAGAATGGTGCTGAGCAGGCTGTCGTAGCGCTCAACCAGCGCCAGCGTGTGCGCTGCTTTGGCGTCGCCGTCCTCCGCCTTGCTCCGCAGGCGGATCTCATTCAGCGAGTTATACGCTGTTTCTGCCGCCGAGAAAAATGCAGACAAACCGATCAGGATTATCAGTGCGACGATCATAAATATACTGCCATCGTCCATTGGGGAACTATCAACTCTTTCTGTATGTTATTTATGTGTACAACTACACATTTTACTTATTATAGCATAGATATGTACGCAACGCAAAGGGTACGCCGTCAAATTTGTGTAAAAACGTGTTTTTATCTAATTTTGGAATTTCTTCGGTTCCTTCTTTGCAAAGAAGGAACAAAAAAGACCTTGCGGCAGGCATATACTGACGGGACGCCGAGGGTGCCGCCCCCCTGCTGCATCATTTTTTGCTCTCCCGCAGGATAAAAAGCCTCCCCACAGCGTGGGGAGGTGGCCGAGCGAAGCGATGGCCGGAGGGGCTTTGCCCGTTCTCCCCCGGCTTACAGCTCCACCCTCATGTACACCAACTCCTGATAGTCCCCGCTCCGCTTGCGGAACCCGCGTGGGTTGCGCCCATACTCCACAAAGCCCAGCTTTTTATACATCGCAATCGCCCGTGCGTTGTCCGCCACCACGTCCAGCTCCAGCTGCAGATACCCAGCCTGCCGGGCGCAGTCGATGCACGCCGCTGTCAGGGCATAGCCGATCCCCTGCCCCCAGTAGGCCTGCAAAATGCCGATGCCAAATTCCGCACGGTGCACCAGCTTGCACGGCTTACCCACCGCGCTGATGCCGGCCGTCCCGGCCAGCTGGCCGTCCACAAACGCCAGAATTTCGATCTCCCGCGCACTCTTCGTTGCCTGGGCCAGAAACTCCGCTTCCTGCTCGGCAGTCATGCTGCTCTCGTCGGGGTAGGTCAGCAGGTATTCCGTCTCCGCGTGCGTTTTGTTGAACACTGCCAGCGCAGCACACCCGTCCGGTGCGTCACCATTGCGCAGATAAAGCTCACTGCCGGTTTTGGTCGTAAGGGTTTTGGTGTATTGCATGGTATATACCTCAAAAATATAGCTTTACTTCGCCAGCTTTTCTGCAGCACAGAGCACGTCATAGAACTGCTTCTGCGTTTTCTCTGGGTAGCTGTTGACAATATTATAGCATTTCATCGCGTAGCTGGCGGGCTTCGTGGGTGGCTGTAGGTTCTCGAATAAGTCAGAGAAAGATATTCCCAGCCCTTCCACGATTTTTTCCAGGCTGGCTATTGTCAGGCTCTTCTCGCCACGCTCGACCTGGCCGATGTAGGTCGGGTGCAGGTCCGCGCGTTCCGCCAGTTCCTCCTGCGTCATTTTTCTGGCTGTACGCTCGGCTCGGATGCGTTGGCCGAGTTCTTTCGTCATAGTGTTCAAAATCTCACCCCTATTTATAGATATAGTCTATAAATATTCTTTTATAGTTTGAACATACTATTGACTTTATTTGCTTGAAAATATATACTTTAGTTGTTATTAAAGTTCTAATCACACTTTTAGTCTTTATTCAGGAGGTCATCATGGCTCGCAAGAATATCAAAAAAGGTCTTTCTACACTGCTGGTAACCGTTTCCCTTCTTTCGCTTGTTGGATGCGGCGGGCAAAAAACATTGGACGGACACTACACCGTCGATACGCCGACATACAACTTTCCAAAAACGCTAAACTTTGAAAGTGATGGCGATTGCGACTACAACGACACGCTTGGCATCACCTACAAAATCGAGGACGGGCGCCTCCGTTTCTACCTCGGCGCTATTTCCGAAGTCTATGATTTCACAAAAAACGGAAACAAAATCACGCTGACAAAGGATGGTCAAAGCGTAACTTACAGTAAAGACTGATTATGATGAAAAGAGGATTACAATGAAAAAGGGTATCTATATTCCCCTATCCTGTGCTATTCTTGGCGTTGCCGCATTAAGCGGATGTAGTACAACAAATAAAATTCCTGATGCCACCATCGAAAATGCCATACAAGATTCCACAAATATTTATTCCGACTACGGCCTTTCCATACAGCAGCTCTCTTTTGACAGCCGGAATTACGATAAACAGGAAAAGACCGAGGCAGTAACGGTCACGGTAAACGCCGATAACGCCGATACAGCCTATACCGCCACATATGATGTTCTAGGCAAACTTTCTGATAAAAGTTGGCGCATTGTCAGCGTTACCCAAACATCCGAAGAAGTTAAGCCTAAGGCCGCCTTAACTTATGAAGACGTATCTCTGTTTTCAGGAGAACTTCTTCAAGCAGCTCAAGGCACTTCTCGTTTTTCGGATGCCTGTACAATGCACATTCAGGGCTGTACGATTGATAGCGACACTACCTCTTCTTCCGCTACTGCAAGTATGGTTCTTGAAGCAGATACACAATACTTCAACGTTAAGCGCGACTGCCTTGCTTCTTTCTACTACACGCTTGACGGCTGGATTCTTTCAAATAATTCCGTCGGTGATTATGGTATAGAACTTAATGAACCCGCGCTACTTGGCACATGGTCTTGGGCTTCAAACGGAGACTACGTCACCATAAATATCACTCGGATTGATGGAAATTCTATATACGCCACATACGATGACCTCGCCCAATTCTGCGGCGCTATTATTCATGAACGGCATACTGGTGAAAACTTTGAGTTTCAGCTCGATACAAGCGACATCACCGCCTCATCCTTTCAGGGAAACGACTACTATTCTGAGTATTATCTAACGTTTGCCGAAGCAAATAATGATAGCAATCATTATTATGGCTCGTTCTATATAGACCCCGAAGATAATGCCGAAGATGTGCCCAAGTTAATCTCTAACGGCAATTATCTGCAAAAGCAATAATTCCTGTTGCCGTACTCTTAATTTTGGCTATGCCCTTCTAAAAGTTGAGGGCCGGGCGTGCCCGGCCCCTACGGGGCGGCAGAAATTTTACAACACAATAACGGGAACGTTGCGCAGGCGGATATGAAATCCGCCCCTACGGTGCCAAAGGGTGAAAGAGCAACAGCCGCAGGGTCTTGCGGGCGCGCAATGTTCGCCCCTGCAGCGTGGGCCGTCATGTAGTCACGACAGCAAAAAGACACCGCCTACCCCATCGGGGCAAGCGGTGTCTTTTTATCAAGTTATCTGACTAATCAGACCAGCTCGATGATAGCCATCTCGGCGGCGTCGCCGCGACGAGGGCCGGTCTTGTAGATGCGGGTGTAGCCGCCATTGCGGTCAGCGTACTTGGGGCCGATCTCATCAATGACCTTCTTGGCAACGTCCTCCTTGGTGATGTAGGAGAAGACCTGACGCTTTGCGTGCAGATCGTCCTGCTTACCGAGGGTGACCATCTTCTCGGCCATGGAACGAACTTCCTTGGCGCGGGTAACGGTGGTCTCGATCTTGCCGTTCTCAAACAGGTAGGTCACCATAGCGCGCAGCATAGCGTTGCGGCTGTCGGTGGCACGACCGAGTTTACGGGTACCGGGCATTTCGATTCACTCCTTATCAATAGAATCCGCGTGTCGCGGGGGGTTAGTTTTCGTCTTCCTTGGTCAGAGAGAAACCAAGGCTGTCCAGCTTTGCCATGACCTCTTCGAGAGACTTGCGGCCCAGGTTGCGGACCTTCATCATCTCGTCCTCGCTCTTGCCGATGAGGTCACCAACCGTGTTGATGCCGGCACGCTTGAGGCAGTTGAAGGAACGGACGCTCAGGTCCAGCTCCTCAATCGTCATCTCCAGTGCCTTCTCACGGCCCTGGTCGTCGTTGTCCACCATGATCTCGGTCTCGCCGGTCTCATCGCAGAGGTTCACGAACAGGTTCAGGTGCTCGGTCAGCACGCGGGCCGCCAGGCTCAGGGCCTCCTGCGCATTGCAGGTGCCGTCGGTCCAGACTTCCATAATCAGCTTATCGAAGTCGGTGATCTGGCCCACACGGGTACGATCCACCGTGTAGTTGACCTTGAGGACGGGGGTGTAGATGCTGTCCACAGGCAGGGTGCTGATGTCGTTCTTCTCAATCAGCGCCTGCTTGTTCTTCTCAGCAGGAACATAGCCGCGGCCCTTGTCAAAGGTCAGCTCCATGACCAGCTTAGCGCCCTCGCCCAGGGTGGCGATGTGCCACTCGGGGTTCAGGATCTCGAGGTCGTCGCCGCCCTTGATGGTGCCGGCAGTGACCTCGCAGGGGCCGACGGCCTCCACGCGGACGGTCTTGGGGGCTTCGCCGTAGATCTTGGCAGCGATGCCTTTGAGGTTCAGGACGATTTCGGTGACATCCTCACGCACGCCCTCGATGGTGGTGAACTCATGCACCACACCGTCGATCTTGACGCTGGTGACAGCCACACCGGGCAGAGAGGACAGAAGCACACGACGCAAGCTGTTGCCCAAGGTCGTACCGAAGCCGCGCTCGAGGGGCTCGACGACGAACTTACCGTAGCGGCCATCCGGGGAAAGGGCAGCCGTTTCGATCTTGGGGCGTTCGATCTCCATCATAAAAACCCTCCTTGTTAAGCCGGTGCCCGAAGGCACCGGTTCGGTTGGAAAAATCGTAGAAAACAGTTAAGAGGATTACTTGGAGTACAACTCGACGATGAGGTGCTCTGCGATGGGCACATCGATGTCCTCACGAACGGGCAGCTTGGTGACAGTGCCCTTCAGGGCGTTCTTGTCACGCTCCAGCCAGGAGGGCAGCAGCACGACAGGAGCCTCCTCGCCCAGCAGCTTGCTGAACTTGACGGAGGAACGGCTGGACTCGATGACTTCGATCACATCGCCCGCCTTGACCTGGTAAGAGGGGATGTTGACACGCTTGCCATTGACAGTAAAGTGGTTGTGGGAAACCAGCTGGCGGGCGTCGCGGCGGGTCTTGGCAAAGCCCAGACGGTAGACGACGTTGTCGAGACGGCGCTCGACGAGGACCAGCAGGTTGACACCAGTCTGGCCGGGCATGCGGGAGGCCTTCTCGTAGTAGGTATGGAACTGGTTCTCCAGGATACCGTAGACGAACTTGACCTTCTGCTTCTCGTTCAGCTGGGTGGCGTACTCGCTCTTCTTCTTTCTCATCTGGCCGCCGGGGTTACGATTGGTGGTCTTTTTGCCATAACCCATAACAGCAGGAGAAATGCCGAGAGCACGGCAGCGCTTAGCGATAGGTTGGGTATTCTTAGCCATATCTCATGTTCTCCTTTCAATCAAACGCGGCGGCGTTTGGGCGGGCGGCAGCCATTGTGGGGGATGGGGGTCACGTCACGGATCATGGTGACCTCCAGGCCGGTTGCCTGCAGGGCGCGGATAGCGCTCTCACGGCCGGAACCGGGGCCCTTAACGTAGACCTCAACGGTCTTCATGCCATGCTCGATGGCGGCCTTGGCAGCGACCTCAGCAGCGCTCTGCGCAGCGTAAGGAGTGCTCTTACGGGAGCCACGGAAGTTCAGCGCACCAGTGCTGCACCAGGAAACGGTGTTGCCCTGGGTGTCGGTGATGGTCACGATGGTATTGTTAAAGGTGCTCTGGATGTGAGCAGCACCGGCGCTGATATTCTTGCGCTCTTTTTTCTTAGTGCGGGTTTTTGCCGCAGTAGCTTTGTTAGCAGCCATGTCTCAGTTCCTCCTTACTTCTTTTTGTTAGCGACAGTGCGCTTGGGACCTTTGCAGGTACGCGCATTGGTCTTAGTGCGCTGGCCGCGGCAGGGAAGACCCTTGCGATGGCGCACACCACGGTAGCACTGGATCTCGGTCAGACGCTTGATGTCAAGCGCGACGTTACGGCGCAGGTCGCCTTCCACCATGATGTTGTTTTTGTCGATGTAGTCACGGATCTTGGCCTCTTCATCAGCGGTCAGATCCTTGACGCGGGTATCAGGGTTAATTCCGGTACCGGCGAGAATCTCGTCGGCAGTGGACTGGCCAATGCCGTAAACATAAGTCAGACCAACCTCGATCCGCTTCTCGCGAGGCAGATCAACACCAGCAATACGTGCCATAAAGCACCTCCATTAGTAACATCCCATGTCCTGGTCGGGGCCTGCGCCGGGAATCTACGCACTTGGCCCCCAAGCGTTTTGGGTACGGTTTCCGCGGAATGCTCCGCGGACCTTTAGCCCTGACGCTGCTTATGCTTCGGATTGGCGCAGATGATCATCACGCGGCCTTTGCGCTTGATGACCTTGCACTTCTCGCA
>OLXE01001182.1_pt1 | contig 12436 bp, 8 predicted proteins | sample 1644571 | NCBI WGS metagenome assembly OLXE01 (sample SAMEA103958161, study PRJEB25191) | human gut metagenome | biome: human-associated habitat [ENVO:00009003]; feature: intestine environment [ENVO:2100002]; material: feces | place: Germany | collected 2013/2015
TTAATCTTGGATTCTTTTTCATTTACTCGTAAAAAAAACGAAATAAATAAAGGAAATAAATTGATAATGTCTGTTTTTTAGTATATTCGTAAAAAGTAGTGTACATACAAAGCAAAACTAAAAGAATACAAATTAAAAACAGCGATTATGAAAAACAGACCTTTTGAGAATTTTGACTTTACAGACTTCTGGGATGATGATGAATATGCTATGAATGAATATATTGGCGCGCCTCCTACAGAAGAGATGATAGAAGAAACAGAACGTGAACTGGGATACAAACTCCCCGAATCTTATATTTGGCTGATGAAGCAGCATAACGGTGGAATACCTTTCAATGTTTGTTTTCCTTGCGACGAGCCTACCAGTTGGGCGGACGATCATGTGGCTATCACCGGCATTATGGGAGTTGATAAGGATAAGATATATTCTCTTTGCGGACAGCTCGGCAGCCGTTTCATGATTGAAGAATGGGGGTATCCGGATATCGGAGTGGCCATCTGCGACTGTCCTTCTGCGGGACATGATATGATTTTTCTTGATTATCGGGAGTGTGGTCCGCAGGGTGAACCGAAAGTCGTTCATGTCGATCAGGAAGATGATTATTATGTTACTTTCCTTGCCGATAATTTTGAAAAATTTATTCGGGGACTTGTTAACGAAGATGTCTTTGATACATCGGAAGAAGATGAAAGAATGGAGCTGGAAAAAGTTCGGAACGCAGCTTTCTCACCGCTCTTGTCCGATTTGTGCGCAAAGTGTGATCATCCCGTGGATACGGAACGGTGGATTCGGAAGATATCGGAAGAAATAGTAATCGATAAGGGATTCTTTGCGCTTCATGCCGACGAACGTTCTTATCTGCTTTACGATATCCAGTTGTGGCTTTACACCAATGCTTATCCCGATACGACGGAAGAAGATTACTTGTCTGCCTATAAAAAGATAATAGCGCTGGACGGTGAGTTCAGTACGGGAGGATATGCTTCGGACTTTGTTACCGATTGGCTGACACGACGCAAGGAGAGCGGTATGGTTACGTGTAATGACGGTATTCTTTCGATGGCAGCGGGAACTAAGGAGGCCTTGCTGGCAAATCGGGATAAGAGGTGATTCGCATATTATTTTTCCGGTAATCCATTATTTTTTGTAACTTCATAAAATATTTCTTCGTCTTGATTGTCTGCTAGAGTAGAGAGCTCTTTCAGATAACAAGAATAATTAATTAAAAATCGGAATATAATGGTTACAAAAGATTGTGATAAAGGATGTAGGGGAAAACATAGTCGTAAGTTTCCTTTTTTCAGGAATCCATTTGTTTTTGTAGTTCTTTGGTTGGTTTTGGCAGTAGCCATAGGAGCCATCATCATGTTATTGTGGAATTGGCTGATGCCGGTTATCTTTGGTTTGCCTGTGCTCAGCTTATGGCAGGCATTGGGATTGTTTGTCCTGACTCGTATTCTTTTTGGGAGCTTCGGCTTTGGTCGTAGAGGAATGCCAGGACGGGGTGGGAATCCGGTTCATGAAAAATGGATGCATATGACTCCTGAACAGCGCAGAGAATTTATAAAGAAAAGGAAACATATGGGCTTCGGTCCGTGGGACAGAGAACGTTTCTTTGACAGGGAGGATTTTGGCAGGAATACGGATGCAGACTTTGGTAAGAGTGCCGATGTAACTCAAGGAAAGGATGTCCATATAGCCCCCTCAGTAAAAAATAAATAGGCAAAAGGGGCACGAAGGCGATGTGGAGCGGCTGATAGTAGAACATCAGCCGCAATTGAAAGCCTTTATCCATCGAAGGGTTTCCAGTAAGGAAGATGCGGAGGATATATTACAAGACGTATTTTATCAGTTGGTGAAGGCTGTCAATAACACAATGAATCCAATTGAGCAGGTGACGGCATGGCTTTATAGAGTGACGAGAAATACGATTATCAACAAAGGAAAAAAGAAAAGTGAGGAAGAGTGCCCTGTTTCTCAGTATGAAGAGAGTGTTTTGAGTGACTTTTCAACGGTACTTTTTGCCGATGATGAACTGGCACCTTCGCCCGAAACGGAATATATGCGTTCGTTAGTGTGGCAGGAACTGAAAGTGGCACTTGCCGAATTGCCTTCTGAACAGCGGGAAGTTTTTGAACTGATGGAACTGGAAGGATTTTCGGTGAAAGAAGTGTCGGAATTGATCAGTGTCCCTGCCAATACGGTGCTTTCCCGTAAACATTATGCTGTTAAATTCCTGCGTAAACGTTTGGAAGGTTTGTATAATGATATTCTTACTTACTGACCATTCTTATTTAACTAACTATTCTCTTCCTTTTGTCTGCCGTCCGGCAGATGCTCAGACAGATGTGTGTATGGAAATATCTGTATCGGTGTCTCTTCGGAGATGTCGGCAGGAGAAGGTCTGTGCCTGTTCGGACGGCAGCTGTTTATAGAATAACTTTAAAATGAAAAGAAAAATGAAATATAGTATTTTATTGGTTTTGTTGTTGATCGTCTCTTTGAATGCTTCGGCTCAGATGTTCAGTGGGCGAGTGCTGGATGATCAGAAAATTCCTGTGCAATATGCTACAGTTGCGTTGTTGTCTGTAGCGGATTCTTCGCTGATTAGCGGAACTGTCACGGACGAGCAGGGGATTTTTAAAATAGAGGTTTCTGAGAGTAAGCCTTATCTGTTGGCTGTGTCTTATGTGGGATATAAAAGGAGTATTCAGAGGCTTATGCCCTCTATCATCGGTGATATCGTGATAATTCCTGACGACAGGATGTTGGATGAAGTGGTCGTCACACAGCATCTTCCTTTGTATCGGTTGGACAACGGTGGGTTAACGACAAAAGTTGAAAATACCATTCTGAGTAAAGCAGGTACTGCGATGAATGTAGCCGAACTCCTGCCGGGAGTTTTGAAAAGGCCGGATGGTACGTTGGAAGTTTTGGGAAAGGGAACTCCGCTGATTTATATCAATAACAGGGAAGTTCGTCATTTGGATGAGCTTGACCGGCTGAGTGCTGAGAATATAAAGCAGGTAGAGCTGATCACGAATCCTAGCGCGGAATATGGAGCAGCGGTAGGAGCTGTGTTAAAACTGAAAACGGTCGGAAAGAAAATCGATGGCTTCGGCATAGGATTGCGCTCAGTAGCGGATTATTCATATAAGATAGGTAATAACGACCAACTGAATGTGGAATATCGGCAGAATGGGCTGGACTTATTCGGAACTTTCCAGTATCGTCTGCAACATTTGAAGGAAACAGGGGAGACAGTACAAATGACGGATGTAGATACTTTGTGGAAACAAAGGACTCATTCTACAGATTTGGGAAAGAATATCAGTTACTTCGGGCAGTTTGGATTCAACTATGAGATTAATAAAAATCACTCCTTTGGCGCGACTTATGAGTTGACATCTGCTCCGCGCGATAAAATGAGTAATGATAACCGGACAGAAGTATATGCCGATCATGAACTATATGATGTGTGGAATACCAATGCGTTTTCAATTGAGAAAACATATCCGACGCATCATTCTAATTTCTACTATCATGGTGATATAAATAGTCTGGAGATTGACTTGAATGCTGATGTATTGGTGGGGAAAAATAAGGAAGAAGAGAACATCAAAGAATTGAGTCTGAACTATGACGATCTCTATATGACGACCTTTAGCGAAACCAGCAATAAACTATATGCAAGTAAACTGGTCTTGGCATATCCGTTGTTCAAAGGAAGGATTTCGGGAGGAAGTGAATATAGCTATATACACCGTATAAGTGATTTCTCGGGTTTTGGAAATCAGATACTCGGAACCAGTGATAAAATCAGGGAGAGGAATCTTGCTTTCTTTTTGAATTGTACTTGGAGTTTGGGTGGAATTGATGCTTCTGCCGGCCTTCGGTATGAAGATGTAAAGTCCGATTTTTATGAAAACAGTATTTATCAGTCCGACGAGAGCAAACATTATCGTAATCTGTTTCCTTCGTTATCTTTAAAAGGCTCGGCGGGAAAAGTGCATTGGGGATTGGGTTATCACATTCAAGTGGCCCGTCCTTACTATGAGCAGCTGAAAAATGAAATCCATTATGGGAATCGGTTTACTTATCTGGGCGGAACTCCCAATTTGCAACCGACCTATATACATACCGCTGAAATGCGGGCGGCTTACAGGGATTTGCAGCTTTCCGTAGGATACAATCGTTATAATGATGATATTCTGTTTTCCATCGAACAAGCGACTTCCGATCCGAAGATTACTCTTATTAAGTTCCGCAATGTTGAACACAGGGATGAAATGACAGCTTCTTTGGTGTATTCTCCCGGCATTGGTTGCTGGCGACCGGAATGGGTTGCTTCTGTTCAGTCTCAATGGTTCAACATCGGATATCTGGATGGGACGAAGAATATGAATGGGATAACAGTAGGGATTCGCTGGAATAACTCATTTCAGTTGCCAATGGGATATATTTTTCGGTTAAATGGAACTTATACAGGCAAAGGAGTATATCAGAACAGTTTTACACGGCCTGTAAGTTGCTTCGGGGTAAGTATCTATAAGTCATTCTTTAACGGGCGGCTGGATTGTACAGTAGAGGGCAATGATTTGTTTCATACGGTAAGAGATGCGACTACCCAGTATGACAACAAGGTTAAGATATACCGTGAAACTCAACGGAACACACAGGAGGTTAAGCTGACGGTACATTATAAGTTTAATCTTCAGAAAAGTAAATATAAAGGTACAGGAGCCGGACTGGATGAACAACAACGACTCTGAAACGAACAAAGAGCAATAATTTGTGTTTATTTATTATAAATATATATCTTTGTCCCGAATTATAAACACGTAAATTTATGAAAAAGATTTTTGGTGCTTTAATGATTGCCGTATGTATCGGTATGGCGATGCCTGCCCAGGCACAATTACATTTTGGTGTAAAGGGTGGTTTAAACTTGTCTAAAGCAAGCTTTTCTGATGTGAAAGAAAACTTTAAAAAGGATAATTTTACAGGTTTCTTTATCGGTCCGATGGCGGAATTCAATATCCCGGTTGTGGGATTAGGAGTCGATGCGTCTTTGCTTTTTGCTCAAAGAGGTATAAAAATCTCTGATGGAGGTGAAGAAGCTACTGTCAAGCAGAATGGCTTGGATATTCCGGTCAATTTGAAATATAACATCGGCCTGGGAAGTCTGGTAGGTCTTTATGTGGCTGCCGGTCCTGATTTTTACTTTGATTTTGCCGGTAATAAGACAATAGACGGAGTAAGAACCGATAAAAAGAAAGCTGAAGTCGGTATCAATGTCGGCGCAGGTGTGAAGTTGCTGAATCATCTGCAAGTAGGAGCTAATTATAATATTCCGTTGGGCAAGACTGCCAGCTTTGAAGACATTGAAGGCTCATACAAAACCAAGACTTGGCAAGTATCCGTTGCTTATATATTCTAAGCTATCCGTTACTTTTTATCATAAAAAGAAAGAGCTTCCGATAGAGGAGGCTCTTTTTTTATTCTAAGGTATTTTGTTTAAGATACTGGTCTGTAAACTTGAATCTATTTTATTAAATTCCGGTGTACAGACTATTTTTCTTATCAGTGTTCCCTTCCCTCTTTTAAATCCCCATTTTTTTATTGTACTTTTGTGCTTGCAATGAAAAAGTATGTAGATGTCATATTACCATTACCGCTTCCGAAGTACTTTACCTATTCCCTGCCGGATGAATGTGCGGAAGAAGTTGAAATCGGATGCCGTGTGATAGTTCCTTTCGGACGGAAGAAGTTTTATACAGCTATCGTTCGTAATGTTCATTATTGTGCTCCGACGGAGTATGAGGTGAAGGATATATCTGCATTGCTGGATGCTTCTCCTATTTTATTGTCCACTCAATTTAAGTTTTGGGAGTGGCTGGCAGATTACTATCTCTGTACACAAGGAGACGTTTATAAAGCGGCACTTCCTTCCGGTTTGAAGTTGGAGAGTGAAACGATTGTAGAATATAATCCCGATTTTGAGGCAGATGCACCGTTGTCGGAAAGAGAGCAGCGTATTCTTGATTTGCTTTCAGTAGATTCTCAGCAATGTGTCACGAAACTGGAGAAGGAGAGTGGCATGAAAAATATCCTCACAGTCATCAAATCTCTGCTGGATAGAGAGGCCATCTTTGTGAAAGAGGAATTGCGCCGTACTTACAAGCCGAAAACAGAGGCGAGAGTACGATTAGCCGGTTCTGCTGATGAAAAGCGGCTTCATATCTTATTTGATATCCTGTCCCGTGCTCCGAAGCAGTTGGCGTTGCTGATGAAATATGTCGAGTGTTCGGGAATCCTTGGAAGAGAAACGCCGAAAGAAGTTTCGAAAAAGGAACTATTGCAACGTGCAGGGGTGTCTCCTTCTATTCTGAATGGCTTGGTGGAGAAAAAGATATTTGAGATTTACTTTCATGAAGTCGGCCGGCTGAATCAGGAAGTGAAGGAGGTCGTAGAGTTGAATGCCTTGAACGAGTTTCAGCAGCGGGCGCACGATGAGATTGTGCAATCCTTTCAGGAGAAAAATGTCTGCCTGCTTCATGGAGTTACATCCAGTGGAAAGACGGAAGTATACATTCATCTGATAGAAGAAACGATTCGCCAGGGGAAACAAGTATTGTATCTCTTGCCTGAAATAGCATTGACCACTCAAATCACAGAGCGCCTGCAACGGGTATTCGGTTTTCGTTTGGGGATTTATCATTCCAAGTTTCCGGATGCCGAACGGGTAGAGATATGGCGGAAGCAACTGGGAGAAAAAGGATATGATATCATCCTTGGAGTCCGTTCTTCCGTATTTCTTCCTTTCCGTGATCTGGGGCTGGTGATTGTAGACGAAGAGCATGAGAACACCTATAAGCAACAAGACCCTGCTCCCCGCTATCATGCACGGAATGCGGCTATCGTACTGGCTGCCATGTATGGAGCAAAAACGCTTCTCGGTACTGCTACCCCCTCCATAGAAACATGGCAGAACGCAAGGAATGGAAAATATGGATTTGTACAACTGAAAGAACGTTATAAAGAAATTCAGCTGCCGGAGATTATTCCGGTGGATATCAAAGAGCTGCATCGCAAGAGGCGGATGGTCGGACAGTTCTCGCCGTTGCTGATACAATATATGAAAGAAGCACTGGAACAGAAAGAACAAGTCATTCTTTTCCAGAACCGTCGCGGATTTGCACCGATGATAGAATGCCGTACTTGCGGCTGGGTGCCGAAATGTAAGAACTGCGATGTGAGTCTGACTTATCATAAAGGCATCAACCAACTGACCTGCCATTATTGCGGCTATACCTATCAACTGCCGAAGTCCTGTCCTGCCTGTGAAGGAACAGAACTGGTCAATCGCGGTTTTGGTACGGAAAAGATTGAAGATGATATCAAAGTCCTTTTTCCGGAAGCGGCTGTTGCCCGAATGGATTTGGACACTACCCGTACCCGAGCTGCCTACGAGAAGATTATTGCCGACTTTGAACAGGGAAAGACGGATATACTTATCGGTACGCAAATGGTATCGAAAGGTCTGGACTTTGACCACGTAAGTATAGTGGGTATCTTAAATGCGGACACCATGCTTAATTATCCGGATTTCCGTTCTTACGAACGTGCTTTCCAACTGATGGCACAAGTAGCGGGACGAGCCGGGCGTAAGAATAAACGTGGGCGAGTGGTATTGCAAACGAAAAGCATTGATCACCCCATTATCCATCAGGTTATCGGTAATAACTATGAAGAAATGGTAGACGGTCAGCTCGCCGAACGGCAAATGTTTCATTATCCCCCTTACTATCGGTTGGTGTATGTATATCTGAAAAACCATAATGAAGCTTTGCTGGACCAGATGGCTGCGGTCATGGCAGATAAACTAAGAACCGTGTTCGGAAACCGGGTATTGGGACCGGACAAACCTCCCGTTGCCCGTATCCAGACATTATTCATCAAAAAGATAGTGTTGAAGATCGAACAGAATGCCCCGATGGGACGTGCGCGGGAATTGCTACAACGTATCCAGAAAGAGATGCTGGAAGATGAGCGCTATAAATCCTTGATTGTCTATTATGATGTAGACCCGATGTAGCACTTGATACAGACCTAATATTTTCCTTATAATAACCTTTATAAATTAACTAACCATGAAACGACTTACGATTTATTGCTTAACATGTCTTATTGGTGTGAGTCCTCTTTTTGCCCAGCAAGGAGTGACGCAGTGTGGAACCCCTACGGGGCAACCGAAATTTCCAATTGAAACTTATCAGGAACTGCCCGATCCTTCTTCCCCCTCTGATAAAGACTGGGCAGCAGTTACCATCCCTCAGATTTCCTGGGGAACAATTGACACCCGCTATGCGAAGCATCGGCTTCCCCAGCTGAAAAAGCAGCAGCTTACCACTTTAAAAGGCTGGCGTGGCGAACGTGTAAACGCGCAGGCTGTTGTCTGGACCGGCACTGAGGTGAAAGATCTGAACTTCAGCTTTACCGATTTTAAAGATAAAAAAGGAAATAGTCTTTCGGATGAGGCGTTTAAAGCCGGTTTCATCCGTTATGTAATGACCGATGAACTGAATAAAGATGGCAGAGGCGCGTGCGGTCACCGTCAAGCAGTGGATTACGATTCGTTGTTGGTAGCCGACCCGATTGATACGAACTTGAAATCAATGTCTGTTCCGGCACGTACCGTTCAGCCTATCTGGGTGCAATGTTGGATTCCTCAATCGGCTACTCCCGGAACCTACAAGGGTGCTTTGCTGGTAAAAGACGGTTCCCGTCTGTTGCAGCAGCTTAATCTCGAAATCCTCGTTTCTTCCCGTGAACTTCCTGCACCGTCCGAATGGGCTTATCATCTGGATTTGTGGCAGAGCCCGTTTGCCGTAGCCCGTTATTATCAGGTTCCCTTGTGGAGCCAGGAGCATCTGGACGCTATGCGCCCGCTGATGAAAATGCTGGCAGATGCCGGTCAAAAGATTATCACAGCCACTTTGACACATAAACCCTGGAACGGTCAGACTGAAGATTATTTCGAGACGATGGTTACATGGATGAAACGTGCCGACGGCACTTGGGCTTTCGACTATACGGTTTTTGATCGCTGGGTAGAGTTTATGATGAGTGTCGGTATCGATCAGCAGATTAACTGTTACTCTATGGTTCCCTGGGAATTATCTTTCCAGTATTTTGATCAGGCAACAAATTCATTGAAGTTTGTAAAGACAGCACCGGGAGAACCTGCTTATGAAGAAATGTGGGTTGCGATGCTTACTTCTTTTTCCAAGCATCTGAGAGAAAAAGGATGGTTTGATATTTGTGCGATTGCGATGGATGAGCGTCCGATGGATGTAATGCAGAAAACGTTGAAAGTAATCCGTAAGGCAGATCCGGAGTTTAAAGTTTCACTGGCCGGTAATTATCATGCTGAGATAGAGCCGGACTTGTACGATTATTGCATTGTTATCGGACAGAACTTCCCGGAAGAAGTGCGTCTCCGCCGTGCGGCCGAGAATAAACGTACCACCTATTATACTTGTTGTACGGAAGCACATCCCAATACATTCACTTTTTCCGACCCTGCTGAGGCTGCATGGGTGAGTTTCTATTCTTCGAAGAAGCATCTGGACGGCTATCTGCGTTGGGCATACAATAGCTGGCCTTTGGAGCCGTTGCTCGATTCACGTTTCCGCACGTGGGCGGCAGGAGATACTTATCTCGTGTATCCGGGAGCCCGTAGCTGTATCCGCTTCGAACGTCTGATCGAAGGTATTCAGGCACATGAGAAAATAACGATTCTTCGTCAGGAATTTGAGAAGAAGGGAAATAAAGCCAGATTAAAGAAGATAGAGAAAATGTTGGCGCCGTTTAATTTGGGTGATATGCCGGAAATACCGGCAGCCGTTACCGTGAACCGGGCCAATCAGATACTTAATTCGTTTTGATAATAGAAACGAATGAAGCCTGTCAATTATTAAACGTAAATTATGAAGAAAATATTATTTGTCTGTTTGGGAAATATCTGCCGTAGCTCTACGGCGGAAGGAGTAATGCTTCACCTGATCAAAGAAGCCGGACTGGAAAAAGAATTTGTGATTGATTCCGCCGGAATCCTGTCTTATCATCAAGGCGAATTGCCGGATAGCCGGATGCGTGCACACGCTGCCCGTCGGGGCTATCAACTGGTTCATCGCTCCCGTCCGGTGCGGACAGAGGACTTTTATAATTTTGATCTGATTATTGGCATGGACGACCGTAACATAGATGATCTGAAAGAAAAAGCTCCTTCTACGGAAGAGTGGAAAAAGATTCATCGCATGACGGAGTACTGTACCCGCATTCCCGCCGACCATGTCCCCGACCCCTACTATGGAGGGGCCGAAGGATTTGAATATGTGCTGGATGTACTCGAAGACGCTTGTGCCGGTCTGCTTACTTCTTTAACTCAGGATAACTGATCCGTGTGTGATAAGCGATTTTCAGCTTTTCTTTGAATACCGTCTTGATGGTCGCAATGTCCTTGAAAGTGATAGGGCACTCTTTGAAATAACCTTCAGCAACTTGGGAGTCAATGATCTTGTCGACCAAGTTGCTGATAGTTTCTTCCGTATATTCCGGCAGACTGCGTGACGCCGCTTCGACAGCATCCGCCATCATCAGAATAGCTGTCTCCTTTGAGAAAGGATTAGGACCTGGATAGGTGAACAGTTCTTCATTCGGTTCCTCGTCGGGGTGCTCGTTCTTCCATGAGATATAAAAGAACTTCGTTTTCCCCCGTCCATGATGGGTGCTGATAAAGTCTTTGATTACTTTCGGCAGATTATGCTTGTCCGCCAGTTTTAATCCGTCTGTCACATGACTGATCACGACCTGGGCACTTTGCTCGTAATTCAGATTCTTATGAGGATTGACGCCTCCCGACTGATTCTCCGTAAAGAAAGCGGGATTCTCCATCTTGCCGATATCATGATATAAAGCTCCGGTACGTACTAATTGACTTTTCGCTCCAATACGGATCGCTGCCTCTGCCGCCAGATTGGCTACCTGCATAGAGTGCTGGAAAGTTCCGGGCACTGTTTCGGACATCTGCCGGAGAAGATCACTGTTGATATTGGAAAGTTCGACCAAAGTCACATTAGAGGTAAAGCCGAATGTCTTTTCCAGCAGGAACAGTAACGGATAAGTAAACAGCAGCAGAATACCATTAATAAAGAAATAGGTATACATCCGTGCATTCAACTTAGAGAAGTCATTGGCAAGTCCGTTCTCGGTCATTAGCTCGAATGCGAAGTAAATAGCCGCATAAGTCAGTATCACCAATAAGGCCGTGCGGAAGAGCTGTGACCTCTGCGAAAGTTCCCTTAAACTGAAAATGGCAACTAATCCGGCAGCCAACTGCGTCAGAATGAACTCATGCGGAAAACGCAGGGATATAGAGCAGATTAATATCGTAATGACATGTGTCAGGAAGGCAGTTCGTGAATCGAGGAAAACCCGTATGATGATGGGCAGCATCGCATACGGAATCATATATACATTAAATATATTATGTGATACCATGAAAGCTGTTACCACACTATAAAATACAATCAGTGTAAACAGTAACGACAGGCTGCCTTTGCGCTCATAATAATCTTTTCGGAACAGGTCGAGATAGAGCATAAAGCAAAGCATCAGCATACCGACAAACAAAATCTGCCCGCCAAGAATCAAGCGGCTCTGATCAATGGATTCACTTCGCTTGATGGACTCTTTGCGTAATGATTCCAGAATATTGTACGTTTCCGGGCTGATGATTTCTCCACGGTCTATAATTTTCTGTCCGCTGACGACTAATCCGTTGGCCCAGGAATAGTTGTTCAGCATTTCCTCTTTGGCGGTCTGTGTCCGTTGTTGGTCGAATGTGAGATTGGGAGTGATGTATTCGTTTAATGAACATTGTCTCAGAATCTCACGGTTGAAGTGGGTCGTATCTGCGGATAGCAAGTACTCATAAGCTTTTTTGACCGTATATATATGATCGGTAGGCTTGGAGTTGGCGAGTTTATCGTCGATGATCATGATTGCCGAAGTACTGTCCTTGTGGAGTTCTTGTATGTTTTCTGTCGAAACGATGCCCTCTCCGTATATTTCTTTTAATGTCCGTTCGATGTATCGCAGATAATCTACGGAAGGAAGTATACCTTTCAGGTGAGTATGGTAATTCTCTTTCAGCTTGGCGATTGCGTCTTTCTCTACTTGTTTGTCAAGCAGATAATAAGGTTGGAAGGAAGCCAGCAGACTATCCTGTTCCCGGTTCACCACTGCGTCGTCTTTATAGATCGGAAAGTCAAAAGTGGCTATCAACTGCCCGTACTTCCAGGGCTTGTTTATGTCAAACTGATAGTTGAATTTTCCGTCACGTGGCAGGAAATAGACAATCAGTGTC
>OLXE01001187.1_pt1 | contig 12416 bp, 3 predicted proteins | sample 1644571 | NCBI WGS metagenome assembly OLXE01 (sample SAMEA103958161, study PRJEB25191) | human gut metagenome | biome: human-associated habitat [ENVO:00009003]; feature: intestine environment [ENVO:2100002]; material: feces | place: Germany | collected 2013/2015
CTGCCGCACCTCGCTCGCCGTATCGGCACTTAGAATTATGCGGTATTGCCTTTACAACTTCACAAGTATCTCCCCCGCACCGGAATCCGATTGCCCTTCTCCCCTATCCCCCAACCGCGCGTACCGTTCATCTTCATCCGCTCCCCCACCCCAAAACAAAAGGCATGTGCCCCCTTATCTCTATCATAAGGTGGGCACATGCCGTTACATTATCATGATTTTATCACGCCAAAGTCATCAGGCAATGCAGCCATCGGCAAAGCTGTTGCGCTTGGCTTTCTCTTTCTGCTGGTTGCGCTTGGCGATGATTTCTTTGCTCAGGCCAATACGGTTGGTCTTGAAGTGGAAGAACGGGCGTTCCGGTACGGTGAAAATCTCCACCGGACGCATGTAACGTTCCGGCAGGCAGGCATTGATCTTATCGCGCACATCGTCCAAGGTGTAGCCATCTTTGAGCTGGACGTACAGGTACGGCAGGAAGCAGCCCTCGTGCTCATCATCCGGCACGATAACAAAGAACTCGTCCTTGATGCCCTTGATGTCGGCATCAGCCACGATGTTCTCCAGCGGCTGCACCATCAGGTCGCCGCCGCCAAAGCGCGGGGATGCGCCGCGGGTCATCGTGTAGAGCACACCGTCCTCGGTCATATAGCCGATATCGCCGGTGTGCAGCCAGGTCTTGCCGTCTGCGTGGACCTGCAGTGCCTTGGCGGTTGCTTCGGGGCGGTCATAGCCCAGCATCACGCCGGGGCCCGTCATGCAGATCTCACCGGGGGTATTGTAGGTCAGCTCTTCCTGGGTGCCGGGCTTGAAGATGCTGATGACGCTGTGGATCATCGGCACACCAACGTTGCCGTCACGCACCGGGAACGGAGCCATGGGCAGAGTGGCGTTGGAGCCGGCCTCGCTACTGCCGTAGCCGGCAGTAAAGCGCAGGTTGCAGTTATGCTGCTTGAGGAACTCCTCAACATTGCGCAGCTGCTTGTTGTTGAATGCCTCGCAGCCGGCGCCGATGGCCAGCATGTGGGACATATCATAGTCAGCCGGAAGACGCTTGCTGCGGCGGATAACCTCCACAAACATGGGGATCAGGGGCCAGTTGTTGGGGCGGTAGCGCATCATTTCCAGGTCAACATCGTACACATCCACAAACGGATCCAGAATGAGCAGCATACCGCCGGCCAGGGGCAGCAGCATCATGGAAACCACAACAGCGATCAGAGCCGGGGGCAGGATGGTCAGCAGCCAGGTGGGGCGGAATTTATCCGAAGCGCCATAAAAGTTCATCTGGGCCAGCACGCCGATGATGCTGTGTGCAGAATGGATGACCTGCTTGGAAGGGCCGGTGGAACCGCTGGTGTAGGCGCGCAGCAGCGGGCGGTCAATGTTGACAGGAGCGGGCGCAAAGCCGCGAAAACGCTGGCCCATGTTACAGAAATCAGCCCACATCATGGTATCAGAGCCACGGGCGGGAACATCCGGATACAGGGCATCCAGAGAATGCTGCAGGTAAACCGGCATAGCGGCGCGGTCGCCGCTTTCCAGAGCGGGAACGATAACATAGGTATTCACGTTGGTCTGCTCACGGTAGGCTTCGATTTCGGCCTTGGAGAAGAAGTCGTGAACAAAAATCACCTTGGCATTGGCTTTCTGAACAGCTTCAATGTTTTCTTCCAGGGTGTTGTCACGGCACAGCAGCGAAGCGCCGATGCGCTCGGCTGCCAGCAGCAGATAAATGAATTCCGGCACAGAACGCAGGAACACGGGGATCTGGTCCCCCTGCTTGATGCCAAGCACCTGCAGAGCGCGGGCGGTGGCGTCTACCTTACGGAACACGGTACCCCAGGTGATATCCACGCCATAGTAGTGCATGGCAACCACGTTAGGGTCTGCAGCGCGCACGGAGAGGTACTGCTCTACGGTGCAGGCCGGAACCTGGATACCGCGCAGAACATCTGGATAGAACTTCATCCAGGGGCGGTCAATGCTGGGCTTGCCAGTCAACATCGCGTTTTCATTCATTGCAATTTCCTCCAAATGTCTTTCCCTTATAGTTGCAGGGAATTAAATTATCCAAATCAAATCACGCCAAACCTTTATGGCGCTTTCCCCTGCTGTGCACATCGTTGCACAGCGGCGCCGAACCATAATGCTACAATTATCTTCGGTGCTGAATATAATATACCATTCCTGTTTACGGAAAGCACGAGAATCCCATGGCACAAATTTCCAGAAATTGATTCCGCATGATTCACTTTTTTCACATGGATTTTCACGCTTTAGCATGGAGTTTTCTTGCAATTTCATTTTCCTCGGTGCAACAAAAGCCCCAGCTACCGCAGCAGCCAGGGCTTTATGTTTATGCGTATGTATGTTGTATTTTTAGATTTTGTTCATCCAGCTCTCTTGCAGTTCTTCCATTTCATCACTTTTGGCGCGGGTAATCAGATGGATTCCCTGCAGGACATGATGGATGTGCTCCGCAATGGCGTTGCGCTCTTTTGTCACGTTCTGGTCATCCAAATTCCAGACCTGATCAAAATATTCACTCAGGCGGTCTTCCATCACACTGTTGTTGACCATTGCAATCCGGTTGATGGGGCAGCTGTTATCCAGCCGAAGATACGATGCAGCGCCAGAAAGAAACATATTGGGGTCCGCCACATATTGGAAATCGTTCACAATGCGGCCGCTGATCAAGCGGAATTCAAGTTTTTCACGCTGCTTGCAAAGCTGCAGCACATAGCTGATGCACCGGCTGCGCTGATCCGGGGTAAGGCTGACCTTGTAACTGAAAAAGTCCAGCTCGCCGGAAACCGTCATGGAGGAAAATGCAGCTTCATAAATCAGGATGCGGATGTTTGTTTCCTCCACCACACCTTTGGCAAGGTTGTGTACGCTACGCAGCTCCGCAGGGGTAGCACCCAAAAAATCTTTCAGCTCGGCCTCGTGGGCGGTCAGGATCTCTTCAAACAAGTCATCCGGCAGCAGAAGCTCATTCAGGTGGCCGAACATCCACCGCAGATTGGAGGCCAGCAGCGTGTGCATATAGTCGTACTGGCTGATCAGCTGGCGCATGCTGGTATCGCGGAAAAGCTGGTCATCCCGCACGCAGAGCTTGGAGAAGTTATCATACAGGCTTTCGCAGTTCTGCGGGTCCTCGGTGGCGGTAACGGCAGCGCAGCGGCTGTGGCTGACCAACAGGCCGGTAATGGCAAAATCGCCCTTGACCACAAACACCGCGCGCCCGGCAGCCGCGGTGCTGCCAAACAGCTTGAAATGAATATGGCTGAAGTTGGTCAGCACGTTGATAATGAGCGCGGCATCATAGATGGGGTCCCATTTTTCGCGGCTGATATCGATCATCAGCTTGAAATAGACGTTATCATAGCTGCGCTGGTCCACCAGCTGGCCGTTTTGCAGGTTGGCAACTTTCAAGCGGTATTCGCGCGCCATTTCCATCAGGTCCATCACAGCCACAATGTCCAGCTGGCTGACGCGGCGCAGCACGGGGTGCGCCATTTTTGTCAGGTATTGCAGCATGTTCAGCTCGGCCCAAAAGTCCGTATAGGGGCCAATGCGCGCCTCACCGCTGTCCAGTTCCTCTTGCAAATAATCATATTCAGCAATCAGGTTATCATAAATGGCGGCTTTCAGGTCACTGGGGATGCTAACGCTGTATTCCCGCAGCAGCAGGTCACGGCCATCATCGGTGGCTTCATCCACCACGCAGGCACTGATGCCCTCCATCACGCGCTTTTCAGTCTTTTTGGCAGGCAGCATGCGGCCGCTGACCCATTTGCTGATATAGGAAACATCGTATTGCAGGCGCTTGGCCAGGGTATAGTTCTTGACTTCCGCAACTTCCAGCAAATGCTCCAGCAGAATGCTGAATCTATTTTTATCTTCCATTGCACCAAATCCTCTTCGCCCATTTAGTTTGCACTTTTCTTTTATTCTATTATACAAGTTCCATATTTCGATTGCAAATTCAAATGATAACAGGTAAGGAGAAAACGAAGAAAATATATTAAAATCTTTCACAATTCGCGGCCGCATTCTTTGGCATCCATGCCAGTTTGTTGCTTTTTTGTTGTTTGAACTGACAAAGTTTGTTTGTTCTGCTTGTGATATCCTCCAAAAATTATACTTCGCGCGCCATATTTGCCAAATTTAGCCGCAGCTTTTTAGTAGGTTTTGCCCTTGCACCGGCCTGATGTGCTCGCCATGTTTTTGTGTGTTGCCTTTATTATGCGGGTAAGGTAAATTGCGATTTTTTAATCGTGTACTATTGGGTGGGGTCACCCCGCCCTACTGATTGTTTAAGGGTGTGCTGCCCATTATAATTTGTTCTGTAGGGAACGGTCTTGACCGTTCCGAGGCCTTGTCCGATTGGTCGTGATGGGATTTGTGGCAGGGCAAGGTGCCTGCGGGCGCAGTGACTGTTCCAAGGCGTTGGATTCGATTGCTTTAGGTTTGCGGCAAGGAACCACCCCTCAGGCCGCTTCGCGTCCAGCTCCCCTCCAGGGGAGCCACCACAATCATGGGGTCCCCCGCCCTACTGGCCTGGCAAATATTTCACCGAACCTATGCCCACAAATACAAAAATGCCGCAGCAGACTATTACATCTGCTGCGGCATTTTTATTTAGAGGTTAATGGGCTGGTTACAGCTCATTGTTCGGCTGTGGGATTACTGCAGAACGCCGGTGTTCTTATCAAAGTGATAAGTACGGCCGTCGATGACTGCATCGCCCTTAGCCATGGTGCCATAAATCGGGTCGAAGTAGTAACGCTTGTCAGCGCTCCAGCCCTTGATCATGTGGCCCTGTGCATCGTAACGGACCCACTTGCCGGTGCCATCGGCGCGGTCAGCCCACTGGCCAGCTTCGGATTCCTGATAGACATCCTTGCTGGTGGCTTTCTTGCCCTGGTCAACGGCATCCAGCCAGTACCAAGCGTCGGAAGCCGGGTCATAGATTTCCTTGCCGCGGCCATCCAGGCCCTGGCGAACGCCCTTTTCGTACCAGAAGTCAGCGCCTTTGATGGTCAGCCACTGGCCGTCCAGAGCGATACCGGTGTACTCGTCAAATGCGCAAGGTACACCGTCAATATCGCCTGCGCCCTTAGCCATAGCGCCGGTGATCAGGTCAAAGTAGTAGGTGCCCTTATCGGTCGTCTGCCAGCCCTTGACCATGTGGCCGTTCTCATCGTAACGGACCCACTTGCCGGTGCCATCGGGCTTATCAGCCCACTGGCCGGCGGCGGATTCCTGGTAAACGTCCTTGTTGACGGTCATTGCGCCGCCCTGGACAGCATCCAGCCAGTACCAAGCGTCGGAATCGGGATCATAGATCTCTTTGCCGCGGCCGGTGGTACCCTGCTTCACGCCCTTTTCGTACCAGTACTTCTTGCCGTTTTCTTCAACCCAGCCGTTCTTCTCGCCGTACTTGGCGGTGTAGTCCTTGCCGTTGAAGGTGACAGTAGCGGTGGTAACGCCGCTGGTCTGCTTTACAGTTGCATCCACGAACTGTGCGCTTGCGCAGTTCTTATCGGTGCAGGTAAAGACAGCCATTGCGGTAATGGTGGTCTTTTCAGCAGCACCATGGACGGTGCGCGTTTCGGGTTCAGTAGACGGTGCCTCAGTCGGCTCCGGCACAGCAGTCGGTTCCGGCACAGCAGTCGGCTCCGGCACAGCAGTCGGCTCTGCCGGCTTTGCGGTCGGAGTTGCGGTCGGAGTTGCAGTCGGAGTTGCAGTCGGAGTTGCGGTCGGAGTTGCAGTCGGAGTTGCAGTCAGTGCTTCAAACACAGCGCTAACGGTAACATCAGCGGCAGGCATCTTGAAGGTAGCCTTGCCATCGGTCAGGGTCAGCTTTTCGGTCTTTTTATCTTCGCCGATCTGATAGCTGTAGGTCAGGCTGTCAGCCTTGAGCTGGTAGTTATCAGCTGCCTTAACGGTAACGGTAACGTCGGTGCCTTCAACAGCTGCGGTCGGGTCTACGGTAACAGTGCCGTTCTCAGCAGGAGCTGCGGTAACCTTGTATTCCTTAACAAACTCTGCGCTGACGTTGACAGGGTAAGCAGGCATTGCAAAGGTGTAGGTGTTGGCTTTTTCGGTATCAGCCTTCACTTCAACGGTCTTATCGGTGTTGTCAGCGTCTTTGTAGGTAACCTTCACGCTGCCAGCCTTCAGGGCATAGCCGGTTGCGGGCTTAGCAGTCAGGGTTACGGTTTCCTTCTCAGCTGCTTCTTTAGCGGAAGCAGTGATCTCACCATTGGTCAGGGGAGCAACATTGACCGCATAGGTCTTGGCGTCTTTGGTAACGCTAATGGTCACATCGCCGTCCGGCATGGTGAAGGTGTAAACCGTCTTAGCCTTTTCGGTGGTAGCCTGGGCTGCGGCTTCGTCCTGCGCTGCTTCCTGAACTTCAGTCAGGGCAACATCGGTATCGCCGTTCTTTGCGGTAACGGTAACGATATCGGTGCCTTCCTTTTCTACGGTCAGGGTAACGGTATCGTCCTTGATGTAGGTGTTGCTGGTGGTGCCCAGGGTCAGGGTAACGCCTGCAACTGCATCGGGCAGGGTAACGGTGTGGGGGGTGCTTTCGGTTGCGGTATGGCAATCAGAGCACAGGTACACATTGTTGCCAACGGACTTGGTTTCCAGCTCGTCCAGAGCCCAGGTATGGCCCTTGGGCAGTGCGCCGTCAGCGTACTTCTTTTCACCCTTGGTCAGGCCGTACTTGTTGGTGCGGGCCTGGGTGTAAGCGGGGGTATCGCACCATGCTTCAACGGAAACATCGGTGGTTGCGCCGCTGTTCAGGTCGCTGACCATGTCGGACATCGGCATGGTTTCAACCAGGTTAGCGCACCACATGAACTCTTCGTTCTTGTTCTTCTCGTCAGAGCTGCCCATGTTCTGGTTGTAACTCGGGTTGTAGTTCCAGGACTCGGTCTTGTAGCTCTTACGGTTTGCATAAGAAGTGCCGGAGGCATCGGTCTTAACAACCGGCTTGCCATCGGAACCCAGCTCGTCCAGGCTCTTATAGGTGTTGGACAGGTTGGTGCCGACAGAAACGACCAGCTGATCCTTGGTGGTGTTGATGCCGGTGATCACAGTCTGGCCCTGCTGGGTGGTGGTAGCAAAGCTGTAGCTGTCACGCAGGGTCAGGCCCGCCAGAGGATGGTTCATGAAGGTCTTCAGATACTGCACACTGTCGGTATTCTGGGGGCTGTCCATGATAACCATGCTCATGCCGGGAAAGTGGGTATCGGGAACCATGTTGCCGTCCTTATCCTTGGTCAGCTTAATGCCGCCATAGACGGTGTTGTATTCCTTCACTTCTTCCACTGCGCCGGTGGTCGGGTCCATACGGTAGATGGCGTTGTTGACGTTGAAGTACAGCATGCCATCATACAGTGCGGTAGAGTGTACCAGTGCGGGGTAGATCCGCTTTGCAGCAGCGTCTGCCAGGCACTCGGTGTTCAGGTTGTTTTCAACCTTGGTATGCTTATCTTTTGCACTGGTATCGATCTTATAGATGGTGCCAGCTTCGGCCAGAACCTTGGCATTGCTGTCGTCATCATTGAAGTTGCTGCTGGTTTCCTTCAGATCGTTGTAGTACATCAGGATGATATCAAACGGGTCATCCGTCTTGGTAAAGCTGCTCATGCTGAAGCCGCCGGGCCTGCTGCTGCTGGAATCCTCTTTGCGGATATAGTAGTTCGCATTACGCGGACGTGCTTCCAGAGTATCGGGGCCCTGGTTCTGCATCTTCTTCATGAACTGCTGCATCTGGGAGTTGTTACCAGAGCTGCCGGAACCAGAGTTGCCGTTGTTGCCGTTCTCGGCCTGCTGGCGGCGCATGTTGTTATACAGGTTCTGGTTGGTCGTGGTATCAACGTAATAGAAGTAATTATTGTCGAAGTAGATGGGGCTGCAGATAGAGGTGAACCAGGTATCCTCGTAGCAGGTATCGGTGTAACGGGTCTCGTTCTTGTTCTCCGCCTTGGTGTAAGAGTAATGCGGCTTGCCGTTGTTCAACACAACATTGCCGTCATCATCCACATCGGGATTCTTGTTCTTGGTGTAGGTGTAGCCGTCGTACAGCGAGTCAATGTAATCATAGTACTTGCTGTAACGGCCTTCCAGACCGGAGGGAGAAACCAGGAAGTTGACATGGCGCAGGTCGCCTGCGTTCTCAACGCGGGTCTGGGCCATGCACTCGGTGTTCACGTCGTCATAGCAGACGTCAACATAGTACCAGTTCTTGTTGGCTTCGCCGGTGGTCATCGTAGCAGAATTGCTGTCACCCTGCAGCTTGTTGACCTTGACTGCGTTGAAGTAGTGGACGTTGTTGAACATGCCGCCGCCGAACGCATTACCGGCAACACTGGTATCAGAAGTATTGCAGTAATACAGGATCTGGGCAAAGTCAACAACAGCGTTATCGCCTACTTCATCGGGGGTCTTCCAGCTGCCGTCATCATTCTTATAGATGCTCTTGTTGTCAGGCAAATTCTGGACCATGTAGTTAAATGCAGATGCATAGCCCAGGCAGATGCAGCCATACTCAACGCCCTTAGCGCCGATCTCGCCGCCCAGCAGGGCACCGAAAGCAGTCGTCTGGATGGGGTCGTTGTTGCCGCCGCCGGTGATATCGCCCATGGAGCCCATATCGAATTCTGCAACCTGGGAGATCCAGTCGTGCAGGATCAGCAGCTTGGTGACATAGTCAGCACTGTCACCCAGCTTGGCAACCTGTGCCAAGCCTGCATCACGGATGCCTTTCAGAGCTTCGCCATAGTTCATGACGTAAGACATGAACGCCTGCGGCAGCATGTTCAGCATGAATGCCATGGTGGTCGGCGGGACATCATCGTTCGGATCAATGCTGCACAATATCTTGATTGCGCCCATGGTGCCGGTGATGCTGCCATCCTCGCCCTGCTTCTGAACGCCCTTGGAGGTCCAGAACGGGGCAACCACGCCGAAGTACTCTGCTTCGTCCTGGTTGAACTGCGACAGCTGGAAGTAGTAGTAGTTCATCTGCGCAGTCGAGACATCGTAAGTATTGGTGACCTGGTTGCCCTGGTCGTCCACATACACGGCAGTCTTCTGGCTGTCGTACAGCAGCAGGCTGTTCTTGCCCTTGTTGTCGCCGCTCTGATAGGTGAAGTTCACCTTGCTTGCGTCAACCGGGTTGTTCTGCATATCGTACCAGTTGCCGCCGTCCATTGCGGACACCAGGGTAACGCCTGTGCCGCCGGAGGTGGTATCCAGGGTCGGGGTGCCGCCCACATTGATGTAGACGGAATTGTCATTCTGGTCTACCACAACGCTGACCGGCATGGTCATTACCGGCTGGGTTTTGATTTCTTCGCCGCAGACAGCGCACTTGAAGGTGACGCTGGTGCATTCCCAGTCAATGGTAACGGGAGCGCCGGCAGAAATTTTGCCGGTTTCGCTGTCATAGAACAGCTGGGCGTTGCTGTAGTCATCGGCCAGCTTGCCCTCGACCTTCTTCATTTCCCAGTTGAAGGTAGCAACAAAGTTGCCATCTGCATCCTTGGGCACGGCATGGTTCTGGCAGGGCAGGGCGGCAATGTCGTCGGTGCGGGTGGTGGGTTCCTTGTATTCCTTCTTAACCGGGCTCTTGTCAGCGGGCACGCTGGCAGAGTAAACGGTCTTGCCGGCAGCGCCGGGCTTTGCCTCGGTGGTATCCTTGGTTACGGTGCCTTCTACCTTCTGGTAGGCATCGTCCTTTTCACAGGTATACACAGCGGTGTAAGCCCAGCCGTCATCGGTCTTGGTCCAGTAACCATCGGGGGTTTCCTTCCAGGTATGGGTGTGGCCATCCTCCGGGTTGGTGTCATTCCAGTACCATTTCGGCTCGCCATAGGTATGGCCGTCTGCAGCGGCGCTGGCCGCAAAGGTATCGGAGTTTTCAGCAACGTAAGCCTGTGCGTAGCTGTCAGCCTGCTGCGCAATCACTTCATCATCGCTGTTGGTCATGGACTCCATCGCAGAGGTCATGCCGGAGCTGCCGGTAAAGGTAACGGCGGTCACAACGCCTGCGGCGTTCGTCTCATAGCCCAGGTCGGTAACGGCGCTGGACAGATGATACGTTTTGATGGTGGCAGCCATCACCGATGCCATCTCGTCCTTGTTCAGGCCATAGGCTTCGGTGTTGATCTTGCCGGCTGCGGCGTTGGCGTACATGGCATCGGCCAGTGCATTTTCCAACGCTGCAAGGCTCATGCCCGCCTTGCTCTGTGCAGTCGCTTCCAGCTTGGCATCGTCCTGCTCCAGTTCATGCACTTCGCCCTGGGCAGCCAGCGTTTGGGCTGTCTGCTTGATCAGGTCTGCGGTGCTGGTGAACTTGGGCAGGGACTGCACAGCGCTGGCCGCGCTTGCTGCGCTAGCTGCAACAGACTGCGCTACCGAAGAATCAATCTTGGTAGTTTCGGCTGCTGCGGGAAGCGCCACGCTCTGGGCAACCATGGCTGCTGCCAACACGGATGCACCAAAACGCTGAAGGTTTTTCTTCATAGTTTTATCCTCCCTTAAGTGTTACTACTTTCCCCTTTTGTGTGAAAAGTGGTACGGCAGATGTGCGGCACTTTGCAGGTGTTGATTGCAAAACGCCTGGTTGTGCTCCCCTCGGTCTGGCGATCCCCTGCCGGGCTGCGGCCTGCTTTTGGGGCTTTTGGCCCCGGCACAGCGGCTGACAAAACGTTGTACCGGCTGCATGCCTTGATCCCGCAAATGATAACCATTCCGACACATCTAGGTATATACATTATATCACAGTTGCCAGAATTTGCATAGTTAATTAGAGCGGTTTCTATGTAAATTTTTGTCCTTGAATCAACTGAAACCTGTTTTTCGCACATTATTTGCGCTGCGGTGCGGTGACCCTTTGGCGGTATTTATTAACATTTTTGAATGGTTTATTCCTGATTTTATCAAATGATTAAACATTTACCCCGATAATGTTCTTTGCAATCTCTTAATCCAATCACCCGGTATTGTAATCGCGCATTTTTTGCCATTTCGGTTTGGCTTGTTGTTGAGAGATTTGGCAGAGATTGGAGGAAACTTGAAGGGAAAATTGGAGGTTGAGAATTGCCCATTATAAATTGTACTGTAGAGAGCGTTCCTGACCGTTCAGAAAACTTAGGGATAGATCAATCCTTACCCCTTAACCGCGACCTGAAATACACCTTCCCAAGGTAGGGCGGTGTGAGTGCCCCCTCCTGCCCCACTTTTTCAAAGTTCCGAATGGTGTCCTCTCCCCTATCTACAATTCCTGATGTTTTCATGATGCCTTCCTTGGTCTTCCACACCCGGCCTTTGCCCCCTCCCCGTCCCATAAGTCGTACACAACAAAAAGGCCCCTGCCTTAACAGCAGGAGCCTTGAAAGCTATATCACAAGCCGAAAATTACTTCTCGATCTTGGAAACAACGCCGGAACCAACAGTGTGGCCGCCTTCGCGGATAGCGAAACGCATGCCTTCTTCCATGGCAACCGGGGTGATCAGCTCAACGTGCATATCAACGTTGTCGCCGGGCATGCACATCTCAGTGCCTTCGGGCAGGGTGATGATGCCGGTAACGTCGGTGGTACGGAAGTAGAACTGAGGACGATAGTTGTTGAAGAACGGGGTATGACGGCCGCCTTCTTCCTTCTTCAGGACGTAAACATGGCCATCGAAAGTGGTGTGGGGATGAACAGAGCCGGGAACAGCCAGAACCTGGCCACGCTCGATCTGGTCACGGTCAATACCACGCAGCAGAGCGCCGATGTTGTCGCCAGCCTGAGCGAACTCGAGGCTCTTGCGGAACATTTCCAGACCAGTGATGGTGGTGGTCAGCTTCTCTTCCTTCAGACCAACGATTTCCATCTGATCGCCGACATGAGCAGTACCACGCTCAACACGACCAGTAGCAACGGTGCCACGGCCGGAGATGGTCATAACGTCCTCAACGGGCATCAGGAACGGCTTATCAGCAGCACGGTCCGGGGTCGGGATGTAGCTGTCAACAGCGTCCATCAGCTCCCAAATGCACTTGTATTCCGGAGCATCGGGATCCTTGGAAGTGCTCTCCAGAGCCTTCAGAGCGGAACCACGGATGATCGGGGTGTTGTCGCCGTCGAAATCCTGGCTGTCCAGCAGTTCGCGAACTTCCATTTCGACCAGGTCGAGCAGCTCTTCGTCGTCAACCATATCGCACTTGTTCAGGAACACAACGATCTTGGGCACGCCAACCTGACGAGCCAGCAGGATGTGCTCACGGGTCTGCGGCATCGGGCCATCGGTTGCAGCAACAACCAGGATAGCGCCGTCCATCTGAGCAGCACCGGTGATCATGTTCTTGATGTAGTCAGCATGGCCCGGGCAGTCAACGTGGG
>OLXE01001193.1_pt1 | contig 12401 bp, 9 predicted proteins | sample 1644571 | NCBI WGS metagenome assembly OLXE01 (sample SAMEA103958161, study PRJEB25191) | human gut metagenome | biome: human-associated habitat [ENVO:00009003]; feature: intestine environment [ENVO:2100002]; material: feces | place: Germany | collected 2013/2015
CTTGATGTGACCGTTGTAAATGACTGATATGCGGTGCAGCCGTTCTTTGATGTAGCACCGGCAAATGAATGTTTAGTGATGATGATGATGTTCACCGAGAACGCGGTGTGGCAACGTGCCGTGTCCCAGCAGTTCGATGGGGCAGTTGAAGTTTCTTTCCAGCCATTCTGTGGAGACGCCTGTGTCAGGGTGGTAATCCAGTGTCTCGTTGACGCAGGCAATGGATTTCACTTGTTGCAGTACAGTGCCGATGTCGTGACTGACAAGGATGATGGCGCATTCTTTGTTAATCTCCGCCAGCAGTTCGTAGAGCCGGGCTTCGAAGCGTTTGTCGATATACGTGCTGGGTTCGTCAAGAATCAGTACCGAAGGGTCGGAGATGATGGCACGTCCCAGCAGTGCGCGTTGCAGTTGCCCGCCGCTAAGCTGTCCGATGGAACGGTGTTCGAGCCCTTCGAGTCCCATACGGGCGATGATATGCTTGCCTTTTTCTCTTTGCTCGGGAGTGAAGCGGGAGGTGAGGGATTTCTGGATACTTAGTCCGGAAAGTATCACTTCCTCTACCGAAATCGGGAATTTCTGGTCGATGGTGTTATATTGCGGCAGATAGCCGAGGGAAAGTGGAGAGTTGGAAGTGGAAAGTTGAGAGTGGGAGGATGCTTCTGTAGGGGCATGGAAGATGATTTCTCCGGCTGTCGGTTTCAGCAGACCGAGGATGCACTTGATGAGTGTTGTCTTACCGCCTCCGTTCGGACCGATGATGCCCAGAAAGTCCCGTTCGTAAATGTTCAGGTTGATGTCGTGGAGTACGGTACGGCCGTCGTATCCGGCAGCAAGGTTCTTTATTTCGATAATCGGTTTCATGTTTGGAGAATTACTTCGTTTATGTATCATTCGGTCATTAACGCTATGGAGGCCCGTTGTTATTCGGGGTCCATAGGTGTGAGAGCTTTGGCTACGTTCAGCATTTCCGTTTCCCAGTCGTAGCTTAACGGGTTGATGGGGACTACCTTTGTGCCGGTTTGCTGTGCGATGGTTTCCGCGTTGCGCTTGTCGAACTCCGGTTGGACGAAGATGACGCTTACTTTCTCCGATTTGCACAGGTCCATCAGTTCTTTCAGATGGGCGGGCGAAGGTTCTTTGCCTCCTTCTTCGATTGAAATCTGATGCAGGCCGTAGTCACGGGCAAAGTAGGAGAGAGCCGGATGGTAAATCATAAAGGCTTTGGCCGATTCCGGAGCGGAAAGTTGCCGGCGGATGAGGCTGTCGGTGTGCTGGATACGTTGGCAGAGGGAGTCGTAACGTGCCAGGTAATATGCTTCGTTGGGCTTGTCGAGCATACAAAGTGCCTTGAAGGTGTTTCCGGCAAGGATGAGGGCGTTGGCGGTAGAGTTCCAGATATGCGGTTCTACGGCGTGGTTGTGCCCGTCGTGGTCATGATGTCCTGCTGCGTGGTTGTGCTCACCGTTGTTCAGAATCAGGTCTATGCCTTTCGAGGTGTCGAATACTTGGATATGAGGGGTGTTATTCATCAGTCGGTCCATCCAGGTCTGCTCAAAGCCGATGTAGCCGATGCGGAGATAGGCTTTGCTGTCTCCCAAAGAGACAAGTTGCTGAGGAATAGGGTCGTATGTCTCCGGACTGGAACCTTTCGGGACCATGCTGACTACCGTGAATTTATCACCGGCAATCGCTTCCGTGAAGTAGCGCTGCGGTTCGATAGTGACGGTAATGACCGGTTTCGCTTCTTCGCTGCCGCTTGCTTTGGACGTGCGACCCGTGCAGGCTGCCAACAGGAGGCAGGAGCCGAGAAGAAGGAGTGTTTTCAAATCTTTTAGTTGTTGTTTCATGACTATTGTATTAATATCGGGGGTTGATTCAGTTCCAGTTTTCGGGCACGTAGTATTTCCCGCTTTCCTCCCGGAGGACCGGGAAGGCGCTCTACGGTAAAGCCTGCGGCCTGTAACATACGTCGGATGACTCCTTTGGCACAATAAGTGGTGAGGATACCTCCTTCATTTAATAAAACATATAAACGGTTAAATAGTTCCTGCGACCACATTTCCGGCTGCTTTTCCGGAGCGAAGGCGTCGAAATAGATAACGTCAAATGATAATGGAGAATGGATAATGGAGAATGGAGAATAGCTGCGCTGGGTAGTCCATTCATTAACGTCGGCTTGTACTTTGCAGAGAGTGAAGTGTGGGGTAAAGGATATTTCTTCTTCCCACGGTGATGTATGGATTGCTTTGAACAGGCCGATAGCTGCTGGTTGTTCTATATATCCCAGTTGCTCCACCATCTGCCATTCCAACGGGTAGAGTTCAAGTCCTGTATAATGTACGTTACGTCCGCTTCTTTCTGCTTCTTCAAGTGTAAGCCAAGCATTCAGCCCCGTTCCGAAACCGATCTCCAGAATATGCGGAGAGGGGGCAGCGGAGGCTTTCAGTCCCATGTTGATGAAAATATGCTGGGACTCCGTACGTGCTCCTTTGGTCGAATGATAATGTTCATTCAATTCCGGAACAAATAGGGTGGCGCTCCCGTCATCAGTCTTTTCAATCACTCTTTTCATCTCAAAAAACCTATTACCTGTTACTTATTACCTATTATTTCATCCCGCAACGACGTTCCATGCGCTTTCCAGTACGTACAGAAGCAGAATGTAACGTATCAGTTTGCCGACAAACATGGAGGCGGTGGTAAGCCATATATTACTTCGCATAAATCCCAGTGCGATGGAGATCACCTCTCCGATGGCCGGCAGGAAAGCGAAGAATGCCATCAATGCTCCTTTTCCTTGCAGGAATCTTACCATCTTGTCTACTTTCTCCTTCTTTACTTTGAAGTATTTCTCAATCCAGCTTATTTTGCCCAGGCGCCCCATATAGTAGCAGGTCATTCCGCCTGCCGTATTGCCGAGGGTGGCAGCCAGTATACAGGCAGTGGGTGGCAGTCCGAGTTTTACCAGTGCTACCAACACCAGTTCGGAACTGAATGGTACAATACTCCCTGCGAGTAAGGCCGAGATAAACAATCCCGGAAGTCCCCATTCGATGAGGAGTTGTATCGTTGAGTCTATAAAAGCGTCCATACGTTAAAACCAAATAAAAGGATGAGGCAGACCGTGGCAACAATGAAGAATATATTCGATGTTTTGTTGTTGGTCAGCACAAAAAGGTGGCCGATCAGTATGCTGTTGCTTATCATGAGCAATGGCAAGAGATTGCTGCATTGTGACGGCTGTAGCACAATCAGTACGAAGAGAAAGAGTGTCACGTCTATGAGAAACTGTAAATAGGCGCGCGTACGTATCTTATCTTCGAATCCGGCAACGACGCAATGGGCGGCGCTGACGATGAACAATACAAACAGATAGCCGAGAGTCGCCAGCTCCCACGGCTGGAGTATCTGTAGGTTGAATATATCTCCAAAAGTAGCCAGTTCTTTGAAAGGATGATAGAACAGCTCTATCTGATCGTAGAAGAAAGCGTGTCCGAACAGCATCCAGTAGGGCATTGTCCATCCTACCAGCGCGCCACAGAAACTACGGAACGTAAGTGACTGAAAACGGTGCGCCTCAAACAACCAGAGCACCGAGAAGAAGGTGAGCTGGGGAAAGAGAATGCTCCCTGCACCGATAAACAGGAACGAGTAGAACAGATATCCTGACGCCTGTGCCTGCTGGTAACTCTTGAACAGGAAATAGATGGAGAATAAAAAGGTTATGGCGGCAACGTTTCCGGCATATAACAGGTGCATCTCCGGACAGACGGTGACCAGCAGAAAATAGATAGCTGTCTGCACGGAAGCCCGCATACGGATGATACTGAACCGGTTGTTCAGCTCGATCAGGAAATAGCCGATAGCCGCGTAAATCAAGAAACTGACAAGATGCTCCGCCCATGCGGGGAGCAGCAACGTGCGGGCAGACTGCCAAAGCACGGAACCGCCTTCTTCGCCCGCTGTCATGGTGAGTTCGGGCAATAGGACAGAGGTCAGCACCCAACAAAGGGTGCAGATGAAAATCGCAGCAGGGAGTGTCCACCGCCCTGCTGTGACCAAACCTTGTAGTCTCTTGCTTTTCATTATAAGTCGAATCCGATATCGCGACGGAAATATTTCTTGTCGAAGTCGATCATATCTGCCACTTTATAGCTCTGTGCCAGCGCTTCTTCCTTCGTTGCGCCATAAGAGCAGACGGCGATCACACGTCCTCCGTTCGTTACGATTTGTCCGTCTTTCATGGCTGTTCCGGCATGGAAGATGATGCTTTCGGTAGCGGCAGCCTGTTCCAGACCGCTGATAGGGAAGCCTTTTTCGTATGCTTCGGGATAACCGCCGCTCACAAGGATCACACAACCTGCCGAGCGCGGGTCCATGACCAGCGTCTTTTCGTCAAGGTTGCCTGCGGCTGTACCTTCCAGCAACTCCACGAGGTCGCTCTGGATGCGGAGCATCACGCTTTCCGTCTCCGGGTCGCCCATGCGGACGTTATATTCGATCACCATCGGTTCGCCTTTTACCCGGATCAGTCCGAGGAAGATGAAGCCTTTGTAGACGATGTTTTCTTCTTTCAGTCCGTTGATGGTAGGTTCGATGATGCGGGTACGTACTTTTTCCATGTATTCTTCGTCGGCAAACGGAACCGGAGTCACGCTGCCCATACCGCCTGTGTTGAGCCCTTTGTCGCCTTCACCGATACGCTTGTAGTCTTTCGCTACGGGGAGGACTTTGTAGTGTTCGCCGTCGGTAAGCACGAATACGGAACATTCGATACCACTCAGGAACTCTTCAATAACGACTGTGGCCGATGCGGAGCCGAACATACCGGCAAGCATTTCCTTGAGTTCTTTCTTTGCCTCGTCCAGTGTGGGGAGGATCAGAACGCCTTTTCCGGCACAGAGCCCGTCAGCTTTCAGCACGTATGGGGCTTCCAGCGTTTCGAGGAAAGCCAGACCTTCTTCGAGATTTTCGGCTGTGATACTTTTATATCGGGCCGTCGGGATTTGATGACGCATCATGAAGCCTTTGGCAAACTCCTTGCTGCCCTCCAGCTGTGCTCCGTTGGCGGATGGACCGATAACGGCGATATGTTTCAGTTCGGGACGGTTCTGGAAGTAATCGTAGATGCCTTTTACCAACGGGTCTTCGGGACCTACTACTACCATTCCGATGTTTTCTTTCAGGGCGAAAGCGCTGATCGCTTCAAAGTCGGTAGCTTTGATGTTGACATTCTCGCCTACGGCGTTTGTTCCGGCGTTTCCCGGAGCGATGTACAGCTTTTCAACTTTCGGACTTTGGGCAATTTTCCATGCCAGTGCATGTTCGCGGCCGCCCGAGCCTAGTAATAATATCTTCATAATGAGTATTAAGTTATGAGTTTTCAGTTATGAGTTTTTCGGTATGATGCTGTGAGCTGTCAATTATAGGTTGCTATAGGTTCTGCTCAAAGTATCGGGTGATTTTCTCGTGCAGATGTACACGGTCGCGGCCTGATACGTTGTGCTTGTGGCACGGATAGATAAACAGGTCGGGATAGGTGCGGGCATCTACACAGGCTTTCATGAACGACAGTGTGTGCTGCGGTACGCAAGTGTCATCGTGGTCGTCATGGATAATGAGCAAATGACCTTTCAGCTGTCCGGCAAGGTTCTTCAGATTACACTCTTTGTAGCCTTCCGGATTGCTTTCCGGAGTGTCCATATAACGTTCGCCGTACATCACTTCGTAATATCCCCAGTCGATGACAGGTCCGCCGGCTACGCCTACCTTGAATATTTCGGGGTAGCGGAGCAGCAAGGCAGTGGTCATGTGTCCTCCGAAGCTCCATCCGTGTACACCGATGCGGTTTCCGTCTATGTAGGGGAGGGACTTCAGAAATTCAATGCCTTTCACCTGGTCTTTGCTTTCTTCGATGCCGAGGCGGCGGAAGGTGGCGTTTTCGAATTCCAGTCCACGGTTGGCACTGCCGCGGTTGTCGAGGGTGAACATGATATAGCCTTTGTTAGCCATATAGATATCCCATCCGCGGGAGCCGTTCAGCCAGCCGCCGGTGACGAGTTGTGCGTGCGGGCCGCCGTATACGTAGACGATGACCGGATACTTTTTGTTCGGGTCGAAATCTGCGGGTTTGGTGAGGCGGTAGTATAAGTCGGTCGTTCCATCGTCGGCTTTAATAGTACCAGTTTCGATGGTCGGCATCTCGTAGCCTTCGTATGGGTCCTTGGCTGTCAGCAGGTTGACTGTTTTCAGGCTTTTGGTATCCACGATGTCAATGCGGCGCGGAAGGGTAGGAGTCGAATAACGGTCGATGAGGTAACTTCCCGATGCGCTGAGCATTCCGTTATGTTCTCCTTCTGTGGTAGAACGGAAGCTGAACGGGAGGCTGCGCTTTCCTGTGTTGACATTTACTGCAAAGTTATTGGAGCCTGTGCCATCCACTCCTTGGAAGATGACTTCTTTCCTCTTGGCGTTGAAGCCCAGAATGTCGCCTACCAGCCATTTGCCCTCGGTCAGTTGCTTCGTCGGGATGTATTCGATATGCTTGCCGCCTGCGGCATCGCTTTTCCATTCGCCTTTGAGGCTGGAGGTGAGGTCGCATAAATATAGATGGTTATATCCGTCACGCTGGCTCTGGTAGATGAATTTATTGCTGTCCCACGGTAAGAATACGATGGGGTGCTGAGGCTCTACATATTTGGGGTGTGTTTCTTCCAGCAGTTTGCCCAGTAACTTGCCTGTCGTTGCGTCATATTGGCAAAGTACGGCATGGTTCTGGTCGCGGTTCAGTTCGATAAGGTAGATGCTCTTTTCGTCCGGTGACCAGCTGATATTGGTGAAGTAACGGTCGGTCGGATCACCTGCATTCAGATAGATGGTCTTACCGGTGGAGGGGTTGTAGACGCCTACTTTTACTTGGTGGCTGGTCATTCCTGCCATCGGGTAACGGACGTTATTCACTTCTCCTACACGTGCGGTGATGTCTACAAGTGGGTATTGCGTCACCATGCTTTCGTCCATGCGGTAGAAAGCGAGCAGGTTGCCTTTCGGGCTCCAGAAGGTGCCTTTGTTGATGCCGAACTCATTGCGGTGGACGGACTGCCCGCAGACGATGCCTTCGGGTTCGTCGGTGATTGCCTGTTCGTTCACATACAGGTTGTTGTTGACTGTGTAGGCTACGTTTCCGTTGGCGACGCAATAATCTTCGTTGGCTGCTTTATCTTTCAGCTTCAGCGTGCTGACAATCCGGTTGTTCTCGAAATCGTATACGATATACTTACCGGATATTTTCAGTAACATTTGCGGTTTGTCCGCCCACGGGTAGCGGATTGAGTACGGGGTCGGCAGTTTCCCTGCTTTATTGTCTGCCAGTACTTTGTTGATTTGTCCGAGGGTAGTCAGCACTGTCTCTTTCCCTGTTCTGGGTTGAACAGTGTAGATGGTGTCGGTACTTGGTTTGATACACACGTCTCCCCACCATTGCAGACCGTAGAGGTTTTCTGCATAACGGTAGGTCTCGCCGCCCGGAATCAAGTCTTCCAGTGTCAGCTTTTTGATTTCCTGTGCCATAACATTGAATCCGATTGGTAGCGCCAGCAATATCAGAATGGCTCTTTTTCCAATTTTACTCATTGCTTTTATTTATCTTTATTGGTTTTAAATCCTTCTATTTTACCCTGTTCAGGAGAGTTGTCTTTCTCTGTCGGATGATACGTCTTTTTCGAGATATTCAATTCGCTTTCTTACTCATCAAATGATAAGATCGCAAGATGCGACCTTATATTGTCTATCAATAAGTTAATGGCATTTTTTTAGTGAGATGCCGTTAACTATCTATGAAATTACTCTTCTTCCTTCTTCGGTATCCTAGGCTCCCGATTTCCTCTGAATTCTCTTGGAGCTCTTGAATCTCTTTCCCCACGGAACTCGCCTCTAGGCTTTCTGTCCCTGTCATCCCGGGTAAAGCTTCCTTCTTCCCGTCTCGGCTTGAAGTCTCCTTCTTTACGAGGTTTGAACTCCCCTTCTCGACGTGGCTTGTACTCGCCTTCTCTGCGTGGTTTGAATTCCTTTCTTTCTCTGGGTCTGGGAGTATCATAGCCTCCTTCAGTCTCTTTCTTCTCTTCTCCTTCTCCCTCCTGACTCTTGAACTCCTTATATTTCCCGTCGAAAATCTCGTATTTGCGGAACTCGCATTCCAATGCGCCATTGAACAACGGCACTTTCTTGCTTGGTTTCAGCCCGATCTGATCGAAGCATTCTTCTCTATAAGAGAGTACCCAAGCCTCGTTTCCTACAAATGCATGCTTCAGACGTTCGCCAATCATCTGGTACAGTCCGAGCAGGTCATTGGTAGAGATACGTTCGCCATAAGGAGGATTCATCACGATGATGGACTTCTCCTGCGGCTGTTCGAATTGCTGGAACGGTTGCAGTTTCAGCGTCACATCTTTGGATACACCCGCCGCTTTTATATTATGCGTCGCTATTTCATTCGCTTTCGGACTGTTATCATATCCGTAAATCTTATGAGTGAATTCGCGCTCCTGACTATCATCATTGTAAATCTCATCGAACATCTCCGAATCGAAATCTACCCATTTCTCGAATGCGAATCCTTTGCGGAATACTCCCGGAGCGATGTTTCTTGCGATCAGTGCAGCTTCTATAGGAATCGTGCCCGAACCGCACATCGGGTCAATCAGGTCACATTCACCGCGCCATCCTGTCATTAGAACCATACCGGCAGCCAGTACTTCGTTCAACGGAGCTTCTACCTGTTCCTGGCGGTATCCGCGACGATGAAGCGACTCTCCGGAAGAGTCCAGAGACAATGTACAAGTGGTATGTGCAATATGGATATTGAGTAGTACATCCGGATTATTGATGCGTACCGACGGGCGTTTGCCTGTCTTTTCACGGAAATAGTCCACGATGGCGTCCTTCACTTTGTACGAGACGAACTTTGAATGGCGAAATTCTTCGCTGAATACAACTGCGTCTATCGCAAACGTCTTGTTCACATCAAGATACTCTTCCCATGGAATGGCCTGTATCTGGTTGTAAACTTCATCAGCATCCTTTGCCGTAAAATTCTTGATCGGTTTCAGAATGCGGATAGCAGTACGGAGGCAGAAATTTGCCTTGTACATCATACGCTTGTCTCCTGTAAATGAAACCATGCGACGTCCTATCTGGATATCGTTGGCTCCTAGTGTTGTAAGTTCTTCAGCAAGTATCTCTTCCAGTCCTTGGAAGGTCTTGGCTATCATCTCGAATTGTTCGCTCATATATAGTTTATTGATTTTATTTCTTTGCTTTTGTCTGTACAATCTTTGCTCCGGCGGGAATGTTTTCCGTTACCCAGATATTTCCTCCTACGGTTGCGTCGCTTCCGATAGTAATTCTTCCAAGGATGGTGGCGTTTGAATAGACTATGACATTGTCTTCCAGTATCGGGTGGCGGGGGATACCCTTGATCGGTTTTCCGTCGGCATCCAGCGGGAAGCTTTTTGCTCCCAGGGTGACACCCTGATATAATTTGACATTGTTCCCGATGATGCTTGTAGCGCCGATCACGACACCCGTTCCGTGGTCTATGGTAAAGTGACTACCTATCTTCGCTCCCGGATGGATATCGATACCCGTCTCGCTATGAGCCATTTCCGTGATCATGCGAGGAATCAGGGGAACACCCAGTTCCAGCAGTTCGTGCGCAATACGATAGTTGCTGATTGCCTTAATGGCGGGATAGCAGAAAATAACTTCACCGTAGCTCTTGGCAGCGGGGTCACCGTTGTAGGCAGCTTCTACGTCCGTAGCCAGTATTCTTCTCATGGCGGGTAGTTTACTGATAAAGTTCGCAGCCAGTCGGGCGGCTTCTTCTCTTCTCGACTCCGAGCAGACATTGCAGTCTCCTTCAGCCGTACTGAAACATAGTCCGGCCAGGATTTGCTCTGTGAGCAAGTCAAATAACTTTTCGATATTTACACCGATGTGATAATTGATTGTCCGGCTGTTGATGGTGGAATTTCCGTAGTATCCGGGGAAGAGAATGGCACGTGAAAGCTCGATAATTTCATACAAAACTTTAGCAGAGGGCAATGGTTCGCCATCTTTATGTTGATGAAACAGCCCTTTGTAAGATTCGCTTTCCGATAGCTCATCGACTGCCTGTGTCAGAATGTGGGTAAAGTTCAATGGACTCATTAGGTCAGTTACTCATGTTTATATGGGGACAAAGGTATTAAAAAAATAATAAATTTCGTTGAGATTCAATATAATTAATGTATTTTTGTGGCATTCAAAATTCAACACGGACAAGGGGATGAATAAAGCGAAATCTACTATGAAGCTATTTGGGTTGATAGGGTTGTTGATATTGTGGAACTGCAGTTGCGTGGATAGGCACCGCAGTCACGCTTTGTGTGAACAGTCACTTATCGATTCTTTAGAAGTCCGTGCACAGGATTCCCTGTTTTCCAACTTACCTTATTCACGTTCTTTATTGCGTAACGCAATGCGTCAGGCACAGGACTCGATGAGTTATTACCGCTTGATGGGATTGTATGGAAAGACTTTCTTCATCTCGTCCGATTTCGACTCTATCCTCTATTATAACCGCCCTGTAAAAGAGTATGATAAGCGTGCAGCTGCCTGCCCGCGATGGAATGATGTGCTTTCGGATGTGTATAACATTGAGGGAAATGTCTGGATGCAACTCAATCAGCCCGATTCGGCGGTTGCCTATTATGAGAAATCCTATGCTTACCGTCTGAAAGGAGATAAGGCGCATCTTCTGTCGGATATCTGTATGAATCTGGCGGATGCCCATCTGCATCGTGGCGAACTGGCACATACCGCTTCCTATTACCGGAGAGCATTGTTTATCTGCGACTCCCTGCATCTGTCGGAACATTCCAAATTTCCGGTCTATTGCGGACTGGGACAGACTTACATGGACTTGCGTGATTTTGATTTGTCCAATCATTATTACGAACTGGCAGGACAGTTCTTTGATGAAATGACAGTCAGCGAAAAGTGGGTGTATCTTAATAATCGGGGAAATCATTACTATTATAAGAAAGATTATCAGGAAGCCCTGGTCTATATGCGGCAAGCAGCGGAGCTGATAGCGGATTACCCGCAAATGGTATTCGAAAGCAATCTTTCGAAAGTTAATCTGGGCGATCTTTATCTGCTGACGAACCGGCTGGATTCTGCCGAAAACAATCTGAATGAAGGTTACCGTTACTTTTCGGAGATAAAGAACAACTCCGCCATGCACTACATTGAAACCCTGATGATTGAGCTTTCTCTGAAAAAAGGAAATATCGCGCGTGCCAGAGAAATGATAGCACGGACTGCTTCTACCGGACACGTGGATGCCAATATGCTTACTATACGCAACCAGTATCTGCAACATTATTATGAAAAGGCAGGTGACTACCGCAATGCGTATGAGTATCTGAAACGTGATTATCAACTGAATGACTCCATCCGTAGCGAACGGATTCGTACCCGTGTAGCCGAACTGGATATGCGTTACCGTCAGGACACGATCGTATTGCGCAAGGAAATGCAGATTCAACGACAAGCGGGTGAAGTGCGTGTATTGAAACTGAGCATGTATATCTGGGTGCTTGTCTGCCTGTTGCTGGCAGCTGGAACGGTGGTGATCATCTGGTATATGCGGAAAAAGCGGGAGTTTCTTCGTGAACGTTTCTTCCAACAGATAAATCGCGTCCGTATGGAGAATTTGCGGGGCCGGATTTCTCCCCATTTCACTTTCAATGTGCTGGGGCGTGAAATTAATCAGTTCAATGGATCGGAAGAGGTGAAGAATAATCTGATGGAACTGGTCAAATATCTCCGTCGGAGTCTTGAACTGACAGAAAAACTAAGTGTTTCTTTGCAGGACGAGCTGGATTTTGTACAGTCATATATCCGCCTGGAAAGTGGACGTGTCGGCGAAGACTTCACAGTTTCGGTCGTAGTGGAGGAGGGGTTGGATGCAAAAAGTATAATGATTCCTTCTATGATTGTACAGATTCCGGTAGAGAATGCGATTAAGCATGGGCTGGCCGGAAAAGATGATGAGAAGGAATTGACTATCCGTATTTCCCGTGAAGGAAAAGGAGTCCGTATCGTGATTTGTGATAATGGGCGGGGGTATCTTCCGCAAGTGGCTTCTTCGACTAGAGGAACGGGAACGGGGCTGAAAGTGCTCTATCAAACGATACAGCTACTCAATACAAAGAATAAAAATGAGAAGATACGTTTCAATATAGATAACCGAAACGATGGGCAGACCGGTACGCAAGTGTCGGTGTTTATACCGTTTCATTTTTCTTATGATTTATGATGAATGCAGAAGATAAATATAAAGTCGTTATTGTAGA
>OLXE01001199.1_pt1 | contig 12319 bp, 7 predicted proteins | sample 1644571 | NCBI WGS metagenome assembly OLXE01 (sample SAMEA103958161, study PRJEB25191) | human gut metagenome | biome: human-associated habitat [ENVO:00009003]; feature: intestine environment [ENVO:2100002]; material: feces | place: Germany | collected 2013/2015
ATTGACCGTTTGAGGAAAAACCGACCATTAAGTACCAGCACCATCAATGATCTTTGTATCATTTTAGGCTGCAGCCCGGAAAACATCCTTGCTTTTACGCCTCCTTCCCCTGAGACTAAAGAAAACGATATCTTCCTAAAACACAGATCTCTGCCCCGTACAAGGGAATAATTCTCAATCCCCCTATGGCATTGTGTCCCCTGCTGTGCTATACTTGATACGCAGTGCTTTCCTGTTCCGGTCTATAGCGATCTAAATTTGCAGGAAGCCAGGTAAAGGAGAATATCATGCAGAAAATAGGAAGAAATGATCCCTGCTGGTGCGGCAGCGGACATAAATATAAAAATTGCCATATGGATTTTGACGTAAAACTGTCAGAATACCGTCACAAAGGTTCCAAGGTACCAAGTCATGCCATGATCAAAAATCCGGAGCAGATCGCAGCAATCCGCGAAAGCGCAAAGATCAATGTGTCTGTTTTGGATTATGTTGCAGAACATATCTGTGCCGGCATCTCAACCGAGCAGATCGATCTGTGGGTTTACGAACAGACTACTCACAGAGGCGGAATTCCGGCTCCCTTAAACTATGAAGGATTTCCAAAGAGCGTCTGCACCTCTGTAAACGACCAGGTATGCCATGGTATCCCTTCTGCTGATGTGATCTTAAAAGATGGTGATATCATTAATGTAGACGTTTCTACTATTTATAAAGGATACTACTCCGACTCTTCCAGAATGTTCTGTATCGGTGAAGTTTCCCCTGAAAAGAAGCGTCTGGTAGAGGTAACCAAACAGGCGATCGAAGAAGGTTTAAAACAGGTACGGCCATGGGGACACTTAGGTGATATGGGTCAGGCCATCAACGACTATGCTACTGCAAACGGTTATACCGTTGTCCGGGAGATCGGCGGTCACGGCGTAGGCCTGGAATTCCATGAAGATCCATGGGTAAGTTTTGTTTCTAAAAAAGGAACAGAGATGCTTATGGTTCCGGGTATGATCTTTACCATTGAACCTATGATCAATATGGGGAAAGCAGATATCTTCGTTGACGCGGAAAATGACTGGACCATCTATACAGATGACGGTATGCCTTCCGCCCAGTGGGAGATCCAGGTTCTGATCACAGAGGATGGATACGAGATCCTTTCCTGGTAACAGGATCCGGCAGCCAGATCTGTTTCTTACAGGTCTGGCTGCCGTTCTGTAAACGATATATCCGAAACATTCAAAAACTTATTTTCTATATTTAATTCCAGCCGTCTGGCAGATATTTTCTGGTGTTTTCGATCATATCATGTACCAGGCTGCGCACCTGTGCCTCCTGAGGCTGCTTTCCCTTTACAACAGGGTCATGCAGGAAAGCCTGTACTACCAGTTCTTCATCACAGGTAAGTGCTGCCTTTAAGGTCCTCTCATGGTTTTCAATGTGAGGCATCAGCAGGGCTTTTACATTTTCAGGTACTTTCCCTGCAGCCACCGGATGGATACTGTCTCTGTCAAACAGGGCGTTTGTCTCTACCAGGGCATTTTCCGGAAGATTTGGGATCTGACCGGCTGTATTTGGGATATTTACATTGCTGACTACACGTCCCAGTCCGCACAGTGCCTTGATCAGAAGAATTCCCTCTTCTCCTGTTGGCGTCAGATCGATCTCCTCTTCTCCTGCTGCCAGTCTGTGACTTCTCTCCAGACGTTTCTTCAGATCTTCTTTTCTCCAGTCTACCGTTGTCAGACCGAATTTCCAGGAAGCAACTGTTTCCGGATCCTTCAGATACTCATTTCCAGGCATAAATTCCGCCAGATGACGGTCCCCTGCTGCTGCGATCAGCCCATATCTGCAAAAAAGATCCATTTTTACACGATTGGCGCATTTAAAAGAAGAATTCATCCAGTTTTCACCTTCCAGCTGATAACCTTCTTCAAAATGATGATCTATATAATTCTTGTATACAGGGAATAAGTCAGCTCCTTTATAACTTGCCTCCGTAAACCAGGTGAAATGGTTGATCCCCACTACATTTACATGAATATCATGCCAGTCTGCAACCTTGTCTCCTGTTTCTTCTTCGTAGATCCCCCTTAAAACCTTCTGGGTACCAAATACCTCATGGCAGCAGCCAAATGCCTTGATCTGCGGAAATACATGATACAGTGTTTTCACACACAGGGACATAGGATTGGTATAATTGATCACCCAGCAATCAGGAGCATATTTTTTGATCGCCTCTGCGATCTCTACAAACATAGGGATCGTGCGCAGCCCTCTTATGATCCCGCCCGGGCCTGCTGTATCACCTACTGACTGATAAATACCAAGGCGCTCCGGCAGATGTACATCGGAAGCCATCTCATTAAAAGTTCCCGGTAAAATAGAGATCACTGCAAAATCACAGCCTGTAAGAACTTCTTTCAAACTGTCCTTTACCTCAAACTTCCAGTCTCCCTTTGCCTCCGGTCGGTTCATCAGGTGATTGCCGATCACTTCATTGGTCTGTGCTGCTTTCCTGTCAATGTCATATAAACGGATGGTTCCGCTGATCTCGTCTTCCAGTGCCAGATCCGTCATAAATGTCCACGCCCATCCTCTGGAACCTCCTCCAATGTATGCAACCTGAATATCAGAAACTTTTCCTTTACTGTACTTCATATACGCTGCCTCCTGTTACAATATGTGTCCTTTATGTAGGTCCTTTTATGTGTCTCATTTTAGAATAAAATATGTAAAATTGCTAACAAAATCAGGTATATTTTTGTAGTTTTTATCTTATCGGCTACTTTTAAATGCAACTCTATGCTATAATAGACGCAGCAGGAACAGGAGCACTTATCATTATGGAACAGGACACACTTTATCTTTCTGTCAGTGAAATACCTGACGCATCTGAAATTTTATTTAAAGGGGAAATTCCCGGTATTTTCGTTGAAGAAGCCATCCGCAGCCACAGTTTTTCCATGGTCACGCGCCATTTTCATGAAAGCCTGGAATTATATTTTCTCATAGAAGGGGAACGTTTTTATTTCGTAGAACAGGATACCTATCATTTGCAGGAACATATGGCTATCCTGGTAGACCAGAACCAGATCCATAAAACCTGCCCTGCAGGTACAGGAAAAAAGCACCACCGTTTTCTGATGCAGTTAGAAGGACCTGTATTAGACCAGCTTCTCCACCTGTGTGGATCTGTAAGTCTGGAAGAATTTGGAAATGCCTATCGTGGTATTACAAGATTTTCTGTGGATCAATGGGCTCAGATTCTTTCCCTTCTGACACAGATCAAGGAACAATTTACACTTATCTCATCCCGGACAACTCCCGGCAATAAACAGGACACAACGACTGCCAACGGTTTGATCCGTCTGTATACCGTTCAGCTTCTCCTTCTCCTGATCCAGATCAGAAAGACGCAGGAAGAGGGCGGTTGGAAGGAAAACCTTCAAAACAATCTGGTCCATACAGGTATGTATCAGCAGGTACATGATATTGCTATTTATCTCCAAAATCACTGCAGTGAAAAAAACAGCCTGGATCAGATCGCTGCCCATTTTTTCATCAGCCGTTCCTATCTGACCCGGATCTTTCGCAAAGTTACCGGTTTTACCATTACAGAATACCAGAACATCTGCCGTATCAAAAAAGCCCAGCTTCTCCTGCGAGAAACCGAGCTTTCCATGACGGATATTGCCCTTGAAGCGGGCTTTATAAATCTCCCCTATTTTGAACGGGTATTTCGCAAAACTACTTCTCTTACACCCCTTCAATACCGCCGTCAGATGCGGCCATATTCATAACCTGACATTTCATATACCTGGATCCGGGCATCACACTGCCCTTTAAGTCCTGCTTTTCCCTGTTTACCATACACACGGGTAGTAAATACCTGGCTTCCCTTATTGATAAACAGTTCCAAAGAAGTTGTGTCCGCAAACAAAGTAAGGTCTGTCAGTTCTTCGATCCATACCTTGCGGATCGTCCTGCCGCTTCCACAGTTACCCAGATCCAGTGTCAGAACATGATCCATATAGGTCAGTTTTACTTCATCGCTGATGGAAAATTCTATATTTTTGCAATCCTTAAAGTCGATCTGCACTTTGGCACATTTGGGCAGTTCCAGATTTTGGAATTCTTCTTTGGAAAATGTTCTGCCATTCCGGCAAAGTTTCTCCAATTCCTTTACCGGCTCCTGATACAGCTTTCCATCCCTTATATGGAGCTGTCTCGGGATCGTTAAGGCATGCTGCCAGCCTTTTTTTACAGTAGGATTTGTATAATCTGCATCCGGTATTCCCATCCATCCGATCAGGATCCGCCTCCCCTGCTGATCCTCAAAGGTCTGCGGAGCATAAAAATCAAATCCCCGGTCTACCATCTGAAAATTATCTGTAGTCTTAATTACCCAGGTTCCCGGTGTAAAATCATAATCTAACGGAATACATACACACTGATGGACATTCCAGTAATCATATCCCTTCTTTTCTACACCCTGAGGGCAACAGATCAGACACAGCTGTCCATCCAGTTCAAAAAGATCCGGGCATTCCCACATATAGCCAAAGGCATTTTCTGTGGTGATCCGTCCATGATATTTCCAGTTTGTCAGGTCATCGGAACGGTATACCAGTACCAGGCCCTTGCTCTCTTTGTCCCTTGCTCCTAAGACCATGTAATAGCCATCTTCCCTCTTAATGATCTTTGGATCCCTTACATGGGCACTGATATCTGCCGGATAATCACTGTTGGTCATCAGGCATTTCTTCGGTGAAAAATGCATTCCGTCTTCGCTGGTGACATACATGGTATTGCTGACTCTTCCACTGTTGATGTAATCATAATCCGGGCGGTCAAACAATTTTACATTTCCTGTATAAAAGAAGTTGATCTTCCCATTTTCACAGAAAGCAGAGCCGGAATATACGCCATGAGCATCCTCATCGCTGTCCGGGAATAAGACCGGCTGGCACTGTTCATAGGTAACAAGATCCTTTGTTTTATAATGACCCCACAGTTTTAATTCTCCGGTTGGCTCAAAGGGGGTATACTGATAATAAATGTGGTATTCTCCTTTAAACTGACAGAGACCATTGGGATCATTCATCCAGCCGGTTTCCGGCATCAGGTGAAATGCAAGCCGGTCCGGGTCTTCTGCCACCTGTTTTCTGTATGCCTCATTTTCCCCATACCATGTTTCATAATCTTTCTGAAATACTTTCTCATATTTTTTCAAGGGATGCCTCCTGCTATTGCCAGCTGTATTATTTGTAGTCTTACTTTCTGGTTACTTTTACTGCCGCGGTATTCTCGTCTGCATTTTCACTGGAAAGTGGGGTAATATCCAGGTTCATTGCTTCCGGGAAGATCATCATAGTCTGTGGATTTAAACCTTTTTCCCGGATAAAGTCCAGGTCTGCTTTTAAAAGCTTATCGCCCTTCTTTACTGTATCGCCCTGGGTAACAAACGCTTCAAACCCTTCGCCGTCTAACTGTACCGTGTTGATACCTACGTGAATGAGCAGTTCCACGCCATCGGCAGATTTGATACCAACTGCATGTTTGGTAGGGAATAATAAAGATACAGTACCATCACATGGAGCATAAACGGTTCCGTCTGCTGCTTCTACTGCAATACCATCACCTAACATTTTGGATGCGAACATTTCATCTGCAGACTCTGTTACAGGAAGGACTTTTCCTTTCATGGGGGATGTAAAGGTAAGTTCCTGGTTTTCCTGTGCTGTTTCTGCAGTCTCTTCTGGTTCTGTTACAACTGCTTCCGGTTTGATCTCATCTGTTGTTGCTTTCACATCAGAATTCACTTCTGCTTCTTTATCTGCATCTGTAGTTTTAGCTTCTACTTCTGCTGTTTCTTTCTCAATTCCCATTTTTTTCCAGAATACAACAGTCAGTCCAAAGGATACTGCCATAGAAAGGATCAGACCGATGGCAAAGTGACCATAATCTTCCGGCTTCATGGAGATAAATCCAGGGAGTCCGGCTGCGCCTAAAGCCTGTGCCAGTGTTTTAGTCCATGCAAGATAAGCACTTCCTACACCGGAACCAATAATTGCTGCATAAAATGGATATTTCAGTTTTAAGGTCACACCAAACATCGCCGGCTCTGTGATACCTAAAAGAGCGGATACACCAGATGCGGAACAAATAGATTTTAATTTTTCGTTTTTGGTAAGCAGAAGCACTGCAAGAACAGCTGCGCCCTGTGCCACGTTATTCATACTAGCTGTAGAGAAGATAAAGCTTCCGCCTGTATGAACGCTGTCTGCTAAAAGCTGAGTCTCAATGGCAATAAAGCTATGATGCATACCAGTCATAGTGATCGGTGCATAAGTAAGACCGAAGATCGCGCCGCCTACAAAACCAAGAGAATTATAAAGCCATGTAATACCTGCTGCCAGAAGATTTCCTGCCTCTCTTAATACAGGTCCTACAAAAATGAAGGTAAGGAAGGAAGTAATCAGAATAGACAGCAGCGGAGTTGTCAGGTTATCCAGCCAGGAAGGTGTTACCTTACGCAGGCGTTTTTCAATATTTGCAATGATCCATGAAACAGCCAGTACCGGAAGAACGGTTCCCTGATAACCAATAGCTGCCACATTCAGCCCCAGGATATTCCATACAGGCGGATCTGCAATACCGATCTGGTATGCATTTAGAAGATCCGGATGTACCATGATCATACCCATAGCTGCGCCTAAGAAGGCATTTCCGCCAAATTTCTTCGTAGCACTAAATCCGATGAGCACCGGCAAAAATGTAAATGGCGCGCTTGCAAAAGTATTTACTGCTGTTGCCAGGCCTGCCCACTGTGGATAAAGCTCAATGACACTGCTTCCATTTATTAAAGGGGATGTCAGCACGTTGTTAAGGCCCATTAAAAGACCGCCTGCAACGATTGCCGGGATAATAGGAACGAAAATGTCACTGAGCATTTTGATAAAGCGCTGGATGGCGTTGCCGCTCTTCTCTTCTTTTTCATCAGATGCCTGCTCTTCTAATGTGCCTAACTGCTTCTGCACTTCTGCACACACCAGATTTACAGTGCCTGAACCAAAAATGATCTGAAACTGGGACTGTGTAAGAAATACTCCCTTTACACCCTCTAAATCACTTAAAGCTTCTTCGTTTCTCAGTGAATTATCACGAAGCTGAAAACGAAGTCTGGTAGCACAATGAGCTACTGATTTGATGTTTTTCTTACCGCCCACATACTGAATTACCTGTTCTGCAATTTTTGCGTAATCCATTTTTTACCTTCCCTTTCTTTTTAATGTTCTCTCGGATTTTTTGTTCCGGAGACATTTCACACAACTCTTATTTATTGTGATATATGACCACACTTTGTGGTATATCCGGTACCAATCTTTGTTTTTCTGTCTCTATTGTAACTATCTCCCCTGTTTGTGATTGGTACCGGTTCCATATTTGTATCATATACCTTTTTGTGTCTAATGTCAATGTTATTTATGGTACCGGTTCCATTGTTGAGTGTAAAAAAATAAAGGTCATTTTTATGCAACTTGCACAAACACGACCTTTTTATTACTTTTCTTTGCTTTTGGACCCTTTTTGGCCCGGTTCTGCCCTGTCTATTTCCCGTTTATTTTACTGTATTTTCATTTCTCACACTTTTTCCAGGTATCATTTCAAAGCCTACGATCTGTTTTTTTGGTACCGGTTCCTCTCTTATCATCTTAAGAAGAGTCTCCGCTCCCAGATAGCCCAGTCCATAGGAGTCAAAACGCAGGGTGGTAAGCTGTGGAGACAACAATTCGCTTTCATCATAGCCGCCAAAACCGGCTACTGATACCTGCTCCGGAATTAAAATGCCATGCTTTTGCAATATACGGTATGCTCCAAAAGCCAGACGGTCTGTAGCGCAGATCACACCGTCAGGAATTCCTTTCTCAAGGACTTTTTCCATCATTTCCTGGCCGCTTACGTAGCTATAATCTCCTGTTTCTACGGTCATCACCTGGGATCCGCTCTCTTTGATCCCCTCTAAGACTCCCTGGCGGCGGAAAATTCCCACTGCCTCGTCTTCTTCCTCTACGCCTAAATAAGCGATCTTTCCACGGACCCTGCTTCCCATAAAACTTCCCATGGTCTTTCCTGCTGTGTAATCGTCCATAGTTACAGTAATTCCCTCTTCAAAGTTCTGGGCAAGAACTACTACCGGCACCGGCGAATTCATAAGAAGCTGCTTATGTTCCTCGGTAAGAGAAATGGCACTAAATAAAATACCGTCTACTTTCTGGGTAAAAAGGCGGTTGATATTTTCCAGTTCCAGCTTTGGGCTGTGATCTGAGTCCTTGATCAAAGCCTCATATCCCTGACTTCTCAGATAACGGCCAACGCTTGTGACCACACGGCTGGTCACTTTTGAGTTCAAAGTAGGAACGATCACACCAACTGTATTGCTTTCTTTGGCTTTCAGCCTTGCAAAACTGTTCGGGATATAGTTATTCTCTTTCACCACATTCTGGATCTTTTTTCTCGTCTCTTCTTTGATGCTTCCCCCGTTAAAATACCGGGATACCGTACTTTTGGTAACTCCCGCCAGCTCTGCAATATCAGCCATTGTCAGCTTTTCAGCCATGATGCATTTCCCTTTCTTTTTAAAAACCCCGGAGAGTTTTTACGCCCTCCGGGGTTGATTTAACCTAATCTATTCTAACTCACTTTGCAGGATGAATTAGTCATTTCCATAAAGTGCAACCAGCTTAGACAGATGCTCGTAACGCTCTTTTGCTTCTTTCTCGTTACGTGCGAACAGAGTAGCTGCTCTGTCTGGGTTCTTCATGGTTAAGGACAGGTAACGAACCTCGCCCTTTAAGAAGTCCTGATATCCTTCCATCTTAGGAGCCTTAGAATCTAAGGTGAACTTCTTCTCAGCAGCTGGGTTGTAACGGAAGTTGTTCCAGTATCCGCACTCAAGAGCCAGCTTCTCTTCGGTCATAGCCTTGTCCATACCCTTCTTGATACCATGGTTGATACATGGAGCGTAAGCGATGATCAGGGATGGTCCTGGATATGCTTCTGCTTCAGCCAGAGCCTTAACAGTCTGAGCCATATCGCCACCCATACAGATCTGAGCAACGTATACATAACCATAGCTCATTGCAATACCAGCAAGGTCTTTCTTCTTGGTCTCTTTACCGCCTGCAGCGAACTGAGCTACAGCACCGGTCTTAGTAGACTTGGAAGCCTGACCACCTGTATTGGAGTAAACCTCGGTATCGTAAACCATGATGTTGATATCTTTTCCGGAAGCCAGAACGTGGTCTACACCGCCGAAGCCGATATCATAAGCCCATCCGTCACCACCGAAGATCCACTGGGATTTCTTAGCTAAGAAGTCCTTGTTAGCAACGATCTCTTTGCAGGTTGGGCAGTCAATGCCGTCTAATGCAGCAACTAACTTGTCAGTTGCAGTTCCGTTTAATGCGCCTACAGCGTAGGTATCTAACCATTCCTTGCAAGCAGCCTTAACTTCTTCAGAAGCGTTCTCGTTAGCCATTACAGATTCAACCTTGGACTTTAAGCCATCTCTGATAGCGTTCTGAGCCAGTAACATACCGTAACCAAACTCAGCGTTGTCCTCGAACAGGGAGTTATCCCATGCAGGACCCTGGCCCTTAGCGTTCATGGTGTAAGGTGTAGATGGTGAAGAGTTACCCCAGATAGAAGAGCATCCGGTTGCGTTTGCGATGTACATTCTGTCACCGAACAGCTGGGTGATCAGCTTAGCGTATGGAGTTTCACCACAGCCTGCGCATGCGCCGGAGAACTCAAGGAGAGGTTTCTTGAACTGGCTACCCTTAACAGTGTTCTCTTTGAACTTAGCGATAACTTCTTCCTTAACTGGCAGAGTCTCAGCGAAGTCGTAGTTAGCCTGCTCAGACAGACTAGCCTCTAATGGCTTCATTTCCAGAGCCTTGTTACCCTTCATACCTGGGCAAACGTTAGCACAGGAACCGCATCCGGTACAATCCAGAGCAGAGATAGCCATGGAGAACTTGTATCCTGGCATACCAGTCATATCCTTCATCTTCATATCTGCAGGAGCCTTAGCAGCTTCCTCAGCAGTCATAGCTACTGGACGGATAACAGCGTGTGGGCAGACATAAGAACAGAAGTTACACTGGATACAGTTATCAACGTTCCATACAGGAACCTTAACAGCGATACCACGCTTCTCGTATGCAGAAGAACCGGATGGTGTAGAACCATCAACGTAATCCTTGAATGCAGATACAGGCAGTGTGTTACCTTCCTGAGCGCTTACCTTGGTCTGGATGTTGTTTACGAAGTCTACAACTTCCTTTCTTCCCTCGGTAACTACCTTGTAGTCAAGTCCTTCATCTTCGCAGTTAGCCCAGCTTGCTGGAACTTCTACTTTGTGAACGCCCTTGGCACCAGCATCGATAGCTGCCCAGTTCTTCATAACAACGTCTTCACCCTTACGTCCGTAAGTTGCCTTTGCAGCAGCCTTCATCAGCTCGTTAGCCTTTTCAGCTGGGATGATTCCGGTCAGCTCGAAGAATGCGGACTGTAAGATTGTGTTGATACGTGTTGGTCCCATACCGGTCTCGATACCGATCTTAACACCGTCGATGGTGTAGAAGTTAATCTTGTGATCAGCGATGAACTTCTTAACCTGGCCTGGTAAGTGCTTCTCAAGGCCTTCCATATCCCATGCGCAGTTTAACAGGAAGGTACCGCCGTCAACCAGCTCCTGTACCATGTTATACTTACGTACATAGGATGGATTATGACATGCTACGAAGTTAGCCTTGTGGATTAAGTAGGTAGACTTAATTGGGCTGTGTCCGAAACGCAGGTGAGACATTGTAACACCGCCGGACTTCTTAGAGTCATAATCAAAGTATGCCTGAGCATACATATCTGTATTATCACCAATGATCTTGATGGAGTTCTTGTTAGCACCTACTGTACCGTCAGCACCCAGACCCCAGAACTTACAGTTAGTAGTTCCTTCTGGAGTAGTAACTAATGGAGCACCGATCTCAAGAGACAGGTTAGTAACATCATCAACGATACCGATGGTGAATGGAGTCTTAGCTTCATTCTCATATACTGCTACGATCTGAGCAGGTGTGGTATCCTTAGAACCTAAGCCGTAACGTCCGGTTAAGATCTTAACCTGGTCAAACTTGCTTCCCTTAAGAGCAGCAACAACATCCAGGTACAGAGGCTCGCCAATAGCGCCTGGCTCTTTTGTTCTGTCTAATACGGAGATAGTCTTAACAGTTTCTGGAATAGCATCGATCAGAGCCTGTGCACAGAATGGTCTGTACAGACGAACCTTAACAACGCCGACCTTCTTGCCCTGCTTTGTTAAGTAGTCGATGGTCTCTTCAATGGTATCATTTACAGAACCCATAGCGATGATAACATGCTCTGCGTCTGCTGCACCATAGTAGTTGAACAGCTTATAATCTGTACCAAGCTTTGCGTTAACCTTGTCCATGTACTCCTGAACGATTGCTGGAAGAGCATCATAGTATGGGTTGCAAGCTTCTCTTGCCTGGAAGAAGATATCTGGGTTCTGAGCGGAACCTCTCTGGCATGGATGGTTTGGATTTAATGCATGCTTACGGAATTCAGCGATCGCATCCATATCAGCCATATCCTTCAGATCTTCGTAATCCCAGGTCTCGATCTTCTGGATCTCATGCGAGGTACGGAAACCGTCGAAGCAGTGCATGAAGGCATACTTGCCGCTGATGGCGGACAGGTGCGCCACAGCGCCCAGATCCATTGCCTCTTGGGGAGAGGAGGACATCAGCATGCCATAGCCGGTCATACGGCAGGTCATGAAGTCGGTGTGATCACCGAAAATGGAGTGGTGGTTGGAGGTCACCACGCGGGAAGCGATATGCATCACGCTGGGCAGGAACTGACCGCCCATGGCATACATGGCCGGGATCATCAGCATCAGGCCCTGGGAAGAGGTAAAGGTGGTGGTCAGGGCGCCAGCCTGCAGGGAGCCGTGGCAGGTACCGGCGGCACCAGCCTCAGACTGCATCTGGATGACATCCACGGTAGAGCCGAACAGATTCTTTCTGCCCTTGGCGGACCACTCGTCCACCTTTTCCGCCATCGGGGAGGACGGTGTGATCGGATAGATCGCGGCAACCTCGGTAAACGCGTAGGCCACATGGGCCGCGGCGGTGTTGCCGTCCATCACTACATAATGTTTTTTCATAAGGATCGTTCATCTCCTGTAACGTTGCTGTGCAGAGGGGGAAGCATCCAACGGCTAAGCGGCAACGCGATA
>OLXE01001207.1_pt1 | contig 12279 bp, 7 predicted proteins | sample 1644571 | NCBI WGS metagenome assembly OLXE01 (sample SAMEA103958161, study PRJEB25191) | human gut metagenome | biome: human-associated habitat [ENVO:00009003]; feature: intestine environment [ENVO:2100002]; material: feces | place: Germany | collected 2013/2015
GTGACGTTACTCATGGCCAGCATCGCCAGGCCTTGATCAGCAACCATTTGCCCGTAATGCCCCATACGCCCTAAATGATGCGCATGGCACAACGTTAACAGGCAAAAACCGCGGTGTTTTGTTTGTTCGATGGCAGCATTTACCGCCACTTTTCCGGCGTGTTGACCAAAGCCATTGTGGGCATGAAAACGCTGTAAATTACCTTCACTTGTTAAGCATTCCGGGCGGGCATTCGCGGTTACATCGCCACGAGCGATATTTTCCAGATATTTCGGTAGCAGCGTGACGCCGTGGCTGGCAAAGCCATAACGTTCCGCTTCAATCATATGTTCCGCCACATCCTGAGCGATATCGGCATCACAGCCATTAAGTTCCAGCAGCCCGGCAGCTAACCAACGCACTTTTTCAACAGCAATTTGTAATGACATCGTTGGTTTCCTCACATTAGACCTAAAATTTTCCACCAGGTGGCGGCAAACAGTAGCAACAACAGGTAGCCGATTACCGTCAGGTACAGTCCCACACGGGTAAACTGGCGTGGCGTGAAGGTATCCGTACCCATACACACCATATTTTGTGGCGCGTTAATCGGCAGGATGAAGCCAAAACTGACACTGAAGGCGAGCAGAATGGTCATGCCGACCGGGTTAACGCCGAGTTCTGGCGGCAGACTGCTTAACAGGCTAATCAGGATGGGCAGCAATGCGGCAGTTAGCGCAGTGGCACTGGCAAACCCCAGGTGAATGATTATCAAGAAAGCGGCGAGAATCGCGAAGACGTCAAGACAAAAACCTTTCACCACATAGTTCGCCATCCATGAAGCTGCCTGTGTATCAAGCAACGTGGACCCCAGGCTGATACCAATACCAAACATCAGCAACGTGCCCCACTGCACACGTTTTTCGACCTCTTTCCAGCTCATTACACCGATGCCTGGCAGCAACATAATCGCCAGTCCGGCAAGGGTGACAGAGGTGGTATCAATACTGTGTAATTTTCCGCCAGTAGACCAAAAGAGCAGTAACAACAGCGAAATACCGATCAAGCGTTTTTCTTTACCGGTGGTTGGCCCTAACTCTGCGAGTGCTTTTTTAATGGCCTCGCTCCCCCCTTCAACAGCTTCCGTTTCTGGCGGCAACAATTTACGTGCGAGGAAATAGAGGATCACCGACATGGTGAGGCTCCAGGGCGCGCCCGCTAACAGCCAGTCAAGCCAGCTGACAGAATGCCCGGCGCCGAAAGTTTTATTGATAAAACCGATAGAAAGCAGGTTTTGCGCCGACGAAGTTTGAATACCAACGTTCCAGATACTGGTCGCCTGGGCGATAACAATCATCATTGACGCCGCTAAACGTGAATGTTTATCCACCTTAAATGCCGCAATGACCCCCATCATAATCGGCACCACGCAAGCCGTACGGGCAGTGGCACTGGGTACGACCAGGCTCAGGACGATGGTCACCACAATGGCACCGATAATAATGCTGCGGCTACTGGCACCTATTTTCGACATAGTAAACAGCGCAATACGTTTATCCAGCCCGGTAATGGTCATTGCCGCCGCGATAAACATTGCTGCTGCCACCAGCGCCAGAGCAGAATTAGAAAAACCCGACAGAGTCATTTTCAGCGCTTTCGCGGTGCCAAGGATCGTGTCCGGGTGATTCATATCCGGGGCAAAACCAACCATAAAGATAATCAGTGCGGAAATAACAATTGCACTGGCGGTGTAATCCATCGCTTCGCTGATCCAGACAATAATGGCAAACACCAGAATGGCGATCATATTTTGTCCGGCGACGGGCAAGGTATCGCCCAGAGGCAGAAGAGTAATAATAATTCCGGCAATGATCGCCAACCACAGGCCGGGATTAGGGATAATTCGACGCTTTTGTGGTGCGCCATGTGATATTGATGACATATTCACCTCATTGTGAAAAATAAAAAACCTGCCTGGCTATTGCAGGAGCTATGCCATCTTTAATTTTTTAATAATGCTTTGTTATTTAATGATTTTATTATTTATTCTTTTTATTTTGTGCGCGGTTTTCCGCACAGTAAATAAAAGGTGATTCTCTTACCACACAGATAAAAAAAGGGAGCGATATGCTCCCTTGATATTCATTTATGGATTACTTAATAACATTCCATAACGTTTCGCCAAGCAACGCCGGGTTTCTTGTCCATGCCATGCCTGCTTTATCGAACGCACGGAATTTATCCTCTGCACTGCCGCTACCGCCAGAAATAATGGCTCCGGCGTGTCCCATGCGTTTTCCTTTTGGTGCAGTAACACCGGCAATATAACCTACGACCGGTTTATTCATATCATGGCGAATAAATTCCGCGGCCCGTTCTTCCGCATTACCACCAATTTCACCGATCATAATTACCGCGTCTGTTTGCGGATCATTTTCGAATAAACGCAGCGCATCAATAAAGTTAGTCCCCGGAACCGGATCGCCGCCAATACCAATACAGGTGGATTGCCCAAGTCCCAGCGCCGTGGTTTGCGCTACAGCTTCGTAGGTTAATGTACCGGAGCGGGAAACAATCCCAATACGCCCTGGGCGGTGGATTTCACCAGGCATAATCCCGATTTTGCACTCACCCGGCGTGATAACTCCTGGGCAGTTTGGCCCAATCAGCCGCACATCCGGGTGGCAGTCAAGCAGCCGACGAACTTTCACCATATCCAGTGTCGGTACACCTTCAGTGATCACCACAACCAATTTGACGCCAGCTTCAATAGCCTCAACAACAGAATCCAGCACAAACGGTGCAGGCACATAAATCACGCTGGCATCGGCCTCAGTTTGTCGCATCGCATCTTTCATTGAATCAAAAACCGGGCGATCCAGATGCCGTTGCCCGCCCTTACCAGGCGTCACTCCACCCACAATCTGCGTGCCATACGCAATAGCCTGCTCTGTATGAAATGTGCCGTTTTTGCCGGTAATGCCCTGCACCAGTACCCGCGTGTGTTTGTTGATCAAAACGCTCATCTTAACCTCCTGTTAATTCAGTAACGCAATGATGCGTTTCGCGGCATCATCCAGAGAATCGACGGCTTCCACCGTCAGACCACTTTCTGCCAGTAACCGCTGCCCTTCGGCGGCGTTATTACCGGAGAGACGCACCACGACAGGCAGGGTGATGCTGGCCTCATTCAGAGCATGAATAATGGCTCTGGCGATCATGTCGCAACGGACAATCCCACCAAAAATATTAACCAGAATGGCTTTCACTTTGCTGTCGGAAACAATCAGCCGAAAGGCTTCACTGACGCGCTCCTGGGTTGCGCCACCGCCAACATCCAGGAAGTTTGCGGGTTGTTCACCGTATAGCTTGATGATGTCCATGGTTGCCATAGCCAGCCCTGCACCATTGACCATGCAGCCGATATTTCCGTCCAGCGAGACATAATTAAGATCAAGCTTCGCTGCCTGGCTTTCGCGTGGATCTTCCTGGGTTTCATCACGTAGCACCTGGAGTTCCGGGTGACGATACAGCGCGTTATCATCCAGCGATACTTTCGCGTCTGCACACATAAATTCGCCCGTTTCCCGCAACACCAGAGGGTTAATTTCCAGCAGGGCAAAATCCAGTTCGTTAAAGGCTTTCCACGCCTGATTAACCAGGCGACTAAAGGCAGCAAATAGTCCGTGTTCCAGTTGCAGAACAGCAAACATTTCGCGGATATGGCAAGGCTGCACGCCTGTCAGTGGATCAATGCTGACACTGCTGATTTTCTCCGGTGTCTCATGGGCGACTTTTTCAATTTCCACACCACCTTCCGGGCTGACAATAAACGTGACCCGCTGGCTTTCACGATCCACCACCATGCCAAAATAGAGTTCCTGGCGTACCGGATAAATGTTTTCGCACAGTAAAATACTGCTGACATACTGTCCTTCTGGCCCGGTCTGATAAGTCACCAGTTGCGATCCCAACATTTGCTGTACAAAAGCCTGTGCTTCCGGCAGCTGCTTAAGCACTTTTACGCCGCCAGCTTTACCGCGCCCACCAGCATGTACCTGCGCTTTAAGTACCGCGCCTTTACTCGGGCAAGCAATATGTTGCCAGGCATCTGCCAGTTGCGAAATCTGTTGGATAGCTATCTCTTTTGGACACGGCATCCCCATGCCAGCCAGTAACGATTTGGCCTGATACTCATGTAAATTCATATATTCCCTCAGTGGTGTGTGTTATCCGTGTAATGCTTTATTATTCAAGGCCATTGCTGCTTCGTGGATGACTTCGCTTAATGTCGGATGCGCATGGATCGCACAGGCAATATCCTCGCCAGAGGCGCTAAAAGTCATCGCCAGCGCAATTTCATTAATCAGCTCCGATGCCTGCGGGCCAACAATCGCTCCGCCAAGTACGCGGTCAGTGTGTTTATCACTGTATAACGTGCAACGCCCACCTTCCTGGCCTAATGCTAAGGCGCGACCGTTACCGGCAAACAGAGAATTTCCTTTGTTAAAGACTCTGCCAGCGGCTTTCAGTGAGGCCTCGTTTTCCCCTACCCACGCAACTTCCGGTTGGGTGTAAATCACCGAAGGGATCAGCGCAAAATTAATCGGCTCTACCACCAGTCCGGCAATTTGATCAGCCACCACTACACCTTCAGCCATCGCTTTATGCGCCAGCATCGGCCCTCGCACGACATCACCAATTGCCCACAGCCCGGCTTTCCCGGTACGGCATAAGTTATCGACGGCAATACCGCCACGGTTATCGGCTTCAAGACCGAGTTGCACGAGATCGACACCAGAAAGTCGCGGTACACGTCCAATGGCAAGAATTAATTTATCGAAGCGGCTTTCTTCTCGCTTCTCACCCTGCCGCCAGCGCACATGCACACCGTCATCCCGTTGTTCAATAGCCTCAATCTCTACTGCCAGTTGCATTTTCATCCCACTGGCAATCATTGCTTTACGGACTTCGTTCGACAGGCGAGCTTCCAGTGCAGGCAAGAACGTTGGCGCCATCTCCAGCAACGTGACGTCTGAACCAACCCGATTCCACACAGACCCCAGTTCAAGGCCAATCACGCCAGCGCCGATCACACCGAGACGCGGCGGCACTTCGCTCAATGCCAGGGCGCCACGATTGTCGAGGATCTGTTGATTATCAATGGTAACGCCAGGCAGCTGACGCGGCTGAGAACCTGTTGCAATCACTACATTACGGGCGTGAAGGTGTTGATCGTTTACACGTAATTGCCAAATCTCATCCTGAGCACATTCTAACGTTGCGAGGCCGCACAGGTGCTTCACTTTATTTTTCTTAAACAGCAAGCTGATGCCCATTGTCAGGCGGCTTACTATGGCGTCTTTACGTTGAATCATCGCAGCTGCATTGAAAGATACGCCGTCAACATTAACGCCATGAATGCTCGCCTCATGCTGCACTTGCGCGTACAGTTCGGAAGATTGCAGCAACGATTTTGACGGAATACAGCCGACATTGAGACACGTACCGCCCGGCGAAGGTTCGCCCTGTGCATTAACACCATCATCAATACATACTACGGAAAGCCCATTCTGCGCAGCCCGCAGTGCCGCTACGTAACCACCTGGCCCCCCCCCCATAACTGCCACATCAAAAATTGTACTCATCGGCGCCCTCCTTAAAGATCCAGCAACAGTTGTTCCGGTGATTCCAGTAGCTCACGTATTGCCACCAATGTATGCACGGCTTCCTGACCATCGATAATGCGATGGTCATAGCTGAGAGCAAGGTACATCATGGGACGAATAACAACCTGACCGTTTTCTGCGACCGGGCGCGGCGTGATGGCATGCATCCCAAGAATGGCCGACTGCGGCGGGTTAATGATTGGCGTTGACATCATCGAACCAAAAGTACCGCCGTTGGTGATAGAGAACGTGCCGCCCTGTAACGCCTCCAGCGGCAATTTGCCATTGCGTGCCTGTGTGGCGTATTCGGCAATTTGCCGTTCAATTTCCACCAAAGAGAGTGATTGCGCATTGCGTAACACAGGCACTACCAGGCCGCGGTTGCTGCTCACTGCAATGCCGATATCGCAATAATCACGCCAGATAATCTCGTTGCCATCGACGCTGGCATTCACTACAGGGAAGCGCTCCAGCGCCCGGGTAACGGCCTTAACAAAGAAGGACATAAAGCCCAGCTTCACGCCGTGCTTCTCGGCAAAACGATCTTTCCAGCGGGCGCGTAAGTCCATCACGCTCTGCATGTTTACTTCGTTGAATGTGGTAAGAATGGCGTTATTTTGTTGGGAAGCCAGCAGACGCTCAGCAATTCGCTGACGTAAGCGCGACATCGGCTCACGACGTTCCTGACGAGCACCCGGTGTCAAGGGTTTAGCTGGCGCGATCTCCGCCACCCGTTCAGGCTGAATGGCTGGTGCAGGAGTAACGCGCTGCACATCCTCTTTCAGGATACGTCCATTTCTCCCGCTCCCCGCAACGTCAGCAAGTTCGACACCACTACGCTGTGCCTCCAGCCGTGCGGAAGGCATCGCCAGGGTTTCGGTGACTGGTGTGACGGTTTCTTCTATGACAGCTTGCGGCTTAAGATGCGCCAACAGTTGCGCGGACGTGACCGTGCTACCTTCGCTGACGATAATATTGCTTAACACGCCATCGTGCGGGGCCGGTATTTCCAGAATGACTTTATCGGTTTCCAGCTCGGCAATCACATCATCGCGTTTTACGTGCTCGCCTTCTTGTTTACACCAGGTTGTCAGCGTGCCTTCCGTGACAGATTCCGGTAATACAGGGACAGTAATTTCGATCATAAAATGTTCTCCTTATTATTTTTGTGCGCCTTTCATGGCTGAATATCTGCAAACGCAGCAGCAAGAAATTCGTCGATTTGTTGTTTATGTACACGCCCATACCCTGTCGCTGGTGCTGCCGCTGCCGGGCGGCCTGCATACTGCCAGTAAGGAGTGTTAATTTTCAGTGCCGCCAGCTCATGACGAATCTGCCGCCACGCGCCCTGGTTTTCTGGCTCTTCCTGCAACCAAATCCATTCGCAGCAGTTCGGCCAACTCGCCAGAACATCATTCAGTTCTGCGACCGGGAACGGGTAGAGTTGCTCCAGGCGAACAATCGCTACCTCGTCTTCATGCTCACGCTGCTTACGGGCTTCCAGTACGTCGTAATAGACCTGGCCGCTACACAAAATAACGCGCTTAACTTTCTGGGACTGATGCAATTGCGGATCGGTGATTACCGGTTTATAAGCGTCATCAGTGAATTCACAAAGCTCGCTCATCGCGCCTTTAAACCGAAGTAAACGCTTACTCATCATTATCACTAACGGTTTGCGCATTGGGCGTAATGCCTGACCGCGCAACAAATGGAACATTTGTGCTGACTCACTGGGCATCACCACCTGCATGTTGTTTTCTGCGCACAGTTGCAGCCAGCGCTCAGGACGTGCGGAAGAGTGCTCCGGCCCTTGTCCGTCATAGCCATGCGGCAGAAGAATGGTTAAACCGCTATAGCGATCCCACTTGGTTTCGCCAGACGAGATAAATTGGTCAATAGCAACCTGAGCGCCGTTGGCAAAGTCACCAAACTGTGCTTCCCAAATAACCAGTTGCTGAGGCGCAGACGTTGAATAGCCATATTCAAAGGCTAAGAGCGCTTCTTCATTAAGCACCGAATCATAAACATCGAAAGATGCCTGACCAGCGCGGATATGCTGTAACGGCAGATAACGACGGGCTTCCGTTTGATGATGTACCACTGCATGGCGATGACTGAACGTGCCACGCCCTGAGTCTTCACCAGAAAGACGCACACCAACACCCGCATCCACAAGCGATGCATAGGCCAGCATTTCAGCCATTCCCCAGTCTACTGGCTGAGTACCTGCGGCCATATCCTGGCGTAACGCCAGTTGCCGTTTAATGGTAGGATGTGCGACCACATCGGGTGGCAGTGTAGAAATGATTTCACCATACGCTGCCAGCTTTTGCCGAGGCAATGCCGTAGATACCGGGGCGCTCCAGTGAGGGTTGGTCAACCCATACCAGTTAGCGCTAAAAGAGTGAATTGCAGGTTTGAGAGGCTGCGGTTCACGTTTCTGGCAGCTATCCAGCCAGTCGCGATAGCGTGCCGTCATCTCATCTTGTTGCGCCTGAGTTAACAGGCCGCGGCGGGCAAGAGATTCACCATAACGGGCGAGCGTACCAGGGTGAGCATCCACTGCCTGATACATTTGTGGCTGGGTAAGACGTGGCTCATCGCTTTCGTTGTGTCCGTGCTTACGGAAGCAGCAAATATCGATGATGATGTCACGCCGGAAGGTGTCTCGCCATTCGCACGCCAGTTCCATTACCTGGCAAACAGCGTCAACGTCATCGCCATTAACGTGGATAATTGGGGCCGCTACCATTTTGGCAATATCGGTGCAGTACCGTGAAGAACGCATATCCTGCAAGCGGGAAGTGGTGAAGCCAATCTGATTGTTAATCACCAGATGTAGCGTACCGCCAGTGCCGTAGCCCTGAGTCTGCGATAAGTTAAACGTGGTTTGGTTGACGCCGAGGCCGCCCAACGCGGAATCCCCATGAATAAGTACGCCCACCACTTTTGCCTGACCATCCTCACCACGGCGTTCCTGCCTGGCTCGCACCTGGCCCAGCACCACCGGATTCACGATCTCCAGATGTGAGGGGTTATACGCCAGCGCCACATGCAGCGAACCGGCAGGTGTTTCCAGATTGCTGGAATACCCCATGTGGTATTTCACATCGCCTGAACCACTGCCGATCGTCTGCTTGCCTTCAAACTCAGCAAAAAGCTGTGCCGGGTCTTTATTCAACAGATTAACCAGAACATTAAGTCTTCCCCGGTGCGCCATGCCAATGACCATTTCCTCCACACCTTGCGCACGCAGGCGTTTTGTCAGCGTATCGAGCGCCGGGATTGCACTTTCGCCCCCTTCCAGAGAAAACCGTTTCTGCCCAACATAACGGGTATGCAGATAACGCTCTAACGTCTCTGCCGCCATCAGTTTTTCAAAACGAGCAATACAGGTTTGGGCATCAGCTTGTGGCGCATTGCTGCTCTCAATCCGTGATAACAACCAGTTGATTTCTTCACGATTTTCCAGATGAGCAAGTTCATAAGCCTGGCTACTGGCCCAGGCTTGCTCCAGCAGGTTAAGCAGTTGCTTAAGTGGCATTTGCGTGGTGTGTGCGCCAAAGGTGACGCTAAACTCCTGCAACAAGTCTTCTTCGCTTAATCCCCAAAAACCAGGCTGGAGGGAGGGAACGTCAGCCGGGGGATTCAAACCAAGTGGATCAAGCTTTGCGCGCAGATGCCCCTGCGTGCGCCAGGCATTGATCAGTTGTATTACCGCAGCCTGTTTTTTTAAGGTCGCACCGCTGATATTGTTATCACCGGATACGCTTTGGACAGTCAGTTCAGGTGAAAGAAAAAAACGCCGCCAGTCTTCCGGGAGTTGTTCCGGCGTACGCAACCAGGTCTGGTAGTACTCTTCAAGCCAGGTCGCGTTATCTCCACTAAGCAGCGTGCCGGGCGAGGTCATGTTCTCCATGTTTTTCTCCTGATGGTCATAGACAGCTGCATTACTGCACAATCCGTACCAACAGTTAAAAACACTAATTTTCAAAAACTTATAGAAAAGAGATGATGTAAAAGTGGGCGAAAAAAGGGACAAAATAGTAGGGAGTGGCTGGAGTCAGGAACAGGCGGAGAGATCCGCCTGTTGATTAAAATCACATCACCGCAGCAAACGCCTTTGCCACGCGATGCACATTTTGCGTGTTAAGCCCGGCGACACACATGCGACCGCTGGCGATGAGATAGACACCAAATTCTTCACGTAGTTGGTCAACCTGAGCGGCACTTAAACCGGTATAACTGAACATGCCGCGCTGATTAAGCAGATAATCGAAATTGCGTTCTGGCATCTCTGTGCTCAATACCTTCACCAGTTCCTGACGCATTGCCAGAATGCGAGTTCGCATCTCTTCTACTTCCACCAGCCAGCTGGCTTTCAATGCCTCGTCATTCAGCACCGCAGCCACCACCTGCGCACCAAAATTCGGCGGGCTGGAGTAGTTGCGGCGAACAGTTGCTTTCAATTGCCCCAGTACGCGGCCTGCGGCTTCGGCATCTTCACACAGAACAGAAAGTCCGCCGACGCGCTCGCCGTAAAGGGAGAAAATTTTCGAGAACGAATTGCTCACCAGAGCGGGTAATCCAGCGCTGGCAATGGCGCGAATGGCGTAGGCATCCTCTTCCATACCGGCACCAAATCCTTGATAGGCAATATCAAGAAATGGGATAAGCTCACGGGCTTTGAGAATTTCAATCACCGCATCCCACTGCTCATTAGTGAGATCGGCACCCGTTGGGTTGTGGCAACATGGATGCAGCAACACAATACTGCGGGCAGGTAATGTTTTCAGCGTCGCCAACAGGTCATTAAAGCGCACGCCGTTAGTCGCTTCGTCATACCAGGGGTAAGTACTTACTTCGAATCCAGCCCCGGCGAATATTGCTACGTGGTTTTCCCAGGTAGGATCGCTGACCCAGACGCTTGATTCCGGGAAGTAGCGTTTCAGGAAATCTGCGCCCACTTTCAATGCCCCTGAGCCGCCAAGGGTTTGAATGGTTGCTACGCGCTGTTGTTGCAGTACCGGATGGTCCGCACCAAACAGCAGCGGCGCAATGGCATGGCGATAGCTGTTAAGCCCTTCCATCGGTAAATAAAGCGAAGCACCATGAGGCTGCGCATTCAGGCGCGCTTCCGCATCCGCCACGGCTTTCAGTTGTGGAATAATTCCGTCTTCGTTGTAGTACAGACCGATACTTAAATTCACTTTGTCGCTGCGAGGGTCTTCTTTAAAACGCTCCATAAGCGTAAGAATCGGGTCGCCAGCGTAGGCGTCAACTTTTTGAAACACGCGATGGTTCTCCAGGTTTACGGGCAGGTGGTTAAACCACAATAAACCGGAAGAAGGCGAAGATCGAGAGGATGTTCAAAGTCAGTCGGGAAGTTGGCGAAGAATTTGCTCCACTCGCTCTTGCAGTGGCCCCGAAACCGAAAGATAAGGAATGTTCCTGCGCGACAATTCCTGTTCATACCACACCTGTTGCCGTGCGCGAAATACCTCTCCTTGCCGGGTGCCATCCTGCACGAAGGGAAATTCTGCGCCGCAAAGCACTACCAGAGAGTATTCCCGCTCCGCCAGTTGGTGAAGTTCTTGCGGAGCATGACCATATTGATCAAGGGCATAGAATAAGGTCGTGAGTGGCGACGTGTCACATATAAGATAGTGATTAGCTTCTGCTTGTTGTTCCCGGCGTACCTGTTCGCAGGCGATATGCAACAAATCATCCGCAGTTAAGATACCGTTTTTTTCTTCCCAATAGTCGCGGCCAAATTCAGCGACATACACCGTATCAAGCACGCCCGCCAGCGCTTTTGAAAGCGTGCTTTTACCGGTAGATTCGCCACCAAGCAGACAGATACGGCGAACGAAACTGTAATAAACATCATTCGCCAACATGTAGCGATAGCGGTGAACATCGGAACGAATAAGCGTTCCCGAAGGCGCTTCATCGCCAACTGGGCGCGCCATTCGAACGTGTTCAACGGGTTGGGCAAAACGCCGCGCCAGCACGTTAGCAAAGCCATCGCCATAGTCTTCTGCAGTAAATACAGCGTGTGGGCGGCAACGTAATATCTGCAAGCATAGCGTCGCCACATAATGACGGTGGATGTCGGCATCAGCATTGTTATGCGGGATAGCAGGTAAGTTATAACGCGCAACAAGCTCTGGCGTCAGTACCAAAAACGTCGCTTGCGGGAAGCGCACTTGCAGCCACGTCAGGCGCTTTTCAGGTTCACAGTCAGGCATTTCCGGCACGGAATAACTGATGATGAACAGTTCTTCACATTGCGCCAGTGCGGTATTGATCAACTTTTCATGACCACAATGCAAAGGCGCGAATTTACCAACCACCAGACCCGTTGCAAAAGGCTTCATGATGTTTGCAACTCTTTGCGCCATTGATACAAACCATACCAGGCGTTAATCCAGAACAGGAAATATAAGCCAGCGGTCAGGTTTAAACCGCGCGTCATATACAGTGGCACCGCCAGGGTATTCACCGCTAACCAGACGTACCAGTTTTCGATACGTCTTCCCATCAACATGAATTGTGCCAGAACGCTGAAGGTCAAAATCAACGAATCCAGCCAGGGTGCCCAAGCATTGGTAAAGGTGTGGAGTAA
>OLXE01001238.1_pt1 | contig 12027 bp, 9 predicted proteins | sample 1644571 | NCBI WGS metagenome assembly OLXE01 (sample SAMEA103958161, study PRJEB25191) | human gut metagenome | biome: human-associated habitat [ENVO:00009003]; feature: intestine environment [ENVO:2100002]; material: feces | place: Germany | collected 2013/2015
TGGTGCACCAAAAAAAGCCTTACGGAAACGTAAGGCTTTTTTCATAATGATTGCCACTTTGTGTGAGTGCTTTCGTTTTGCCGTTGACTTCAACCCAAGTCAGAGGCTCTTTTTGTTTTGTAGGAGAGTAGGGGAGAAATTCATCCATCCTCCCGGGGATGCAACAACAGCCGCAAACGGCTCGGGAGGGTCATTCTTGTTGCCATGCACCGCGGCAATATGCTATACTAAAGAAAAAACAGAAGGGGAGGCACTGCGGATGACCCGCATTGCAATCGTAGAGGATGAGGCCGCCGTCCGGGAGCAGCTGGCGGGGTATGTGCAGCGCTACACGCGGCAGTATGGCACCCAGTTTGAGGTGACAATGTTCACCGACGGCGTCGAAATCCTTGAGGACTACCGCCCGGTCTACGATATAATTTTTCTTGACGTAGAGATGCTGCATCTGGACGGTATGGAAACTGCCCGCCGTATCCGCGAGCTGGACAGCGATGTGCTGCTGATTTTTATTACGAACATGGCGCAGTATGCCATCAAGGGGTACGCCGTCGGTGCGTTGGATTACGTGCTCAAGCCTGTGCCGTACTTTGCGTTCTCGCAGCAGCTGCAAAAGGCTGTGAACCAGCTGGCCAAGCGGACGCGACATTATCTGGCTGTGCCGGTGGACGGCGGCATGCGCCGATTGGACGCTGCTACGATTTATTATATCGAGAGTGAGGGCCACCGCGTCCATTTTTACACCGAGGACGGCGACTTCTCCGCACCCGGCGCGCTGAAGGCGCTGGAGGAAAAGCTGACGGGCCGTCTGTTTGCGCGGTGTAACAGCGGCTATCTTGTGAATCTTGCGCAGGTGTCGGGCGTGCAGCAGAACACGGTGCAGGTCGGCCCGCATGAGCTGCAGATCAGCCGCCCCAAGCGCAGGGCGTTTCTGGCCGCGCTGGCGGACTACATCGGGGGTGAGGGCGCATGATGACGCTGCCGGACATCCCGCGGCTGTACACGGCGCTGGCAGAGGTTCTTGCCGTGCTGGTCTACGCGCAGGCCGCGCCGCCCCGCGCTGCAAAGCCTGTGACCTATGCTGCCACGGCGGGGTGGGCCGCGGTGCTGGGCGTGTTTTTGCAGCTTACCGGCAGTGTGCCGCTGGCGTGGTGGCTGCCCTGCATGGTCGCGGCCATCGCGTGGCTGTACTTGTATCTGTGGGGCACGCGGGAGATGAATTTACTGGAAGCCGGTTACAGCTGCGCCCGCGCGTTCATTCTGGCGGAGCTGGCCGCCAGCGTGGAGTGGCAGCTCCACTGCGTACTCTGGCCGCAGCAGCGGGCTACAGCACCGCTTTCGGTACTGCTGCTGGCGGCGGTCTACACGGCGGTCTACGGCTTTTTGTATTGGTTTGAGCGCCGCCACGCTGCGCCCACGCGGCTTACCATTACCGCGGCGGCGACGCTGATGGCTGTCGTCATGGCGGTCACGGCGTTTGCGGTCAGCAATCTGAGCTTTATCTCCGACAACGGTGTCACGATGAGCGTGATGAGCATTTTCTACATCCGCACGCTGGTGGATGTGGCGGGCGTGCTGATCCTGACGGTCCAGCACGAGCAGCTGCGCGAGGCCGCACTGCACAGCGAGCTGACGGCCATGGACAATGTCCTGCGCCGCCAGTATGAGCAGTACAGGCAGAGCAAGGAGAACATCCGCCTTATTAACCGCCGCTATCATGAGCTGAAAATGCAGATCGCGGCCATCCGTGCCGAGCGCGACCAGGCCAAGCAGGACGCCGCGCTGGCCGAAATGGAGAGCGGCATCCGTCAGTACGAGGCCGAGAACAAGACCGGCAACCCTGTGCTGGACACGCTGCTGACGGCGAAAACGCTCTACTGCCAGCAGCACGGCATCAATCTGACCTGTGTGGCGGACGGTACGCTGCTGCACTTTCTGACGACAGGGGAGATCTGCACGATTGTGGGCACGGTGCTGGACAACGCCACCGAGAGTGTACTGACCGAGCCGGACCCCGAGAAGCGGCTGATCCGGGCCGCCATCTACGCGCAGAACAGCTTTGTGATGCTGCGGTTTGAGAACTACTGTGCTGACCCTGTGGAGCTTGGCCCCGACGGCCTGCCCGCCCGCAGCAGCCACGGCGGCTACGATTTAAAGAGCGTCCGCGCTGCCGCCGAGGCCCACGGCGGCACGCTGACCCTGCACTGGGAGAATGAGTGGTTCACGGTGCGGATTTTGCTGCCGCAGAAGTAGTAAGGATCGCGGCAGCGGAAACTACCCGCGGGCGGATATGGAATCCGCCCCTACAATGTAGGAATCGATGCTCGTCATCGACCCGGGAGCCTTGCGGCGGCTGCCCTGCTCACCCCTGCAGCGGCGTCAACCTTCCCCTGTGGGGGAAGGCTTTTTTGTTGTGCAGCAATCTGCACAAAGAAGGCACGGTTGTACTTGTACGAAATCACAACAAAATTTGGCCGGTCAAGCGGCAGAACTGCAAAGTATGCTTCAAAAACGGCAGCTTGTGCGAAAAATACGCCTATCGTGCCGCAATCTGCTACAATAGAATCGACGCAAAACATAGGCCCGCTTTTGACAGGTTTTATACTGTTTGAAGAGGAGAAAAACAAATGACAAAGCAACCCAAAGTCCGCAAGCCGCACCCCGTACTGCACGGGATCGGTCTGGTGCTGTCCGTGATCCTGTTGGTCGCGGTACTGGTCGGCACCTACGTTCTATCCACGATGGCCACCATCATTGACAGCTTCATCGGCGCACCCGGCGGTCACTATTCCAACGCTGAAATGGCCGACACCAAGGTCAAGGCGGAAGCGCTGGCCGCCGATGTCGAGGCCGAGGGAACTGTCCTTGTCCAGAACAACGACAACACCCTGCCGTTGGCCGCTGACAACAAGAAGATCAACGTCTTTGGCTGGGCCTCCACTGCCTGGCTGGGCGGCGGTTCCGGCTCCGGCGGCGTGTCCGGCGTCAACACTGATTTGCTGGCCGCGCTGACCGCCTACGGCGTTGCGTACAACACCGAGCTGACCGACATGTACAAGAATTTCCAGGATGGCCGCGAGTACACCCGCACCCTGAACGCCTGGCCCGAGCAGTCCGGCCGCCTGTACGAGCCTGACATCAACAACCAGACCTACTACACACAGTCGATGCTGGACAGCGCCAAGAGCTTCTCCGATACGGCTATTGTCGTGATCGGGCGTCTGGCGGGCGAGAGCAACGACGCCACCAAGCAGCAGTACAAGCGCACCGAGAAGGGCGGCGACATCGTTGTTGACGACACCCGCACGATGCTGGAGCTGACCACCGAGGAAGAGGATCTGCTGAACTACGTCGGCGCAAATTACGCCCATGTGGTTGTGCTCATCAACTCCACCAACATTATGGAGCTGGGCCAGATCGAGACGATCCCCGGCATTGATGCCTGCCTGATCGCCGGCCTGTCCGGCTCCGAGGGCGCGACTGCCGTGCCCGAAGTGCTGTGGGGTGACCGCGAACCCAGCGGGCGCACCGCCGATACCTGGGCTTATGACCTGACCACCGCCGCCAGCTATGCGAACGCCGGTTTGGAGGGCGTCGGCAAGTACAGCGACGCCGACGGCCTCTACCCGGCAGACGGCACGACGAGCGGTAACCTTGACACGCCCTACGCCTATGAGCAGGTTTCCTATGTCGATTACGCCGAGGGCATCTACATCGGCTACAAGTGGTACGAGACCGCCAACGCCGAGGGCTACTGGGACGCCGAGAGCAACGAGCACGGCACCGGCTACGACGCCGTTGTGCAGTATCCCTTCGGCTACGGCCTGAGCTACACCAGCTTTGATTGGAAAGTCACGGACGCCACCGCCAACGGCAGCGCCCTGACGAAGGACGGTAATGTGACCGTCAAAGTCGCCGTCACGAACACCGGTGACCGCGCGGGCAAGGACGTTGTCCAGCTCTACTATACCGCCCCGTACACGGCAGGGGAAATTGAAAAATCCAGCGTTGAGCTGGGCGCGTTCGCCAAGACGAAGGAACTGGCCCCCGGCGAGAGCGAGGAAGTCACCCTGACGGTTCCTGTCTCCGACATGGCCAGCTACGATGCCTACGACGCCAACCACAACGGCTTCACCGGCTATGAGCTGGATGCGGGTGACTACATCTTCACCGTGCGCCATGATGCCCACGATGTGGATGACGACGCCAACGCGACCATCACCTGCAGCCTGCCCGCAGGCGTGCAGTATGCCGAGGACACCGTCACCGGCAATGCCGTTTCCAACAAGTTTACCGGCAGCGACGCCATCGACGGCGTGAGCCTCGACGGCAGCGACTCCGCACAGAACATCACCTACCTGACCCGCGCCGACTTTGCGGGCACCTTCCCCAAGACGAACACCTCGACCCGTGCCATGACCGACAACGTCAAGGCGCTGAACCTCTACACCGCCGACGATGCCAACGGCTGGATCAACGACGCTGATGAGACTATTACCACCGGCGCTAAGAACGGCCTGAAGATCGAGGACAACGGCGAGACCACCGACCTCGGTTTCCGGCTCGGCTCTGACTTCAACGACCCCCAGTGGGATGCCCTGCTGGATCAGCTGACCGTTGACGAGATGGAAAACCTCTACATCAACGCCTACGGCGGCCTGGCCGAACTCAAGAGCGTCGGCAAGTCCAAGAGCAAGGACGCCGACGGCCCCGCTCAGATCGGCGGCTTCACCGGCATGGGAGCCGGCACGGGCTTCCCCAGCTCCAGCACGCTGGCCCAGACCTGGAACGCAGACCTTGCCCAGGAGGAGGGCCGCACCATCGGCACGCAGGCCCTGCAGAACGGCTACACCGGCTGGTATGCCCCCGCCACCAACATGCACCGCAGTCCCTTTAACGGGCGTAACTATGAGTATTATTCCGAGGACAGCCTGCTGTCCGGCGTCATCTGCGGCAACACTGTGACCGGCGCAAACCAGGCGGGCGTCTACACCTATGTCAAGCACTTTATCTGCAACGACGGCGAGAGCGGTATCTACCGCGATTCCGTCTATACCTGGATGACGGAGCAGACCCTGCGCGAAACCTACCTGCGCCCGTTCCAGATGCTCGTTGAGGATTACGACGCAGTCGGCCTCATGAGCAGCTACAACCGTATCGGCGCTGTCTGGGCAGGCGGCAGTGAGGCGCTGCTGACAGGCATCCTGCGCGGCGAGTGGGGCTTTGACGGCGCGGTCATCACCGACTACTGCGACCACCACAGCTATATGAACGGCGACCAGGCCCTGCGCGCAGGCGGCAGCCTATGGATGGCGGGCTTCACCGGCGGCGAGATGGCCTTTGAGACCGGCTCTAACAGCTACCTGCAGGCCCTGCGCCGCGCCACCAAGGAAGCGCTGTACATGTACCTGCATGTCCGCGTGACCAACCGCGACTATGCTGACAACATCGGCGACACCACCGCAGTGCGCCATGCGTTCACGACCTCTGTGTTCGGCTGGCGTCATCTGGTTGCCCTGATCGACATTGTGACCGTTGTCCTGTTCGCCCTCGCCGTGCGCGGCGTCGTCATCGACGTCAAGCTCCGCAAGGCAGCTAAGACCGAAAAAAAGAACTCCTGATTCATCAAAGGAATGTGTGATCCATGAAACATGCAAACATTATTACCAAGTTGACCCTTGAACAAAAATGCGCGCTGCTCTCCGGCGAGACGGTCTTTACGACCCGCGGCTACAAAAATGCGGGCATCCCGTCCATCACCCTGTCGGACGGCCCCAACGGCGTGCGCAAGCAGGCGGGTGCGGCGGACCATCTGGGCCTGAACCCCAGCGTCCCCGCGACCTGCTTCCCGACGGCGGCTACCGTGGCCTGCAGCTGGGATCCCGCCCTGGGCGAACAGCTCGGCCAGGCCATGGGGGAGGAGGCCGCCGCGCAGGAGGTATCCGTCCTGCTGGGGCCGGGCCTCAACACCAAGCGCAGCCCGCTGTGCGGGCGCAACTTCGAGTATTTCTCGGAGGACCCGTACCTCTCCGGCAAGCTGGCCGCGGCCTACGTGCGCGGCATCCAGTCCAACGGCATCGCCGCCTGCCCCAAGCACTTCGCCGTCAACAGCCAGGAGCTGCGCCGCATGGCGTCGGACTCCGTCGTCGACGAGCGAACCCTGCGGGAGCTCTACCTGACCGGCTTTGAAATCGTCGTCAAAGAGGCGCACCCCAAGACTATCATGTCCAGCTACAACCTCGTCAACGGCACCTACGCCAACGAGAACGCCCACCTTTTGCAGGACATCCTGCGCAGGGACTGGGGCTTCGACGGCGCTGTCGTGACCGACTGGGGCGGCAGCAATGACCACGCGCTGGGCGTAAAGAGCGGTTCTACGCTGGAAATGCCCGCCCCCGGCGGAGACGCCGTGCGCGAGCTGTTGAAGGCTGTCGAGACCGGTAAAATTTCCGAATCTGATGTGGACGCACGCCTGGATGAGCTGCTGACACTGGTACTGGACACTCATGCCGCCGTGGAAAACCACAGCCGCAGCTTTGACGCCGACGCCCACCACGCGCTGGCCCGCCGCGCCGCTGCCGAGAGCGCCGTCCTGCTGAAAAACGACGGCGATCTGCTGCCGCTGGCCGCAGGCGCAAGCGTGGCCGTCATCGGTGACTTTGCCGAGACGCCGCGTTACCAGGGCGCGGGCTCCAGCGCCGTCAACTCCATCAAGGTCGATACCTTCCTTGACTGCCTGAAAGACAGCGGCCTGCACAGCGTCGGCTTTGCCGCGGGCTTTGACCGCCAGGGCAAGCCGGACGATGCCAAAAAAGCCGAGGCCGTCGCGCTGGCGAAAAAGGCCGACACCGTGCTGCTCTGCTTAGGGCTGGACGAGATCAAGGAGAGCGAGGGTCTGGACCGCGCCGATATGAAGCTGGCCGACAACCAGATCGAGCTTTTGCAGGCCGTGCAGCAGGCCAACCCCAACACTGTCGTCATCGTCAGCGCGGGCGCGTCGCTGGAAACGCCGTGGCTGGCCCACTGCAGGGCACTCGTCTACGGCGCTCTCGGCGGCCAGGCCGGCGCGGGCGCAATGGTCGATGTGCTGACCGGCAAAATCAACCCGTCCGGCAAGCTGGCCGAGACCTGGGCCAACGCCCATGCCGACACCCCCGCCAAGGACAACTTTGCAGGTGCGGGACGCACCGTGCAGTACCGCGAGGGGCTGTACGTCGGCTACCGCTACTACCAGACCGCGGGTGTGCCCGTGGCGTTTCCGTTCGGCTACGGCCTGAGCTACACGAGTTTTGCCTACAGCGACCTGAAAGCCGACGCCCGCAGCGTGACCCTGACCGTGACAAACACGGGCAGCCGCGCCGGTGCCGAGATCGTACAGGTCTACGCGGCCAAGCCCGACGCCCAGATCTTCCGCCCCGCGCAGGAGCTGAAGGCCTTCACAAAGGTCTGGCTGGAGGCAGGGGAGAGCAAGACCGTCACCCTGCCGCTGGACGACAAGGCGTTCCGCTACTGGAACACAAAGACCGACAGCTGGGAGGTCGAGGGCGGCACGTATGAGCTTCGCGTAGGGGCGAGCTCTGCGGACATCCGCCTGACCGCCGCCGTCGAGGTGAACGGTACGAGCGCACCGAACCCATACGCGGGCAAGGCGCTGCCGCACTACACCAGCGGCAAGGTGCAGCGCGTGCCCGATGACGAGTGGGAGATTCTGCTGGGCCGCCCCATCCCGGCGGATACCGTCAAAATTGACCGCAACATGACCCTGGGTGAGCTGAACCACAGCCGCAGCCCGCTGTGCTGGCTGGTCTGGGCTGTGCTCACGATGATGCTGAACGCCAGCTACAAGCGCGGCAAGCCGAACCTGAACGTGATGTTCCAGTACAACATGCCGCTGCGCGCGCTGGCCAAGATGACAAGCGGTGCCATCAGCATGGGCATGGTGGACGGCATCGTGCTGGAGGCAAAGGGCTTCTGGGTCATCGGTCTGCTGAAGGTCATCGTCGAGGCCGTTAAAAACATCATCCTCAACGCGCAGCTGGAAAGCCGCCTGCGCAACAGCTGACAGGGAGGTGCTGCCATGCAGCTTTGGAATACCTTTGCGGAAAAGCATCCTGCCGCAGCCAAGTGGGTGCGCGAGGGTGGCTTGTTCGTCGTCTTCCCGGAAGGGGAGGCTAAGAAGGCATAAGAATAGCCGAGCAGCGTAAAAACTGCTCGGCTTTGTTGTTTGTTGGTTGCGTGGCTTCCCCCTCAGGGGAAGGCTTAGGGCAACACCGCATAATTCCCGCCTTACGGCTTAAGCACCGCTCCGGCGGCTGCGGCACGGCATCTGCGTTGCCAAAATGCTCGATAATACACAAAGTATTATCTGCGCTTTTGGCTTAGCAGCTGCCGTACCTCGCTCGCCGTATCGGCACTTAGAATTATGCGGTATTGCCCTAGAAATTACAAATAATTCACCGCCAGGATCGCCGCACCCAGCACGACCAGCACAACGCCTGTCGCGCGGTTCAGCGTGGCGGGCTCGGCCTTGTTTGCGAACTTGGCGGCAATGCGCGCCCAGAGCAGCGTGCTCAGCACACAGCAGATCAGGCAGAACAGATCCGGTACACCGCCAATCGCAAAATGGCTGACAGAACCGGTGAAGGCCGTGAACGCCATGATGAAAACACTCGTTCCGACGGCAGTTTTCAGCTCATAGCCCAGCACGGAGGTCAAAAGCAGCAGCATCATCATGCCGCCGCCCGCGCCGATGAACCCGCAGATAAAGCCCACGCCCGCGCCGCAGAGCAGCGACTGCGCGAACCGCTTCTGTACGCTGACGGCGTTCATCGCGCTCTTGGTCGTCATGACGGGCCGCACGATGAACTTGACGCCCAGCAGCAGCGTCATGAACGTTGAGAAACCGCCCATCGTTGTGCCGGGCACGAAGCTGGCCACATAGCTGCCCACCAGCGTGAAGCAGAGCACCGACGCCATCATGACCGCGCCGTTTTTAATGTCCAGGTTGCCGCTTTTGCCGTAGGTGTAGGCAGAGATCGCACTCGCCAGCACGTCGCTGGCCAGCGCAATGCCCACGGCCATATAGGGGTCCATCCCCAAAAAAGTAATGAGCATCGGGCTGATGACCGCCGCGGCGCTCATACCCGCAAAGCCTGTGCCCAGTCCCGCGCCGATGCCCGCAATAAAGCAGACGATGAATGCTACCAGATAGGTCATATTCTTACTCCTTGTTCAGCTCCCGCAGGAGGTTTGCATCCATGCGGCGCAGATAGTCCTGCAGCGTCTGCTGCTCCTGCGCCGTAAAGCCCGCAAACAGCGGCTCCAAGCTGCAGCGCTGGATGTCCGCCAGTACCGCGACCATCGGCAGGGCATCGGGCGCAAAGCCCAGCAGCCGCTGGCGGCGGTTGTCCGGCGCAGGGGAGACCGTCAGCACGCCGCGTGCGCGCAGCCGCTCCACCGCCGCCGATACATTGGATTTTGCCAGTCCGCGGTAGCGGCAGATGTCGCTGGCCGTGCGGCAGTCTGGATTGTTGTGCAGAAACAGCAGGATGTCAATTTCCAGCTGGTTCAGCCCGTACTGTACGGAAGCAGCCTCAAACCGCGCCGCATGGTACTTTTTGTAGTGCTGTACGTAGCTCAATATGGGCAGCAACTGCGTCACTCCTTTGCAAGACTCAAATAGAACGGTTCTAATTATAACCATTTGCACAGCAAATGTCAATACTGCCTGTTAAAAAGCAAACATCAGAGAGGTACAGCCGCGCCGCGCCAGGCTATACCGGATACATAGAAAAAAGAGGATGCGGACGGATCCGCACCCTCTAAAACAAAAACAAACCCGAAACAATGCTTCACGAAGAAGATTGAGTTCGGATTTGCACAATATGGTGGACCTGGAGGGATTCGAACCCTTGACCTCTCGGATGCGAACCGAACGCTCTCCCAACTGAGCTACAGGCCCATGTCATTTCGACTTGATAAGTGTACCTCTTTTCTGCCAAAAAGTCAAGGGGGTAATGCAGATTTTGTTTGCAAGCGCCGGACATATCCTGTAACATACGAATTTATATTGTAACAGGTGCAATTCCGCCTGCATCTTGCGCTTCTCTTTATATAGTGCTATAATGGTACAAATCTTGCAGTGCCCGTATAAAAACGTATAGGCAATGTGGATTGAATCCAGCGCGTGGGTTGAATTATAGTATTCTCATTAAAGGTACAAGAATTCAATCTATGTGGGGAGGAAACCTTATGCAAGGCAAGCTGATTGCAAGCTACCGGCGGGAGCTTTCTGCGCTGGATGACCTGCAATGCGCCGGAACCGTGACCTATACGCTGACACAGGAGGCGGATGCGTTTGTCATCACTGTCCAGCGCGACGGGGCACGGGCAGCAGCGTGTATGCTGTGTGAGATAGAGGAGGAGCGCGCGGGGATGCTGACCCGTTTCCTGTACGAAAACGCCGTGGAGCCTGCGCAGATCTCCGCGATACTGCATGACCTCTGTGGATCGAAGGTGGGCTGACATGGCGGTGTTGCTGCATGATCGTCCGGAAGCAGCCGGACAAAAGCAGAGAGAGGCGCTCAGGCTGCCCCGGACCTCCGCCGTGGTGGCACTGTTTGCATTCAGCTCCCGCATGGATCGCGATTCCATGCGGCTGTTCGCCCGGACCCATGGGGACGAGGTTCGCGCCGCGGCCATTGCATCGACGGGGCAGGAGGTACTGGAGCTGCTGCACGGCGGCCTTCGCCCGCAGGTGCTTGTGCTCAACGCCCTGCTGACCAAGCCGTCCGTGACGCAGGTCTTGCAGGAGATCAGCACGATGCAGCCGGACCCGGAGCCGGCAGTCCTTGTGCTGGTGCCCGTGCCGGAGGAAACCGCCGCGCGCAAGGCGCTGGGCCTGTTTGCCCAGTACCGGATCATGCTGCGCCCCTACGGGATGAAGAATCTTTTCGATGAGATCTACCGCATGGGCACAACGGACGACGAGCATCGGCTCTACCACCTGCGCCGCTGCTGTGAGGATGTGCTGGATGACTTCGGCGCGCAGTCCACACTGAACGGCTACCGCTATGCCGAGCGGATGCTGCTCTACGCGCTGTACGCGGAGCGCCCGCAGAAGATCGGCGATTTGCAGCAGTATGTCGCGTCGGAGGAGAACATCGAGATCGGCACTGTGACCTCGGCGCTGAACCGGATGTCGGCGGGTATGTCCAAGCGCGGTGCGGAGCCGTACCGCGGACTTTGCCTGCGCTGCGGCCGCCCGGAAAACGGCGTGCTCTCCAACGGGCAGCTGTTTGAGGGGCTGCTCAAGGAGCTGCGCCGCCGACTGGAACCGACTGTATAAATTAGGAAAGAAGGTGTTTTCCATGGACAGAAGGAACGAGGATACAGCACTGCTGGCCTTGCGCGGGGGATTGCGCGGGCGGTTCCGGCGCTCGTTTGACAGCATGGAGAACGCCTTTGAGGTGTTGCAGGACCGCTTGCAGCACGCGGTAAACCCGGCAGAGCGCGCCGAGCTGATGCCGCTGCTCGAGGAATTGCAGACGCAGCTGATCTGCCTGCGGCGGCTGGGGGACCAGGCGTCGGATGCCGCCACGGCGGCGCTGCTGCACGGCACCTGTGTGCCGCAGCCCATCGACCTGCTGGGGCAGCTGCGGGAATTTTGCAGTATTTTGCAGGAGGAGGCCGCGCAGTACGCGCTGCCCTTTACCGTGACGCTGCAGGCCGACGGGCTGGACGTGCTGCCCACGACGGGGGATGTCTCGTTGCTCAACGGTCTGCTGACGAACCTTGTCTCCAACACACTGGCCGCGGACCGTGCGGCGCACATTATGCTGCTCTGCACGCCGGGTCGGCTCTGCTACAGGGACAACGGCCCGGGTCTGCCGCCCGATGCCGCCGCCCTGCTGACCGAGGGGCAATGGAGCGAACGCCTGCTCCACGCGGGCGGGCTGGGCCTGCCGCTGGTTGCCGCTTACACAAGCGCCATGGGCTGGGCGCTGACCGTAGGGGAGGGGCCGGGTATGA
>OLXE01001262.1_pt1 | contig 11794 bp, 10 predicted proteins | sample 1644571 | NCBI WGS metagenome assembly OLXE01 (sample SAMEA103958161, study PRJEB25191) | human gut metagenome | biome: human-associated habitat [ENVO:00009003]; feature: intestine environment [ENVO:2100002]; material: feces | place: Germany | collected 2013/2015
TGTAAGATGGCTACCCTCAATCCGGTTTGTATTATATGCCATCAAAATCTGCGTTTTATGATATAGCCCGCCCTTATAGCCCATCTCTTTTTCTTCTTGGAGCGTATGCAATATGGGGTTCATAGGGACTCCTTTCCAATTTGCGCTTTTTATATTACTATTATACCATATAAAAGGGTAAAAAACTGGACTCTTTCATTTTTATTTGCACTTTTTTGGGGCATGGAGGAAGAAAACGTGGATGACGATTTCGCCATCCACGTTTTCTTTATTGGTCACTGCTCATTGCTTGGCGGAGAAAGAGTGTATCCTTTCTCAAAGGCATCTAAGAAAAAGTCAAAAACCCGTTGCCTCGCTTCCCAATAATAGAGTGGATTATGCTTATCTCCGCCATTACGCGGAGCAAGAAGATCTCCGATCCGTTTCATTTCGTCAATGAGAGCCTTCATTTTCAAATTCACTTCATCCAAGGTGGTTATCCCCTTTCGTAATGGGACGTTTTAACGTCTGAATGTTTAGATGCTTAGAAGTCTGAACTAATCGGTTCAACAAAACAATGTGGATCGAGTCTAAGAGCATCGCAAATGGCAAGGGCAATCCGCAGCGACGATGATGACAAGGCGCGCTCCCCGCTTTCAAAGCGCTGATATTGTCTCAATGCTACATGAGCCAAATCTGCAACTTCCTGCTGGGTAAGACCAAGTTCTTTTCGCCGTGCGAGAAGATGCCTGCCCTCTGCAGATGCCCCACTTTGAAGTGAAGCCAGTTTGGTATCTAATTCATTGCATTTCATCATTTATCCTCGCGTTCATGGGTTCAGCCTCCTATAATTGATACGGCCAACTGGACATATTTATTTTACGACCATTTGGCCGTATTGTCAAGCGTTTTACATTTCTGGACACAGAAAAAGGGAGGAAAATGATCCTCCCTTTTTCTCTATTTCCTTTTCCGATCCGGAAATTCAAAACCAACGGATTTATCATCGCGCAGCACTAAATAGGCATTAAAACTATTTCCCGACTTTGCCTTGAACCCTTTGATAAGACCGGATTTACCCGAGGAAATAAGTTTTTCGGCCTGCGTGCTGGAAATAGATTTCCCAGCAATCGTTTTCCAGATGATAAAGCCGCAGCCATCACGCCCACCGGCGCAGGAATAAGCCTGCGGTGTGTCAAAGACCTTTTTCCCACACTTCGGACATATTCCGATCGATGGCCGGTCAAAAGAGCCGGAAACCGGTTTAGGAGCGTTGGCTTTGACCGACGAAATAATATCTGTCATTTGTCGAGTTACATCACCGAGGAAATCATCCGGCGCGGCTTTGCCCTGCTGGATCAATGATAGCTGGTATTCCCACTGAGATGTGGTTTCAGGATTTTTTATAGGCTCTGCTACGACGGAGATCATCGCATACGCGAGATCAGTAGGGAGGAGCTTCCTCCCGGATGCAGAGACATATCCGTTACTCTTGATCTCCTCGATGATTTCAGCTCGGGTTGCCGGCGTCCCTAATCCCTTATCCTTCATGGCCTCGCGGAGTGCTGGATCATCAGTATCCCGGCCGGCCGTAGACATGGCTTTCAGCAAGCTGTCCTCGGTATAGGGGGAGGGGGGCTGCGTGAATTTTTCCGTGCAGGCAACGGATACCGGATGCTGTTCACCTTCTACCAGAGCCGGAAGCATCTGAGAGCCGCTTCCGGCGTTACTGTCATCCTTGCCTGAGTCGACCTGCAGGTATGTTTTGAGTTGCCGCTGTACGGCCGCAAAACCGGGATCAGTTTCTTCTATCCCGGACGCCTCATAGTCCGTGCCGGCAATATCGAAATGTGCCGATGTTGAGCGGTACTGCCGGGATGGGGAAAGGGCTGCGATCAGCCGGAACAGGATCAGAAAAAACACGTTTTTTTCGGCAGTCGGGAGCGAAAGGATATCGTCTGCAGATAGCTTTTCCATGTAATTAAAGTCCGGGGTCAGTGCATGGTGATCGCTGACTTTTGCTTCATTTATCACCGACTCAATATTGCCTGACCAAATATCCGGGCTACCGGGCAGTAAATCATGGAACATCTCATGGAGGCACGGTAGCATTTGTGAAACGCCGGCCGCGGCATCGGCCGTCAGGAACGAGCTGTCCGTGCGGGGGTATGTTGTGATCTTTTTTTCATAGAGTGTTTGTGCAAGATCCAATGTCTGCTTGGCCGTATATCCCAGAAGTTTGTTGGCGTCACGCTGCAGCGTGGTAAGGTCATAGAGGTGTGGGGGCTTCTCCTTCTTATCTGTTCTTGTTACAGAGATAACGGTGCCGACACCGGCCGCATTGCCTGTCTCTGCAGCAAATTCGGCTGCAGCCTTATCCTGCATCTTGGCATATGCCTTAAAATCCCCGAAATCAGCCGTCAAGCTGTAATAAGGCTGCTTGACAAAGTTTTTGATTTCCTGATCCCGCTGTACGATCAGGGCGACCGTAGGAGTCTTGACGCGGCCGATGCGGAGTTTTGTATCATATACCTTGGTGTAAAGACGTGTCAGGTTCATACCGAGCAGCCAGTCGGCCCGCTGCCGGCACACAGCGGCGTTGTAAAGGTCGTCATAAGCGTGTCCGTCTTTCAGGACACCCATGCCTGCCCGGATGCTGTCAGGCGCAACAGAGCTGATCCAGAGCCGCTTAAAGGGCTTTTTGCACTTTGCCTGATTATAAACGAGCCGGAAAATTAACTCTCCCTCTCTCCCGGCGTCAGTCGCGCAGATCAGTTCGGTTACATCATCCCGATCCATCAGGGTTTTAAGAGCCTTATATCGTGCATAGGTTTCGCGCGCAACTTTGGTCTGAAAGTGAGAAGGGATAATGGGGAGGAGACTAATGTCCCAACTTTTATACTTGGGGTCATATTCATCAGGATCACAGAGACGAATCAGATGCCCCACACACCAGCTGACCAGATAGTCGTTGCCCTCGAGGTAGTCGTATCCCTTTGTACTGGCATCAACTTTTTCTTTTCGTGTTGCGCCAATAGCCTTGCCGATCTCGACCGCAACAGAATTTTTTTCTGCAATAATCAGTTTCATAAAATCACCTTCACATACAACATCTAAACACTTAAACGTCTAAATGTTAAAACGCTTATCTGTTATGCCTTTGGTGCATCTTGATCTGTCTCAGAGGATTGGGAACAACTCACCTCAATCGGTACACCAGTCAGCTCGGCCAGCATTTTCAGAACATCCTCAAACGGCATATCCACCTGATTCAATACATGCTGAATTTCGGTGCTTTTCAAGTTCTCTATCTGCTGGGCGAGATCAGCAGCACGCTGTTTATATTTTTTCGCCTTTTCCTCGCACTGCACTCGCTTTTCTTCCAGTTGCTTTATCTTTTCGATATTTGTCATTCTGTCACACCTTCGTAGTCCACATTAACTCGCTCCGGGGAAATAGTGATTTCCCGTTCGATGGTTTCCGTCCTTTTCGTGTCATCGTCATAGATATAGGTTATGGTGCAGGTATCACCAGAGATGACGCGCGAATATGTCTTGATTTTCTTGTTGGTTTCGGGATCGATCGAGCCTGCTTCCGGCTCAATGAAGGAATCGGAAAACGGATCATCAGTAGCAGCATAAGAGTCCGCTGTATACCCGTCAGGGGAATAAGTGAAGTTTTCCCCCTCTGTGCTGCTGTCGTCTGCAGCCTGCAGCGTTTCATCAGATGTTGGCTGTCGCCACGTCAGCAACTCATCCTCTGCAGGTTGACCGACAGCAGTGGGGAACAGATCAGATGTGATGTAAAAGCCATTCTCAGCATCAGAGGTATAGAGATAGACTGTTCCAGTATCTCGATCCAGCGAGATATCTGTTTCCGCCGGTGTAAGCTGCATACGCACCTCTACTGGCTTCCCATCTTGTTCGGCCTTGACGGAAAGGTAAATCCATGACCACTTGGCGGTATAGGTCTCAGAGCCGTCTTCCCAGCTCAGGACGACATGAGTGGGGTCAAAGGTCAAGGTCTCATTATTTTTGCTGCCATCACAATGCCAGGCATCCGCCTGCAGGATCTTGGGGAAAGCCTGCTGCGCGTTGTATGTGGCATAGGATGAGGTATACGTTGTATCTGCCTCTTGCGTTGCGCTTTCTTGATCCCGGACATACGAGACAGAAGTGGATGTAAGGTGCGCAACGCTGTCATTTTCATCTTTCTCGATTGTCAGTGTCAGGGAGTAAGTCCCATCGCTGCTGGCAATAGAAACATGCTCGGGATCGGGGAAGCTGTAAGTACCGGCCGAGAAATGCAGGGAGCTGGTACAAGTATCGTTATCATAAAATGTGAGCGTTTCGGCGTCAGCCGATGTGCTGTACCATGATCCGAGAATGTTGGGGTTAGCTGCAGACTGATCCCGGCCGAAGATAAGAACCAGCACCAGAACTACCAGCAATACGATACCTGCAGCTATCATAATAATTTTTTTCTTACTCAAAATAATCACCTCTACTTCACGATATAAACATCTCTGTAAACCACACCTTTGTCATATGCCTCAGTGTGACCACTGACCAGCATATCAATATGCTTGCCCTTTATTGCACCGCCTGTATCCTCTGCTATTCGGGTGCCATAACCCTCGATCCAGACCGTACTGCCAAGAGGAATTACAGACGGATCAACGGCAATCGTTCGGCCGGGCGTCAGCTTGGTGCCGGTTGCAGTAAGGCCGTCAGATCGGCCGTTGCAGATCGCACATGGACAGTAATGCGTAATTTGGAAGTTACCGATTTTCTGTGCGCCGGCCGGCGGCTGGCTGTCCGATGACGCCGGATAGGAGGGCGAGCAGTAGCCCCAGATACCAGAGGTCGACGTGCCGGCAACAAAGGCATGGGATTTCGTCCATACGCCGCCACCGTCAGGATTGAAGCCCTGATCGGTGCTTGTATTACCCTCAACAGTATAGATACGAGAGCCATCACACGATATAACAATGCCGATATGCGCACCGCCGCGCGGGTAGCTGCCACTCGAGAATAAAACAAAATCGCCGGCCTTTGGGACGTATCCGGAGGATGCAAGGTGAAATTCACCGCGCGCGGAATAGAAATCACGGTATCCAGAACAGGACGCGGATTTCGGGACGATCCCGGCGGCAATATAACCGTTTTGGTCGGCACACCAGCTCACGAAAGCTGCGCACCACGGGTAATCGATGCCGCCGACATGATGGCCATAGTACCAGTCATTGTACATGACCTGATTGACCGGCGTTTCAGTGGTACCAACCTGTGAGAGTGCGGTTTGCACGATATCGCCGTTGCCGACACCGGTGCTATTACCGGAAATACATCCGCTTATGAAGAACCGAGGGTTCAGTTCCTTTCCGTTGCGCTCATATTCGACATAGAGTGCAGGGGAGGGGAGTGGGCTGCTGTCTCCAACGCTGCCGAGCAGCTGGCCGCTGGTGACAGTGTCACCGGTCGAAACCTGTATGCCGGATAGATTGCCGTATGTGATTTTACGGGAGTCAGTTTCGATCGCAACCTTATTGCCGGAAACGCTGACCTCACCGCCGAAACCGGCGAATACGTCGTCGCCGGACTGCGCGCTGATGTACAATCCCTTGTTGAGCTGCGGCCTGTAATTTCCGGCCTGCATATCGATGTAGTAACCATACCGTCGGGCAACTGACCATGTAGGCTCCTCATCCGTATCCGGATCAGCAAACGGATTGGCCACATCCTCAAGGGCTGTATAAGTACCAACTTCGGAGAGCACATCATAGACATCCTGCTGTGAGCTTGTCAGATATCCAAACGGTGTATCAAAAACATCGTCATAGATAACATCCTCTGCATCTGCAGGACGGGCATTCTCGTTTGCGAGCTGCATCAGCGATGTTGTCTCCACATACACGTCAAGTATGGTATGCCGGGTAGTGGAGGTATGGGTATTACCCTCGCTGTCTGTATAGTGGCTGGTGGAAGTCTCTACATGGGTGCCGACTGAAAGGGAATACAGCTCATTCCACAGATTTCGGCTGTATTTCTTAACCTTGCCATAATTATCTTCGTTGATAACAGCATCGCTTTCATCATCACTGGACGAATCAGCATTATCGTTGCCATTACCGGCATTTTCAGCTGCATCCTCAATATCCTCATCATCAGGATCAGAGGTCTCGCTGTAATCCTCAAACATGGCGTCATAGTATGCCAGCAGCATGTCCAAATCTGTCTCCGTAGACCAGATAGTCGTACCATTGGATTTCGCGCCATTTTGGTAGAAATCTATCCGATAAAAGCCTGATCGGTTTAGCTGCTCGCTGACAGACTCCGAGAAGGTGGCATCGAGATTCGTGCAGTATTTGTACAGCTTCGATAGTGTAGTATCCTCGGTCTTGAGGGAAAATGTCGGCATAATCGAGGCAACCACTGCAAGTATCAGGAAGATAGCCGCAGCGCCAAAAATGAGTGGCGCAGCGGCGGCGGCTTTGGATGCAAGGCCGCTTACTTGTGTAAGCGCATCTTTAACATGACCAATGACCTTCTGGGAAAATGCAGATACCCGGTCAGCTGTCCTTGCCGCAAATGCGGCGGCTTTCCGGGTCGTTTGGACAGCATAGTAGGTATTCACTGCGGCGTCCTTCGCATCCACCAACCCTTCCAGCGCGAGATTATCGCCGATATCTTCATAGTTCTTGATACGGTCGCCCTGATCGCGGATAAGGCTGGCTGCCGCCGTTGATGCCATAGCGCGTCGGCCGGCCGAATAAGACTGGGATTTGATTATTTTGTCTGCAGCTATTCTCCGCTGCTGCTTTGCAGCTTGGTAAGAGGCCGATTTGATATCTATGCCTTTAGCTTTGGCAATCGCATCGAATTTTGCTTCCTGAGCCTGAAAGGATTTCTCCATGTTGGATGCAATACGGTTGCGCGTTGCAATGCGATACTTATTGGCACCGTATATGGCGACAGAACCGCGCACTAGTCTTCGCCGCGCTTGCTGTACCATAGCGGCGTTTCTGTCAGGCTCATCCTCGCCGCCTGTACCGGATACCATCTCGCGTGCACCAATGGCTGCCTGCTCCCTGACTGTCTGGCCTCGAGATATTTCGTGACCAGCATTGACAACTCCCTGATGCGATCCGGACTTGCGCGGCCGGATATAACCGCGGCTGTCGTCTGCATCCATTTCAAATGTTGCATTTATTGGAGTCACAGCCGATCCAGCGAGAGCATTTGCATCATGTAGCAGCTCTGAGGGAGTTTCCCTCTCATACGCGAGTGATGCTGCGCCGGTGAGGATGCCATTTGTCGGGGAGGCATCGGATTCTCGGCCCGGCGCGGCCGGTATATGACGACTGGAAGCGCGAGGGCTGGAAAGCGGCGCACCATTATGTGTCGCAAACTCTTGCAATGCCTGACGCGGAAGATCTTTTGGATTAACCTGCGCAGGCTGTTCGGACTGCGCCTGATAGCTGCTCTGCAGTATAATCTCAGATCCGGCCGATCGCACAGTGCTGCTTTGGTCTGTTGCATGGACGATATGAGTATCGTCTGAGGTGGAGATCAATGGCCGGGCCGGGCTGGTCGGCCCGGGATTTTCACCGGAGCGCGGAATAGGGGGGCGGGAAACCTGTTGAGTATAGATATCTTCTGCGCCGGTTACACGATTTTTGGCGAGATCAGATGAATCCCTGATGAGACCATCCGCCCCATTTTTGATTTTGACATCAGACATGGAGATCAACCTTTTTCTTCGGGCGTCTGATTCTGTACGACTTCTTCCAGCTTAGTTGTTATCATACGATACAGCTGCGTGTCGCGTGGGAATTTGTCCACGAAAGGAATAATAGATTTGCCGGCGAACAGCAGGCCGCTGCCGGCTTCGACGTTGGTTACATAGTTGAGCTGCCGTTCGCTGATGCTGAGGAGATTTGCCAGTTCCAGCCGGTCACTCGTTGCCTGATTGAGCATCATAATATAGTCGCAGTTAGAAAGCATACGCCGCGCCTCATCAGAAAGCAAAAGCGTTTCGACGTTCTGGGTGATGCCGGTCGGTACCGCGCCCCATTTGCGGCTGCGGCTCCACAACTCGAAAAAGTAGTTGGAGCTGTAGGCATTGGTGAAAAGAAGCTGGATCTCGTCGATGTAGATGTAGGTATGTTTGCCGAGAGATCGGTTTTGCGTGACACGGTTCCAAATCTGATCCAAAACAACCAGCATACCCAATGTGCGGAGCTGCTTGCCGAGATCTCGAATGTCATAGATGACAAAGCGGTTTTTGGTATCGACGTTGGTATGATGTGCGAAGACGCTGAGGTTGCCCTTGATGTACAGCTCAAGTGACAGTGCAAGGCTTTGAGCTTCCTGCTCCGGCTGCTCGACAAGGATATCGTAGAAGTCATTGAGCGTAGGAGGCAGAGTACCGCCTTTCTTGGCATAGTATTTTTCATACGCCATGCGGACGACGCGGTCGACAATCGAGTTTTGGCCGCGCTGCAGGCCACCAGAAAGGAGGTCGCAGATCGTCAGGATAAAATCAGCCTTGAGGGATACCGGGTTATCGTCATCCGCATAGTTGTCGTTAATGTCCATCGGATTAAGATGCGATGGACTATCCGGGGAAATACGGATTACTTCGCCGGAGAACCCTGACGCAAGGGCAGTATACTCCCGTTCCGGGTCAATAATCAGTACGTCCGCATTGGGATCATTGAGCAATACACTGATGATCTCACGCTTGGCCGCAAAAGATTTGCCGGAGCCGGGCTTACCGAGAATGAACCCGTTGGGAGAAAGCAGAGAAAGACGGTTGAACATAATAAGGTTATGGCTGATACCATTCAGACCATAGTACACACCGGTCTTTTGGAAAAGTTCCTGCGTGGTAAATGGTATCAGGATTGCTGTGGCCGCAGTCGTTAGATGCCTACAGCGTTCACGGCCGAAGTGATTCTTGCCGATCGGTAATACGGAGTTGAATCCTTCGCGCTGCTGCAGGTCGATATCCTCTACGTTGACGGTTTTGATCTGAGCCGTCTGCTTGATCGAAAAAACATTTTTTGCAAGCTGCTCAGGGGTATCCGCATAGGTGAAAATAAGCGGAGTGACCTCGAAGAAACGCTGCTGCCGCTGCCGGAGGTCGATAGACAGCTCCTTAGCCTCAGCCAGTGCGCGTTTGGTTTCCGGCAGATACATCATTTCCGGAGGGATACCCTCCTGTATACCCTTTCTGGCACGCTTGGTATTCTCCATTTCCATCATTGCGATCTTGGTGTCAACCATTGACAGCGCGCGATCCTGACTGATGTTCCGGATATGCAGCGTGATGACCATATTGATCGGAAGATCCGAGAGCGCGGTCAGAAGTTCGTCGGTCAGCTCGGTAGGGAGGTGGCCGAAATAGAGGACTTGACCATATTTATCGCCAAAGGTGAATGATTTCCGGTCATGCTTGAAATCAAACGACGCGGGTGCAACAAAGGATTTGCTTGACCATCCGCTGCGGGCTATATCTTCGAGGGAGACATAATCGCGGGAATCCGGTCGGGTGATCTCCCGCAGCAGGTTGATGCGTTCCTCGCCGGAAAGAGCATACATATCATCTATGCCGATGGTTTTGAACAGGCTGATAAACTGCGTTTCAAAGCGGGCAAGGGTGCTGGTTGCCTCATCAATGTTTTCGGACTCGCAGGTAAAGGTGAAATACTTCTCACGAATTACGGAGTTTTGACCCTCTTTGATTTTGGTTGCCAGCATCTCGTTCATTTCGGTGCGGTATTTGTCCAGAGGATCATTATTGCCGACAAGGGGCATGAACATTTCTTCGCGGAAAGCGTCCTCGTCTACCTGCCGGGTAATAAGGGTGAGCTGCAGCGGCATAGTAGGATCGGCAAAATTCAGCGCCTCGGTGTACCTCGAAAACATGTCTTTCTGGTCGGCTACACGCGCCGTCTGATAATTGATATCTGAGAACTTCACCGTTTTTGAATAGACGCCGGGTGAAATCATACAGATACCGTCTTCAAGCATTTTTTGATATCCAAGGTAGTCGACAGCATTTTTCGGAGCACGGGCATCATCCAGCTTCTTTTTTTGCAGCGAGTTTTGCTGTTCGGTATTCCGCTTTAGCCGCTTTAATTCCTCTTTGTACCGCTTTTCTTGCTGCCTTAGATCCTTTTTCTTTTGGGATTCTAACTTCTTTGATGCTTTTGTCTGTTTTTTTCCTTTTGCCTTTGGAAGAAGCACGGGTAGTAACCTCACTTTCCTTACTTTCGGGTATTAACGACATATCAAAATCCTGTTCTGCAATCCAATGCAGATCGGATTTTTCAAAGTAAAAGCGCCATAATAGTTTGAGATATTGCTCAAAAGGCATATTATTTTTACGATAAAAGCCGAGCGCAAAAGCTGGCGCACAGAGGAGAGCAGCGATATAGGGGTAGACATCCATTGAGAGATGCCCCAGATGTACCAAAAGGAAGTACGACCCTCCCAGCAAGCCGACGATCGCTGCCAAAGATATCAGCTGCCGAGCAGAGAAGTCGCCAACGATGCGCTCTTTATAATCTGTGATCTCTTTTGGAATGTGCGTAGATAAAGCCAAAAGATAAAACCTCCTTTGATGATGTTTGAACGTCTAAACGTTAAAATGCTCAAACAGCAAAGCGCTTGTTACTTATTATTTCCTACATTGCACCACAGACCTTATCGGCCAGTGTCTTTGCTCCTTTGAGAGAAACAATCAGCGCACCGATCAGCACGATGATGTTGCCAAACGCTGCAAATACGCCGCCCAGACCACTGCTGTTTGGAATGATGTTCGTAACCAAAGTAGCAGCGATCGTGGGGAAAAAGAATAATATCAACACAAGAATTACGCCCTGCAAGCAGACCGAAACATATGACTTGAGGAAGCCCTTTCCGATCTGTCCCCATTCTCTATTAGGCAGGGTAGCGATTGGGGCTGGTGCTACTGCTGTATAGATGTAAATTTGAATGAATCTTCCAATCGTGAGTATTTGTGTAAACGCCCATGCGATTTTCGTTCCCAAAAGGGCTATAAAAAGGACAAGCAGACATACAATCTGTGTTCCAAGACCCATATCATCGACTGAGGCGTTGAAGGAAGATAGGTCTGCAGTAATTGAAATTGCGCTGCCTGCAGAGACCTGCTGCGCGAGATCGAGAAAGCCGTTATATATGGTAAGTAGGAAATTGGTAGCCTGATTGATGAAAGTGACGCTGAGTGCGAGCTTTACCATAAGGATGCCTATAGGCTTTACCAGATCAGGAAGCTGATTTGTTGTGAATCGGTCGGAAAGCTCTAAAAATTCAATCAGCATGAAGATTGCCAATATTAAAAGGGCGAATGTACGGAAAGCACCGGCAGCGATATCCGTTACATGACTCCACAAAGAGGCATATGCGCCATCTCTTGTGATACTGGCAAGCAAGCCGCTGTCGACAGACAGATTTTTAATGTCCTCTATGATGAGGGCCATCAGATCTTTAACAGCATCTTTGAACATGCGCGTTGACCTCCTTTATCAAGCCAGCTGCGGTCGGCAGCTGGCTTGAAATATGGGTTAAAGTGTAATTGTACCAATGATTGCAGCTGCAGCTATAATCAGGCCGCCGCCGATCAATTCCATGACGCCGTTCTGGATGCCCGGGCCATTGCTATCTTTCAGGCCGCGGCCAACCGAAATAAGGCCCCAGACCGCCAGAAGACTGCCCGCTGCGAGGACGCCTTTACCAAGCAGGTCGATCATTGTCGAAAACATATCTTCCATAAAGAAATAACTCCC
>OLXE01001273.1_pt1 | contig 11707 bp, 7 predicted proteins | sample 1644571 | NCBI WGS metagenome assembly OLXE01 (sample SAMEA103958161, study PRJEB25191) | human gut metagenome | biome: human-associated habitat [ENVO:00009003]; feature: intestine environment [ENVO:2100002]; material: feces | place: Germany | collected 2013/2015
TGCTCCAGGATCGACCGGCGGAGCTCCTCCGCCTCCCCGGCAAGGTCGCCGTATGTTTCAGGATACAGGGAGGACAGCGCGCGAAGCGCCTTCCATACCAGCACATTGTCATAGGTCAGGTAGGGGTAGCTGCGCACGTCATCGGTGGGCTGAAGGAAGGTCTCGTAGAGTGCGATCGACCTGTGCCGTTTGGTGCGCAAGGTGCGCAGAATATCCGTAAGCCCGGAGCGGATCGCGTTGTCCTCCAGACAGTCCCGGTCGCCTGTGGCACCCACATAGCGCTCCAGGGCCAGCACCGGGGCCATCAGTTCATCCAGCTCAAAACCAGGCTCCAGGACTGTGCCGTCGATGTACCGCGAGTGGACGCCCAGGTTGCGCCGCTGACGGCCGAATACATAGTCCAGCATCCGGCGGGCCAGTGCCGGGTCGGCGTCCACTACCGTAGGAAAGCTCCACAGCAGGCTGTCCCGGTCCCAGTAAGCCGCGCTCACATAGTAGCGCGGGCTGCGGCTGGTGACCAGAACCAGCTCCTCGGTATCCAAGGTGATCCCCGCGGAGTAGAACAGGCAGAAGAACAGATTGGTATTGTAGAGGCGCTCCAACTGGGCATCCGGAATGGGCCAGCGGCGGGCGTCCAGCCAGTCTGTGGTCACCTGTAACTCGTGCTGCCAGCCTTGGCGCAGCATCTCCTTGGCGCTGGTGGCGGCTGCCACCTCCTCAAAGCCGACCCCCCAGTAGAAGGTCACAGTAACAGCTTGTCCGGGTTCCAGCGTGCAGTTGTGGGCCAGACGGTAGACGATACCGGCATCCGTCTCCTGAAAGGTGGATGAGCAGGGCTGATCCATCATGGGCGCAAAAGCAAAGAGGGGCAGTCCGCAGCGCATATCAAAGATCAGGCTGTCGTTCCAAAGGCTGGTGTAGCATCGGCGCGCCCCGTCGATCTCCTTGTCTTCGTTGACGCAGTGCCATGCGGAGGCCCAGCACCCTTCCAGACCGAAAGTAGAGGACAGCGGCTTATCCGATGTGGAGCGTACTGTCAGCTGATAGAGAAAACCACGTTCCCCCACCGGAGCCAGAAGCATTCCCTCCACCGCTAGGGAGCCGGCCGTGCCGCAGAAGGTCGGAATCCAGTCGGATTTCCGTCCCCAGGTCAGAGACTGAAGCGAGGCCCTTTCTCCTTCCGTCTCAAAAAAAGGCGTCATCAGCGGGAGAGAAGCGCCGCCCCTCTGCTCGATCAGGCCCTTATGTCCCATGTGTAGGAAGGAAAAGGACTCCAGCGCCCCGGTGCAGGCCTGGAGAGTGGGAAGAGAGACCCACTCGTTGCCGGTAGGCAAATAACACTCTTGCATAGAGATCCCTCACTGTCGGATTTAATCGGTTAAACCATTGGCAATCTAACTATAACATATTTTGGGCGCAAGTCAATAATTGTTTTGTGAAAAATGTTAATTTATATCTTGACAATAGAGCTGGCATTGGCTATTATTTGCTTGTGGAATAGTTTAAACGTTTAAATTAAACGAGGTGGTATAGCATGTCGGCCAATCGGGTCACCATGAGGGATGTTGCCAAAGAGGCTGGCGTCACCAGCGCGGCCGTCTCTTATGCATTGAGTGGGAAGCGCCCGATTTCTGAGGAGACACGCCGGCGGGTTGAGCAGGCCATCGAGCGGTTGGGTTATACACCAAACATGGCAGCCCGTACCCTGGGCAGCGCCAGACAGGATTCCAGGCTGATCGGCGTAGTGGTCCCTCAGACCGAGGCTGGAAGCCGACTCATGTTTCAGAACCAGTTTTACTCTGAGATATTGGGAAGCATTGAACTGTGCGCCAGACAGAAAGGCTACCATGTGATCATCTCTGCTACGGATGCCAACGAGAGCTATCTGACCCTGGCAAAGGAGCGCAATCTGGACGGGATCATTGTGATCGGCATGTATCCGGATTCCTTCTACCAGCAGATGAAGGAGAGCCGGATCCCTATCGTATTGATCGACAGCTATTGCAATGACCACTATTACCATAATGTACGCATCGACGATGCTTACGGCAGCTATCTGGCGACCAAGTACATTTTGGACTGCGGTCACCGTGCCGTCGCTTTTTTCAGCGGCCGCATCAAGGAAAACGGCGTCATGAAGAAACGCCTGGCCGGCTATCGGGACGCTCTGGCAGAGTATGAGCTTCCCTTCCGAGAGGAGTTGGTCTTTGAAGGGAACATTGACTACAAAGACGGCATCGCGTCTGCCCAAAGGCTCATGGACGCGGGACTCCCTGCCACAGCGGTGGTAGCTGCGGCAGATATTCTGGCAATCGGAGCGGCAAAAGCTTTCTATGAGCGCGGTGTCAAGGTACCGGACGAGATCTCCCTTATGGGGTTTGACGATTTGGAGATTGCGCAGTACATGACCCCGGGACTGACTACCGTAAAGCAGCAGATCTCAGCGAAGGGGGAAAAAGCGGTGGAGCTGTTGATCCGCAATATCAATGAGCCGGAGTTGACCAAGCAGGAGTTGATCCTGCCGGTGTCCCTGGTGGAGCGGGGCTCTGTCCGCAAGATCAAAACGGAGACAACCTGAAAAGGTCTCAATATAGGGTAAGAATGGAACAACACATGTCTTAATTTTGAAAAGGAGGAACCATGCAATGAAAAAGCGGTCTCTGGCGATCCTGGCCGGCGGAATGTCGCTGGCGCTCCTGCTCTCATCATGCGGCCCGTCCAGTGCTCCGACCGAAAGCCCATCTTCTGCCCCTGCTGATGAAACCGGACAGCAGACGGCTGAGGAGCCTGTGACCATCACCTACTGCAACTTCAACGCGTCCGGCGGCAATGAGGAAACCCTGCAGAAAATGTACGAGGCCTTCCATGAGGAGCATCCTAACATCACGGTTGAGATCGAAACCATCGCCATGGATGACTATTTCACCCAAATGCAAACCCGCGTGGCCGGCGGCACGGCGCCTGACTGCTATGAGCTGAACATCGAGAATTTCGCCTCCTATGCCAATAAGGGCGTGCTGGCCGAGATCAGCGGTGTGGACCTCAGCCGCCTGGACGAGACTGCACTGAGCGCGTTCAACGTGGACGGCAAGCAGTACGGCCTGCCCGGCAACTTCTCCAATGTGGTGCTGGTCTACAACAAGGACCTGTTTGACCAGGCCGGCATTGATTATCCCACCGCAGACTGGACGCAGGATGATGTGCAGACGGCGGCTGAGGCCATCCGCGCCTTGGGCGATGATATTTACGGCTACTACCAGCCCCTTACTTACAACGAGTTCTACAAGGTTTGCGCCCAGTTCGGCGGCAGCCTGCTGAATGAGGACAAGACGGAGTTTACCATCAACTCCCCCGAGAACGTGGCCGCCGCTCAGATGATGGCCGACCGCGTGCTGGTCAGCAACGTCCAGCCCACGGACGTGCAGATGGGCGGCATGGGTGACTGGGATCTGTTCATGAGCGGCCGTCTGGGCATGATCCCCACCGGTATTTGGGCATTCCAGTCCTTTGCCGATGGCTGTGACTTTAATTGGGATATCACGATTGAGCCTGGTCAGGAGCAAAAGGCCACGCACTTCTTCTCCAACGGCCTGGTGATCAATGCCGACAGCGAGCACAAGGATGCCGCGGCTACTTGGATCACCTGGCTGGCCTCCAGCCCCGCCGCCGCTGAGATCCGCATTGAGGCGGGCTGGGATCTGCCTGCCGTCAGTGACGAGGATACCCTGGCCTCCTATCTGGACATGACGCCGCCCGATAACCGCCAGGCTGTGTTTGACTCCTTGGACTATCTGGTGGTACCGCCAGTGATCGAGGACTATGCCCTGATGAGCGATATCATTGGTCAGAAGCTGTCCGCCGCCGCCAATGGCTCCATAACCGTACAGGAAGCCCTGGATCAGGCGCAGAGCGAATGCGAGGCGCAGATTTCCCTTAGCTGATAAGGGGTAGGGGAGGGGCTTGTGCCCCTCCCCTGTTCGATTTTCTGAGGAGGTGTTTCCCAACCATGTTAGTCAAACGGAAGCGGCGAAAGGGACCCGGGCAGGAGGGGCTGATCACCGCGTCTCCCTTTTTGATGCCCAGCCTCATTGGCTTGCTGGTATTTTCCCTGCTGCCCTTGCTCATATCCGCCTTTATCAGCCTGACTGACTGGAACGGCTTGGATCAGTTGACGGCCCCCGGCTTCTTTCAGGAGCATTTTATCGGGTTGGATAATTATAAAGCCATTCTCTCCAGCCCCGAGTTCTGGGGGGTGCTGTGGAACACCTTCCGCTATATCATCATGTACATTCCGCTGATGCTGGTGGCGTCTCTGGGGGTGGCCTATCTGCTCAGCCGCCAGCGCCCCGGCGTAACAGCCTTCCGTATCATCTACTATATCCCGGTGCTCACCTCCTGGGTGGCAGCCTCCATGATCTGGAAGTCTATGCTATCCCCGGAGTATGGCGCGGTCAACAACATCCTGGCCGTTTTCGGTATACAGGGGCCGGGCTGGCTGCTGGACGAGGCTTGGGCCATGCCGGCTATCGTACTGGTGTCGGTATGGAAGGATATGGGGTTCTTTGGCCTCATCCTCTTGTCCGGTATGGTGGGCATCAACAAGTCCTACTATGAGGCGGCATCGCTGGACGGCGCAGGCTCTTGGCAGAAGTTCTGGAAGATCACCTTGCCGCTGATGACCCCAGCTATCTTCTATGTGCTGATCGTCAGCCTGATCAACGCATTCCAGCTCTTCCCGCAAATCATGATCATGACCGACGGCGGCCCCAATGGCGCCACACAGGTCATGGTGGAGCGCATCTACAAGTATGGCTTCCGCTACTACCGCATGGGCTATGCGGCGGCCTTCTCCTGGATCCTGTTCGCCATCATTATGGTGTGCACCGCCATCCAGATGAAGCGCCAAGAGAGGTGGGTCAACTATGACAGCTAAACGCAGACTGGGCACCACAGGCTATTATGTGGTCTCCATCCTCATTGCCGTGGTGGCCATGATCCCCTTCCTGTGGATGATCTCCACCTCTCTCAAGAGCCGGGGTGCTCTCATGTCCATCCCCATTGAGTGGATTCCGGCAGAGCCCTCGTTGGATGCCTATGGTGAGGTATTTTCCCGTTTTCCATTCCTAAAGACGATTGGAAACAGCCTCTTTATTTCCGTGTCCTACACTGTCATCACCCTGATTTCTGCCTCGATGGCAGCCTTCGCTTTTGCCAAAATCCGTTTCCGCTGCGCGAACCTACTGCTCAAGCTCTACCTGGCCACCATGATGATCCCCACACAGGTGACCATGATCCCGCTCTTTGTGATCATGAATCGGTTGGGCCTGATCGACAGCTATGCCAGTGTGATCCTCCCCTCCCTCTTCCGCCCCTTTGCAGTTTTCATGCTGGTTCAGCAGATGCGTACCGTACCGGCGGACTATTTGGACGCCGCACGGGTGGATGGGGCAAACATTTTCCAGGTCTATTCCCGGGTGGCCCTGCCGCTGTGCGCGCCGACCCTGGCGACGCTGGCAGTGACCACTTTTATGGAGTCCTGGAACGACTACCTCTGGCCTCTGCTGATGTTGACCGACCGGGCCAAGATGACCCTGCCCATCGCCCTGTCCACACTGAACGGCCAGTACAATACCGAGTACAATGTGCTGATGGCAGGCAGCCTGATCTCCATGATCCCAATTATCATCATCTACCTGTTTGCGCAGAAGCACTTCAAAAACGGCCTGATGGCAGGCGGCATCAAGGGGTGAACCGATGAGAGAGATTTTGTGTTCCGGCCAGGCGCGGTCCCTGGAATTTCCCTATCCGGGCGGTATGGCCGCCCTCTGCTGGAGCCCTGCGGGGGAGCGGGGGGAGTTGACGGTCTCCCTGCACTATGACGGGGCCTATGGCATGGGAGAGAAGTACAATGCCGTGAATCAGAAGGGACATACGGCGGTCAATGAGGTGGAGGAGAAGTTCTGCTTTCAGGGAGAGAAAACCTACTGCCCGGCGCCTTTCTTCTGGACAAATACGGGCTTCGGGCTATATGCGGCCACGGATGAGCGCACCAGCTTCCGATTTGGTGAGAAAGCGGTTTGCGCGGAGCTGCCTGTGGATTGCCGCGTCGTGCTGTTTTCGGGGATGCCCGGAGAGATCATTCGGGATTACATGGATCTGTTCGGCCCGGCAAAGCTGCCGCCCAAATGGGCCTTTGGGCCGTGGATCTCCGCCAACCACTGGGACAGCCAGGAGAAAGTGGAGCGGGCGGTGGCGCAGGCGGAGGAACACGGCTTTCCAGTCTGCGCCTTGGTGGCCGAGGCGTGGAGCGATGAGGCTACCTTTTATGTTTTCCGGGGCGCAAGGTATGTTCCTAAGCCGAATGGCGGCGCATTCCGGCTGGAGGACTTCGATTTTTCCGATTCCCCCTGGCCGGATCCCGCTGGTATGGTACAGCGGCTTCACGAGAAGGGGATCCGTTTCCTGCTGTGGCAGATCCCCGTCTACAAAAAGCAGGGGCCGGATGAGCCGCTCAATGCGCAAAATGAGCTGGACCAGGCGGATGCCGTCGCCCGGGGCCTCTGCGTCCACAACGCAGATGGGAGTCCCTATACCATCCCGGAGGGATACTGGTTCGCCGGCTCCATGATCCCCGACTTCACCAACCCTGCCGCAGAGGAGACCTGGTTTTCCAAGCGAAACTATCTCACAGAGATGGGGATAGACGGGTTCAAGACCGATGGAGGCGAGTTCATCTACCGGGAAGATGTGCGCTTTGCGGATGGAAGCTCCGGCCGGGCCGGAAAGAACCGCTATGCCCAGGAGTATACGGCGGCTTACACCAAACATCTGGGTTCGGCTCAGGCGCTGTTCAGCCGGGCGGGCTACGCTGGTCAGCATACCACGCCTATCCATTGGGCTGGAGATCAGCAGTCCCAGAACAGCGAGTTGGCCAGCGCCCTGCGGGCGGGGTTGTCCGCTGCCCTGACCGGCATCCCGTTCTGGGGCTTCGACATCGGGGGCTTTGCAGGGCCGCTCCCCACATTGGACTTGTACCGCAGGGCTACACAGATGGCCTGCTTTGTACCGGTGATGCAATGGCACTCCGAGCCGGATGGAGGGCAGTTCCGCGAGTTGATGCCCGGGGGAGAGGGGAACAATGAGCGGAGCCCTTGGAATCTGGCGGCGGCTTACGGTAAGCCGGAGTTCGTGGACGAGATGCGGTTCTGGCATAATCTGCGGATGGAACTTCTGCCCTACCTGTACAGTGTCGCGCTGGATTGTGCGGAAGCTTCCAAGCCTATGATGCGGCCGCTGGTCTATCAGTGGCCGGAAGATCCGCTGGTATGGGACTGCGAAGATGAATTCCTTCTGGGTGACAGTCTGCTGGTGGCGCCGCTGCTGGAAGAAAACGCCGAGAAGCGCGCGGTCTATCTCCCGGAAGGACAGTGGATCGGCCTGTTCGACCGCCGCGCGGCGGCCGGAGGGCAGACCATCGTAGCGGGCGGAGACCGGAGGCTGCCGGTCTTTCTGCGGGCGGGCTATGGTCTGGCGCTCCGTTCTGATGCGAACTCGGCCCCCGGCGCTCCGGCGGGAGAGCGGGCAGACGGAAATGCTCCTCTGCACCTGCTGTTGGCTGGGGAATGCGGGCGTTTCCGCTTCCGGGACGAGCTGGGCACCGACTTGGATATCACCTGGTCTGATGGAGCCGTCCACATAGAGGGCGACTACCGATTCCTGCTGACTTGGGAAGTGCTCCCCGTGGAGGAATGCTGATATGGGGATGTGCGGTATCATTTTTGATTTGGACGGCGTGCTGTGCTATACCGACCACTACCATTATCTTGCGTGGAAGGCGGTGGCCGATAGGCTGAGCCTGCCTTTTGACGAACAGGTAAACAACCGCCTCCGAGGTGTCAGCCGGATGGAGAGCCTGGAGATTATTCTGAGCCTTGGCAGTAAGACCTACTCCCAGGAGGAGAAGGAGCAGATGGCAGCCGAGAAAAACCGGCTCTATCGCAGCTATCTGGAACGTATGGGGCCAGAGGCACTGGCCCCTGGGGCAGTCGATGTGCTCCGCACTTTGCGGGAGAACGGCTGGAAAACAGGCATCGGCTCCTCCAGCAAAAACGCCCCCCTCATTTTGGAACGAACCGGACTGGACGGATTCTTTGACGCGGTGGCAGATGGCAGTCAGATTACCAAGTCGAAACCTGATCCGGAAGTGTTCCGGCTGGCGGCGCGGAAATTACGCCTTTCCCCTGATGAGTGTGCTGTGGTGGAGGACGCCTCCGCCGGAATCCTGGCCGCAAATGCAGGCGGCTTTTTTCCCATCGGCCTGGGGGACGCCGCCCAGGCCCCCGGCTGCCGCGCCGTCCTAAACGCTCTGTATGAATTGCCCGAACTCTGCCGGCGCTTATACAGCCGCGCCCCAAAATTCAAGCCTTCCGACCCTACTCCATTTTCATAGGGCGGAGGAGCGGTCAAAAAGGAGGAACGCCCGCCGGGCCGGCGGTGCGGCAGTGTGGAGACCTGCCGTAACGTCCGCAGAGTGACGCTCTCTGCGGGCAAGAGGGTATTTGCGGAGGCATTGCCCTTACGGCCCTGAACATGGCAACTGTATCCCTGAAGAATGTGAAGAAGATCTATGACAACAAGGTGACCGCGGTTCACGACTTCAACCTGGAGATTGCGGACAAGGAGTTCATCGTCCTGGTCGGCCCCTCCGGCTGCGGCAAGTCCACCACGCTGCGGATGATCGCCGGCCTGGAGGATATCTCCGAGGGCGATCTGGTCATCGGCGGCAAGCGGATGAACGACGTGGAGCCGAAGGACCGGGACATCGCCATGGTCTTCCAGAGCTACGCCCTGTACCCCCATATGACCGTATATGAGAACATGGCCTTCGCCCTGAAGCTGCGCAAGGTACCCAAGGAGGAGATCGACAAGAAGGTGCTGGAGGCGGCCGAGATTCTGGACATCACCCAGTACCTGGACCGCAAGCCCAAGGCGCTGTCCGGCGGCCGCGCCATCGTGCGTGACCCGAAGGTGTTCCTGATGGACGAGCCGCTGTCCAACCTGGACGCCAAGCTGCGCAACCAGATGCGCGCGGAGATCATCAAGCTGCGCCAGCGCATCAACACCACCTTCATCTACGTCACCCACGACCAGACCGAGGCCATGACCCTGGGCGACCGCATCGTCATCATGAAGGACGGCTTCATCCAGCAGATCGGCACCCCCCAGGAGGTGTTCGACCAGCCCGCCAACCTGTTCGTGGCCGGCTTCATCGGCTCGCCCCAGATGAACTTCTTCGACGGTGAGCTGGAGAAGAAGGACGGCAAGTACCAGCTCAAGGTGGGCGAGGCCACCGTGGTGCTGGGCGGCAAGGCCCAGGAGCTGCTGGCCGGGAAGGGCGTGGGCGAGCGCAAGGTGACTGTGGGCATCCGTCCCGAGCACATCGCCTTTGCCGCCGCCCCTGGCACCGATACCGTGTCCAGCAAGGTGGACGTGTCCGAGATGATGGGCAGCGAGGTGTACCTGCACGTCAACGCCGTGGGGCGCGACGTGGTGCTGCGCATCCCCACCACCGACCTGCCCGCCGAGCACCGGGCCGGCATCCCCTACGGCACGGAGATCAACTTTGCCTTCCGCCCCGACCTCATCCACCTCTTTGACCCTGAGACCGAGAAGAACCTGATGTACTAAGGGCATTGCTCTCCGCCGATTTGTAGAACCGCCCGGACAAGCCGCACCCAGAGGAGGTGAGCGATGGAACTCTGAAGCAGACCGTTTTACCGAAAGAAAAAGGGAGGATTGCGCATTGAAAAAGATTTTTCGAGTCTGTATAGCATTGCTTCTATGTTTTTCTTTGGTTACCCCGGCATTCGCCCTGGACGGAATATGGCACAATCCCTATGGCATTGATGATCTCTATGACCATGAACCCACCGAGATATACCCTCTGACTCCCATCGCCGGTGAGATGATTTATATCAAGAGCACAACATGGCCGGTGGAGGCAGGACAGTCAGTGTGGCTCACCTATACGAAGAATGGGGAGCCCCAACCGGATATCGGCGCAGAATGGAAGTACAACAGCGGAAACAACAGCTATTGGGAGGCTGCTATTGGTCCTTTTGAAAAGGGTGATGTTATTGAGTATACCGTCTTTGCAGACAAAGATGGGCAGAACACGCAGTCTATTGGCCCGTTCTCTTTCCACGTAGTGGAATGGGAAAGGGCGCAGTCTGTAGAACTCGGTTCACAGGAAGATGGCCTTGTTGTTCTGAATGTAACGTCTGACCAAGGGGATTCTACGCCTAAGCTGGGGCTCAGCTTCCCATCTGCTGATGTCCTGCGCTTCCAGTTTTCCCCGCTGGGAGATGTGGCCTTCGAGGCAGGGGCTGCTGACTACAGTATTGAAGAGGACAGCAATAGCATCATTATTTCCACCAGCGCACTTGAAGTGACGGTTACAAAGTCGCCTTATGGCGTGGAAGTGCGGGATTTGGATACCGGCAAACTTCTGACACAGAACGGAGGCACTGGTAGCGAGCTATCCTGGCTGACGGATGGCGCCGGCCTTGTGAAAAATTTCCGTGGCAGGTATGAATCGCCTTCCAGTGAAAAGTTTTACGGATTTGGGGAGCGTTATAACGGAATTGAAAAGCGTGGAGAAACGGTGGATATTTACGTTTATAACCAGTACCAGAATCAGGGCGAAAGAAGCTATCTGGCCGTACCGTTTTTCTATTCCAGCAAGGGATACGGCTTGTATCTTGATTCCACCTATTACGCTCAGTTCGATATGGCAGACAGCGATCCGAACCAGTATACCTTTACCGTGAATACCTCTGGTGATGATCCTGTGCTGGATTATTATATTATCAGCGGAACGCCGGAAGAGGTGATTGGCGGCTATTCCGAGCTTAGTGGGAAGCCCCAGGATATGCCCAAATGGGCATTTGGGCTTTGGATGTCCGCCAATGAGTGGGATAGACAGTCCGAGGTGCTTTCGGCCGTAGAAAACGCAGAGGCCTATGACATTCCGGCCTCTGTAGTGGTCTTGGAACAGTGGAGCGACGAAAACACCTTCTATATCTTCAATGACAGCACCTATACGGCGAAGCCGGGCGGAGAGGCGTTTTCCGGCAGTGACTTTACCTACAGCGAGAAATGGCCTGATCCCGCCTCTATGGTGGATACCATCCATGACAATGGGATGAAGGTGCTGCTGTGGCAGATTCCTGTGCTCAAATACACCGATTATGCCTGGGAGCAGAAGGACAATGACGAGGCATACATGATTGAGCAAGGCTACGCCGTCGGAGACGGCGAGGGAGGCCAATACCGTATCCCATCCTCCGGGTGGTTCGGCAATAGCCTGCTTTTGGACTTCACCAATCCGGACGCGGTGGACTGGTGGATGTCTAAGCGTGCTTACCTGTTCGATGATATTGGAATTGATGGCTTCAAGACCGATGGCGGTGAAATGGTCTGGGGCCGCAATACCTCCTTCTACGACGGAAGCGATGGCCTGGAAATGCGCAATGAGTATCCGAATGCCTATATCGAAGCGTATTACGACTTTACAGAGGAAAACACCGGTACCGGTATGACCTTCAGCCGCGCCGGCACCGCAGGCGTCCAGTCCACCGGCGTATTCTGGGCTGGCGATCAGTCTTCCACCTTTGATGCGCTTCAAGATTCGATCAGCGCCGGTTTA
>OLXE01001284.1_pt1 | contig 11635 bp, 6 predicted proteins | sample 1644571 | NCBI WGS metagenome assembly OLXE01 (sample SAMEA103958161, study PRJEB25191) | human gut metagenome | biome: human-associated habitat [ENVO:00009003]; feature: intestine environment [ENVO:2100002]; material: feces | place: Germany | collected 2013/2015
CAAGTCTTTAGGAGGCCGTGAGGAAGTATCTTTAAGCCCCCATGCAGTCATCGCGTCCCGAAGTGCCGCCTTCGGGGATCAGGCTGGCGTAGATCGCTCGGAACAGCCCTGTTTATCACCTCCTTGGGCTGTCCATCTTCGCGGCGCACCTGATTCGCTCGTACATGGGTTATGTACCGGAAATGCCGTCTATTCAGTTGTCAAGCTGCATGAGAGAGATAGACCCTCTCACTTATTTCCCCGTTGGGAGAGTGGTTTTGGTCTATGCTTTTCCCATGTTTTCCAAAAAAATTTTTAATTTTTGGAGCAGCTTGACTTTGCGCTGATGCAGAGCTGTTTTGGAAATTCCAAGCTCCATGCTGACAATCCGTTCTGACTTGTCCTCGAAATACAGTTTGTGGAGAATAATCCTCTCATCCTCTGACAAACATTCCAATAATCCCTCCAGCCAAACGGACGAGACCGCCTGTTCCTCCACGGGTTGACCAGAAGTAGCAAACTGCTTGTCCTTTGCCAGCAGACGCTCATAGGAATCCTCTCTACTGGGTAGGAAAGAGGCAGTTTCTTTTTGGAACTTTTCCACTTTCAAGTCGTAGGAAAAGTATTCCTCTTTTCGTTCGTAGTGCTGATACACGCGGTAGACCTGTTCGCTTACCGGTACAGCTTGTCCGTCTATGTAAAGATACCGTTGTTTTCTTTCACCGCTCATGGTGTTCCTCCGTTTCGATTCGTGGGTTGGTTTGCGGACGAATCGAAACGGGGCGGCGACCGGCATCCAGGGCCGCCGGCGTCAGGAACGCTGTCGAATGGGAAGTTCTTATAGAAAAAAGGTCTGACAGGAGGAGGCTTGTCCTTTCTTGTCCTTCTGCGGTGGCATTTTTTGTGTTTCTTTCCAGCTTTTTTAGGTTTTATGTAGAAACAGCGCGTACAAAAATAGGGCGCAAGTGATGGTAAGTTCACTTGCGCCCTGATCGGACTGGATATTTTATTTTGGAAGTCTCCACCTGTTAGCGGTGGAGAAAGGTCAAAAGGGGTATCTACCCATAAGCAGCCTCCCTTGCACCGCTATGGGAATGGAACAAAGCAGTAGAAGTTATATGTCCCGAAAACCGCTTGCGGCATCTATTGTTACTGTTTCAATATACTCCAATGCTGCTTCGTGTCCTTTCTGAATTTGTGGTCAGTTATCTTCTCGCGCCATCTGCGCCAACTTCGTAGCCGTCCACTTTGGTGCTGACCGCCATAGAGCCGTCTGCGTAGAAGTAGTACCACTTGCCATCAATCTGCTTCCAGCCGCCGGAGAACATCTTACCGGTGGCCTTGTCCAGCCAGTACCATTTCTGGTCGTCGGAGAGCCAGCCTTTGACCGGCCCTCCGTCCTTGTAGTAACTCCATTCGCCGCTGTCATTTTGCTGCCAGCCGTTTGCGGACTGCGGGTCAATGACAATCTCCACAAACCGGTGCAGGACAGTAGCCGCCTCGGCGCGGGTGGCGTTGCCCTGCGGGTCAAACCGGTTGTTTTCCTTGCCGGAGAGAACGCCCGCCTGCTGCATAGCCTTGACCGCATCCTTTGCCCAGGAAGAAATCTGCGCGTTATCGGCAAAGGTCACAGCCGCCAGCGTTTTCGGTATGGAGTAACCCATCTTGTCAGCGTAGTTCTTCATAATTACTGCCATCTGCTCACGGGTGATGCTGCTGTCCGGGGCAAAGGTGGAGGAAGTCGTACCGCTGACAATTCCCTTACTCGCTGCCCAGTTGACATAGGGGGAGTAGTAGGCGTTGGCTTTCACATCAGTAAATTTCCTGTTTTGGTAATCCGCCGGATTGATTCCTGCCAGCCGTCCCAGAGCAGTAACAAACATTCCCCGTGTCAGGGTGGTGTTCGGGCTGAAGGTGGTTTCACTGGTGCCGGAGAACAGCCCACGGCTGACCGTAAACAGGATGTGTTCCTTGGCCCAATGACCATTGATGTCGGCGAAGTTCGGAACCGGGTTCTTGTAGCCTACGCCGTAGATACTAAAATGCTGTGCTTCAAAAATCACGGCTTTCTGGTCCGCGTCATAACTGGACTTGGTGAGCCATTGTACCTTGCCTTTGTCGTTCACATAGACCGCATACAGGTTTCCAGCCTGTTCGTTTGCCGCCGGGGTATAGGGCAGTTTGACGGAAACCGTCTTGCCTTGCCAATCGGTGAGGGGCACTTTCTTGCCGCCTTTGACATAAACCAGAGAGAACTCATAAACTGGTCTTGTTCCAATCGCCGCCTTTGCCTTAGCGGAAGTGACCGCTGCTTTGGAAACCCGCAGAATCAGATTCCCTCCCTTGGACTGGGCATTCAGCATCTTCAAGGTATCCAACGTAAATCCGAAAGAGGGCAGGCCGTTTGTAGTAATCTCAAACCGGCGTACCTTTGCCGTCACCAGCTTGTCCAGCGTCTGTGCCTTGATGGTGATGGTAAGATTCTTTGCATCTGCCGCGTTCTGGATGGGAACCGTTACGGCAATGCCGTTTGCGGTGGTTCCATTTTTCTTCGCGTCAGCGGTGGCCTTGTTGATTGCGTCCTGTACGGCGTTGCCGTTAATGCTGGCATTTCCGTTTTTATCCGGTGTTGCCGGCTTGGTCTGGCTGGTGGTAGGGATTTCCGGTTTGGTCTGATCCGGACGCTCTACAACCGTGGAGCCGCTGGAATCGCCGTTATCGGAAGAAGAACCACTACCGGAGGACGAGCCACCGCCAGAGGAACTGCCCCCGCCGCTGCTGGGTTTCTTCACCGCTGTCAGCGCAATGGTTGTCTCGGACTGGGCGTATTCGGTATCTGCGGCCTTGACCGCTTTGATTTGAATTTCGCCGATGCCAGTTACCGTAACCTTACCGTTGGCATCCACTGTTGCGGGGCCGCTGATGATCTCCCATGTGACCGTCCCTGTACCGGAACCGCCGGTGGTCGTCAAGGTAAAGGTGTCCCCGTTGTAGACGGTAGTGGGCTTGCCGGTGATGGAAAGAGCCGCCTGCTCTGCCTTACCCACGGTAAGTGCATCGGTTTTGGCCGTTTTTCCGCCATAGCTGATGGTGACAGTTTTTCCGCTATGCCCGGTAACGGTCAGCACCGTGCCCTGGGCGGGATCGGCGGTCAGCTTGTTGGCGTCCCAGCCAATGGTTTTGCTGGTGTTGTCTCTATAGCTTACCTGCACCGACAGGCCGTTCAGATCCAGCGTCTGGCCGCTGGTGTAGGCCAGCTTGGCGGGCTGGGTTTGGATGGAAATGCTGCTGACCTCTTTTTCGGGGGTGGTAATTGCCACGCCTGTGCTGATGGTTTCCGCATAGTTGGTGGTGGCCGCCACCTTTGCAAAGAAGTAGTAGGTGGTATCTGCGGTCAAGCCGGAGAATGCTTTCTCTGCCTGCCACTTACTGGGGGCTGTGTTGGTGGTATTCATGCCGTAGCTGACTGCTGCGCCGGTGTTGCTGGGTTCTACCTGAGCCTCCTCCAAGGTGATCTGCGTGGGGCTGTCCGCTTGCCCGGTAAGGGTGATCTTATAAGAAGCAGGGCTTACCTTCACTGTAAGGTTTTGCTGTACCGGGTTATAGTTGCCGCTACTATCTTTGTTGTAAGTAGCAGGGAAGGTGTTCTCTCCTACATTGCCAACCGAAGTATTTAGATCATTCCAAGCCCAGCCGTCTGTCAGAGGTACATCCTTCAGCGTGTCGCCATAAGTGGCGGTCAGACCGGTAGGGGGCGTGTAGTTCGGTTGGGCCTTGTTGATGGTAAATGTCCCTGTGGCGGTGGCTGTGTAATTGCCCTTACCGGTGGCGGTCACTGTGACCGTTCCGGCATTGGTGAGGTTTCCGTCCCCGCCGTTGCTGTTGGAATAGGAGAGGGTGTAGTCTGTGCTTGCACTCAGGGTCTTACTGTCCAGCGTCACCGTCACAGTGGGATCTTTGGAGGTTCCGTCATAGGTAAACGGCCCGCCGCTGACCTCCACCTTGGCGTCGTTCAGCGAGGCCAGAGCGATGGTAAATTTCCCGCTGGCTGAACCGGTGTAGTTTCCACCTGCTTTCGCGGTCACAGTTACGGTCGCCTGCCCAGCATTGATATTATTGCTGGCGCCGATGGTGTACTGATCGCTGGGGACGGTCTTGCCGCCCAGTGTGACAACCACATCACCAGCGGCTGGGGTCTGCGCCTGGCCGGTGTAGGTATAGGTGCCGTTTACTTTCACTGTCGCGTCGTTCAGCTGGGCCGGAGCGATGGTAAAGCTCCCCGTTTTTGTGCTGATATAGTTGCCTGTACCGGTGACAGTTACGGTAGCATTGCCCACATTGGTGTTATCCGTATAGTTAACCGTATAGTCGGTGTCCTTTGTAAGCTGCGTACCGTTCCATGTTACACTTACCTCTGGGATAATGGGAGAATTGGTATAAAAATACTCGCCGTTCACCGTCACAATGGCATCCTTCAAATCTCCCTGCACCGTAAGCCGGGTGCTGCCGGTTTGCGGCTTCAGCCCCATGCTGCCGCCATATTCGGCGGTGATAGTATTTTCTCCAACCGCAAAGCCTTTCTCTTGTGAAATTTCCACATCGGAAAGGGTGGCAGTATCGCCGCTGACATTTGCTGTGCCAAGGCTTTTCTTATTGCTGTCTGTTCCAACGAAAAATTCCACTTGATTTTCTGCTGCACGAGTGATGGCATTTGCCGCTTTGGATATAGTGGCCGCTCTGGATATAGTGGCCGCTTTGGATATGGTGGCAGTGAGGTTCACCTTGGAACCGTAGGCTGCCGGGGACGAGTTGACTGAGACCGTTACATTCGAATCCTTTTGCAGATTGTTCCGAATGATATTTGCAACGGTGCCAGAACCCGCAAGATTTCCTTCGCCACCCAGAGTGCCGTTTCCTGTGATTGTTCCGCTATTGGTGAGGGTCACGCCGTCCTTCACAGTCAGGGTGGTGTTTTCCGGTACGGTCAGCGTTTTGCCCAATGGAATCTCTATATTCTCTTGCAGGGTTTGGTCTTTATAGACTTTACCAGTATCTCCCTCGAAGATAATGCCGCTCCAACTGTCCCGATTGCTCGTATCGCTGATACCCCCATTGGCAAAAATCAGGGCATGACCGTCCGCTCCGGTTGCGAAGCTGCCGCCAGAACCAGTATATCCGCCGCCGATTCCGGCTGCATATTCTCCACCGCTTGCGGTGACATTGCCGCCGTGGATGGTGATTGTGCCGCCAGAACCAGTATATCCGCCGCCGATTCCGGCTGCAGAAGGTCCGCCGGTTGCGGTGACATTGCCGCCGTGGATGGTGATTGTGCCGCCAGAACCACTATTTCCGCCGCCGATTCCGGCTCCAGAACCTCCGCCGGTTGCCTTCACTGTGCCGCCGTGGATGGTGATTGTGCCGCCAGAAGCATCAAATCCGGCGCCGCTTCCGCCGCCGATGCCCGCGCCGCCGTTGCTACCGTTTGCGGTCACTTCGCCACCGTGGATGGTAATTGTGCCTGCAGCCTTCCCGTTTCCGCCGCCGATGCCCGCACCCCAGTCGCCGCTGTTTGCGGTCAGCCTTCCCGTGTTTTCCCCGACAGACTGGGCATAAACGGAAAAACTGTTGCCCTTTGCCACATTGATGCCGCCGATGCCGCCGTTGACGGTCAAAGTTGTGCCATCCGTCAAAATCAAGCGGACATTCCCGGTAACGGTGACGAGTTCATCAATTGTTACATTGCGGTTGACCACATACCAGCCGTCACTCCATGCGGTCGTACTGCCGTCCACCACAGTGTAGTTTCTACATTCCTTGGTTTCCCAGTTCTGCCCATTTTCATCACAGGTTCGGTAAGAAACAGGTGGAGGTGGTAAAAGCGGTTGGTTCCCCTCGACTGTGCCGTTTCCTGTGATTGTTCCATTGTTGGTGATTTTTCCGTTATTGGTGAGGGTCACGCCGTCCTTCACGGTCAGGGTGGTGTTTACCGGTACGGTCAGCGTTTTGCCCGATGGAATCTCTATATTCTCTTGAATGGTTGGATTTCCATAGACTGTGCCAGTATTTCCCTCGAAGATCATGCCGCTCCAACTTTTCCGCTGGCTTTTGTCACTGATACTGCTTGCAACAATCAGGGCATGACCGTCCGTTCCGGTTGTAAAGCTGCCGCCAGAACCATCCTCTCCGCCGCCGATTCCGGCTGCATATTCTCCACCGCTTGCGGTGACATTGCCGCCGTTGATGGTGATCTTGCTGCCAGAACCCCTCCGTCCGCCGCCGATTCCGGCCGCACCACTTCCGCCGGCTGCCTTCACTGTGCCGCCGTGGATGGTGATCTCGCCGCCAGAACCACTACTATATCCGCCGCCGATTCCGGCTGCAGATCCTCCGCCGATTGTCTCCACTGTGCCGCCGTGGATGGTGATAGTGCCGCTAGAACTGGAATTTCCGCCGCCGATTCCGGCTGCTAAAATCCCGCCGGTTGCCTTCACTGTGCCGCCGTGGATGGTGATTGTGCCGCCGCTACGACTATCCTTACCGCTGCCGATTCCGGCTGCAGAACCTCCGCCGGTTGCGGTGACATTGCCGCCGTGGATGGTGATTGTGCCGCCAGACGCCAAATATTCGCCGCCAATTCCGGCTGCAGATGATTTTCCGGTTGCGGTCAGCGTTCCCATATTTTCCCCGACAGACTGGGCATAAACGGAAAAACTGTTGCCCTCTGCCACATTGATGCCGTCATTGACGGTCAGGCTTGCGTTATCTGCCAGAATCAGATGAACCTCGCCGCTGACGGTGACGCGGCTGCCGATGGTCACAACGCCGTTGACTACATACCAGCCGCCATTCCATGCGGTTGTGCCGCTTTCCACCACAGTGACATTATCTGCTGTCTGTTCATCGCCGTTTTCGTCCAAATAGGAAACGCCGTTCTCCGCCAGTAAATTGACCATACCATTGAAGAAGTGGAACAGGCTCTCGAAAACCTCTGTCCCGGTAAGCAGTGCCTGTTCGTCCTCGGTCAGGGCTTCGTAGGCTTCGTATGCCGCCTGCAAGTCGGCGTAAACTGCGTTCTGCTCATCTTTTGTCATGGTCGTCAACTTGTCCGTTGCGGGTAGGGCGTCGATCAGCTTTTGCACGTCCCCTGCGGAAAGCTGCGCCGCATTAGAGGGGGTGGCCGTTTCCGGCTCGTCCTCTACGTCGCACTCGCCGCAGATATAACCGCAGGGCCTCCCCTCAGTGGCCGGGACATAGCCGCAAGCCTCGTCATGTTCGTGTTTGCAGTCTAATTCTTTTTTAATACAGCCGGTGTCCTCGCTGCACTCGTGGCTGCACTCGGTTGGCTCCCGATTTTCCGCATCGGACGGGCTGGCTGTGTTGTCCGATACGCTTTCTGCCGGGTAGCAGTCCGCCGTATGCTTGTGGACACAGCTTGTCACAAGGGTATAGCAGTCCTCGGTGTGTTCGTGATTGCAGGGCGTCCCCTCGCTGCCCTCGGTGTAACCGCAATCCTCCGTATGTTCGGCGTGGTGTTCGCATAAACCGCCTACATTTCGATTTGAATTTTCCACCGCCAGTACATTTACCGGCAAAGTGGAGCATACCATCGCGCCCGCCATCAGCAGGGCGGCGATCCGTTTCTTTAATTTCATAGTCATCCTCCTGTTCCTGTGCTGGTCTATCAAAAAACGCAAAAAGGAAGCGGTCATCCATCCGGCTGGAATGGACAACTGCTTCCTCTGCTATAGCGATATGCGGACAGCACAAAAACAGGCAGATTTACCTCTGTCTGTCCGTCTGTCTGTCTGTCTGTCTGTCTGTCTGTCTGTCTGTCTGTCTGTCTGTCGTAAGTATATTGTTCAACGGCATAGTTTGTCAACCTCTTTTCCCGCAAAAAAGCGCATAATTTTCCCTTTCCCTATATTTTACGATACGGCGTTTTGGATGTCAATAGGTTTGGAACGAATGAAGTGTAATACGGCGTGAATGATGTATTTTCTCTTGCGCTGCCCGCCGTATTGTTCAATAGTCATCCGAGATTCCCGTTTTGTAAACGAGTTTCACATTTTGAAAGCGACCTGCAAATTTTGTACCCGACTTTCCACTTTTGTAATGACTTTCCCGTTTTTTCCCTTGCTTTTATGATATAATCACCTTATGGCAGAGTATTTTTTTGCACAAAAACCGGACGTCAGTTTTGGCTTACAAATTTTGCAAGCCATAATTCACGTCTTCTGCTGTTCCTATTTCAGCCGGCGGTCTGTGCTTTATTCTGTCTTCTGGTTACTTTTTGAGAAGTCTTGCGGTGAGGTTGATGTCTTTGGCTGCAACCTCGTGGCATCTAAGCCTCTCCGCCAGGTCTTCTCCATAATAAAAGCTGAACGCTTCATACGGACTTTTTCCGTTCAGTTTCTTTCTCCGGTAGGAATTGATATGGTTCATCATCAGCTCTACGTCTGCCTGCGTCAGTTCATCAAAGCTTCTTCCTTTCGGCAGGATCCTGCGTATAAATTCATGTCCCACCTCGATCTCTGCTTTCTGGTACGGCGCACTTGGATTGCAGTAATAGATCCTCGTCCTTTGAAATCCTTTTCCATCCGGTCCGTTCTCTATACACTTGGGATTGGAAAACTCACTTCCGTTATCCGTCAGGATGACCGGAAACAGCTTCCTAAAATCCTGCCCTCCCAGCCGGTGGTACAGTTCATCATAAATATCTATCACTGACTTTGAGGTGTTCGCTTCCCGCAGGAACCCCAGCATCAGTGACACATTTACAAAATATATCGTCAGCAGGACTTTCCCTCCCTTGCTGCCGATCACGGAATCCATCTGCACCACTGCTGTGTCCGGATGCTGTTCCATATATACTTCGTAATCATGATAATTCCTTCCCACACGGCATCCACGGTCTACTTTCAGCTCCGGTTTTTTATATCTCGGACGGTACTTTACCTTTCTTGGCAGGTCTATGTTCCTGATATCAAACAGGCATCCATCCACGTAGTTGTAGAGGGTCTTTTCACTGCACATCAGTTCATCCTTATGTGTCAGGTAGATCTGATGGATAGACTGCCCCTGTTTTACCAACGGCACCAGGATTTCATTGAGTCTGGCGATTTCCCCTTCCGTAGCAAGGATCCCGCTTCGGGATTCCGATATCTTATCCGTTGCCCGCCTCTGGGCTCCCAGAGCATCGTAAACAGTTTTTGTCAGCGTACACTTCTTTACTTCACTGCATCCGTTGCATACATATGGCGGTTTAAAGCGATGGGTACATATTTCTTCTTCATAATGCTCGCAGTAACGGTTGCATATGAGTTCACACTGTTTACAGACAGCTACCAGTGGATGCCTGCAGTCATTTGTCCCACATACTTTTTTCCTCTTACATGCTTTTCTGTACTTGCAGGTATTATGCGGGTAACTTCCATAACCGGTGTCCTGTTCGATGGAATAGTTCCTGATCTCCTTTGTGATGGTAGTCCTGTCCCTTCCCAGTTTCTCTCCAAGCTCTGTGAAAGTCATGTGCTCCTTTAGTCCGCTTTCTATCTCCAGCCGGTCCTCATAATTTAAGAACTTTGCCATACTGTCTCCTTTCCCCCGCCAGCTGCTGAAGTTCTGTTAAAAAACAGGAAGAACATTTCTGCTCTTCCTGCATTTGTATCGTCACTTTCACTGCTGTAATTTATTCTGTTTGTAATCAACTTTCCCCCTCACACGGGAATTTCAAAAAACTATTGAGGTGCCCGCCGTATTTTGGTACAATGGAAGCAGACAAGGGGGAACAGATTATGGCAAAGGAAAAAAAGCAGAAGCAAATCCATTTAGAGGAAATTACCGCGCTCACAAAAGAACTGTTCCACGCCCACTACGCGGGGGATTTGGAACGGTGGTTTGACTATCTCTGCCCGGACAGCATCTACCTCGGCACCGGCGAGCCAATGCTCTTTGGCGGCAGCGCGATACGGGAACATTTCAAGGGCTTTGAGGGCAGGGCGGTGGACGTGGTGTCGGAAGAATATTACCCTGTCCCGCTGGGCGAAACGGCGGCGCAGGTCTGCGGCCAGATTGCGGTGAGAAGCAGGCACAACCAGCTTGGGGCCGTCAACTGTTTTACCATCGGCTGGCGGCTGATCGGCGGCGAGCTGAAAATGGTACATCAGCACAATTCCTATGACCGGACATTGAGGGCGAGCGCAGCATTTTGAAGATGGATATGAACACGACGCGGTTTGTCCGCAATCTGCTGCTGGAACAGCCCGTCGGCCGGCGCATAGCGTTTCCCAGCGGCAATCAGACGGTGTATGTCAATCCCTATACCATTCTGTACGCCAAAAGCCGGGATAAGCGGACGGAATTAGTTTGCGTTGACCGGGTCGTGAGCTGCAATTATATCTACCGGGAGCTGAAAGAGAGATTGCCGGAAGTGTTTTACCCGCTGCGGCGGGGCTATCTTGTGAACACGCTGTATATTGTCGCCCTGCGGCGGTTTGAAGCGGAGCTGATTTCGGGCATCTCCATTCCCATTCCCGCTTTGACTTATACCCAGGTCAAGCGGGATTTACAGGAGCTGATCGAGAAAAAATAGCGGACGGAAAGCGGGCAGCAACGCATACATCCATGCAAAGATGCAAAAGGGGCAAGCAATGCCTGTGTTAATACACACAGGCCCGCAGAGAAGAAAATCCCTTTGTGATTTTCCTCTCCGCTTGCTTGTTGAGGGCAGCGCCCCCAAGCCCCTTTGAACACAGAATTTCATTCTGTGGCTGCGCGTTCTGCGAACGCTTTTGACCAGGACCAGCTTACCGCTGGCCGTGGTCTTTTTCTTTTTCAACATCCTGTTCTACCTCCATTTTCAGCACTCGATCTACATTTGCCTTTGCCGTCAAAAGTTCCCGCATTTCCTCACGGGAACGCCGGTACTCGGCGTAGGTTTTCTTCTTTTCCTCCAGCAGCTTTGCGTACTCGGCTTGCAGGTCTTTGACCTTGGGCAGCTTCTTCACGCCCATCTCGTCAAAGGCATTTTTTGCCGCCTGATGGAGCAGGATTTCCTGCTCATGTTCCTCCCGGAATTTTCGGGAATAACCGGCCTTGCGGTATGCCACATAGACCTCACGGGTCTTGGCATAGTTGATGATATGGGTACGCAGGACGGCGATCTCCGCCATGCGTTTCTCCGCCGCCTTGATCTGCGCCGAAAGTTCATTGTGATGTGCCGTGGCAGCCGCCGCTTTTTCTGCCAGCTCCCCATAATCCAGCAGCTGATGTTCGGTGAGAAAATTTACAGTCTGCGCCATCTGTTTCAGGTTAAAAACCTTGGCCCAGCGCGCATACCCAGCGCCTTTCCCAGCCTGTAATTTTGCCTGAATATCCACCAGAAGATTGACCTTTGGCGGCTCCGGCTGCACGAGGGATTTTTTACGGGGCGTATGCTGTTTTTCACCGGCCAGCACCGCACGGATTTCTGCTTCACTGTACCCGGCCCCCAACTTGTCGTCCATGCGGGCTACATTCTTCCAGCCGGGCGCTTTGAGCCGGATCGCTTTCCCGCGCCGGGATACTTTACAGCCCATTTCGGAAAGCAGCTTCAGCAGCGCGTCAAAGTCTGCCGGTTTCTGCTCCAGCGCACGGTCAATCATCACCCGCAGCTGCT
>OLXE01001301.1_pt1 | contig 11515 bp, 8 predicted proteins | sample 1644571 | NCBI WGS metagenome assembly OLXE01 (sample SAMEA103958161, study PRJEB25191) | human gut metagenome | biome: human-associated habitat [ENVO:00009003]; feature: intestine environment [ENVO:2100002]; material: feces | place: Germany | collected 2013/2015
CAGTTTATGGGGTGGATGGGGTGCTGACGATTATCCATCGTATCTTGCTGAAAGAGAACATCGGACAACCACACCGGAAACATTTATACCAGTTGTTAGCTAACGAGGGAAAGTTTGCTCATTTGCCTGTTTCTTTGATCTACATGGGGGTACAGGCTGTTGTTAATTTGGGGTATTTGTTGGTGTTGGTATATGTTCCCGAGTATACATTGATTTATTTTATTATTTCTATGGTGGTGCTGGTGGCTGTTTATTTGCCTTTGAGATGTAAATTTTATGCGTTACGAGAGCAAGTATGAGATTTGAAGAAACGTTATAGACTGAAAACTATAATAAAATTCGATTTTCGATTTTCGATTTTCAATTAATGCTGTATCTTTGTGGCCGATCCGGCATATAGGTTTATCAGGATTGATTTGTGAATCAAGAAAGATGAACCTGTGGGATGGTTGCATAAAAAACATTCAAAAAAAGTAATATGAGATTTTTAATTTTTATTGTACTTATGCTTGGCGTCACGGGAATTGCTTGTGCGCAGATGACCGATGCGCAAGTTATTGAAGCCGTGAAGTCCGCACAGGCTCAAGGAAAAAGTCAAGACGAGATTATTTTGATGTTATCGCAAAAAGGCGTCACGAAAGAGCAGGTGTTGAGAATTAAGGAGAATTACGAGAGAGAAAATGCAGGAAAGCAGGGAGGTTTGGCTCAAGAGAATAGAGAGCGTATTGAAACTATCTCGTTAGAGAATCGGGATGTGGTGTTGGTTACAGAAGGGGATAAGAATAGTATTTTCGGGCGGAATTTGTTTAGTAATAAAAATTTAACTTTTGAACCGAGTTTGAATATTCCTACACCGGAGAATTATGTGTTGGGGCCAGGAGACGAGGTTATCATTGATATATGGGGAAATTCGGAAGCGACTGTTCGGCAGGTGATATCCCCGGAGGGGAGTATAAATGTATCGAATATAGGACCGATTTATTTGAATGGAAAACGGATTCAAGAGGCATCTTCTTATTTAAAAACGATGTTTAGTCGTATATATTCAGATTTAGCGTCAGAAAATCCATCAACATTTTTGAAAGTGTCGTTGGGACAAATTCGAAGTATTCAAGTGAACGTGATGGGGGAGATTGTCATGCCCGGGACCTATATGTTACCCTCTTTGGCAACGGTGTTTCACGCGTTGTACGCGGCAGGAGGTGTAAATAACGTGGGAACTTTGCGGGATGTCGTGTTGTATCGGAATGGAAAAGCCTTTAAGCACGTGGATGTTTATGATTATATCATGAATGGTAATAATAGTTTTGATATTACTTTGCAGGATGGTGATTTGATTAACGTGGGTACTTACGAGAAAATTGTCACTGTGGCTGGTAAAGTGAAACGTCCGATGCGTTACGAGATGAAGGGAGAGGAGAGTCTGAGTAAATTATTGGAGTATGCTGGGGGATTTACTAGTGATGCTTACAAGAAGAATGTGAATGTGAGCCGTAAGGGAGATTCCGAGTTTCAAATATATACTGTAGATAACGAAGATTTTGTTGATTTTACGTTGGCTGACGGTGATTCTGTTATGATTGATCCGATCATAAGTCGATACGAAAATCGCGTAACCGTGACAGGAGCGGTATATCGTCCCGGAAATTACGCGATAAATAATTCCATAAAGACAGTGAAGGATTTGATAAACGTGGTGGAAGGACCGCGGGAAGATGCCTTTTTAAATAGAACTATTTTATATCGAGAGAAAGAGGATTTAAGTCAAGAAATGCTTGCTGTTGATCTGGGAAAATTGTTAAGGGGTGAGATCGACGATATTCCATTGAAAAAGAATGACCGTTTGTATGTACCTTCAGCAACAGAATTGCGGGGAGATTACGTGATTGACATTCGGGGAGAGGTGAAGAATCCTCGAAAATATCCTTTCGTGGATAATATGACGTTGGAGGATGCAGTGTTACAAGCCGGTGGTTTGTTGGAGTCTGCCTCTATGGTACGGGTGGATGTTTCCCGAAGAATAAAGTCTCCTAATAGTACGGAGGAAGCTCCGGCTGAGGCTGAATTATTTACATTTGGTTTGAAGAATGGTTTGGTTGTGGAGGGAGATCCTGAATTTACACTTGAACCTTTTGATGAGATATATGTTCGTCGTTCCCCGGGATACCGTGAACAGCAGAACGTGACGGTGAATGGCGAGGTTCTTTACCCTGGTGTATACGCAAAGCGTTCATCCAATGATCGTCTTTCTGATATTGTAAAACGGGCTGGCGGGGTTACTTCCAAAGCCTACGTGAATGGGGCTCGTTTGTTGCGTCGGATGAATGCTGATGAATTGGCAAGAGTTAGTTCTGCTTTGCAGTTAGCTAAACATTCCAGTCGTGATTCTTTAGTGATAGATAGTATGTCTTTGGAAAAGGTTTATTACGTGGGAATCGATTTAAAAAAAGCATTGGAAAATCCGGGAGGTGAGGCAGACTTGGTACTTCGTGAAGGTGATGTGTTGCACGTTTCTAATTACGTGAATACAGTTAAGATTAGTGGTGCGGTGATGCATCCTAATGCTGTAACTTATCACAAGAAAATGAAATATAAGGATTACGTGGAAAATGCCGGAGGGTATAGTGTTGATGCGAAAAAACGAAGGGCATATGTGCTTTATCCAAACGGGACGCTTGCCGTATGCAAGGGAAATCGTACAAAGATAGAGCCGGGATGCGAGATTATTGTTCCGTTGAAATCCATGAACAAAAATCGGATGGGCTTACCGGAAATTTTGAGTTTGGCATCATCAACGACTTCGATAGCGGCAATGGTTACTGCAATTCTTAACAACACGAAATAGTATGGAGCAGGAAGTAAAGCAGGCAAATCAGATGCCACAGGAGGAAGAAATTGATTTGGTCGAGGTGGTCCGGAAGTTGTGGAAAAACCGGAAACTGATACTGAAGATTACAGTCGTGTTTATGGTACTAGGGGTATTAGTGGCCCTGTTTAGTCCGAAAGAATATACTGCCGGATGTACGATGGTCCCTCAATCCGGGGATAAGAAAGTCGGTGGAAATTTGAGTGGACTGGCATCCATGGTCGGAATTAATTTAGGTGGGGCTTCTGGTGGAGAAGTTTTATCTCCGACAATTTATCCTAAAATTGTGGCAAGTATTCCTTTTAAGAAGGACTTGATGGCGACCCCGTTGAAGTTTGAAGAGTATGATCAACCGATCACGTTATTGGATTATTATACAAAGGATGAGTACCAGAAATTTAGTTTGGGAGGTACAATTGCGAAATACACGATTGGTTTACCGGGAGTGATTATAAATGCAATTCGGGGAGAAGATACAACGATGATTTCTGCGGGGCAGGGAAGTGCGATTCAGTCTCTTTCAAAGGACGAGAAGAAGATGTCGGAGATGTTGAATGATATGATTTCTTTGAACGTGAATGATAAAGACGGTTACGTGCAATTGTCTGCGTCCTTGGGAGAACCTTTGGCTGTAGCTCAGTTGGCTGAACGGGCTCAAGAGTTGTTACAGACGTATATTACGGATTTTAAAATCGAGAAGGTGAAGTCAAATTTGACTTTCGTGGAGCAACAATATGATGCTGCAAAAAAACGTTACGAGAAGATGCAGGATAGTTTGGCTCGTTTCAGAGATGCGAACAAGAGTTTTTCTTCTGCCGTGGCAAAGACTCAGGAGGAGGCTTTAACGAATGAGTATAATCTTGCTTATAGCGTGTATTCCGAGTTGGCAAAACAGATGGAACAGGCTAAGATTGCCGTGAATGAAACCACACCGATTTTGACGATCGTGGAACCGGTTGTAGTTCCGATTGAACGTTCTAAGCCTAAAAGGGGATTAATTTGCGTGTTGTTTACGTTCTTGGGAGGCTTTGCTGGAGTGGGTACGGTTTTGGCATTACCTTTTGTGGCTAATGTTTTTGGAAATGATAAATTGAAACGGTTTATAAAGGAATAAGTTTGTAACCGGGGATCCGGTTTTCATATTACTGGAGGTGTGTCAAAATGTATTGGCATACCTCTTTTTGTGAGAAGTTTTTTACCTTTGCGGTACGTGGGGATCGGGACGTGTGATAAAATATTTGATAGTCTTTGAAAATGATTGATTTTGAACAGTTAGCACGAAATATGGAGGGAGAAGTGATGACGGATTCTCTTCATCAAATGATTTATGCGACGGACGCATCGGCTTATCGGGAGATACCGTTGGCTGTTGTATATCCTCGGGATGCCTCGGACGTGAAGGAATGTATCAAGTTTGCCAGAAAAAATGGGATTACATTGATTCCCCGTGCCGCGGGAACTTCTTTAGCGGGGCAGGTGGTAGGGAATGGGGTGGTCGTTGATGTGTCTCGGTATATGAATCACGTGCTGGAGATAAATGAAAAAGAGCATTGGGTTCGGGTTGAACCGGGGGTAGTGCTGGATGAATTGAATATGCGGGTAAAGTCGTTGGGATTGTTCTTTGGGCCGGAGACTTCTACTTCTAATCGTTGTTGTCTGGGAGGAATGGTGGGAAATAATTCGTGCGGTTCTCATTCTTTAGTGTATGGGAGTACCCGGGATCATCTTCTGGAGGCAAAAGTTATTTTGAGTGACGGGGAGGAGGCTTGGTTGAAGGGAATGGAGAAAGATGAGGTGAGGAATAAAATGGCGGAAGACACGTTGGAGGGAAAGATATACAGGTGTTCTGTGGAGATGTTGGAAAATAATAGAGAGGAGATTATTCAACATTTTCCGGACCCGGCTTTGCGGAGAAGAAATTCTGGGTATGCCATTGATCAATTGTTGTACTCGGATTACTTTGATGTTGTTTATGAGGAAAAGTTTAATTTGTGCAAGTTATTAGCCGGATCAGAAGGAACTCTGGCATTTGTGACCGAGTTGAAATTGAATCTTGTCCCGTTACCACCCAAAGAAAAGGCGGTAATTTGTGTACATTGCAGGACATTAGAGGAGGCGTTTGAGGGGAATCTGGTCGCATTGAAACACCACCCGGTGGCTATCGAGTTAATGGATCAGAATATATTAGAACTAAGTAAAGGAAATATAGAACAAAATAAGAACCGTTTTTTCGTTCAAGGTGATCCTGCTGCAATACTGATTGTTGAGTTGGCACAGAAAAGTAGGGAAGAGGTGGATCGGGTGGCAGACCAGGTCGAAGCAGATATGAAGATGCACGGGTATGGGTATCATTTCCCGCGAGTGTACGGGAGTGATATTAATCGGGTGTGGAGTTTACGGAAGGCGGGACTAGGGTTGTTGTCCGGAATGCCGGGGAATGCGAAGCCCGTGTCCGTGATTGAGGATACAGCCGTGGCTCCGGAACGGTTACCTGCTTATATGAAGGATTTCGGGGAGATGCTGGAACGACTGGGATTGAAGTGCGTGTATCATGCACATATCAGTACGGGTGAGTTGCATTTACGTCCCGTGTTGAATTTGAAGGAGGAGAATGACCGGGTGTTATTCCGGCGTGTGGCGGAAGAGACGGCTAAGTTGGTGAAAAAGCATCGCGGCTCTTTAAGTGGAGAGCATGGTGACGGACGTTTACGAGGGGAGTTTATTCCATTGTTGTTCGGGGAGAAGGTGTATGGCTTGATGCAGGAGACTAAAGCTTGTTGGGACCCGGAGGGTATTTTTAACGCGAGGAAGATTGTGAATACGCCGCCCATGGATACCTCTCTTCGATATGAGGTAGGGGATTCGAACGTGACGTGTCGCACTTATTTTGATTTTTCAAAGGAAAAAGGTTGGTTGTGTGCTATTGAGCAATGTAATGGTTCGGGAGATTGTCGGAAATCATATGCTTTTGGTGGTACGATGTGTCCGAGTTTTCGGGCTACGAGAGAAGAGAGTCATACGACACGGGCTAGGGCGAATACGTTACGGGAGTTGATGACTCGTCCGAAAACGAAAAAGATATATGATCAGCGGGAGATTTTAGAAGTGTTAGATACCTGTGTTTCATGTAAAGCGTGTAAATCAGAATGTCCTTCTAACGTGGATATTGCTCGTTTTAAGGCAGAGTTCTTGCAACAGCATTATGATGTGTGCGGGGTTCCGATGAAGGCTTTTTTGATTGCCCGTTTGACAGAAATTCAGCGTTTGGGTACGATCTTACCGTGGTTTTATAATGCCGTCGTTCGAAACCGGATGACAGGCGGGATGTTGAAACGAATGTTGCATTTTGCCCCGGAGCGGGCGATTCCTACTCTTTATAAGACCACGTTGAAGCATTGGCTTGGTCGTTATCGGCGAAAGAATAGGGGTGAGATCGTGGGAAGAGTGTTTCTGTTTGCCGATGAGTTTACCAATTACATAGACGTGGAGATCGGGATAAAGATGATCGAATTGCTGGATCGGTTAGGGTATGAGGTTATTATACCGAAACACGTGGAAAGTGGACGGACAGCCATTTCGAAAGGTATGTTGAAGGTGGCGAAAGGGGTGGCCCGGAAGAATGTACTGTTGTTGAAAAGCTGGGTTACAGAAAATATTCCATTGGTAGGTATTGAGCCTTCGTGTATATTATCGTTCCGGGATGAATACCCGGATTTGGTAGGAGATGATTTGAAGGAAGAGGCCCTGAGGTTAGGAAAAAATTGCTTGTTGTATGACGAGTTTTTTACCCGGGAGATTCGTGCCGGAAGAATACGGGCAGAACAATTTAAGTCGTTGGCCTCCGTTGAGCCTTCTAGAGAAATGTTATCTTTGCCAGTGAATTATAGCGTGGAGGTTATTCCTTCCGGATGTTGTGGGATGGCGGGAGCTTTCGGGTACGAGAAAAAACATTACGAGCTGTCCATGAAAATCGGGGAACAAGTGTTGTTTCCAGCTGTGAGGGATGCTGGGGAGGATGTTTGTATTTCAGCCCCGGGAACGAGTTGCCGACGACAAATAAAAGATGGTACGGGGAAACAGGCATTGCATCCGATAGAAGTTTTGTACGAGGCATTGAAATGTACGAAGGAAAAATAACTTCGAATTTCGTCCTTCTTTCGTTTGATGTAAAGTATTAATGTTATATTTTTGAAGTTCAAATTTTTAATTTGACAAAAAGGTAGATGTGAGTAAAGAACTAATAAAATGAATATGAAAAATTTTGCACTTATTGGCGTGGCGGGATATATCGCTCCAAGGCATTTGCGAGCCATAAAAGACACGGGGAATCAGTTGGTAGCTGCTTATGACAAGTTTGATAGCGTGGGTATCATGGATAGTTATTTCCCGAATTGTGCTTTTTTCACGGAGATGGAGTTGTTCGATCGTCATTGTTCAAAATTGAAGAAGACAGCCGAACGGGTGGACATGGTATCAATCTGTACGCCGAATTATTTGCATGATGCTCATATTCGTTATGGTTTGCGTTTGGGGGCTGACGTGATTTGCGAGAAACCGTTGGTATTGAATCCTTGGAATATAGATGCGTTGGAGGATGTGGAGAAAGAGACAGGACATAAAGGGTACACGATCCTGCAATTGCGTTTACACGAGTCAATAAAAGCTCTGAAAAAGAAGATCGAGGAAGGACCGAAAGACAAGGTGTATGACGTGGATTTGACTTATATTACTTCTCGCGGAAATTGGTATTATACGAGTTGGAAAGGGGACGAGCGGAAGAGTGGGGGTGTTGCCACGAATATCGGGGTCCATTTTTATGATATGTTGTCATGGATCTTTGGTCCGGTGAAGGAAAATATAGTACATGTGATGAGTCACGACCGGGTTGCCGGATTCTTGGGATTGGAAAAGGCTCGTGTACGTTATTTTTTGAGTATAAATGCTGATAATTTACCGGAAAATGCCGTGCAAGGGGAGAAAAGAACTTACCGTTCTATCCGTATTGAGGGGGAGGAATTTGAATTTAGTCAGGGATTCACGGAACTGCATACAGAGAGTTATCGGAAAATTCTGGCAGGAGAAGGGTTTCGTATAGAGGAAGCCCGTAATTGTATCGGGATAGTTCATGATATTCGACACGCAACCCCAATCGGTTTAAAAGGGGATTATCATCCTTTGGCTAAATTGCCATTGGTGAAACATCCTTTTGGTTGGGGAAGGTGATAAAAACTAAAAGATAAAAGTTAGAAGATAAAAACTAAGGGTAAAAACTAAAAATAAAGGGAAAATGAAGATTATTGATAATGGGTTGTTAGATGAGGTTTCTCGGCAGGCCGCAGAGAGTCCGCGTTTGAGGATGAATTATAATTTTCACGATACGTTGGAGGCTAATGCTCAACGCTTGTTGAATGCTTTGGAGCCGGGGACTGAATTACCTGTACATAGACATTGTTTTACCGCGGAGACTTATATCGTGCTGCGCGGTGAAATTAACGTGTTTTTTTATGATGATGACAAGCGGGTGACCGAGTCCGTGACCTTGAATCCGTTGAAAGGTGAATATGGTATTCATATACCTGCCGGGCAATGGCACACGTTGGAAGTCGTGGAGAAAGGAACCGTGATTTTTGAAGTGAAAGATGGGCCGTACCGTCCGTTGGGACCGGAAGATAGACTTGATTAATTTTAGATTCATGATTTTAGATTTTAGTCGCACGAGCGTTCGCTTTGGACGAGTTACAGATTCTTTCTCCTCTAAATTCTAAACTCTACATTTTAAATTATTGTGTATGTATAATAAGTTATTAAATAAAAAGGCAAAGTTGGCATTAGTCGGGTTGGGGTATGTCGGGTTACCGATAGCACTGGAGTTTGCCAAGAAGATTTCCGTGATTGGTTTTGATATTAACGAGGAACGGTTGGCAAAGATGAGAAAGAAAATCGACCCGTGTAATGAGTTGGGGACGGATGCGTTTGAGAATAGCGATATTTATTTTACTTCTTCCGTGGATGAGTTACGGGAAGCGTCGTTTTTTATCGTGGCGGTTCCGACCCCGATAGATAAGTTTAATCAACCGGATTTGAAACCCCTGCTGGCGGCATCCCGCACGGTGGGAATGGCCTTAAAGAAGGGAGATTACGTGGTTTATGAATCTACGGTTTATCCGGGCTGTACGGAAGAAGATTGTGTCCCGGTGTTGGAAGAGGTTTCCGGACTGAAAGTTGGAATTGATTTTAAGATCGGTTATTCTCCGGAACGTATTAATCCGGGCGACAAGGTTCATACGTTGGCTAACACGGTAAAGATTGTTTCTGGATGTGATGCAGAGACTTTGGAAACGGTGGCTAAGGTTTACGAGTTAGTAGTGAAACCGGGAGTACATCGGGCTCCGAATATTAAGGTGGCCGAGGCCGGGAAGATTATTGAAAATACACAACGGGATGTGAATATAGCTCTGATGAACGAGTTATCCATTATTTTCAGTCGTATTGGTATCAACACGTATGACGTGCTGGAGGCTGCGGGGACGAAATGGAATTTCTTGAAGTTTTATCCCGGTTTAGTGGGAGGACATTGCATCGGGGTGGATCCCTATTACTTGGTGCATAAGGCAAAAGAGCTGAAGTATCATCCGCAAATGATTAATGCCGGACGGTTTGTAAATGATTCGATGGGAGGATATATAGCCAAGAAGATTGTGAAGAAGATGATCGGGATGGGAAAGAATATCTTGGGCGCTCGAGTGTTGGTTATGGGGGTTACGTTTAAAGAGGATGTATCGGATATTCGGAATTCGAAAGTCGTGGATATAGTGAACGAGTTGAAAGATTTTGGTGTGGATGTAGATGTTACGGACCCGAATGCAGATTCCGAAGAAGTGATGCATGAATACGGTTTTAAGTTGATCGAGAAGCCCCGGGCAAATTATGATGCTGTCATCGTGGCAGTAGCGCATAAGGAGTACATGGAGCTGGACGAGGAGTATTTCCGTGGATTGACATACGAACACGCTGTATTGGGAGATATAAAAGGAATTTACAGGGGGAAAATTCACCTGATGAAATACTGGAGCCTATAAATAAAATGATAACTTCGCGTCAGAATTTAATGATATGAAAGGAATTGTATTAGCCGGTGGATCCGGGACCAGGTTATATCCAATTACGAAAGGCGTATCAAAGCAGTTATTGCCGATATATGATAAGCCAATGGTATATTATCCCATTTCAGTATTAATGCTGGCGGGAATCAAGGATATTTTAATTATTTCAACCCCGCAGGATTTGCCGGGGTTCGAGCGTTTGCTCGGTGATGGCTCCGATTACGGGGTTCATTTCACGTATGCGGAACAGCCAAGCCCAGATGGGTTAGCACAAGCATTTATTATCGGGGAGGAGTTTATTGGAAATGATTCGGTTTGCTTGGTGTTGGGGGATAATATTTTTTATGGACAGCATTTTACAGGAATGTTGTTAGATGCCGTGAAAGCCGCGGAAGGGGAGGATAAAGCAACTGTTTTTGGTTATTGGGTAAATGATCCTGAACGTTACGGAGTGGCCGAATTCGATCAAGACGGGAATGTGCTGAGTATTGAAGAAAAACCGAAGAATCCGAAATCGAATTATGCCGTGGTCGGGTTGTATTTTTATCCGAACGAAGTGGTTCGTGTTGCTAAAGAGATAAAACCGTCCGCTCGTGGGGAGTTGGAAATTACTTCTGTGAATCAGACCTTTTTGGAGGCTGGTGATTTAAAAGTTCAGTTGTTGGGACGTGGATTTGCTTGGTTGGATACAGGAACTCATGATTCTTTATCCGAAGCCAGTACTTTTATTGAAGTTATTGAGAAACGTCAAGGGTTGAAGGTAGCATGCTTGGAAGGTATTGCCTTACGTCATGGATGGATTACTACTGATAAAATGCGCGAACTGGCCCAGCCTATGCTAAAGAATCAGTATGGACAATATTTGTTAAAGGTAATTGATGAGTTAACACAGAAATAAACTTAATACTTAATTTTCAAAATAATCACAGTGGAAGTTATTAAAACAGCTATAGAAGGTGTGTTCATTATTGAACCTCGTTTGTTTAAGGATGATCGTGGCTATTTCTTCGAATCTTTCTCGCAACGGGAATTTAATGAGAAAATTCGTAAAGTGAATTTTGTACAAGATAATGAGAGTAAGTCTGGTTATGGGGTGCTACGAGGTTTACATTTTCAGAAGCCTCCTTATGCACAAAGTAAATTAGTTCGTGTTATTAAAGGTGCTGTTTTGGATGTTGCGGTAGATATTCGCAAAGGCTCACCAACGTTTGGAAAGTATGTATCTGTAGAACTGACAGAAGATAATCATCGTCAATTTTTTATTCCTCGTGGTTTTGCTCATGGATTCAGTGTGCTGACGGATGAAGTTATTTTTCAATATAAATGTGATAATTTCTATGCTCCGCAAAGTGAAGGGGCTTTGGCATGGGATGATCCTGATTTGGGTATTGATTGGAGAGTTCCGGCAAATGAGATTGTTTTGTCTGAGAAGGATAATCATCATGAATTATTGAAAGATGCTTCTTGGTTGTTTAACTATAATGAAAGTCTATATTAAATAATGAATATTCTAGTAACTGGAGCTAATGGGCAGCTTGGTAATGAA
>OLXE01001306.1_pt1 | contig 11463 bp, 8 predicted proteins | sample 1644571 | NCBI WGS metagenome assembly OLXE01 (sample SAMEA103958161, study PRJEB25191) | human gut metagenome | biome: human-associated habitat [ENVO:00009003]; feature: intestine environment [ENVO:2100002]; material: feces | place: Germany | collected 2013/2015
GAGACCGTTTCAAGTTTTGTGTAAACGTTAAAAACTGATATAAGATTTGTGAATAGTTACAATGGGCAGAGCCGATTTTCCGGATTCTGCCCATATCTGCATTATACAGTAGTTTTTAGGCATGTCAATAAAACCTGCCTAAAATTGACTGCTTTACAGGTTCCGCCCTGCCAGACGTTCTTCAAAATAAATTTCAAGCTGGGAATGGATCTGTCCCCAGTCCTGCCTGTGTCCGGTCCATTTTTTCGTGATATCCATGGTTGCCAGATACAGCATTTTCAAAAGGCTGTCATCCGACGGAAATACCGCCTTGCTTTTAGTCACTTTCCGGAGCTGGCGGTTGAATCCTTCAATGGCATTTGTGGTATAAATCAGCCGTCTTACTGCCTCCGGATATTTGAAATAAGTGGACAGGGTTGCCCAATTATCATGCCAGGATTTATAGATTTTTGGGTACTTGGAATCCCATTTATCCTTGAACAGTTCCAGTTCATTTAAAGCGGTTTCTTCCGTCGGAGCTGCATATACAAGCTTCAGATCAGCCATCAGTTTTTTGATGTCTTTGTATGAAACAAACTTCGTTGAATTACGGATCTGATGGATGATACACTGCTGAATCTCTGTTTTTGGATAAACAGCCTCGATTGCCTGTGGAAATCCATTTAAACCATCAACGCATGCAATCAGGATATCCTCAACGCCTCTGTTTTTTAATCCATTCATGATAGAAAGCCAGAACTTTGCACTTTCGTTTTCTCCAACATACATTCCAAGAACATCTTTTTTCCCATTCATATCGATACCAAGGGCAATGTAAACCGCACGTTTTACAATACGTCCTTCACTGCGGACGTGATAGTGGATTGCATCCATAAATACTACAGCATACACTTCTTCCAAAGGGCGTTCCTGCCATTCTTTTACAATCGGCAGGATTTTGTCTGTGATCCGGCTGATTGTGCTGTCAGAAATATCAATATCGTATAATTCACGCATGTGGGATTCAATGTCTCCAGTTGTCATTCCCTTGGCATACATGGAAAGTATTTTTTCTTCCATGTCCTGAGTTACGGTATTCTGATATTTTTTAATCAGCTGAGGTTCATAATCACCATTACGATCCCTTGGGATTGCCACATCCATATCTCCATAACTGGTGTGCATGGTTTTGCTGGAATGTCCATTTCTACTATTGTCTGTTTCTTTGTTTCGATAGTCATACTTGGAATATCCTAATTCTTCATCCAGTTCTTCATCCAAAGCACCTTCCAAAATGACAGACATCATGTCACGCATGATGCTGTTAACATCGGTGCCATCTTTGATGCTGATATCATTATTTTTCAGATAGTCACGCATCATTTCTCTCATTGCAGCTTTTTGTGGGCTGTCTTTTCTTCTTGCCATAAAAATAACCTCCAAACTGAGTAATTTTATCTTACATCAGTTTGGAGGTTTACACAAACTTTAGGATACTCCCGCGGCTGCTCTTTTTATCTCTTTATTTCTTTAATTTAAATTTTTCAATTCATGTCATATGATTATCTTCCGGAGGTAGTACCACCATCAATGCACAGTGCCTGGCTTGTGATCTCGCGGGCGAAGTCACTTGCAAGGAATACGGTTGCCCAGGCAATATCTTCTTCCTTCTGATCATGTCCCAGCGGGATCATGCTCTTAACGGAAGCATTCCACAGTTCTTCACGTTTCTCAGGAGTCAGTTCATTATGAACTTCTGGATCCCAGCCATTGTTCATGCCTTCCAGGATCTCTTCCCACATTGCTGTACGGATAATTCCCGGGAGAATAGCATTTACACGGACTCCGTAAGGAGCTGCATGTTTTGCTGCGGACTGCATCAGGCTTGTTACAGCTGCCTTGGATGCGCTGTAAGTCTGGAGCATTCCCATACCGTCTCTGCCTGCAATAGAGGATACAAGGATCATGTTTCCGCCCTTATTTGCTTCCAGATGTGCCAGACCATGTTTGATCATATGTACGGTTCCCACTACATTGATATTGAACAGTCTCTGAACCTCTTCTGTAGTTGTATGCATCATATCCTGAAGGGAAATTACGCCTGCTGCATTTACGATCACATCGATCTTTCCGCCGCCAAATGCTGCTGCGTCAGCGATCAGCTTCTTAACGTCTTCTTCCACAGCTACATCACATTTTGTAAAGCCGCCCTTTACGCCAAGTGCCTCGATCTCTTTTACAGTAGCAAGGCCCTGATCTTCTTTACGGTTTGCAATATATACGTTTGCGCCACATCCTGCAAACTGAAGTGCCATCTCTTTACCCAGTCCACGTCCACCACCTGTAACAAGGACTGTCTTTCCAGTAAAATCAATATTCATTGCCATAACCAAAATCCCCTTTCCAGATATATGTTCTGTTTAACTCTGTTAATATTTTATCACTCTGTATGGAAATGTCAATGTTTATAATCTTAAGTTTTTACAGTTTTTCCCATAATTACAGGCTTTTCTTTTGTTAATTTTTTAATCAACTTTTTCAAAACAACCACATTTATTCTCCGGCCAGGTATCCTCCAAACCTTCCCGGTAATGGTACCACAGGATTTCTCCATCTGCCATGGATATGCCGATTTCTTTTATCCCGTCATGATCTAAGTCTTCCATCTGTGCTTTAGCCTGCCAGTCCGCTTCTTTTTCTGATCCCCATAAAAGAGTTCCTACTCTGGCACCGTTTGCGCTGTCATATACAGCATAGCCGTTTCTATTATCTAATGGGGAAAGGCAGAAAATGAGAGCGCCTGTATCATCCAGGTGCAGGTCTTCGGAATAAGCCCTGTAAGTGCGCCAGTCGCTGCCAGGGATGTTGGAATCTGAACCGGAACCTGGTTCTGGCTCTGCATCTGTGTTTTCCGTAATGATCTTTCCGTTTTCTGTTGGACCTGCAACCGGCTCCTGGACCTGGATCCCATATAAGAGCCAGAATGTGCAGACCAATAAAAATACACTGACCAGAACCGGGATGATCCCAATGATCATTAAAATACGCCATTTTTTCTGCCCCGTCTTTCTGCTCTGGATCATGCCTGCTGCAATAAAACTAATTCCCAATAGCAATGTGGCTATTTCCAATCCAAACATCCATTTTCCCTCTTTCTTACAAATTATGAAACTGATCCTATTGTTCTGTATATCTGAACTATACAGCTGTTCCTTCAGGGAAAATATTAACTAAGGGTTAGTTTTAGAAACAGTTTTGGGGACTTTATTTTTTTACTATACACATTTCTATTTAAAGGCTATAATAATTCTGGAAAAATATGAGTATAGAGAGGGTATTCTTATGTACGATTTAAAAATGTTAGAAGAGATCAAAAGCCAGGAAGAGCGTATCCACTTTTCTTCTTTTGATTACAATGATGCTTACACACTGGGAACCATGCTTCGCGAGCGTGGTCTGACCACTCCAAAGCCAATCGCCATCCGTATTGTTTTTGATGATATTATCCTGTATCAGTCCTTCCTTCCGGGAACAGACGAAAGCAATAACCAGTGGATGAACCGCAAGCAGCACACGGTTGAGCGCTGCCATACTTCTTCTCTGCGTGCAGCTGTTGAGCGGGAATTAAACGGTGTAAAGGAAAACTGGCAGCAGGACGAGTCCCACTATGCATTCTGCGGCGGTGGATTTCCAATTATTGTAAATGATGAGTTCCGCGGTGTTGCCATGATCTCCGGTCTGCCTCATCTGGAAGACCACAGAAATCTGGTGGAAGTAATGGATCAGTTCTGCGCACAGAAGAACGCGTAAGATCTATTCCTATTATTGGTTCTCACAGCAAATATAAAACAGGTCGCGGATATTTCCATAAAATGTGATATCTGCGACCTGCTTTTTTATTATACGCATTTTTCTGCTATTTTTATCTATTACCTATCTATTCCCATTTTTTCCACACATCCGGCTGATAGCCTAAGGTAGACTGCTTTCCGTTTCTGACCACCGGTGTTTTGATCACCTGGGGATTTTCCAGGACTTTTTGCAGCTTATCTTCCTCTGCGATATATTTGATCAGGGACAAAATATCTTTGTCTTTCCCATCTCAGTTGATCATATTTTCCAGGCCTCCGTTTGCCTGGGCAACGGAGTTAAACTCGCCTTTTGACATGCCTTTTTCCTTCATGTCAATGAACTGGTATTTGATGCCACGCTCTTTGAAAAAGCGTTCTGCTTTCTTTGTATCATTGCACTTTTTTGTGCCGAAGATCTGGATGTTCATAAAATATGTCCGCCTTTTTCCTGAAAATCTGTGTTTTTATTCATATCTTCACTCATGATACCATGCTGCATTTGTCTTTACAAGCCGTCTTTATCTGCGGATCACCTGGATCTCCTGCTCTGTGCCAAGATCTACCGGTTTGAAGGTGTTTTCCAGGCCTTCTGTAATATAGATCTGGCCTTTATCATCTTCTAAGACTGCCTCGTAATTCTGGTGGCTGCGCCAGTGTTCAGCCGCTTTTTCCGGACCCATGACAAAAAGGGCAGTGGAAAGACCATCACAGAGGAAACCGCTGTCACTGATAATGGTCACAGATACCAGCCCATTTTTAGCCGGAGCACCGGTTTTAGGATCCATAATGTGCCAGTAGACCTGACCGTCATCACCTGTGAAATAACGCTCGTAGCCACCGGAAGTAACCACCGCCTTATCTGTTACAGAAACACCTCCCAGATAACGGTCCTCTTCTGCTGCCCGGATACCGATGAACCAGTCAGACCCGTCCGACTTTGTACCTACTGTCTGGATATTTCCTCCCAGACTGAAAAGAGCAGAAGTAACACCTTCTTCTTTCATCAGGTTTGCCAGGACCTCTGCTGTATAGCCTTTTCCTACACTTCCCAAATCTACCATCATATCCGGTTCTATGGATACAGTATTACCATTTACCTGGATCTTGCGGTAATCTACGCGGGAGACTAATGCTTTGCGTTCTTCCTCATCGGGGATGCGATGTTCACCTGTGGTAAAGCCCCAGGCTTTTACAATGGGATAGGCGGAAATGTCTAAGGCACCGTCTGTATCTTTGCAAAGTTTTAGTGACTGAAGCATCAGATTTGCAAATTCCTCTGCAAAGTTCTCATTCTTCTTCTCGTTTAAATTCCACATGGGACTTCCTTCTTTTGTCACAGAAAGTGTATCTTCCAGTTCTTCTATTTTCCCCCGGACTTTTTCTTCTACGTCATCATTTCCGCCATAGATCTGGAACTGCATCACTGTGTCCATGGCAAATACGGTAAAGTTCTTTTCTTCGGATCCTGTCTCTGTACGCAAAACAGGGCGGTCATTTTTGACCGCCTCTGTTTCAGCTGTTTTTGTAGATGCACTGCATCCGCATAACATCAGTGCCAAGATCACCAGACACCATTTTTTCAATTAGATTTCTCCTTCTGTTTCGGTTGCTTCTGTATCTTCGGCAACATCGTCAGCTGCATTGTCTTCGGAAACATCTTCATTGGAGTCTTCGGAGTTATTGTCCTCGGAAGCATCTTCTTTATCTTCTTCAGCTGGAGTTTCCTCTGTATCCTTATCTTCGGAGTCCTTATCCTCAGATGCATCTTCCTCTGGCTTATCCTCTGCCGGCTCTTCTGCAGTATCTTCCTTATCTTCCTCAGAAGGTTCGGTTACTTCATCTTCTGCCGGAACTTCTTCTGCATCCTTATCAGCCGGCTCTTCCTCAGCCGGAACTTCCGGAACAACTGTTTCATCCTTTGTTTCAGGAACAGTTACTTCTTCCTGAGCCTCTTCTTTCATTTCCTGCTCATCTAAAAGTTCTTCCTCTGCTTCGGTTGGGTCTACCAGTTCGCCATCTCTTACATAGAATACATAAGAACCATATTCGCTCTTCTTACTGTAAATAGTAACTTTGATCAGATCACCTGTTTCGTAAGCATCGAAACCATCCTTAGCAAAATCAATGTAATCTTTTCCTTTTCCCATACCATCACTTTCAGGTGTTGTACCTACTTTAAACTGCTGATCTGATATAGAACCATAACTACAGCTTTCATACTGATGCTGTCCTACCATTATATAATCTATAGCACCAAGATAGGTATCTCTTGAAATATCGTTTATGGTGTCTACTTTAAGGAGTAAACGATATGCTTCATACTTCGCCAGGAAACTATCTACTGAAACTTCTTCAAAAGTGATATCCTTATCACTTTCATCGTTTCCATTATCTCCGGAATTATCTTCACCAGGTGCTGCAACTAATTTGCCTGCTTTCAGATAGAATACATATGGATCATAGTCTGCTTTAGCAGTAGAGTAAATAGTGACTTTAACCGGAGTACCGTCTGTACCAAAATCAGCAATATCAGTTGTAAAATCGATATATTCCTGCTCTCCGGTTTCTGTATTAGTGCCACCCTGCTTAAATTTATTTGAGTTTTTGCTAATATCTGGAGTACCATAAGAATATTTTACATCTCCAACCTCAATATAATCGATAGCTTTTAAGTAAAGATCTCTGCTGACATCGTTAATTTTCTCATCAGTAAATGTTAAGCGATATGTATCATAATCATCAAACCAATATTTCACATGAGCTTTCTCAAAGGTAAGTCCCTCAACGCCCTCATCTTCTCCGGCATTACCATCAGACTCAATAATTACTTCAATTACCTGGCTCTTGTATCCATCTGCTTCAATTGTGAGTTTATGTGTACCAACCGGTAATTCAGATGTATCAATGGTAATCTCTGTGTCATTTACTGTTGTGTCAAGTTCTTCTTCTCCATACTTAACAGAAGTAATTGCTTTCAGATACTCTGCATTACCTTTCAGTGTCCATTCATTTCCTCGCTGGATATTAAGCTGTCCAGTAAGCTTTGGAGCATCCTTATCTTCTGCAGGAGGAACAATTTCGGAACCATCTTTCAGAACATATCTGCCATTGCCGTTCTTTACAGCAGTAAGAGTAATGGTATCATATCCCTCTGCCTCAACAACAATTTCAACTGTATCACCTGTAAATCCAGTATCAACAGTCATACGCAGGCAGTCATTAATGCTACCGTAACCACTGTCTACAACAGAAGCTGCGAACTCATTATTATTATATCCAAGTCCAAGTAATGCCTTTGTATAAGTCACATCACCAACCGTAACAGATTTTACTGCGTCAAGATAATCTGCCAGCACCTTCTTAGCATCTGTATCTGTATCATTCTCGAAAGTAATGTAATAGTTGGCAGGAGACATAAAGAAGCCAGCTTCCTTGTACTCCAGGCTCTTTACAACCGGAACAAAAGTAACCTCAGGCTCGTCAACACCTTCTGCAACTACGATCTGTGCTGTTAACGCATCTACATATCCCTTTGCGCGAAGAGTCAGTGTATGTGTTCCAGGTTTGATGTTTCCGATAGTCAGGCTCTTCTTGTCAGCAGATATCTCATAATATGCTGCATCGCTTCCTTCATAGCCCTTTGTATAAAGGGTATCATCCTCATCTAAAACTACAGAGGTCAGATACTTTAAGAAACCGCCTTCAGAACCGGTTACATCTACTTCTGCGTCTGCATAGTATCCCTGGATCTTGCCAAAGGTTCTCTTATCAGATGCATACTCATTCTTGCCATCTGGATACTTCACAGTCAGAGTCAGTCCCTCTTCCAGAAGCTGATCATAAGTAATCTTAAATGCATTCATCTGGTATCCGTCTGCTTCTACTGCGATCTTGTATTCTTCTCCCGGTGTGAACAGGCTCTGATCCAGAGTTAAAGTTCCCTTTTCAACATCTACTGTATACTTGTCTTTTGCAAGTCCGGTCCAGCTGTCATTGATCACAACATTTTTGATAGCAGCCAGATACTGTGCATTTTCATGCTTCAGAACAACATTTTCGCCTTCCTTGTTCTGCTCTACTGTGAATGCACCAGCTGCCGGGCGGGCAAAATCACCGTTATTCTGGATCTCACCTAAAAGACCATCTTCCAGAACTTCCTTTGCAGTTGCCGGACTGTTGCTCCAGGTCACACCGGTTCTCTTGTAATCCTCAAAGGAAAGGATCTGATCGTCTTCGTATTTCTTATTTTCTACGCTGGATACATAATCGGTCCAGTCATAGTATTTTCCTTCTGCTCTGTCAAATACTGCATCCTTGATAATGTTGTACCACCAGTCTACAACTGCCTCAGACTCAGCTGTAGATCTTCCAGCTTCTTCCAGAAGTTCTGCATTTACCAGCAGGTCGGTATCAAATACCAGATTTGCAGAAATAGCGCTGCTTCCGGAACTGCTTTCGCCGGAGCTGCTGCCTCCGCCTGAACCTGTGGATGCTGTGGAGACGCCATCAAATGAATACTGGGAAATTCCCATTTCATCCTTGGATGGAACATTTTCACCATTTGTTACTTTAAAGCTGACAGAGGTTGCCTTAAATCCGTCTGCATATACAGTCAGCTTGTAATTGCCCTTATATTTTAAATGATCTACATTATCATTATAAAGGACAAACAGATCCTGGCTGAACAGGAACCAGTCATCAATCTCGTTTAATTCTACCGTCTCAGTTGGTCCTTCCAGAACCACACGGCTGATCGGTGTCTCAATTCCGTATACCATGTTTTCAACCTGGAAATGCAGGTTTACGCCAGACTGGGCTGTTTCCTGTAATTTCAGAACAGGTGCCTGGGCATTTACTACATGGATCGGAACAAGAGCAGATGTACCTGCCTTGGACTCTACGCGGACATAATATCTTCCGTTGTTTGTGAAATTGCCCTGTCCGCTCTTAATGGTCAGTTCGCCTACGCGGCCACTTCCATGAGCTACATCTTTTGCACGGTCAAATACAAGATCACTGTTGATGGTGTTCTTATTTTCATTGTACTCTACCAGCTGAAGGCGGTTAATTCCGTCAAACCACTCTTTCTCATCGTCGGTATTGTAATTGAACATAATGGTTACAGTTGCTTTTCCATCTTCGCTTAATTCTGCATCCGGTGAATAAGCAGGATGAGCCACCGGCTTTTCTCCAAGAGCGAATGTTGTCTTAGATGGTGAATATCTTACAGAACCATCATCTGCATAGTTGGTCAGATAGTAATCCCAGATGGATACCGGTCCGTGTGTCATGATCTTTTCAGGAAGATAGCTGTCTCCTGTGTAGATAATACCATCTGCTGCAGTATCATCTAAGGAAACGGTCTGTACCTGTGCCCCGTCATCATTGCTGCTTACAGTAAGAACAGCCGGTGCCTTTGTAACAGCCAGTTTGCATATACTTCCATCATCAGTTACATTTGAAAGAGCTGCAGTTACATCTACGCCATCTGCATAGACCTTTGTATTGCCTGCATTATAGCCATCTTCAAATGCTACCGTGATCCACCAGCCAAGGGAATTTAACTCTGTCAGTTTTGTCTGATCCTGCTTTACAAAAACTGCTTTATTCTGGTCTGGCTGGTTATTTCCATTGTTGGAATTGTTGCCATTGTTTGTATTGTCGTTGCTGGAATTACTGTCGTTGGTATTTCCATTGTTAGTGTTTCCGTTGTTGGTGTTTCCGTTGTTGGTGTTTCCGTTGTTGGTGTTTCCGTTGTTGGTGTTTCCATTATTTGTATTGCCGTTATTGGCATTATTATTTCCGTTATCTGTACTGCCGGAGCTGCTGTGGCTGCTTCCACCGCCACCTCCGCCTCTTACAGTAGTCTTAGAATTGGTATCTTTTCCAGGATTACTTGAAAATCCTTTTCCAGGCACTACCTGAATGTTTCCATTTTCATCTACCCACTGTCCGTCTGCATTGACTTTGTAGCCATCTGGTGTTACATCATTTGCAAACATTTTTCCAGTGTTCTCTCCTGCTGCCAGCTCAAAATAATAGCTGCGGCCATCGACCCACTGCCATCCGGTTACTGCTGCACCTTCAGTGCTGTCTGCAGTAGTGCTGAAGAAATACCATTTGCCAGCTGCATCCTGGTACCATCCGGTAACCATTTTGCCTTCTACAGCATCTGGTGTCTGATTAAAATAATAAGTACGGTCATTAATACGGAGCATGCCGGTTGCCATAATACCTGTCTCAGGCTGCAGATAATACCAGCCGCTTGCAGTATGGACCCATCCGGTTGCCATTTCTCCTGAAGGCTTTCTATATTTCCAGCCTGCATCTTCTTTTACCCAGGTTCCCGCCTGCAGCTGTGACCCGGTTGCTGCCTGTGCACCAAAAGCAGTTCCTGCCTGCAAGGATGCAGCTGCAAGAAACATGGCTAACAGTGCTTTTGTTCTTCCTGTTTTTCTCATAAGTACAAAACTCCTCTTTTGTAGATTACTGAACATGTGAGTTAATGCATACTAACTCGCATGCCGCATTAGTATACACTAACTGAAATTTTTTCGTCAATTATGAGGGGCAGTTTTATTTTGATAAAATTTTTCAACAAGAAATCGTGCAGGTTATTGGAAAAATTTCCATTAAAAAAAGTTGTTATCAGTTTATTGTTATAGTTTGGTGAGAATAACGCAGAATTGGCTTAAATAAAGGATTTTTCTGAATTTGTTAAAAACAGGACAAATAGAAAAGGGACCGCTTATGGCAGTCCCCTTTGTTATCAAGAATTTTTCTCATTTTTTGAAATATCATGTCTTTTTATGACGGACATCCCAGTTGTAACCACTTGGCATCGTCTAAATAATACGTTCCATTTTTTGACGAAGGGCTCGGGTAGTCCCTTCAATATCTTCTGCTGCAAAAATACCGGATACAATGGCAGCTCCTGCTGCACCGCTTCCCTGCAGTTTTTCAATATTATCCAGGCAGATACCGCCAATGGCTACTACCGGGATCTTTACAGATGCGCAGATTGCCTGCAGCTGTTCCATCGTCATAGGGCGGGCATCTTTTTTGGTTGATGTGCCAAATACGGCACCGCTGCCCAAATAGTCAGCCCCCTGTGACTGGGCTTTTAATGCCTGTTCTACCGTTTTGGCTGTGACTCCCAGGATCTTATCCGGTCCAAGAAGTTGTCTTGCAAGACCGGCATCCATGTCATTCTGGCCTACATGGACACCGTCTGCACCACAGGCTTTTGCCAGTTTTATATTGTCATCGATCAGGAGAGGAACATTGTATTTTTCTGTGAGAGCGCGCATTTTCTTCGCCTCTTCCAGATATTCTTCCACGTTGTCATCCCGCAGTCCTTTTTCACGAAGCTGCACCATGGTGGCGCCGCCTTTTAAGGCTGCTTCTGTCTGCTCATAAAGACTCATTTTCCCGGTCCAGGCCCGGTCGGTTACTGCATAGATCAACAACTGGCTTTTGTCAAATTTCATGGTTCTCTCCTTTTCTCATATCCATCATCCACTCACAAACCCGCGCTAACGCGCTCTACTGTCTGCTATCGCAGACTGTTTGTTCGTTAATGGCCCAAGAAAAACAAATGTCTGCTTCGCAGCCGCTTGTTTTTCTTTTGGGC
>OLXE01001322.1_pt1 | contig 11376 bp, 8 predicted proteins | sample 1644571 | NCBI WGS metagenome assembly OLXE01 (sample SAMEA103958161, study PRJEB25191) | human gut metagenome | biome: human-associated habitat [ENVO:00009003]; feature: intestine environment [ENVO:2100002]; material: feces | place: Germany | collected 2013/2015
CGTTGCTGCGGTAAGTTGGCGGGCGACCAATGGTCGCCCCTACACACGCAATAAGGCGGGAATGCAATTCTTTTGACGGTCTGAATCGACAGCGTGCAACGGATTTGGCACACTGTCGACTTTTTTGTTTTGGTCTTACGCCGTCACATCCTCAAACTGACTGTTGTACAAATCGGCATAGAACCCGCCGGCTTCGATCAGCTCGTCGTGGGTGCCCTGCTCGACAATGTCGCCCTCGCGCATGACCAGGATCAAATCGGCATCGCGGATGGTGGAAAGGCGGTGCGCAATGACGAAGCTCGTGCGGCCCTGCATCAGGCGGTCCATAGCCGTCTGGATGCGCTGCTCGGTGCGGGTGTCAACACTCGATGTCGCCTCATCAAGGATCAGGATGCGGTTGTCCGCCAAAATCGTGCGGGCAATCGTCAAAAGCTGCTTCTGGCCTTGGCTGACGTTGGAGGCGTCCTCGTTCAGCTCCATCTGGTAGCCGCCGGGCAGCGTGCGGATAAAGTGGTCGGCGTTTGCAGCCTTCGCGGCGGCAATGACCTCCTCGTCCGTGGCATCCAGACGGCCATAGCGGATGTTCTCCATGATCGTGCCCTTGAACAGCCAGGTATCCTGCAGCACCATGCCGAAGCCCTCGCGCAGGTCGCTGCGGTCAAAGTCCCTGACGTTGTGGCCGTTCAGCAAAATTTCGCCGGAATCCACATCATAGAACCGCATGAGCAGCTTGACCATTGTGGTCTTGCCCGCGCCGGTGGGGCCGACGATGGCGACCTTCTGGCCGGGCTTGACATTGCAGCTGAAATTGTGGATGACGGTCTTTTCCGGCGTGTAGCCGAACTTTACATGGTCAAACGTGACCTGACCGTCGATGCAGGCGGGGTCGGCGCGGCGGACGGGGTCGGCCAGCTGGTCCTCCTCGGGCTCGTTCAAAAATTCAAAGACGCGCTCGGCGGCGGCGGTCATGCTTTGCAGCATGTTGGACACCTGCGCCAGCTGCTGGATAGGCTGGGTGAAGTTCTTGACGTACTGGATGAACGCCTGAATATCGCCGATGGTGATGGCGCCCGCTGCGGCAAAAATGCTGCCGACGATGGCAACGGCCACATAGCCCAGGTTGCCCACAAAGTTCATGATGGGCTGCATCAGGCCGGACAAAAACTGCGATTTCCACGCGGATTCGTACAGCTTATCGTTCGCGGCGTTGAAGTCGTCCAGCACGGCGGCCTCGCGGTTGAACGCCTTGATGACGTTGTGGCCGGAGTAGACCTCCTCGACCTGACCGTTGACAACGCCCAGTGTCGCCTGCTGCGCCTTGAAATACTTCTGGCTGAACTTGACGACCACCAGCACCAGCGCCAGCGAAACCGGCAGGATCAGCAGGGCGATCAGCGTCATTTTAGGGCTGATGGACAGCATCATGATGAGCACGCCGACCATCGTCGCAACGCTGGTGATCAGCTGGGTCACGCTCTGGTTCAGGCTCTGGCCCAGCGTATCCACGTCGTTTGTGATGCGGGACAGCACCTCGCCGACGGTGCGCTTTTCAAAGTAGGCCAGCGGCAGGCGGTTGATCTTTTTGCTGATCTGGTCGCGGAAGTCGTAGCAGACCTTCTGCGACAGGCCGGACATGAGCCAGCCCTGAATGAAGCTGAACGCCGCAGACAGCAGGTACATGCCCAGCAGGAACAGCAGCACCTTGCCGATGTAGGCAAAGTCGATGCCGCCTACGCCGCGCAGCTTGGTGATCCAGCCGGTGGCCAGCGCCGTGGTGGCCTTGGCCAGGATCTTCGGCCCTGCAATGTTGAAAATGGTTGACAGAACAGCAAAAACAATGACGACGACCAGCGACAGCTTATACTTGCTCATGGCGGCCAGCAGCTGGCGCAGCGTGCCCTTGAAGTCCTTGGCGCGCTCCGTCGTCATGCGTCCGGGTCTTGGCATATCACTCACCCTCCTTCTGCAAATTCAGTTCTTTCTGGCTCAGCTGGCTGCGTGCAATTTCCTGATACGCGGGGCAGCTTTCCATCAGCTGGGCATGGGTGCCCTTGCCGACGAGGCGGCCCTCATCCAACACCAGGATCTGGTTCGCGTGCAGCACGGTGGAGATGCGCTGCGCCACAATAATGACTGTGGCGTTGTCAGTTTTAGCCTTCAGCGCACGGCGCAGCGCCACGTCGGTCTTGTAGTCCAGCGCCGAGAAGCTGTCGTCAAACAGATAGATCTGCGGGTGCTTGGCAATAGCGCGGGCAATCGAAAGGCGCTGCTTCTGCCCGCCGGAGACGTTGCTGCCGCCCTGGGCAATCGGGCTGTCGAAGCCCTCGGGCTTGGCGGAGATGAACTCCGTGGCCTGGGCGATCTCGGCGGCCTGCTCTGCGTCGGCGTCGGTGATGTGGTCGCCGCCGAACTTCAGGTTGGATGTGATCGTGCCGCTGAACAGCACGCCCTTCTGCGGTACATAGCCCAGCTCGTCGTGCAGCTGTGCCTGGGTCATGTCGCGCACGTCAACGCCGTCAATCGTCACGCTGCCCTCGGTCACATCGTAGAAGCGCGGGATCAGGTTGAGCAGCGTAGATTTGCCGCAGCCCGTGGAGCCGATGATGGCCGTTGTCTCGCCGGGTCTGGCCGTGAAACTGATGTGCTCGAGCGCGTCCTCGTCGGAGCCGGGATAGCGGAAGCTGACGTCATGGAACGCCACAACGCCGTGGGTGCCGTCCGCGGGCAGTGCCTTGGGCGCAGCGGGGTCATGGATGGTCGAGGGGGTCTTGATGACCTCGTCAATGCGGTCCGCAGCCACACCGGCGCGGGGCAGCATGACGGCGACCATCGAGAGCATGAGGAACGACATGACGATCTGCATCGTGTAGGTGATGAACGCGATCATCTCACCCACCTGCATGTTGCCCAGATCCATCGCCTTGCCGCCGAACCAGACGATGAGCAGGCTCGTGCCGTTCATGATGAGCGTCATAAACGGCATCATGGCGACCATCGTGCGGTTGGTGAACAGCTGGGTCTTCATCAGGTCGGTGTTGGCCCTGTCAAAGCGCTTTTCCTCAAATTCCTCGCGGCTGAACGCGCGGATGGGCATAATGCCGGTCAGGATTTCGCGGCTGACAAGGTTCAGCCGGTCCACCAGGACTTGCATCTGCTTGAATTTCGGCATGGCTACGTTCATCAAAACGGCGATGAGCGCCAGCAGCGCGGCCACGGCCACAAAGATGATCCATTCCAGCCCCGTGTTGCCGCTGGCAACGTGCATGATGCCGCCAATGCCCAAAATGGGCGCGTAGGCTACCATGCGCAGCAGGATCACGCAGACGAACTGCACCTGCTGGATGTCGTTCGTGGTGCGGGTAATCAGCGAAGCAGTGGAAAATTTTTCGATTTCGGCGTTGGAGTAGCCGACGACGGTCCTGAACACGTCGCGGCGCAGGTCACGGCCAATGGCGGCGGAGACGCGGGACGCGATAAAGCCTACGGCGACGGCCACGGCAACCATGAGCAGCGTTAAAGCCAGCATCTGGCCGCCCGTGCGCAGCAGATAGGACATTTGCACGTCATGGGCAATGCCCTGAGCGTCATATTCCAGCGCGACGAGCAGCATGGCTTGGCTGGACAGGCTGTCGGCGACGGTCTCGTCCAGCTGGGCGAGACCGTCCGTCAGCTGGCTCTGCAGCATTTCCCGTGCGCCGGGGGCCTGGGACGCGGCGGCCAGCTGCGTGGCGACGGCGTCGAGGTCATAGGCCGTGGGGGCCACGGTGTCGGTGGTACCGGCGGCAGTGGCGGCATTCTTTGCCGCGGCCATGTACAGCACAACGTCCGGCGTTGTGAACGCATTTTCCAGCGCGGCGGTGTCCGCGTCCGGCTTCAGTGTGCGCACACCGTCCGCGTCGGGGTCGGAGTAGGCTTCGTCCGTCAGTGCGGCGTCGTCCTCGGACATGAGCAGCTCGAGCGCCTGCAGCGTTGTGCTGCGGACGGTGTCGGGCACGGGGCTTTCAATGCCGCCCTGCTGGATGCCGGTGTCCACAATTTTGCTTGTGTAGTCGGGCAGGCTTAAATCGCAGTATGCCTGCACGATGAGCAGCGCAACGACGGCCAGGCAGGCCGCCCAGTGCCGCCCCAGCTGCTTAAAAATTTTCGTCATGCGGGGGTTCTCCTTTCAAATCGGTTTTCATAGCGGCGTTCTCGGCCTCGATGGCGGCGAGCAGAGCGTCCTTTACGGCGTTGGCCTGCGCCAGCTGCTCCGGGGTCAGCCGCGCCATGATGCGGGCAAAGTAGTCGTTCATGGCCTGCTCATTGACTTTGCGGGCGCGCTCCCCTGCCGGGGTGATGCGCACCAGCGTCTTGCGGCGGTCCTTAGGGTCTGTCTCGCGGACGATGTGGCCGTCCTGCTCCATCTGACGCAGCCCGCGGGAAATCGCCGGCATCGGCTGGTGCATCTGCCGCGCAATGTCCGAGACATAGATCGCGCCGTCGCAGCCGTGCTGCTCAATGAGATTGTACAGACTTTGCAGCATGCCATAGCGGCATTTGGGCTGCCCGGCCAGTGCCATGCGCATCCCGCGCTTGGACAGTGTGTGCAGCCGCGCCACAAAGCGGAACACCCCGCTCAGATAAGGGGTTTCAGCGCCCATTGGTGAACACCTCCTGTTAATAGTTGACTTATGTTAATTATTAAAACATGATAATAATACACCCTCCTGCACCGCGGTGCAAGAGGGTGTAAGGAAGTTTTAAGATTTGTTCATAAAGTGGGGAGGCTTTAGGCTTATTCCTTCACACACGCAAGATTGCTCAGCGTCACACCCTTGCACAGCCCCAGCGGCAGGGCGACGGACGGCTTGGTGATGGTAATATCCTTAAAGACAATGTCCTCGACCTCATAGCCCGGCTTGTCAAAGCCCGCGATCTCGATCGGGGCGGCATCGTGTCGGCTGCGGTCATGGTCCAGCACCTCGGCGGTCAGGGTCAGCCGCTCAAAGAAGCAGTGCTCGAGCTTCGGCGGGGCACCGGCGGGCATACCGTCGTCATTGTACGGTACGCTGTGCAGCATGACGCGGGGCGTGATGCAGTCCCGCACGGTCACGCCGCGCACATAGCCGCCGCGCTTGGGCGTGGCCTTGATCTCAATGCCGGACAGCGAGTTCGCCAGATCACAGTCCCAGATCTGCACGTCCTCCACGCCGCCGCTCATCTCGCTGCCGATGCAGATGCCGTGGCCGCAGTCGCTGCGGCAGTCAAACACCCGGATATGCGCGCAGGGACGGTTGATTTCGTTGCCCTCGGGGTTCTTGCCGCTCTTGATGGCGACAGCGTCGTCCCCCGTGAAGAACTCCGACGCAAACAGCGTGCAGTTCGTCGAGGAGTCCGGGTCCCAGCCGTCGCCGTTCCAGACGCCCTCGGACACAAAGGTGCAGTGGTCGGTCTGGATGTCGTCGCAGTAGATCATGTGGACGTTCCAGGACGGGCCGTTTTTCAGCGTGATACCGCTGATCCAGACGTTCTCACAGTTGCTTAAATTGATAAGCCGCGGGCGGACGCGGCTCGGGATCGTGTCGCTGTTCTCGCAGCTTTCGACGAGCTCCCGGTTGTCGTCCAGAAAGCTCTTGATGCGGGCACGCTCGTCCTCAATGATCTTGCGGGCCAGCTCCTGCCCGCCGCCGCAGATCGTGCCCCTGCCGCGGATGATGATATTGCGGCAGTTCGGGCCGGTCTTGTGGTTCATGTCGCCCGCGTTCAAAAGGCTTGAGTAGCAGCGCATTTCGGTGCCCTCAAATCGGCTGGGGATGCGGGGCGAATAGTCGTGAATGTTCGTTGTGCCCTGCAGGACCGCGCCCTTGGCCAGATAAATTTCCAGATCGCTGTGCAGCCGCAGTGCGCCAGTCAGGAAATCGCCCGCCGGCACGTACAGAATATCGTCCGCGCCGCAGTCGTTGATGGCCCGCTGTAAATTGTCGGTGTTCAGGATATGGCCGTCGCCCTTGCAGAAGTAGGGCGCGGCGGTAATGTCGATGCGGCGTTTTTCCCTGCCGAACTGCAGCGTGGCCGAGCCGATGCAGTAGCTGCCGCTGACCACGTCCACCCGGAAGGAACTGCCGTAGCTCAGCCCCTCTATCGTAAAATGGGTGCGGTCTGTGCGGCCAATGGCCTCGCCGTTCAGGGAGACCGTGTATTCCGCCCCGCTGGGCGCGGCGGCGGGCTTATCCCAGTACAGCACCGCGTAATCTTCGGTGCAGCGTATATTCAAATTGCCTTGTTTCATGGTGACGTCCTTTGGTTATGGGGAGTTTGCTCTTTCTTACATATTGTACCACAGTGTGCGCGTTTATCCAAGACTTGGGGGTGACAAAATACGCGGGCTGAAACGCCGCAGGTTTTTACACTTTGCAAGGTTGACATTTATAATCACATCTGCATAGTGGGGATATAGAGAAGTAGGGGCCGGGCATGCCCGGCCCGCGGCTTTGCCCATAGAACTCGTTTACGGGCGAGAGAGGAACGATACATGTTAAACCAATTTTCACGCACGCAATTACTGCTCGACAAGGAGAGCATGGACCGGCTGTTCAACGCCCGGGCGACGGTGTTCGGCATCGGCGGCGTCGGCGGCTACACCGTCGAGGCGCTGAACCGCGTGTAACAGCTCTGCTCCCCGCTGATCCGGCGGGGAGCTTTGCTTTTGCGCGGGATGTATGGTACAATAGGGAAACACTGTAGGGGCCGGGCATGCCCGGCCCGCGGCCTGCCTATAAGCGGGCGTCCCCCGTGAAGCTGCGGGCCGCACATCTGCGGCCCCTACTGCGCGGCAATTTATACTGCACGAAAGGAGCTGCCATGGACAAGGCTATATTTGAAACGGCCCATCTGGCGGCCCTGAACGACCAGCAGCGCGCGGCGGTGGAGGCGGTCAACGGCCCGGTGCTGCTGCTGGCGGTGCCGGGCAGCGGCAAAACCACCGTGCTCATCACCCGGCTGGGCTATATGACCGAGGTCTGCGGCATTGCGCCGGAAGCCATCCTGACAATGACCTACACCGTCGCCGCCACGCAGGAGATGCGCGCCCGGTTCGCGGCGCGGTTCGGCGGCGAATTGGCCGCACGGCTGGAGTTCCGCACCATCAACGGTGTGGCGGCGCGCATCATCGCGCTGTACAGCCGCATGTATGGCCGTACCCCGCCGGAGCTCATCCGCAATGAGAGCGAGACTACGCCGCTGCTCATGCGGCTATGGCAGGACACAAACCACGAGTACCCCGCCGAGAGCACGGTCAAGGATCTGCGCACGGCCATCACCTACATTAAAAATATGTGCATGACCGACGCGGAATTGGACGAGCTGGAAACCGATATTGAGAATCTGCCCGACCTGTACCGCGGCTACCAGAAGGCGCTGAAGGCCGCGCACAAAATGGACTACGACGACCAGCTCTGCTTTGCGCTGCAAATCCTGCGCGGTGCGCCCGCGGTTGCGGCGGCATTCCGCAAACGGTACAAGTATTTCTGCGTCGATGAGTCGCAGGATACGTCCAAGGTACAGCATGAAATTATCCGCGTGCTGGCGCAGGAAAGCGGCAATATCTTTATGGTCGGCGACGAGGACCAGAGCATTTACGGCTTCCGCGCCGCCTACCCCCAGGCGCTGATGGACTTTGAGAAGACCTATCCCGGCGCACAGATTTTGCTGATGGAGCAGAACTATCGCTCCACAGAGCCGATTCTGGAGGCTGCCAACCGCTTTGTGGCGCGCAACCGCTATCGCCGCCCCAAGACCATCGCACCGACGCAGGGCCCCGGCGCACCGCTGCAGATCGTCACCGTGCCGCGCCGCGCCGACCAGCTGCCATTCTTGTTTGAGACGGCGCAGCACTGTGATACCGGGACGGCGGTGTTGTTCCGCAACCACGAGAGCGCACTGCCCATCATCGACCTGTGCGAGCGGCGGGGCATCCCCTACGCCTGCAAGGCAGTGGACCAGACCTTTTTTACCAACAAGATCGTCCGCGATGTGACCGATATTTTCACGCTGGCCGCACACCCCGCGGATGGGGAAACTTTTCTGCGCTGCTACTACAAATTCGGCGTGCCCGTCACCCGCGCACAGGCGCTGTTTGCCTGCAATCAGGCGCGGCAGTACGGGCAGGGCTGCTGGACGGCCCTGCTGAATGAGGACAGCATCCGTCCGCGCACCCGCGCCGCCATGGCTGACGTGGCGGACGGTCTGGCGCGTCTGCCCAAAATGGCCGCGGACGATGCGGTGCGGTTCCTGGCCGACCAGCTGGGCTACGGCAAATATCTGGACAAAAACGGTATGGACCGCACGAAGCTGGCCGTGCTGGAAATGCTCGGCGCACAGGAGCCGACGCCGCGGCACCTGCTGCGGCGGCTGGAAAAGCTGCGCAGTATCATACAAAACCATGAGAATCCGCCCGGGTGCAGGTTTTTGCTTTCGACGATCCATTCGGCCAAGGGGCTGGAATATGACCGAGTCATTTTGTTGGATGTGCTGGACGGCATTCTGCCCGCCAAGCCGGAGCTGTGCTGCCGCACGCCCGGTGAGACACAGCAGTATGAGGAGGACCGGCGGCTGTTTTACGTGGCCATGACCCGCGCGCGGCAGCAGTTGGTGCTGTTTGACTGCGCGGCGGAGCGCTCGGCCTTTGTGGATGAGGTGCTGTCCGGTCTGCCCGGCCACCGCAAACGCCACGACGCCGAGCCCGCGGGCCGCCGCACACCCCCGCCTGCGGCACGCGCCCCGCTGCCGCCTGTGGATGTGGACAGCATCACCGCCGTCGGTGCCCATGTGCGGCATGCCGTCTTTGGCCCCGGCACCGTGGAAAGCGTTGCGGGCCGCCGCGTGACCGTGCGCTTTACGGCAGGTCCGCGCACACTGGACGCCCAGGTCGTCGCGGAGCGGCATCTGATGTGGGCGGAGTGAAAAGCTCTTGCCTCCCTCTGCGAGACAGACTCCCCCGATACGGGGGAGGTGGCGCTTGCGCCAGAAGGGGAGCGGTGGCCCGTAGGGCCGGAGGGAGAGAACTTTGCCATGACCCGAAATATTTCGGATAACCGCGAAGCTCTCTCCCCCACCGCCTGCGGGCGGAGCCCCCTCGCAGAGGGGGCCAAGGAAGTGAGGTATTTTGATGAAAAAAATTCTGCTTCTCGCCACAGGCGGGACGATTGCAAGCCGCCCTACGGCGGCGGGCGGGCTGGCCCCGGCCATCACGTCAGAAGAGCTGCTGGCCTGCGTGCCCGAGCTGGCTGACCTGTGCGAGGTCAGCGCTGTGCAGGTGTTCAACCTGGATTCGACGAACGTCGGCCCCGCGCAGTGGCAGAGCATTGTGCGCTGCATCAAAGAAAATTATGATGCCTGCGACGGCTTTGTCATCGCCCACGGCACAGACACGATGGCCTACACCGCCGCGGCGCTCAGCTACATGGTGCAGAACAGCGCGAAGCCCGTTGTGCTGACCGGCAGCCAGAAGTCCATCTACAACCGCGATACCGACGCGCGCAACAACCTCTACCGCGCGTTCGTCTACGCGGTCAGCGACGGCGCATGGGGCGTGCAGTTGGTGTTTGACAACAAGGTCATTCTGGGCACACGCGCACGCAAGACGCGGACGCGCAGCTTCAATGCGTTTTCCAGCATCGACTACCCCGAGACCGCGGTGTTCCGCGATACGCGGCTGGTGACGTTTCTGCGCCGCCCCGCTGACCAGCCGCCCGTGCGGTTCTATGAAAGGCTTGAGCCCGCCGTTTTTGTGCTGCGGCTTGTGCCGGGCATGCGGGCGGACATCATCCCGCTGCTGGCCCCGCACTACCGCGCACTGGTGCTGGAGAGCTTCGGCGTCGGCGGCCTGCCGGGCGGGGAGCACGGCGAGATGTTCGCCGCCCTGCGCCGCTGGTGTGAGAGCGGGCGGCTGGCGGTGTTTACCACGCAGGTCCCGCACGAGGGCTGCGACCTTGCCGTCTATGAGGTGGGCCGCGCCGTCGGTGAACTGTCCGGCGTCCTGGAGGCCCGTGACATGACCCCCGAGGCTGTCGCCGTCAAGCTGATGTGGGCGCTGGGCCAGACCGAGGACCGGGAGAAGGCGGCACGGCTGTTTGAGACGCCGATTGAATACGACATAATGTAAAGGCGAGATGCCCTCTCTCTCCGAAAGCAGGCATCAGAAAGCAAAGACTGCCCCGTGAATGACCGGAGCGCAGGCTTCCCATTAGCGGGCACTTGCGGGTAAGTCGTAGGGAGGGGTCTTGACCCCTCCGCAGGAGGCTTGTGGCAGTGATGCACTTTCCCAGGCAGCATACATGCGTCCCGGGGTGGTCTGCGGCTGCCGCAAACGTCCCGGAGGGGTCAAGACCCCTCCCTACGAGCTAGCAAAACAGACGTATCATCGTAATTCAACAAAACTTATTACATATTTTGTGAACAAACATTACATAACATGTAAACATTAGCACTCTCCACTTGACAGTGCTAATGTTCGGTGCTATTATAGAGGCGTTCCAAGGGAAAGAGGAACGGAAGAACCGAATCCCCAAAGGGAACGCAACAATGTGTATCAAAAGTCAACCGCTCACAAACAAAACGGGCGGCCGATGAAAATTGGAGGAATGACTTATGATGATGGTTCCGTATATGTTCAATGAGGCTTTGATGGATGATCTGTTCAGCAACGATTGGGAGCACGATTTTGACCGCGCCATGAAGGCTGCTGCACCCCGCGGTATGTTTGGCAAACGTGCCGCCAATGTGATGAAAACCGATGTCCGCGAGAACAAGGACAGCTACGATGTGTTCGTTGATCTGCCCGGCTTCAAGAAAGAGGATGTCAAGCTGGATCTGGACAACGGCTATCTGACCATCAGCGCCCAGCGCAATGAGGAGCTGGATGACAAGGACAACGAGGGCCACTATATCCGTCAGGAGCGTGCTACCGGCAGCTGCGCACGCAGCTTCTATGTCGGCAAGGAACTGGAGCCCAAGGACATCAGCGCTAAGTTTGAGAACGGTATCCTGACCCTGCACCTGCCCAAGGCCGAGGCCAAGAAGCTTGAGCCGAAGCAGACGCTGATCGAGATCGAGTGATTGCAAAAAAATGTGCAGCCATGCTGCACCGTAGGGGCGCATTCTATATGCGCCCGCTTGGCAGCATCCCGTTGTGAAAAAAGATGAACGCAGGGTAAACGTCCACGGGCGGATATAGAATCCGCCCCTACAGAGTCCCTGCTCTAAAAATCATCAGGCCGCAGCCCAAAATTCCGGGCTGCGGCCTTTTGTTTTGTCGCAAGGTGTGCTATAATTCCATATAGATGTAAGGCAATACCGCATAATTCTAAGTGCCGATACGGCGAGCGAGGTGCGGCAGAT
>OLXE01001323.1_pt1 | contig 11370 bp, 8 predicted proteins | sample 1644571 | NCBI WGS metagenome assembly OLXE01 (sample SAMEA103958161, study PRJEB25191) | human gut metagenome | biome: human-associated habitat [ENVO:00009003]; feature: intestine environment [ENVO:2100002]; material: feces | place: Germany | collected 2013/2015
ATAGAGGATACGGTACGGATGGAAAAAGTAATAGCGATAGGAGAGTGCGGTTTGGACCGTCGCTCTCCTATTTGTATGAAGACGCAGGAAGAGATACTGGACGTTCAAGTCGGTTTGGCGGAAGAGTTGCGTAAGCCGTTGATTATCCATTGTGTGAAGGCGTATTCGGAATTGATTGCCGTGAAGAAACGAACAGGTTCTTCCGTACCTTGGATTATTCACGGGTATAACAATAATGAACAGATATTGCGGCAGTTGTTGGATCACGGATTTTATATTTCCGTGGGAGCGGCTTTGTTGAATTCACGTTCGAATGCTTTTCAGTTATTGCGGATGATCCCGGTGGGAAGGTTGTTTTTAGAGAATGATGATAAAGAGGTGGAGATTTCGGTTATTTACGAGGCGGCATCTGCCATTCTAGGGGTAGATGTAGAGGCGTTGAAAGAAATAACGAGGAATAATTGTAATCAAGTTTTTAGAAAATAGTATGGATTGGCTGAGTAGAACGGAGTTGCTTCTGGGTGAAGAACGGTTGGGTTTGTTGAAGAAAGCTCACGTGTTGGTGGCAGGATTAGGAGGTGTCGGGGCGTATGCTGCCGAACAATTATGTCGGGCCGGAATCGGAGAGATGACGATTATTGACGGGGATTGTGTGGACGTGACGAATAAAAATCGTCAACTTCCGGCATTGGATAGTAATATCGGTAAGGCGAAAGCCGAGATCATGGCAACCCGGTTTCGGGATATAAATCCGGATATTCAATTGCACGTGATCAATGATTTTATCAAGGATGACCGCATGATTGATATTCTGGAAATGGCGAAGTATGATTACGTGGTGGATGCTATTGATACATTGGCGCCCAAGATATTTTTAATATACCATAGTTTGCAAAAGGGGTATCGGGTCGTGAGTTCCATGGGAGCCGGGGGTAAGATGGACCCCGAACAAATCCGGATAGCCGATATTTCCAAATCCTATAATTGTAATCTAGCCCGGATGTTACGGAAAAGGCTGCATAAACTGGGTGTCTATAAAGGAGTAAAAGTCGTGTTTTCCCCCGAAGAAGTTGACCCGGAAGCTGTTGTTTTAAGCGAGAGTGAGAATAAAAAGTCGAATGTTGGGACAATTTCTTATATGCCACCTTTGTTTGGGTGTTTCTGTGCCTCGGTGGTGATCCGGGATATTACGAATCCGATTTGACGACATTATATTTACACAAATCCAACCCAAATAAAGAAGTAAATTAACCCAGATAATCTCGCTTTTTCAGAGATTATTCGAAGATTAGTCGTGGCTTAAATATTATGTAATGTCGGATCTCTGAGGAATCTTCGAGAGAGTTTCGAATAAGTGAGAGTATTTCTATTAAATTTTGGTAGCTTCTCTTGGGGTTCTCTTTAGTAAATAAAGAAAATGAGGGGGGGGATAAATGACTTTTGACACCCTCCCCCTTTTTTAAGCTCTTAGCTTTTGTGCAGTCAGCCGGTCCATCTTGGATTCGGCGTATTCTTTGGTGATCGTGATCGATTCGCAATTTTGTGAAGGAATCTCGAACATCAGGTCTGTCATGATGGCCTCGCAAATGGAACGTAGTCCGCGGGCTCCCAGTTTGAATTCAACAGCCTTGTCCACGATATATTCGAAAACCTCTTCATTAAAGTTCAGCGTGATATTATCCAACTCGAATAGTTTCACGTACTGGCGGATAATAGCATTCTTGGGTTCCGTCAGGATGTTCCGCAGGGCTTGACGGTCCAGCGGCTCCAGATAGGTTAGTACCGGGAGACGACCGATGATTTCGGGAATCAACCCGAAAGATTTCAAGTCTTGCGGTGCGATATATTGTAACATATTGTCCCGGTCAAGAACGGCCGTTTCTTTGCTTGCCGTGAACCCGACTACCTGCGTGTTCATGCGTTGGGCGATTTTCTTTTCAATTCCATCGAAGGCTCCTCCGCAAATGAACAGGATGTTTTTCGTGTTCACGGGGATCATCTTCTGGTCGGGATGTTTACGTCCGCCCTGTGGAGGAACGTTCACGATAGAACCTTCCAGTAGTTTCAATAATCCTTGTTGCACTCCTTCACCGCTCACGTCACGCGTGATGGACGGGTTGTCTCCTTTACGGGCAATCTTGTCGATCTCGTCGATGAAGACGATCCCTTTTTCAGCGGCATCCACGTCGTAGTCGGCAGCTTGTAGCAAGCGGGTCAAGATGGATTCGATGTCCTCGCCCACGTAGCCGGCTTCCGTCAACACGGTGGCATCGACGATGGTGAAAGGGACGTGGAGCATCTTGGCGATGGTGCGGGCCAACAGGGTTTTCCCGGTTCCCGTACGTCCTACCATGATGATATTTGACTTCTCGATCTCCACGTCGTCATTAGAATGTTTCTGTGTCAATCGTTTATAATGGTTGTAAACGGCCACGGCGAGGTGCTTTTTCGCCTCGTCTTGTCCGATTACATATTGATCCATGAATTGTTTGATCTCTATCGGTTTTTTGACTTCGATATGATCCATATCAAGGGGGGTAGAATGGCCTCTTTGTTCTTCCTGTACAATGTCATACGCCTGTTGTGCGCACATATCACAGATAAAACCGTCTACCCCGGAAATCAGAAGATCAACCTCACTGCGTGATCTTCCGCAAAATGAACATTTGTCTTGCATTACTTGTGTTCCCGAATTAATACTGTGTCAATCATCCCGTATTCTTTGGCTTCGGCCGCGGTCATCCAGTAGTCGCGATCAGAGTCTTTCTCTACTTTCTTGATCGGGTTCCCGGAATGATCAGCGATGATCTGGTAAAGTTCTTTTTTTAATTTCATAATCTCGCGAGCCGTGATTTCAATATCGGAGGCTTGCCCTTGAGCCCCGCCCATCGGTTGATGAATCATGATGCGTGAGTGCTGCAACGCGGAACGTTTACCTTTTGTCCCGGCTGTCATCAGCACGGCACCCATGGATGCGGCCATTCCGGTACAGATGGTTGCCACGTCGCATTGAATGTATTGCATCGTGTCGTAAATACCTAATCCGGCATAAACGGAACCGCCCGGGGTGTTGAAATAAATCTGGATGTCCTTGGTCGGGTCTGCCGATTCCAAGAAGAGTAATTGCGCCATGATAATGTTGGCTACATCGTCATCGATAGGTACTCCGAGAAAAATGATCCGGTCCATCATTAACCGAGAAAACACGTCCATGCTTGCCACGTTTAGCTGGCGTTCCTCGATAATGGTCGGGTTTATATAGCTGGAGACGGCAGATTCGAACCGGTGAAGGTTCAAGCTGCTAATCCCTTTATGCTTGGTGGCATATTTTTTAAATTCATCTTGTGAAAACATAATCTATGTATTTTAGTTATACGGGTGCTAAGTTACGAAAAAAAAGAAGGGGAAAAGATACTTTTGTCTATATTTGGGTTTAAAATTTGTGTTGTTGTGTTTAATCGAATAATGTGTTGCTATGCGGAAACAAAAGATTTGGTTATTTCTCGTGTTTTTTCTCCCGGTGATTTCCGTTTGTGGGGATGGGGTTTACAGGAAGAGTGGAAAGGGATTTCGGGACCTGAACAAGAATGGCAAGCTGGATCCTTACGAGAATCCGGCAGAGAGCGTGGAGGTGCGTTTGCAGAACTTACTCCGGCAAATGACGCTGGAAGAAAAAGTGGGACAGTTGGCTCATACCTTAGGCTGGAATTATTACGAGAAGGATGAAAATGGTCAGGTTCGGTTGACGGACTTGTTTCGGTCGGATCTGAAAAATCGTTATATCGGGTGTTTTTGGGCAACGCTGAGGGCTGACCCGTGGACCCGAAAGACTTTAAGGACGGGCTTGTCCCCGCGGGAGGCGGCAGAGATGACGAATGCCATGCAGCGTTACACACGGGATAGCACTCGTTTGGGAATTCCCTTGTTTTTGGCGGAAGAGTGTCCGCACGGGCATATGGCTATCGGGACGACGGTGTTTCCCACGGCTATCGGGAGGGCAAGTACGTGGAACACGGAACTGGAGGAGCGAGTGGCCGAAATCGTGGCATTGGAGGCCCGTTTACAAGGGGGACATATCGGTTACGGGCCTGTGCTGGATGTTGCCCGAGAATTGCGTTGGTCCCGGGTGGAAGAGGGATACGGGGAAGATCCTTTCTTGAGTGGGAGTATGGGAAGTGCTTATGTCCGGGGGTTACAGGGAGGAAACGTGGGGAGTGGCGAAAATGTTATAGCCACGTTGAAACACTTCACGGCTTACGGGGTGCCTGAAGGCGGGCATAATGCCGGGATGGCTCATGTGGGAGTGCGGGAATTGTTGACAGAGTTGTCCTATCCTTTCGAGATGGCAGTGAAAGCGGGGGCGTTATCATTGATGACGGCCTATAACGAGGTGGATGGGATTCCTTGTACGGCGAATCCATTCCTGACGAATCAGCTTTTACGGGATCAGTGGGGATTTGCGGGATTCGTGGTTTCGGATCTCTACTCGATAGACGGGTTGATATCGCAGCGAGTGGCAGCCAGCCGGGAAGAGGCCGGGATATTAGCTTTACGTTCGGGAGTGGATTCCGATTTGGGTGGAAATTGTTTTAGTACCGATTTGGTGAAAGCTTGCCGGGAGGGGCGATTGGCCGAGGCTGACATTGACCGGGCCGTGAGTCGTATTTTACGGTTAAAGTTTAAAATGGGATTGTTTGATAATCCATACGTGAAGGTGAAGAAGGCAGAAAAGCTGATCGGCACGCCCGGGCATCGGGAGGTGGCGAGGGAAGTGGCTCGCCAGTCTGTTGTGTTGCTGAAAAATGAAAATCAATTGTTACCCTTGTCGAAGGAGGTGAAACGGGTAGCGGTTATCGGGCCGAATGCAGATAATGTTTATAATCAGTTGGGAGACTATACGGCACCACAGGCACCCGGTTCGGTAATTACTGTACTCGAAGGTATCCGGCAAAAGTTGCCCGGTGCGGAAGTCCGTTACGTGAAAGGGTGTGCCGTGCGGGACACGTTGGACACGTCGATCGGGGAGGCTCTAGCGCACGGGATTTTGAAACGGATTTCTTGGAGACAGGGGCTGCCGTTGCGAATGAACGCAAGGAGAGTGACATGGAGTCAGGAGAGGGGTTTGACCGGATTGGTTTGTCGCTGATGGGCAAACAAGTGGAATTATTGAAAACGTTATATGCCACGGGTAAGCCCGTCGTGCTGGTCATGATTCAGGGGCGTCCCTTGGAGTTGAACTGGGCCGCGGAACATATCCCGGCGATTTTAACGGCTTGGTATCCGGGCGGTGAGGGTGGTCGGGCCATTGCGGACGTGTTGTTCGGGGATTATAACCCTGCCGGACGGCTCCCCTTGTCTTATCCTCGTCACGTGGGGCAATTACCCGTGTATTATAATCATAAATCTGCCGGACGACATGATTATGTGGAGGGAACTGCTGCCCCATTATATCCTTTCGGGTACGGGTTGAGTTACACGACTTTTGTTTACGAGGGGATTGATGTGCGTGTCGAGGGGGATTCGGTTCGGGTTTCGGTAGATGTGAAGAATGTGGGAGGACGTGCTGGAGATGAGGTGGTTCAATTGTATTTGCGGGACGAACAGGCATCGGTGGTTACTCCTTTCATGCAGCTCAAGGCTTTTCAACGGGTTCATTTGACTTCGGGAGAATCCCGAAGGGTTGAATTTGTCCTTACAGGAGAACATTTACGAGTGCTTGATGCCTCGCTGAACTGGCGGGTTGAGCCGGGATGGTTCACGGTGATGATCGGGGCCTCATCACAAGATATTCGGCAAAGGACTAGATTTAGAATAGATTGATCGCCTCTTGGTTTCATCGTTCTTATTCCTTGGGCTATCTTTGCGTTCCATCAAAGGTACTCTTTTGGCATAACAATAACACGGCATAAATATAAGAATGTGTTTATGCTGTGTTATTGTTATGTTGATGCTATGTTTATGATATAGCGAAAGGATAGCCCAATCATGAATCAAGGGGAGTTTTGGGGTAATCCCATGTTATATTCTTTCCGATGAACAGGTTTTTTGACCGCTATTATCGGTAAGTGATTTCAACAACATGATCTATGTCCGTGGGGACTCTTCCCAGTTGTAGCAAGATTCCTTCTTTTGTTTTGGTGTATTTCACCGGAGTTTTGTCCTTGAAATGCACGATGGTCTTCACTTTTTTATTGGTGATCGGGAGTAAAAGCTGGTCTTTATTCAAATTTAGAATGTGAACGTAGAGTTTATTTCCTTTTTGGGTCGTGACTCCCCAGTCTTGGTGAGGGATGGTTCCGGCACGGGTTCCTTGGATAGTTTCACCGTAGGTGCGCATCCATTCTCCTATTTCTTTCAAGTGCGTAACTGATCCTTCGGGAAAATCTCCACCCGGACGGGGGCCCACGTTTAATAATAAGTTTGCATTGTTCCCGGCGGCACCCACCAACGTGTGGATGAGTTGTTTCGTGGATTTGAAATTCCGGTCGTTGATGTTGTAGCCCCACGTGTTGTTCATGGTCTCGCAGCTTTCCAACGGTAGGGCGCTGATTTCTGCATCGGCAGAGTACCCGGCTTTGTTTTGTCCCGGTAGATCCCGTTCGAACATTTGGAAATCTTCCCCGTCGAAAGGGGCTTTGTGATGGTTATTCCCGATCAGGCATCCCGGTTGAAGGCGGTGGATCAAGGTGTATTGTCTTTCCAGTTGCCAGTCCGCGTCGGGTTTATCCCACCAACCGTCGAACCAGATACCACCGATCGGGCCGTAATTGGTAAGTAATTCGGTTAACTGGGCATCCATGAATTTCAAGTAATCTTCCCACGTGCCGGAAGGGGTACGACCCGTGTTCCGTCCCGTGCGTCCCCACGGGTAATAATCCGGACGGTGCCAGTCAATATGGGAATAGTAGAAGAATAATTTAAGCCCGTGTTTCTGGCAGGCCTCGGCCAATTCCTTGATAACATCCCGTTTGAAAGGGGTAGCCTTGACAATATTGTAATCTGATTGTTTCGTGTCGAACATCGAGAATCCATCGTGATGGCGGGAGGTGAAACAGATGTATTTCATGCCAGCGTCCTTGGCGATACGGACCCACTCGTCGGCATTGAATTTGGAAGGGTAGAACCCGTCAGCCAGTTTTTGGTACTCCGCCTCGTTCAAGCTTTTATTAGTTAACACCCATTCGCCGTCAGCCAGCATGCTGTATATTCCCCAGTGGATGAACATACCGAACTTGGCATCCCGGAACCATTCCCGGTTGATAAGGTTTTCTTGTGAAGGAACGTATTTCTCTTGGGCAGAGCAAAATACGACGATTAATAATAAGAGCGTGGTAATGAATGTATTTTTCATGCTAAGGATTAGATTAAATTTTCACGAAGGTAATAAATGTGAAGAAAATGATCAAATGTTTAATAAATAAAACGGGAAAGGACTGAAAGCCTGTTTATCGTGTCGCTTTTTGGAGATAGAAAATTAAGAGTTCTAGGTGTTGAGAGAAGTGGGAACGCAGGTGTTTGATCCCGTTGCGTAACAAGGTTTTGACGGTGTTGATCGAGATGTGGAGATCGTCGGCGACTTCTTGGTATTTCATATCCTGCATGAATACACGGGTAATGACTTTTTGGGTTTGATCGGGTGCCAGTTCTTCTCTGATTTCCAGAAGGAGTTTTTCGTCAAACGTGATGGTTTCCTCGTCAATAATTTCTTGCTTTATAATGTCGATGTGGTAACGCATGACATCTTTTTTCTCGATCTTGTCTAAGCAAGCGTTTCTGACAGAATTGAAAAGATAGGTTTTTATCACCTTTTCGTCTGATAACAGAATATCTCTTTTTTCCCAACAACGAATAAAGACATCCTGCACGATGTCTTCCGCGTCGGCCTCTGTCTCCAAGTAATTGAGGGCGTAAAGACACAAGTTCTTCGCGTATTTATCGAAGATGTGCTGCAAATCGTGGTCGAGATCGTTTTGATTTTTCATGAATTTATTTATCGTGCAAATCTAAAATATTTTATTGAATGAAACAATCGTATGTAGCTTGTAAAGTGGATAATTGTTGATTTTTGAAAAATAATGTGTTTGTTGATTCACCCGTTTTTTGCTTTTCCCGTCTTAGAGGCAAAATGAAATGATATGAACCGAATTTCGGATGATGTAATAGAACGGATTATTGATTTTTACTTGGGAGATATTTCCGAGCGAGAGAAGATGGATTTGGAGAGATGGGTGAAGGAGACTCCGGGGCAAGAGCAATGCTTTAAACAAACCCTGAAGATGTGTCAACGGTTGCGGTTAAGTTCACGTGAGGAACGGGCAGGGGGGATGAAGACCCGGATACAGGAAAAATGGCGGGAAGAAAGGTTGAAACGGCGGAGACGATTCGTGTGGGGCGTGATCTCGTCCGCGGCGGCGGTCTTACTGTTGGTGGGTATTTTCCACGTGTACTACACGAACCGGAAAGAACCGGTGCCGGAGACATTGCCTAAAATCAGTTTGTTGGAGAGTAAGCACGGGGAGAGAGAGGCTATTTTGCAATTTCCATCAGGGAACGAGGTCATGCTGGGTAGAGAGAATGATCGAACCGTGCCATTGGCGGAAGGGATTGTCTTGAAGAGTGATTCAGTGAAAAATCTGTTCCCTCAACCGGAGAGCGGGAAGGACGTGCTGACAGAGGAATATCACACGGTGATTGTTCCCCGGGGAGGGGAGTATAATCTGACGCTGGCAGACGGAACGAACGTGTGGTTGAATTCCGATTCGAAGTTGAAGTTCCCTCTTCATTTTGTCGGGAATCAACGAGCCGTTTATTTGGAAGGGGAGGCTTTTTTTGAAGTGACTTCCGATTCGTTAAAGCCTTTTGTGGTGAAAACGGCGGAGGCAAATGTCAAGGTGTTGGGGACGTCGTTTAACGTGATGAATTACACGGATGAGGCGAAGGTTGAAGTGGCATTGTTAAAGGGGAAAGTGAAATTCGAGGATACACGGAATCGACAGACTCGTGCGTTGGTGCCGGGTGAGGTGGTCCGTATGGACAAGGCGAGTACTTCGATCGTTCTCACGAAAGAGGATGTCAGTCGGGTGAGCGCTTGGCGTACCGGGTATTTTTATTTCGAGAATATGTCGATGGAAGAGTTGGTCGTGAAGTTGGAACGCTGGTATCAAGTGAAATTCACTTTTGCCAGCGAGAAGGTGAAACAGATGCGTTTTACCGGGGCCGTGACGAGATACCGGGATCTGGAATACGTGTTGAAAATGATCGAGAAGACGAGGGATATTTCGTTTGTCGATTTCGGAGATCAGATTAAAATATATGAAAAATAAAATCCCGAAACGTGTTGCGACCACGCTCCGGGAGGTTTAGTAATACCGTAAATATTAACTAACTCGAAACAAAAGTATGAATAAAAAACGAAGAAACAGGCTTGTTGGACACAACAAGTTGTCAAAAATTTGTCAGGTTATGAAGTTAGGCGTTTTTTTGATGGTCGTGTTTATCACGAATGTAACGGCCGGCACGTTAGCCCAGAAGACGATGACCGTCACGGGGAGCCAGTTGAGTTTCAAGGAAATTTTTTCCGAGATTCACAAACAGACCGGTTATACGGTGGTGTATAATAATCACCGTTTGAATAGTGATCACCGCTTGAACGTGGATTTCAAGGATACTCGTTTGGACGTGGTGTTGCGCGAGATACTGGAAGGTACCGGGATGACTTACGAGTTGATGGACGAGTTTATCATCCTTTCTGCACTCCCGGCCGAACCGCAGAAAGGGAAAATTATCTTGGGAAAAGTCACGGATGGTAAGAAAATACCGATGCCGGGGGTGACCGTGCGACTGGATAGTGCGACGGTAGGGACGGCCACGGACGTGAACGGGATGTTCCGCTTGTCGTTGCCGATGGAAAAGGGAACGCTTGTGTTCTCTTTTGTGGGCTACAAGACCAAGAAAGTGAATTTCAGTGCCGCGACGAGGGATACGATTCGGGTGGTTCTGGAGGAAGATGTGTCGGATCTGGACGAGGTGACGGTGGTTGCCTACGGTGCCCAGAAACGGAGATTGATGACAAGTGCCGTTTCCTCGATCAAGGGGAGCGAGATTCAGGAATTGCCTACGCATAGTCTGGAGAGTTTGTTGCAGGGACGGATGGCAGGAGTGGAGGTGAATAATCTCTCCGGCGCTCCCGGTGGTGGCGGGTCTATCGTGGCTATTCGGGGATACACGAGTATCGGGGCAAAGGGAGAGGGTGAGGATCGGGAATACGGAACTCCTTTGTACGTGGTTGACGGAGTGCCTATTCAATCCTTTACGTCATCGGTTACCGGGGCTAACACGATTGCCGATCTTGACCCGGCAATGATCGAGTCGATAGAAGTGTTGAAAGATGCGGCAGCGGCGGCACTTTATGGTTCTCGTGCAGGGAACGGGGTCATACTGATCACGACCAAAAAAGGACGTGTCGGTAAAAGCCAACTTTCGGCAAAATTTTCTTATTCAGCTTCGTGGCTGCCCAAGACACCTGAAGTTACCGGGGGACACGGGGAACGTATGTATGCGCTTAACGCTTTGAAACGTACGGTTGAGCCTTATTATGATGTGAAAACCAAAGAATGGAAGGTGCCGACTTCTTACGAGGAGGTGTACAATCTGGTGGGGAAAGATATGGGACCGGTCTATAATTATTTTTGGGGTGGTAGAGATAAGATTGCTCCGGAGGTTCCTTATTTGCAAGATAGTTTGAATCCATTCTTTAATAATTCCACGGATTGGTGGCGGTATATGTACCGTACGGCTAAGGTGATAAATGCAAATTTACAGATGTCCGGGGGAAACGAGGCTATGCAATATATCGTGGGTGTTGGTTATTTTAAAGAGGAAGGGATTATCATCAGCTCTGATTTTCAACGGGCCACGTTATCCGCTAATATTTCATCTAAGCCGATGAGACATTTGAAGATGGATTTTATGAGTACTTTCACGTATAGCGACCGTAGTAGAGGGGAGGCAGAAAGAGGACTGAGTTCCAAGATACAAGGAATATCGGTTGATCCGAACCGGACTTCTTCGCTATTGCCGGGGGATAGTTACGTGAAGGAGTACATGATGGAAGATTTGAATTCCAAGATTGAGAAGAATAACAGTTACACGGCACGTTTGAATCTAAAACTGGATTATGAATTTATTCGTGATTTGCATTTGTCTGTTTCCGGTTCTCTTGATTTTAATCAACAGAATTTGAATAAATTTACTCCCAGTACGTTAGATCGGCAGAATCACTTTTCAAAATCGGAAGGTGATATTTCACGAAGCATTATGATGCTGAATGAGAATTTGTTGAATTATAAATTCAAGATAAAACATGATCAC